>WNGQ01011563.1_pt1 | contig 11107 bp, 7 predicted proteins | sample 5407661 | NCBI WGS metagenome assembly WNGQ01 (sample SAMN13153382, study PRJNA577476) | soil metagenome | isolation source: 60 cm soil or saprolite under Garry oak tree replicate 2 | place: USA:California | collected 2016-06-15
TTGGCCTAGACGCGCTCAAGAACGTACTCAAACAAGACCAGGGAAGGCTCAAATGAGGGGTGTGGCATTGTAGCAGAATGAAGCCATCGCGTCGAGAGAGCAAACTTTGATAACAAGACTATCAAGATTTCTAACAAAATTCTTACATTTTGTTTACGTTCTTCTAACATACCATGGGCTAGAATATAGTCAAAGGAAAAAACAAGAACTCGTTTCTGAGGAAGCGGGTCGAGAAAGTAAAAATAGGAAAAATACAACATAACTAAGGAGAAGTACCTATGGCAAACATTACACGCTACAATCCCTTCAATGAAGTTGTATCATTGCGTGAGGCAATGGATCGCCTGTTTGAGGACAGCTTTATCTCTCCCCGCGTAGCGGGAGCCTTTGGTGGTCGCGGAGTTGCGGCGAACTTGTATGAAACATCAGAAAGCTTTATTCTGCAGGTTCCGATGCCCGGTGTCAAGCCAGAGGATGTTGAGATTACTGCCCAGCAGGATACGATTAGCTTGAAGTGGGAGACGAAGCTTCAGATTCCCGAAGGTGCAACCACCCATTGGCATGGTTTCCAGTCCAGCCAGTACCAGCAAGCCTTCACGCTTCCCGCTCCCATCAATGCTGAGCGTGCTGAGGCCAGTAGTGCTGATGGTATATTGACGCTGACGCTACCCAAGGCTGAGCATGCAAAAGCTCGTACAGTGAAGGTAAATGCGGCGAAATAGTTGTAGTCGTGGTGCTATAACACAGAGGTGCAAAAGGAGGATGCGGTGGAAGCCGCATCCTCCTTTTGCACATTCAAACCTGTGTACGAACAGTGGCGTCGCTATAAAAGGGTTCTGCGCCTGCTAAAACTTGTGGTTCGGCCATAATGTGTCCTCCTTTTGCGTTAAGTGATATAGTGAAGCATTGGATGTATACGAAAGATCTATCAAGGATAGCATAGTGTATCATAATCTTGTAAGGTCAAAGCATTGTAATCGTGAGTATTCTTAGGGAAATATAATATAGTGAACAATACTAGTGAAGGATCTACCTAGTGAACAAAACGCTTTTACGAATATATCCCCCATTTCGACATCGCTTGCACACAATATTCCTGGGCGGACTTTTGCTCTGTATCTTTTTATTCAGCGCATGTAGTGGAGCAACGAGCCAAGGCCCCACGAATACGAGAGAGGACAGTGGCCCAACGCCAACACCAACTGTTGATCGGACGATGCAAAACCAGGGGAACACACAGCTTCAGGCATTCCAGCAATGGATTGCTTTGATGCAGCAGTATAAAGGCGACGTTACCACCTATCAGCAACAGTATAACAGCGATAAGCAGGCCCTACAGTCTGCCACCAGCAATGCTGCCTACAAAACGGCACTGCAAACGTTAAATACGCATGTCGCGGCCATCCAACTTCCGGCGATGAAAACGGAGAGCAATTTCTTGTTCCAGGAACTTCAACAGGATGTCGCTCAATTTGGGAAGCAGCATACGTATCAGGACACGTATAACAATACCACGTACCCACTTGGCTATGAATATGGATCGAATGGAGCCTCTGGTCCTTTGTGGTTGCAGGGTGAACTTTCGTCGGCGAAAACTTTGGCAGACTACCAGCAGGCCGTCGAAGATCTGAACATGGATTTAACTAATTTCCAGGCGATGGTGACAGACTTTAGTGACAAAACACCCTATAATCAGGTTCATCAGACCGATATCCAGCTCATGCAGCACTATCAGTATATGAACTCGAAAGTCGTCATTGTCTCTCTTGCCGAGCAGGTTATACGTGTCTATGATAACGGGAAGCTGGTCAATGCCTTCCAGGTGACTACCGGACAACCAGACCTGCCATCACCTCCGGGCACCTGGTGGGTTGAGGGAAAAAAATCACCCACCGAGTTTAAAGCGACTGTCCCACAATCTTCGCCTGAATGGTATCCACCGACGCCGATTAACTACGCCATGCAATTCCATAGCAACGGATACTTCTTGCACGATAGCTGGTGGCGCAGTGAGTACGGTCCCGGTACAAACTTCCCTCATCTCGATCCAGGAGGCACCCAATACTCCATCCATGGCTCGCATGGCTGCGTCAATATGGCGAAAGACAATGCCGGGTGGTTGTATAGTTTTGTGCAACTTTACACACATATTATCATCTATTAATGATTGATTGAAGATCACGCACTTTTATAGATTAAGATCAACTCTTATATGTCTGCAATTCAAACAGGGCGTACCTCTTCAAGGGTATGCGTAGGATTTTTGCATGAATCCAAGAGGCATGGTAGAGGCGGCATTGATGACGCCAGTCCGTCTCTCTTGAGTGTGTCTGCTCGCTTGCGGACTGGCGTCATCAATGCCGCCTCTACATCTTTTCTCGAAGAGACCTCCTGGAACTGTGTAAAATTCTTATTCACACCATCTCTTCAAAGCTTTAATGTGAGATTATGAAAAAAGTGATAAAATACTTCATCATATTTTCGTAATCTCGCATTCCAGTTCCAACAATTTGCATTCATTCCATTTTTAGGTTACAATGGCATCATCATAGGACATCGAAAATTTTAGAATGGATTGCAAGCAATGATTGATCTGAACGAAGTTGGAGCCTTTGCTTCTGCTCCCACGGCAGATGGCGTCAAAGTGCGTTTTGGCATTTACCTGCCCGGAATTGAGCAAGAGGCTGGATATAAAGTTAACGTGCGCATTATTCACAAAGATGACCGCTTCGCGCCCCATATCGCTACCCGCGATTTTCCTCTGGCTCCCGTAGCTGGCTCACAGTACAACCTCTGGCAAGCTCAAGTCACCATCCCAGTCATAGCGGATACTCACTTCGGTCAACCTGGTACCTATCTCTACCGCTATCAGCTTCTCCAGACACCGCCAGGTACGACCACCACAAACATCGTCACCTTCTGGTTCACCGATCCCTTCGCACAGGCCACAGACATAGGCCAGCTTTCCGCCTTCACCACTCCTGGCTTTATACCCGGCTTCGCCTGGACTGATCAAGCATGGAAAGTACCAGAGATCACAAACCTGGTTGTCTACGAAATGCATGTCGAGCAGTTCAACAGTACCTTTGATGGCGTTATCGAACGTCTAACGTATCTCAAGAGCCTGGGCGTTACCTGTCTGGAATTAATGCCGGTCACCAGTTTGAAGTTGGACTTTGACTGGGGCTATGGACCGCTACACTACTTCGCGCCCAACGAGCGTTGGGGCGGCGTACAGGGATTGAAACGCCTGATCAATGCCTGTCACGAGGTGGGAGTAGCCGTTATTCTTGATGTGGTCTACCAGCACGTCGATGGAACCTTCCCCTACTACATGGTTTATGCCAACGCTGGTATAGAGAGTCCCATGATCGATGGTTTTGGTGAATTCGGCCCAGAGCTCGATTTCAGCAAAGAGTTCACCCACGAGTATGTTCAGACAGTCAACTCCCATTGGCTGCACGAGTACCATGTAGATGGCTTCCGCTACGATGAAGTAACCGATCTCTATGATGGTCCTACCGGCACAAAGTACCCCAGAATTGCATATGAGACGTACAATGAATCGCTCACTCTGTCCCGCTTCACCCCTTCCGGTGGTACAGCCACCAGAGAATATAGCCGGATCATTCAATGCCCCGAAGCACTGAACCGTCCACAGGAAATCCTTAGCACCACCTATTCCAATTGTACATGGCAGGATGGACTATTGGGCATAGCCGAGAACATGGCACAACACAACTTTGTCGATGATCACTTCGTCCCTCAGGTCCTGCTTGACCCGTCGCTAAACTACCCAAACACGAAAACGGTGCATGACGCTGCCAATAATCCGGTCGATATGCCCGTTGCGCCATTTCAGTATCTTGAGAGCCACGATCACAGCCAGTTAATTACCTTTGTGGCAATGTTGCCCGGCGATGTTCCCTTTGGAGATAGAAGTAAATTCTACAAGGTACAGCCCTTCGCCATTGCGCTCTATACCTGTGAGGGCATTCCCATGCTCTGGGAAGGGCAGGAGTTTGCCGAAAATTATGTGCTACCCAATAATGGCAATGGGCGTATCGTCTACCGACGTGATGTGCACTGGGAGTACTTTTACGACGCCTTCGGTAATCCACTTGTGCATCTTTACCGCACACTGGGTACGCTCCGCCACACTTATCCCGCACTCCGTAGCCGCGAATCTTTCTACTACGGAGCCGAATCGCGCATAAAGGATGGCATCGTCGCCTACCGTCGGCAATCGTCAGCCGACCAGCAAATCGCTATGGTCTTCCTCAATTTTTCTGATGGGCCGCAATCGATCACTGTCCCCTTTCCCGAACTGGGGACTTACCGGGAAATGATCGATGACGCTGTGCGCTCAACTCCCTACGAGATTTCCGTCGGCAGTGCCGATCAACTTGTAGATGTGACAGTGCCATCGAATTATGGTTATATCTTTATCAAATGATCGCGCAGAGGCACGGGTGGAGAGGAGCGGGGTGGGGACCCTTGTGGCTGCCCGCCGTGCCTCGTGGATGGGCAGCTATCGGTGCTCCTCATCCTCAGCGGGCGGCCACAAGGGCCCCTACCCCGCATCCACTCCTCTCCCGCCCCTATACGAGGCTGCATCGTCTTTTTATCTTTGTCGTTCCACATGTCAATCCAGACATCCACTCCTCTCCCGCCCCTACGCGAGGCTGCATCTCCACTCCCAAAAAACCTACCTGCGTAAGCCCTACGCGATAGCCTGACTGTTCCGTTAGGTTGATGCTTATTCGAAGCTATATTTCCGGCCCAGGCAAATGGGAAGCTAAAACACTCTGTGGCAGCTGGCTGATCGAGACAGCACCATAACGGGCAAAGACACCAGCTTCTCGCATACTGCTCAGGCAAGCGAGATATGCCTGAAATGAAGAGGAGCCATTGCCTTGCGTATATAGATGCACAACACTCCAGAAGGGATACGCCCCTTGCTCTACAGACGAAGTGGTAGGCATGCTTCCATCGATAGCAAGGATCGCCACATGAGCATTTTGCGCCTCCATGAGAGGAACATAACTGATGGCACCTGACGCCTGTGCTACAGTTTGCGCCCAGTCTCTTTTGAGCTTTGGCCCTTTGATACTGATAGGTTGACCATTGAGAACAAAGGCGCGAAAAATGGTAGTCACGGTATCATTGGGATGGAGGACCACAGTAATCGTCTCATCGGGGCCACCGACTTGTGCCCAGTTGGTAATACGCCCCTGGTAAATATCCTGTAGTTCAGTACTGCTCAAGCCATTGATCTGTACATCAGGACTGACAATTACAGCGTAGAGCAGGGCCGCTATCGGCTGGTCGGTCAGGTTGCGCTGGGGAAGAGCTGTCAAGTCAGAGGAAGCTGCATCAATGCTCCCCTGTTGCAAGGCATTTAAAGCCACACGAATTCCACTGCTGCTCAGAGTGACGGACAGGTTGGGGCATTGCTGTGCATAATCATTAGCAACTTGCTGAAGCAGTGGCTCGGCATCCGGCGAACCATCGATTGAGAGGGTGCCAGAGGTACACACAAAGGAGGGTGGAGCAGTAGAGAGAGGAGTAGGTGTAATACTTCCGGTACCTTTACCGGGTGTCGGTGATACGCTAACTGTCGGAGTTGAACGTATCGGCGGATGAGATTTGCCAACGGGCGTTACAGCGACCGTTGTAGGCGTAGCCGTCAAGCCGATACGTTTAATCGTAGGGGTACTGGCAGGCGTGGTATGCAAGATGCTTGATTGCATAATAGTCCAAATTGGTTGGCTCCGCATATCATAGATAGGTCGCGGCAAGGAAAAGATGAAGAACGAGGTGCCGAGTAAGCCAAAAAGCAGCACAGACAGCGTTAAAAATGAAGCTACACGCGACCAGGTAAAGTGCGTACGGCTGGCTTTTACCATAATACGTCGCTCAGGCATAATTGAGATCACTTGTGGAGCATCAGGTAGTAGTGCCGCATGCAACGCCTGAGCCAGTGCAGCAGCGCTGGGAAAACGCGCCTCTGGGCTCTTTGCCATAGCCATCCGTACCACCAGTTCTAATTCCTCCGGTATCTCTGGGCGCAACAGCCGTAGCGATGGGATTGGCTCATTGGTATGCTTTAAGGCCACCACGCCCGGCTCCTCACCATCATAGGGCAACATGCCGCCCAGCAAGCGGTACAACAGCACTCCTACCGCATAGATATCGCTGGCAGGCCGGATCATACCCAGAGACTGCTCCGGCGCAATATATACTGCATTGCCTTCTTCGATATGGGCAGCCAAGGGATCTCCATCTCGATACACCCGCTTCATACTAAAATGGGTCAGTAACACCTGATTATCACGTAGTAAAATACTGCTGGGCTGAATATTGCCATGCACAATATTATGCTCATGAGCATATTGCAGCGCTGAACAGAGTTGTGTTATCAGTTGCACGACAATGGGTATGGGCAAATACTGTTCAGGTTGTTGCGTCAGGTACTCTGCCAGCGTGACACCTTCCGTTAACAGCGTTGCACAGTACAACAGTTCATCACCCGTTCCAAATTCTAACAAGGGCTGAATATGCTCGTGCGCACAACGCCAGACTTTTTCTACCTCGGTGGCAAAATGTTCACGGAAGGCCGTTGGATCAGGAAACGCTGGTCGAAATAAGCGGAGAATGACATCGTAGCCTCCTCGTGTGGTGGGACGCGCACGGTAGGTCTCCACCATGCCCTCACGAGCCATGCACTCCAACAGAAAATAGTTACCAACCAAAACACCTGCTAGTTCAGCCATTGCTTCCCTCTTTATATCGTGTCTGTACAACCACATATTGCGTGCCATGAGGCAGCATGTAGGCTCCATGTCCATTGCTGGGGTAGAAGAATGATGAGAGTAATGCTCCTAACAGACCTAGCAGGAGCAAGATGACCACAATGATCGGCAAAAGCTTGCCTAGAACCTCATTTATCCTGGCACTCCGACCACGTTCAACTTGCTGCTCTGGCTGCCCAGGATTGACAGGAGGAGTTTCAGGTTGAGTCGGCATCGCTTCTTCCACTACTGATTTACTCTGTAAGTAATCATTCACAGTCGGTGGCACTGAATATACCTGCACACTAGGCGACCATTCAACAGGGTCTACCGACCAGAAAAAATGCTGATCCTGGCGTGTATCGTCCTGCAAGAAGTCCGCTGGACTTTTCTCAGTGCTATCTGCACCAATATTGCTATGATCAACGTCCATAGAGGGTTGAGGGGATGCTAGCGGCTGTGTCAGTGGTCGCGTCGTCAGTGTGAAAGGCATTGGCGGTGGAGCTTGGAGTTCACCGCTTGAAAAGACCGGAGTGAGAGCCGGTAGAGGTGTGTGAGGATTGTTCGCAGGTCGCGCTTGCCCAAATGGTGGTTGGCTGGCAGGTACAACCATAGGCTTTGCTACAGGAGAGGCAACCGGTGCTACCGTCACCGCCATTAAAAAGGCATTGCTCAACTCTTCTGCCGAGACCAAGCGATCATCCGAGCGTTTCTGCATGGCCGCTTGAAGTACAGCATCTACCGCATCCGAGATACTGGGGACAAGGGAACGTGCTAATGGAGCTGGCTGGCGCACATGTTTCAACAACACTTCCACCGGCGTCTGGCCAGTAAAGGGCGGTTGGCCGGTCAGGATACGAAATAGCAATACGCCCAGCGCATACACGTCGCTGGCTCGTCTCAACACACCCAGCGATTGCTCCGGTGCTGCATATTCTGCCGAGCCCCAACCCACACGGGTAAGCGATTGCTGGCTATCATCATAACTCCGCGCAATACCAAAATCGGAGAGCAGCATGCGCCCATCTGGTGCCAAAAAGATATTGCTCGGCTTAATATTACCATGAATTACATTGTGATTGTGGGCATACTGCACTGCACTGCATATTTGCTGTATAATGGGCAAAGCCTGCATCGCCGAAAATTTGCCACCCACCCGTTTCAGCAGTTCGTCTAGCGTGCCAGCAGTTATAAAAGGTGTGACGACATAGAGTAACTCTTCACCTTCGCCAAATTCGAGAAGGGGCAAAATATTTGGATGATCAAAATGACCGATTTTCTCGGCCTCAGTCATAAAATAATTACGGAAAGACTCCTGCTGGGCATAGCTTGAGCGGAATACTTTTACCACTACCTCATAGTCTCCCTCACCCTGCTTGTAAGCCCGGTAGACATCGGCTACCCGCCTTTTATTGATACATTGCAATAGAAGATATTCACTCAGTATAGCGCCTTCATCGGAGAAAATACAGAGTAGGTTCCTCTATATCTTGAAGCCCAGGATGAGCAGTATCGTCAAGATGTGCAGCAGTTGATCAACCCAGATGGGGCCGATTACCTTATAGCGACACTTCAGAGGATCGATGATAAAGTGTGTGCCAAAGAGCACAGCAGTGGCAAAGAGCGAGGGGTGGGCAAAGAGGATAAAGACAGCAGTGTAGGTGGCACAATGATAAAAATTGACTTCCCAGCTTTTCCCCTTTTCGACACTCATCCAGGTGCTTTGAAAGGCAAAATCACCCACAAAATGGCATGCCAGCCAGATCAACAGCGTTGGGATCGAGATATCGATGAGCATTGGCATGAGGTTGTTTCTCCTTAACGATTTTATCTCTAATGAGAGTATACGTGAAGGAGAAATGACCAACAATGAATTGCTTCGCCGTCAAAATGTGAAGAAAATCACATTTTCATTCCTTTATCTGCCTATGAGCACCATCCTGTATAGATTGTCCATGTCCTCGCCATGGAGTGCCAGAGAAGACCCGCAAGGCTAACAGGGCTACCACCAGCATCCAGAAACAGAAGGCCAAATCCTGTTCCAGAAAAGCACTATCAACCATTCCCTGTGCCATTGCTGCCAGCATAGCTGATCCAACACCAATCGTCATCCACTGCAAATGCACATTCTTTGGCGTCTCGTTTGCACGAAGATGGATCAAAATACGTGCAAAAAGCCAGAAAAAGAGAACCAGAACGGCAGCGAATGCCACCACACCGAAAATGCCCACACTCACCCAAATATGCAGAAACACATTATGTGGATGTGATAAATCTGGCTCATAACCAAGACCGGTTGAGACGTGCGTCACTGGGTCTTCATTGATGATGTAATGATGTAAGTGTGGTGTAGGACAGACATTATTTAAACTAAAGTGACAGAGCCAATTATCCAGACCATAACCAAACCATGGGCTATTCCGAATCATATCCCAGGCCGTTCGCCATAAGTAAAGACGCTTGGTGGTTGTGCTGATATTACGCACATCAACGTGGTTCTCAAAGATAAGATTATAGATGCGCGTATGAAAGAAAATGAGGACCACCACCAGACCACCTGCGAACAAGGCTATACCTAGCAACAACATCTTGCGGCTCCGTATAGACAGGGCAACAATAAAAAGCACTGCCACAGCAGTTCCTAGCCACGCTCCAAGTGAATGCGTCAAATATTGTACAGAGAGCATAAGCAAACAGAGTGCCAGTGCCACGACTCGCTGTTTCCAGGCTGCCCAGTCATGTAGCTTATATAAATTTTTCGCCACCAACCATACCAGGCCAATTGGCAAAATGTAATCAAAGAGCAGACCGATGCTATTGGCACTGCCATACATCGCATGTACCCGGCGTATGCCATCCGACTCTATTGGTAAGGTACTCTTGAAAAAGATGTATTGAATCAAGCCCAGTAGAGCAACCATCAAGCCAGTGGCCAGCAATGCCCTCAATAGACGCAGCACATCTTGCCGTGAACGCAAACAGTAAAGGGCCAGCACAACATAGAGAAGAGGCTCCAGCACTTCTCTGTGAAAGGCCCGCAGGGCAAACGCTTTCTCATAGGCTAGGACAATCGAAAAGGCTGCTGCAGCCACAAACACCAGCGTAGGCAGAACGAATGGTCCTAGACGGTCTCTCAACTCTCGCCAGGAGAGCCAGTAGGGCCAGCGACTTCTTTGCCACACGAGTTGCAGCAGCGCGATGAGCAGGCAAACAGCAAGTGTAATTTCGGCAAGGCTAAAAGAATAGTGGGAAATAACGGTTTTTGTCTGGGCATAATAGGGCAAGGTCAAGGGTAAAAAGGCCACCGCAAAAGGCAAACGATACCAGCAGAGAACCGCGAAGAGCAACAAAAAGGGTAGCGAGAACAATGGATTGAGGTGAAACAGGAAGGTATTGCCCAGATTCTCATTGCCAATGACATAATAGAGTGTCATGGACAGAATCAGACCTACCTCAAATAAACGGTTCTGCCAGAACGATGATTTTATGCTGAAACGCGAACCGCTGTCTCTCGGCGGTTCAGTAGCGGCACCAAGGCCATCAGCACTAACGCCTGCTTCCTGCTGATCCAGGTCAGCATCAGCAGGCAAAGAAGGACTTTGACTACTCATAATGTTACATTTTCCTACGGGCAGAGCAAAGATGCATGTGTATATGTCAGAACACCGGGAAAGTTCTGTATTCAGTATAGCAAAGCCGTTCCACTTCGTCCAATATATTCCTATTGCTGTTCAGTTTTAGGACTTTAGGCCGATATGAATAAATAGGGTAGTGAACTTGCTTGCAGTGAGTTCACTACCCTATTTATTCATATCACTACTTTGTAAGTTCTCTCACAAAGTGTTGGAAGACGTGTAAGTGATGATCGATATCGGCCTGGGTATGCTGGATGGAGACCGTCCACTGATCATCAAAACCCGGCGGGAAGAGGATACCGCGATTCGCCAGGAAGAGCCAGTAGGCATAAGAGACATCCATATCGATCTCCCACCATGCACGATAGTTCCGCGCACGCTCATAGCGGAACATAGCACAGCCCTTAGCGCCAATCTGGGCGACATGCATGGGCAGATCAAATTCTTCGATGATGCCCATATAGCCCTCAGCCAGTTGCTTCGAGAGACCTGCCACATGGGCATGCGCCTCCGGTGTCAGCAGTTGTGTCAATGTCACCAGGCCGGCCCGCATGGACATCGGATTGCCATTGAACGTTCCCAGATGCAGCACTTCCTTGTGATTGATATGGTTCATGATCTCGGCCCGGCCACCAAAGGCACCGATGGGCATGCCACCGCCAATGGACTTGGCAAGAC
>WNGQ01013141.1_pt1 | contig 11106 bp, 12 predicted proteins | sample 5407661 | NCBI WGS metagenome assembly WNGQ01 (sample SAMN13153382, study PRJNA577476) | soil metagenome | isolation source: 60 cm soil or saprolite under Garry oak tree replicate 2 | place: USA:California | collected 2016-06-15
GCCGGCGGAATTCGCAAGCCGTTGATACGAGCCACGTCCCCGCGGCCGACTTTAGCGCCGTCGGTGCCGGCATAATGAAAACCTTGCTTCGCTCTTCCGAGTCGACGAAGGCCGGTCTTTTGAAGTGCGTCGAGCTGAGTCATTGCGGAATGCCCGTCCGCGCCAGATCTATCTTGCATTGGATTTCGGAAACATCACGCGATCCGGCGCCGCATTTAATCGCTCCAACATTTTTCGCACTAACCGGGTCTTGACCCTCCCCGCCTGCTTCGGCGGGACAACATAGCGCACGATTGCTTCGAGCCAGGTATTTTCGCTGACGCGGAACACGACCGACGGATGCTCTCTGACCTCCAACTGGTCCACGGGCGTCTCTGAAAGCAAAGTGCGAAAAGTGCGCACACGCTCGAGCATCGCCTTGCCCAATTCTTCCTGAGCTACTTCCTGAAGTGTGCTAGCGATGAATTCCAAGTCGCTTTCATAAGCGACGTTGAATTTGATTTCATTCCAGATGTAAGGAAACAGCGGCCAACTGTAGTTGTACACGGCCGAGTTAAGAACCGTGGAATTGGAAAACCTGATCACGCGGCCACTCGGATGATCGGTGGAAAGGAAATCGCCGCCAAACTCCCAGAGGGTTGTGTCGAGATAACTTACATCGATCACATCGCCGGTGGCGTTTCCGATCTTAATTCTGTCACCAACGCGAAACGGCGCGCGAACGAGAATATAGATCCAGCCGATAAAGCTGGTGAAGGTGGTCTGCAACGCCAGGCCGAGAATCAGCGAGAACACCCCGAGCGACACGACTGCGGTATACCAGTTAACGAAGAGCACCGATATAAGAATCAGCGCGATCACTAGCGCGGTGACAAGCTTGAGAATGCGGCGAATGTTGTATTCAGCGACCGCATCGTCCACGCGATCGATCAGATAAACATCGATGCTTTTGCCAATCGCGACGACGGTCGCAATCGCCAGCCCGCCTAAATCCGCCCGCTGCAGAAACGCGATCAATGTGTCCCCGATATTGAAGACGTGCAGTCTCAGAAGGTAATACAGCGCTCCTAAGGACAGCAGGATTACCACATAAGTACCCAGAAACATCTTCTGCTTCTTGTTAACCGTGAGTGACGCAGGCTCCCTGAGGCCAGCGGTTTGCTCGAGCGCCTTTTTGATCTCGCTATCCTGTTTGAGTTGCTCGACCTTCGCCTTTGTCCTGGCCGGCGAACTCGGCACCTGATGCTCAAGCGTGTCTTTTAGATTGGTTGTTGCCATTGTGATCTCGGTGAGAATCAGGCAAGGCCCATGCAGCAGAATAGCTCAGCCTCCGGCTGCGTCCCGTTTAGCCTTTCTAACAGTTGGCACCTGAGTTGCGAAAGAGCCCACGAAGTGCCGCAGGACTAGCGAATAATGAATCATTAAGGAACGTTTGACATCCGACGCGTGTCTCAATATCGGGCAAGATCGGGGCAAGTCCCTGGTTGGTTGAAGACATCGATTATTCTTGCTTAAGGAAATCTCAGAGGGGGATTAGGTTATGGCCGAAAATGGGGGTGGCGGTAGCACAGGCGTGGTTGCTGTACTGGTGATTTTCCTGGTCGTAGTGCTGGCCATTTTGTTGTTCGTGTTCCGGGATCGAATCTTCGGCAGCGGAACGAAGAATGAAAACATTAACATTACGACGCCGATTACCGCGCCTGCTCCGACGCCTACTCGAGCGCCCGTTTCGACGCCGGCTTCGACGCCCTCCAGGAGTCCCGCTTCGACACCGAACAGAACGCCGCCCGAGTAACGCATTCGCGGCTGAGACTCCTGGACTACTGAGCACTTCATAACCGTTCGGGCGGCGACCGGGCGATTCTGTTCCGATCGAGCGTACCAGAGAAGCCTGCGCGCCGCAGGCCTTCAACGATGTATGGGCAATTTCTCATTAAGCGCCACAGAAATCCTGTGCGATAGTTTTCAATCATGACGACGATTGGGCCTTGATCGAGTCCGTAGTAGCCAAGTGACACCCACCCGTTTTTATTCCTCTTTGCGTCGGCAAACGTTGGATTGTAGCTGCACTTGAAACCATACTTGCTGGTCATCTCCGGAAATTCCTGGTTGAAGTGATTCAACGAGGGCAGCACGATCTCCGGCGCGAACGGCAGGGATGCCGCGACGGCCCAGGGCGCCAGTGTCCCGTCGTCAGGTCCGTTTGGAATGCCGCGCGCCGCGTAATCATAAAAGCGCACAGTGCGGCCCTTGAATCGGCGCCTGGCAGGTCCCGGACCGTCGCTCGCTGTAATTCCCCAGATGTATTCGCCGTAGCCTTTGAACCCTCTTGGATTGCGCATCGCATACTGCTGCTGCGCATAAGTTGCTCGCCTGCTGTTTTCAAAATAGTCGATCGCTTTCCTACGCATGTACTCGTCCTGGATACCGCGAAAGTCGATCCACATATGAGAAAGCTGATGAATGAACAACGGACCGGCATAGAGAAACTCGTGGTCATATAGCTTCCTCCATTTGTAGGTTCTGGTCCATGCCCGGTAACTCTTGGCGGGTAGCGGAAAAGAGGGCGAAGCGAGCGCGAGAATATATAGAATCAGGGCTTCGCTGTAACCGGTCCAACGATGTTTGATGAATCCCTTTTCCGGTGTCCAGCCGTGCGTAACGGTCAAACCGCCGTGCTGCGCCCAACGCCAGTCAGCTCGCCGGTATAATGCGTTGGCCAGCCTGCGAATCTCTTGTTCCTCTTCGGTGTCACGATCAAAGTATTGTGCTGCCGTCAGAGCGCCCGCAAGCAAATAGGTGGTGTCAATCGTCGATACTTCGGACTGCCAAGTGCGGCGTCCTGTTTTCATATCGAGAAAGTGGTAATAGAAGCCGTTGCGTCCGAGAGCCTCGGGTTCGTCTCCCTGCGGACCGTTATGGAAAAAGCGGAGCTTCTTGAGGGTTCGTTTTATCGCTTCCTTGCGTGAGAGGTATCCGCGTTCGACGCCAATGGGGTAAACAGTGAGCGCAAAGCCAATGACCGCGAGCGAGCAGGGAGCGCCTTTGCGTGTGCTGTCGGGCACCAAACCGTTTTCGGGATTCATCTCATGCAGGAAATACTTGAAAGTATCCGACTGGAGCCGCGCCAGATCCTTATGGTTCAAAGACGGATGTAGTACTTTCACTTTTCCTTTTCTCCTTATTCTTGACTGAACTCCAGCTCAATCGCTGCCACTGCGTGCGGCGGAAGGTCAATCTCGAACATCGCTGTCCGGTGCGACCAGTTGAACGACTTTTTCTTGCGTGCGAGCGTTGACGCTTCGGTTAACGCTTCCAATTGCGAGACGCTTGGATATGCCGGAGCGCCCATTGCCTTCCATACTGGGCACGCATTCGCGCGCGTCTCGTCGATGCGCAAAACAAACGCGGCTCTTGGCTTTGGCGCGCTAATCAAGCGAACTATCACTTGCTCCGTTTCGATCGAATGGCCAGGCAGCGCATGATTGGATACAAGTACAGTCACGTTGTTTGCGTTGCGTGCCACCCAGGCATTGACCGTCTCATGAAGACCATCTACCAGCAACAATTCGTTACCCAGCCGGTGCAACAGTTCAAATGCCCGATAAGTCGGCTTCGCTATTCCTTGCAGCGTGAGTAAACCGAAGCCGCCGTGGAACGGAATCGACGGAAAATAGCTCTCTTCAAAGATGTCGGAGAAGACCCAATAACTGTACGCGTCTACTATGCCGCTAACATCCATTATTGATTTTACGACAAAAGCTGCGGCGTATGGTTCGTCATGCAAATGATCGAACGGATTTGAAGAGCTGTTCCACTCGGTATAATAAAGTGGAAGATCACCAGCGCGACGACGCACATCCTGGGCCTGTTGTCTCAAAACGCCGCGGCGGCTTTTGGAAAGCTGCAACTCTGTGTCGTCGCCCGCAGCGCCGAAAGCATCCGTTGGATAGTGATGGGTGCTGATGAAGTCGAGTGGGGTCTTATTGCGCTCGCAGAATTCGCGAAACTCTTCGATCCATTCGTTCTTCGCCGTCGCTGGTCCGCCCAGCTTCAACGAGGAATCGATTTCTTTGATTGCTTCGCAAGTGTATCTATAAAGCTTGAAATAATCTCTTTGCGTTCCGGTCCAGAAACCTTTCAGGTTTGGTTCGTTCCAAACCTCGAAGTTCCACTCTCGCACTTCGTTGATTCCATAGCGCTCAACCCAATGGCACACCAGCTTCCGAATGAGCGTGGCCCATTGTTTGTAGTCTCTCGGAGGCGTCACGTTCGCCTTGTAATGAAATACTGTCTTGCGACCCGAAGCGAGAGTCGTTGGCATGAAGCTCAGCTCGACGAAAGGATGCATGCCGAGGGAGATCAGAAAGTCGAAGATCCGGTCGGCGTTGAAGAAGGAATAGATAGTTTCGTCTCTTTTGCGGACCAGAGTGCCGACGTCGTCGGAAAGCAAGCCATGAAAACGCACGCGTTCGAAACCGAGTTCCTGGTGACAGCGCTTGAGCTGTTCTTGCCAGTCCGCGCGCAAAGCGATCGGGGCGTGATCGCTGCCCACGCAGAACTCCCAGAAGTGTTTAAGCGGCGCGGGTGTGCCCGCGAGATCGCAGGCAAACTCGATCTTCATTTTTATTGCCGTTACTTCTTCTTGGAGGAAGATTTCTTGGGGGGCACCTTGGCTCCCGCCTCTCGGGCCTCCGACAATCCGATCGCGATGGCCTGTTTGCGGCTTTTCACTTTCTTTCCCGATCGTCCGCTCTTGAGCTTTCCGGTCTTCCGTTCGTGCATCGCCTTCTCAACTTTTTCGGCTGCTTTCTTCCCATACTTAGCCATTCTGTTCATCCTCCTTCAGAATCACACGTTGGGGCGTAGTGGATATCGGATACGTCGTTCTTTCACAATCAGCGTCATCAGTCTTGCTCGCTTGTGCCTTTAATCTTGTGGCTTCTTCTGGTAAGAGCTCCGACAGCGAGTCCTGCCAACCCTGCTCCGGCCATCGCCAGCCAATCGCGATTCATGCTGGCCCAAAGCTGCGGGCTGGACGCGCTCGCGCGATCGCCGAAACTGCCGTGCGCGCCATGATCGCCTGGCACAGGCTGCCAGAGATTGTCGGATCGGCCCGCTTCAACCGGTTCGGTAGTCTGTTGCGCGTCAAACCCATTTCTCGCCAGGTAGCGATCCGCAAACCCAGGCGCAATCTTGTCGCCGATAATCGCTTCGACAGTAGGATAACCGACGTACATCTCACGGCGATCATGGTGAGCGGCAAACAGGATCGCTTCAGCGCCGACTTCCGGCTGATAGATAGGCGGTACGGGCTGCGGCTTGCGCGGCAGGCGGCTTTTGACCCAACTGAACTGCGGCGTGTTCATGGCCGGCAACTGCACCATGGTGATCCGCACGTTGCTTTTGTCGTGCAGCAACTCGCAGCGCAGCGATTCAGTGAACCCTTGAATCGCATGCTTGGCGCCACAGTAGGCTGACTGTAAAGGTATCCCACGATAGGCGAGCGCCGACCCTACCTGCACGATGCAGCCACGATCGCGAGGCAACATTCGCTTCAGAGCGGCGAGCGTGCCGTACACCACGCCGAGATAGGTCACCTCAGTCACGCGCTTGAACTCTTCGGCGGTTGTTTCCTTGACCGGCGAAAAGACCGAAGCCATGGCGTTGTTCACCCAGATGTCGATTGGGCCAAACTCTGCTTCGACTCGCGCTGCCGCGGCTTCAACTTGATCCGGAAAAGCGACGTCGGCCTGCAGCACAATAGCTTTACCGCCCAGAAACTCGACCTCAGTCCGCGCGGCTTCCAAGCCATCCTTGCCGCGGGCAATCAATCCGATATGCGCGCCTCGCTTCGCAAAGGAGCGAACTGTCGCGCGACCAACGCCGGCCGAGGCTCCGGTCATAGCCACGACGTCGGGTATGCGCTTGCGCGATGCCTGGTCGTTGCCCATCACAGAATCGTCATCCGTTCTCGTGTTCGTTGGCGTTGAGTGTGCACTTGCGTTCCCATGATCTTGGCGGCCATCGTTTCTTTCTCAAGCTCAAGCGAGCTTAGGCAAGGCTTATTCCCGTTTTGACCTTGTTTAGACCGGCAAATTCGGGGGCTGGCTCACTTAACTCATGTCCTCAATGACAACAGTCGTGTACGCTTTTGCCCTCCAGTAAAAGCTGTTTGAGCGACCAGACTTTGACTTTTACTCAACGTCGTTTCGTCAAAATCTATTCTGCTCGCGGTACGAGTCTTGTATCTAAGTTGGTATCCAAATAAATCGTCAGTTAACGAGCTTCAAGGGAGAGGAGTGAAATGAGGATGAATTGTAAGTTGGCTTTCATGTTGGCTGCGCTCTTTCTGGCAGCAGCCTGCTCAAGTGAACCTAAACAGACACAGCCGGTAAAAACCACAACCCAGGCGGGAACTTCAACCGCGCCGCCGGCAAAGGAAGCTGAAAAACGGGACAACGCATTGGTGCGGGTGATTAACGCGACTCCGGGAAATGCGTCGGTTGACGTCTTTGCCGATGACCAGAAAGTCTTTGACGGAGTGGCTTTCAAGACGGTTACGCCATACCGAGAGATTGCCGATAACCGTCATACGTTTCGGATTCGTGAAGCCGGTAAGAACACCGCCCCACCGCTCGCGGAAAACAGCGAGAGTATAAGTGGCGGCAAACACTACACGCTCGTCGTAATGCCCGGAACGAACGACAAAACGAGCATCTACGTTTTCAATGACAACCTGACGCCCCCACCGCCTGACAAAGAAGAAGTGCGTGTAATACATGCGTCACCCGATGCGGGCGAGGTCGACGTTGTTGCCAAGCAGGGAAACAAGAAACTCTTCTCTAGTGTCAACTTTGAAAAGGACACTAGTTACACGGACGTCGATCCGATGACGAGTAGTCTTGAAGTGCGCCCAGAAGGGCAGGACAAAGCCCTGCTGACCGTGCCGAACGCGAAGTTTGAAAAAGGCAAGATCTACACGATCGTCGTCACCGGCCGGGCGAAGGGAACACCAAAGCTTCAGGCCCTAACGATCGAGGATCAGTTGGGCAACGGAGCAACCGCAGCGAATGAGGAGAAAGCTCCGAAGGTCACGGAACCAAGGGTGGTGAAAACGAAGTCCTCGAAGTATTAGCTAGAAGTATTAGCTAATTGAAAACTCGGCGCCGGGCCGATCCTGCCTTAGCGCTCGGCGCTCAATTCCTTTTTTTGAGGTGTGAGCGACAAGGTTGCCGCACGCACTTTCGTTACTAGGTGCCCGACTGAACTCAGAATCGAGGAGGCTGGATCATGGAGAGGGAAAAACCAACCGACAAATGTGCACGCCCCGCCTGCAACTGCGCTGCGCAAGACGCGGCGGGTGGCTACTGCAGTGAAGAGTGCAAGAACGCAAGTCCGACCGACAATACGTGTCAATGCGGACACGCCGGTTGCCGGTAGCTTGCAAAGAGAAACCCTGAACTAACTTGGAAGGAGTAAAAATGGCCAAAGGAAAAGCTAGCAAATCAGCAAAGACAGAAAACAAGGAAACCCCGAAGGGCCGGCAATTGGCGAGACGCGAGCCGGATCTTGGATCATTGCTGGCCGCCCCGAGCGATCTGATGCGGCGCTTTCGTGATGAGATGGATCGCCTGTTCGAGGATTTTGGCTTCGGCAACCTGGCGAGTTCGTTGAGAAGGGTTATTACCGCAGCGAACGCAGCTACGGTCGCTTCTATCGCAGAGTACCGCTTCCGGAAGGCATCAATGCAGATACGGCAACCGCGAATTTCCGCAACGGAGTGCTTGAGATAACGATGGCGGCGCCGGAAGCGAAAGAACGCAAGGGCCGCAAACTCGAGATCGCCGGTGAGTCCGCGCCTGCTGCCAGGGCAAAGGCTGCCGGCAAATAGCGAAGTGTCCGACAAACTTTCGTTTGTCGCTGAACGGCGAGTCAGAAGCCCGACCCCGGGTCCCCAGCCGAGCAGCTCGGCTGGGGTAGGGGCGGTTAGGGAGGGCTCGTCACTTGACTCGGGAGCCAGCCCTTGCTGACGCGCGGGCTTCTGCCATGAGGGCTTCTGCCACGTGGGCATCAAAACTGAAGTTTGTCGGACATTTTTCGGAGGGGGTACTACATGGAGCTGAAAGAAAGAAAAGTGACGTTACCGGAACTGGCGCTGATCGCAGGCACTCGTGTCGCGCTCGGCGCCGGCATTGGTTTTGTCGTTTCCGAAAAGCTGGATGCAAAGCAGCGGAGAGCGGTTGGCTGGACGCTGCTGCTGATCGGCGCGCTTACCACCGTCCCGCTCGCATTCGAAGTGCTCGGGAAAAACGGCCAATCATAAGGCGGCCGCAGCGATGGACAATGCCAGAAGAGTGACGGTCAGCATCGCGCTAATCGTCCTGGTGTGTTTTTTTCTGCCGTGGGTGCAAGTAAGTTGCGGCGGTGCCAGAGATACAAGTACAGGTGTCGATCTCGCGCGCGGAGGCGATGGTGCGCTCTGGTTGATACCTGTTCTAATGCTCGGGGTAATTGCCCTCGGCATTACGCAAGCGCTGCGAACTGCGAGGACTGTCTTTGGTTTGACCAGTCTGCTGAGCGGGCTCGTCACCGTCTACTTGATGAACCACGAACGTTTGAAATTTGAAGATACCCAGGGCCTGATTGCCGTCCGCTTGACCGGCTGGTTCTGGCTTGGACTGGGTTCATCAATCGCAGTCGCGCTGTTCGGCGCCAGCCACGTACTGCGCCGCTCACGGCCGCCATAGGAGACCGAGGACGCAAGAGTGGCGAGCATTCATCATCAAACGCAATACGAATCCGAAAGTTTTCGATCACGGTGTCGATTGGTCCCTGGTCGAGGCGGTGGAAATTAGTCGCCTTGACTTAAGCACCGAATCAATACACTTAGAAGAGCTGATTGTACTAATGAGGAAACTGCAAGAGAATTAGGAAACCGCAATAATCGCTCATAACCAACTAATCAGGGCCGGTTTAACGTCAGTTTACCTGACCGGACCGCTCGGGAATGCGCCTTGCTGAGTTACTTTCCGACAATTCGCCTACGGAGTCTTATGCTGAAGTAGAGCTAAAAACTTAAGGTTCGAATCTATCCATGCTTGCCCTCCCCGTTTTCCAGAGTTAAACCAAAATTCGAACCGATAAAAAGTAACTTGGGAGATCCAGGATGTTGAGGGTTGTAACAGACGAGATGTTTAGCCAACGCAAGCTACAATCGGCTTCCGGTCCGTCGCTCCATCGACCAGCCGGCGAGCCGAGGCCACTTTTGCTCAACCGGGAGCTCAGCCTGCTCGAGTTTCACGGACGAGTACTCGAAGAAGCGCTTGACCAGAGCAATCCACTGCTCGAGCGGCTTAAATTTCTTTCTATCTTCGCGTCCAACATTGATGAGTTCTTCATGATCCGGGTTTCCGGTTTGAAGGAAAAGATCGAGGAGAATGTCACCGAACCTTCTCTGGATGGCCTGACGCCAGCCGAGCAGTTGGACAGAATCCGAGAAATGCTGCCGCCAATGATTGCGGCAGAAACGAATTGCCTGCGCTTCGAGATCTTGTCTCAGCTCAAGCGCGAAGGGATCGAAGTAGCCGCTTATGATTCGCTGAATCCGATTGAGCGGCATTTGCTCGACTCTTATTTTACCGAGAAAGTTTTTCCGGTGCTGACTCCGCTGGCGGTCGATCCGACTCATCCGTTTCCGTACATCTCTCCGTTGAGTCTCAATCTCGGTTTGCTCGTGGAGGCGCCGGAGGATGAGCCAGCCACAAACGGGGGCGAAGGACGGATGGAAATCCGCTTCGTGCGCATCAAGGTTCCTTCAATCGTGCCTCGGCTGGTGCCCGTCCGAGCCGCTTACCCGAAATTCGTTTTGCTGGAGGACTTGATCGTCGCAAACTTAGAATCGCTTTTCCCCGGGACGTCGCCCGGTGAAGCGCACACGTTTCGCGTTACGCGCGACGCCGACATCGAGGTTCGCGACGACGAAGCGGAAGATCTACTCGGCTCCGTACAACAAGAATTACGGAAACGGCGGTTCGGCACACCGGTGCGGCTTGAAGTGTCACCGACGATGCCCGATGAGATGGTCCAGTATTTAACCGATTCGCTTTGCCTGACAGCAGACGACGTTTCTGTGGTCGACGGGCCCCTCCATCCGCAGGATCTGATGGCTCTCTATGAACACGATCGCCCGGATCTCAAAGACGAACCCTTCGAGCCGGCGATTCCGGAGTGTCTCGACACGCGCGCTTCGATATTCGAAGTCATTAAGGAGCAAGACATTCTGCTGCATCATCCGTTTGATTCCTACAAGTTCGTAACGGACTTCGTCAATGCCGCGGTAAGCGACAAGGATGTCGCGGCGATCAAGGTCTGCTTGTATCGCACCGGCCCTGATTCGCCGATTCCGCCGGCGTTGATCCGGGCGAGCGAACGAGGCAAACAGGTGACCGCCATGATCGAACTCAAAGCTCGCTTTGATGAAGCGCACAATATTGAGTGGGCCAAGCGTCTCGACGAGGCAGGGGTGCACGTGGTTTACGGTATCCTTGGTCTCAAAACGCACGGCAAGCTCACTCTTGTCGTTCGCCGCGAGGGCGATGAGCTGCGACGTTACGTGCACATCGCGTCGGGCAACTACAATCCGACAACTTCCTGCACGTATACCGACCTAAGCCTCTTTACGGCTAACGAGGAAATTGGCGCCGACGCCAGTGACTTCTTTAACTACCTGACGGGCGTCTCGCGACAGACTGACTATCGGCAACTGATTGTCGCGCCAGTCAATTTGCGCCAACGAATACTGGGGCTGATCGAACGCGAAATCGAACATCAGAAGGCGGGCCAGCCCGCTCGCATCATCGCGAAGATGAATCGGCTCGCCGATAAGGAGATCATTCAAAAACTGTACGAGGCATCACAGGCCGGAGTGCCGATCGACTTAATCGTGCGCGGCATTTGCATGTTGCGTCCAGGCGTGCCCGGCATGTCAGAAACCATAAGCGTCAGAAACATTGTCGGGCGTTTCCTGGAGCACAGCCGCATTTTTTACTTTCGCAACGCTGACGATGAAGAAGTCTACATCGGCAGCGCGGATTGGATGCATCG
>WNGQ01006715.1_pt1 | contig 11105 bp, 8 predicted proteins | sample 5407661 | NCBI WGS metagenome assembly WNGQ01 (sample SAMN13153382, study PRJNA577476) | soil metagenome | isolation source: 60 cm soil or saprolite under Garry oak tree replicate 2 | place: USA:California | collected 2016-06-15
CATGTTCTTTCAACATACGTCTCGTCGTGACTTCCTGTTCATTGTCTGTGCCTCCGTCTTCTGGGGCACGGTTGGTGTGGCGAACCAGGTCATGTATGCATATGGCACCACAAATGCCCTGTCATTGACGTTCTGGCGCCTGGCTATCGCAGTCCCGCTGTTTTTTCTCGCTAGTTGGGTGCGCCTGGGTCGCGGTTTCTTTGCTATTAAGCGGCGCGATCTTGGGGTGATGATGCTTATGGGCTGTATGATGGCCCTCTCCCAGACCTGTTACGTGGCGGCTATTCCCCAGGCTGGCGTGGGCATCGCGACACTCATCGCCATTTGCGTAGCGCCAGTGATCATCGCCGTCTTCTCCGCTCTCGTGACACACGAGAAACTGACTGCGCTGACACTCATCGCGCTCCTGAGTGCCTTAGGTGGTACCGTCCTGTTGGTCGCGACACGTTCTCATGTCGGTGAGGGAAATGTCTCGCTCGCGGGGATTGTGCTGGCGTTTCTCTCAGCCTGCGGCTATGCTGGCTTTATCCTCTGCGGACGATTGCTCTCTAATAACTGTCACCCTTTACAGATCAGCTCCATGGCATTCGGGACGGGGGCGCTGTTGTTGCTGGTCTGTGCTTCATCTACTAAATTAGTGGCTGTGTATCCGGCGTGGGGTTGGCTGATATTGCTCTACCTGGGATGTGTTCCTACCGCTCTTGCCTATGCGCTCTTCCAGACTGGCATACGTTCACTCTCTGCGACGGTGGCAAGCATCGTGACCATGTGCGAGCCCTTAACGGCGGCCTTACTCGCGTGGCTCCTCTTTCACGAGGAACTCGGTCCGCTGGGCCTGCTGGGTGCAGGACTCTTACTCGGGGCAATGGCGATGATATTGCTCGTCCCTGTGAAGAGGTGATGAGAGGCGAATTAAGGTAAGGTATGTGAAGAGAAGCGGCGCGGGGTACCGGCGCCGCTTCTCTTCACATACCTTGGCGCCAATTGAGCGGCTTTTTGAGGCTCCCAATGGCGTTTTGTTGTCGTTGCTCCAAAAATCTGATATAGTGAAACCAGCACACAGATACGCGTAACCTATAACACGCTCTTTCACCCTTGTGTATTCATGCTGCTTTGGGCATCGTAAGCACGGGCGTGATTGCTTCTCAGTGCCTGAAAATGCCTATAGATGCTCTGGGAGGGGATTTGCTTATATGACAGCAGATAATAGCGCCGTCACACAACTGAAACATACGCCATTGTATGACGAACATCTCAAGTTGGGAGCGCGCATGGTGGAGTTCGGTGGTTGGGAGATGCCGGTGCAGTATAGTGGGATCGTGGAGGAGCATCGCGCCGTGCGTACACATGCGGGCCTCTTCGATGTAAGCCACATGGGCGAATTTAAGGTCGAGGGCAGCGATGCTCTGGCCTTCTTGCAATATCTTGTTCCCAATGATGTTGCCCGCCTCTCCCTCCACCAGGCCCTCTATACGCAGTTGTGTCTTCCCAACGGCAACACTATCGACGATCTCTTGATTTATTATCTCGCCGAGAACCACTATATGCTGGTGGTGAATGCGAGCAATATCGCGAACGATTTGCAGTGGGTACAGGGACAGGCCACGCATTTTGCCAATGTGATCATCAGCGACCAATCCGCTACGACCGCTCTGCTGGCGCTACAGGGGCCAACCGCTCAGAGCATCTTGCAATCTTTGACCGCTATCGACCTGGCTGCTATTCGTTATTATCATAGCGCGCCCGGTCCGGTCGATGGCGTGAATTGTATCGTGTCGCGTACCGGCTATACGGGCGAGGATGGCTTCGAGCTCTACTGTTCTCCCGCCGACGTGGTCGGTCTGTGGCGTACACTGCTTTCTAGCGGCAATGCTCATGGTCTGCGGCCTGCCGGACTCGGCGCACGTGATACACTGCGCCTGGAGGCCGGTTATTGTTTATACGGCCATGAACTCGACGAGCAGACAAACCCGCTCGAAGCACGTCTGGGCTGGACCGTCAAGCTCAAGAAAGGAAACTTCGTTGGGCGCGATGTTCTCGCAGAGGTCAAAGCGGCTGGCCCGCGTAAACTGCTTATTGGTACCGAACTGCTCGAACGTGGGGTGCCGCGTGGAGGCTATGAGATATACGATAATGAGCAGCGCATTGGCACCCTGACCAGTGGCTCGCACGGCCCAACGGTGCGTAAGAGCGTCGGCATGGGCTACGTGGAAGCTGCCTATGCCGATGTCGGTCGCCCGGTGCAGATCGCCATACGCGATAAGCGCGTGGCAGCACAGATCGTCGCTTTACCGTTTTACAAACGTCAGCAGTAACCATATTTTAGCGATTATTGAAGGGAGATAGCAGCAATGACTAGCCTTATTCATCCAGCCGGTCTCAAGTATAGCAAGTCCGATGAGTGGGTGCGCGTCGAGGGTGATCAGGCAACTATCGGTATTACCGATTACGCGCAGGATCAACTCGGCGATATCGTGTATGTGGAGTTGCCCTGGGATGCCGGTCAGAGTGTCGCGGATGATGCTAAGTTCGGCGACATCGAGTCGGTGAAGGCCACCTCTGAACTTATTTCTCCTGTGAGTGGCGAGGTGGTGCGTGTAAACGAGGATCTGAAGGAGCACCCGGAAGAAATCAACGATTATCCCTATGAAAGCGGCTGGATGCTGGTCGTCAAGCTCTCCAACCCGGCTGAGCTAGACAATCTTATGGATGCGGAAGAGTATCTGAAATATCTCGAAGGACGCTAAACCGTCCCTGGACACTAAAGAGGACCCGACAAAACGACTATGAGCTACGTACCTAACACGCCGGAAGAACAGCAGGCTATGCTGGAGCATCTGAGCCTGTCGTCGATGGAGGATTTGCTGGCACCCGTGCCAGCAGGTGTGCGCCTGCATCGCCCGCTTGATCTCCCCGCGGCCCTGGCGGAACCGGATCTCAAACGCGTGCTGCAAACGATGGCGGCACAGAATCGCAACCTTGACACGACCATCTCATTTCTCGGTGCCGGAACGTACGATCACGCAATTCCGAGCGTTGTGCCTCATCTACAGCGGCGCTCGGAGTTTGTAACTTCGTATACCCCCTACCAGCCCGAGGTGAGCCAGGGCATGTTGCAGGCCATCTACGAGTTCCAGACAATGGTCTGCCAGGTGACCGGCCTGGATATCGCCAACGCCTCGCTCTATGATGGTTCAACGGCGCTGGTCGAGGCCGTTTTCATCGCGCTTGGCCCCGGTGGACGTGGCGAGGTGGTCATATCGACCGGCGTTGATCCTCAGTACCGCCAGGTGCTGCATACCTACGCCTTCTCACGCGGCTTCTCGGTGAAAGAGGTGGACACCCGCGATGGCGTCACCTCGCCCGAAGATATTGCCGTAGCCATCACACCGCAGACCGTTGCCGTGGTCATCCAGCAACCGAACTTCTTCGGACTGGTCGAGGATGTGCACGCCATTGAGCTGGTCGCACACAGCGGTAAATCGCTCTTCATTACGGCGATCACCGAGCCTGCCTCGCTGGGCATCCTATCTCCGCCCGGCGACTATAACGCTGATATCGCTGTGGGCGAGATGATGAGCTTCGGCAATACCATGAGTTATGGCGCGCCCGCGCTTGGCTTCATCGCTACCAAACAGAAGTTTATGCGCCTGTTGCCCGGTCGCCTGGTGGGTCAAACCATCGAGGAGGGCGACGAGAAGCAGACCGGCTACGTGCTAACCTTGCAGACGCGTGAACAGCATATCCGCCGCGAGCGCGCCACATCAAATATTTGCACCAACCAGTCGCTGCTGGCGGTGGGTGCGACGATCTTCCTGGCGGCGCTCGGCAAACAGGGCTTCCTCGAGCTGGGCGAACTCTGTGCGCAGAAGGCCCACTACGCCTTCCGCCAGATCACAGCTATCCCAGGCTATACAGCACTTTACGGCGCTCCCTTCTTCGACGAGTTCGTTATCAAGACTCCCATCTCCACACGCGAATTGCAGCGTCATTTTGAGCAGGCAGGTATCATCGGTGGCTATCCTCTCGGCGAGAGCTACCCCGGCATGGACGACTGCATGCTCTTCTGCGTGACCGAGACGCGCACGAAACAGGATATCGATGAGCTGGTGGCTATTCTGAAGGGGGTACAGGCATGAGCGTTGAATCACTGATTTTCGAGAAGGGCGCGCCCGGACGCCGCGCCGCCTCGATGCCCGCGATGGATGTGCCCACCGAGCCGCTGGATAGTCTGATTCCTGCTCATCTGCTGCGCCAGGCTCCCGCGCCCCTACCTGAGGTGAGCGAGATCGAGGTGGTGCGTCACTATACGCATCTCTCGCAGCGCAACTTTGGCGTTGATAGTGGCTTCTATCCGCTCGGCTCCTGCACGATGAAGTATAATCCCAAGCTCAACGAGGACATGGCGGCCCTGCCCGGTTTCGCGCGCATCCATCCTCTGCAGCCCGCAAACACCGCGCAGGGCGCGATCCGTCTGTTGTACGAGTTGGAGCGGTATCTGTGTGAGATCGCCGGCATGACCCGCGTGACGCTTCAGCCTTCCGCAGGCGCACACGGCGAATTGACCGGCCTGATGCTGATCAAGAAGTATCACCAGACACGTGGCGAGGGACATCGCAACATCGTGCTTATTCCCGATAATGCCCACGGTACCAATCCCGCCAGTTCGACGCTGGCCGATTACAAGGTCGTCGAGGTGAAGAGCGATCCGCGCAACGGTGGCGTCGATATGAGCCACCTGCATGCGCTGTTGGAGGCCAACGGGCCAAATATCGCCGCCATCATGCTGACCAATCCCAATACGCTCGGCCTCTTCGATGAGAATGTGGCCGAGGTTGCACGGCTGGTACACGAGGCTGGCGGGCAGTTGTACTACGATGGTGCCAACGCCAACGCCGTGCTAGGCATCACACGGCCCGGCGATATGGGCTTCGATGTCGTGCATTTCAATCTGCATAAGACGTGCAGCACGCCCCACGGCGGCGGCGGACCAGGAGCCGGTCCCATCGGCGTGAAGGCTCACCTGGTAGAGTTCCTGCCCGGTCCCCTGCCAGAGCGCGATGAGCAGGGTGATTACTTCTGGGGGGAGAGCGGTCCGCAATCCATCGGCAAGATGCGCGCTAATAAGGGCAACTTCGGCGTGCTGGTGCGCGCCTACACCTACATTCGTACCAACGGTCCCGATGGCATGCGCCACGTCTCGGAGAGCGCCATTCTCAACGCCAACTATCTCATGCATGAGTTGTCGTCTGATTACGATATCGCCTATCCGCAGACCTGCCAGCACGAGTTCGTGGTGACCGCCGAGCGCCAGAAAGATGAGCACGGCGTTACCGCGCTGGATATCGCTAAGCGCATCCTCGACTTCGGTATGTACGCGCCAACCACCTACTTCCCCCTGATCGTCCACGAAGCGCTGATGATCGAGCCAACCGAGACGGAGACCCGCGAAACGCTCGATTACTTTGTAAGCGTCATGCATCAGATCGCCGAAGAGGCGCGCAGCAATCCCGAGATCGTGAAAACGGCTCCCCATACCACCGTCGTCGGACGACTCGATCAGGCCCTGGCCGCCCGCAAACCCAACCTGCGCTGGCGAGCAGGCCAGGAGGTTACGCACTAACAATAAAGATGGATGAGGAATAACATATATGGAATACGCGGTACTTGGTGGCGGCGCTTTGGGGTTGATGGCCGCTTATCGACTGGCCCAGGCGGGCCAATCAGTCATGGTTCTTGAGCAGGAAGAGCTGGCTGGCGGGCTGGCCTCCGGTTTTCGCGTCGGCGACAACTGGCTGGAGAAGTTCTATCATCACATTTTCCGCTCGGATAAGACCGTCATTAAGATTATTGAAGAGCTTGGCCTGGGTGATCGCCTGGAATGGCAGCGTCCACGCACAGTCAGTCTGGTCGGTGGCGAAATTCACCAGCTTGACTCGCCGATCACCCTGCTGCGCTTCAAACCCTGGCGTATCGATGAGCGGCTGCGTGCGGCCGCGGTCATGTCTTTTCTCAAGTTCGTCGATCCCCGATTGTTGGAGGGACAGACCGCTGGTCCCTGGTTGCGCCGCTGGATGGGGGAACACACCTACGAGACGGTCTTCGAGCCGCTCTTCATTGGCAAATTCGGCGTGCTGCACGAGCAGATCGCCCTGCCCTGGTTCTGGGCGCGCTTTCATGATCGCACCACGCAACTCGGCTACCTGCGTGGTGGCTTCCAGTTGCTCTACGAACGGCTCGTCGAACGCATCGGCGTGGCTGGTGGCAAAGTGCTGCTGGGTACACGTATCGAAAAGGTAGAGCGCGCCGATGGGCGCTGGCGCGTTATCAGCAATCAGGGTACCTGGCTGGTTGATCGCGTCATCTCTACACTGCCCACCCGGCTCACCTGCCGCCTCGTACCGGAACTGCCCGAGGACTATCGCGCTCGCTACGATTGGGGCCAGGCATACGGGGCGCATTGCCTCGTCCTCGCGCTTGATCGCCAGTTGACCGATAGCTACTGGATCAATATCTGCGACCGAGGCTATCCCTTCACCGGCCTATTTGAACACACCAACTTCCGTGCTCCCCAGGAGTACGGGGGGCGCCACCTGCTCTATCTAGGCAGCTATCGCGCAATGGATCATGCGCTATTCACTATGAGCAAAGAAGAGGTCATGGCCGAGTACTTCCCCTATCTCAAACGCATCGTGCCCACCTTTTTGCCTGAGCAGGTGCAAGAAAGCTGGATGTTCAAGGCGCCCTTCGCCCAACCCATCGTCACCACCGATTACCGCAAACATATCCCGCCGCACTACACACCGCTCGAAGGTCTGTGGGTGGCGAATATGTTCCAGATCTACCCCCACGATCGCGGCCAGAACTACTCGCTGGCACTGGCCGAACAACTCATAAGGGAAATCATATAAGCTAGCACAACAAAAAGAGGACTTCTGACCGGCGGTCAGAAGTCCTCTTTTTGTTGTGCTAGCTATCCTATGCGCCGTTTTTGATGGCGTCCATCATCTGCTTCATGGGAACAGGGTTGGTGCCATCGGCATTGTCGACATTGATCATGGTCAACATACCGCCGGCATAAACGCCGTTGTTGGTATTGGTGTACTCAATATGGTCGTGGAACATGAAACGACCGGCCTGGTTGAGCTTGAAAATGACATCGTAACGTTCGCCAGGTGCGATATCAAGCGTATCTTTATAGTAGGGGCTGGCGAGCTTGCGACCATCGCTGCCAATCACCTCAAAATGGAAGCCATGCGAGTGCATTGAATGCACCGTACTCCCGGAGTTAATGAGCCGTACCAGAACCGTTTGACCTACTTTAGCGTTGATGCTGTCATTGGGGTCCATCGCGGTATCGGGCCACGCTTTACCATTGATGAAGAAGTAGTTAGGATGGTATTGGGCCCAGTTGGGATCATCTCCACCGTGATACAAGCCTTTGAAGTCGGTTGCATGCATCACACTGTCCATCTCGCTCAGCACAAAGGTTGATTCTTTATCAAACTTAGGAGTCCCGGCATAGGCCATATTTGGTTGTCCTTGTGGCCTGATGATCAGTGCACCGTACATACCCATCTGAATGTGCTCAGGAGCACCTTCATGGCAGTGGTACCAGTAAGTTCCAGCTTGCTGTGCCACAAAGTGATAAGTGTAGCGCTGCCCCTGCAACACCGAGTGCCCGCCGGGAGCGGTCATGGGGTCGCCGTCCATTGCGCTGGGCAGGTCCAACCCATGCAGATGAATAGTGTGCCCATCACCATCCGTATTGTATGTCGTCTTGGTGGGATCTCTGTCATCAATCAGCGTCACATTGACGGTGTCGCCCTGCTCTACAATAATGGGAGGACCGGGGATCTTGGGCCCTCCACGTGGATCATCAGTGTAACCGAATGCCCAAATCTTGGTGCCATCAGGCATCTTGAGTTGGGTTTGACGTACATACAGCGTAAAATTGTCTGTATGGCCAGTGGACTTCACAGGCGCATCGGCAACATCGGTAGCACCGATAGCGCTAGTAGCAGCCCGCGTTTGAGTGGCGCTCAAACGTATAAGTAAACCAGCTACGACTAAGATAAGGAGTGAGGCGGCAATTATGACTGTAGCCACCTTCTGTTTAGTCGACATATTCTTGATCATGTTCATCCTCGCTAACGTATTTGGTATGCTTGCTTGACGGAAGACAAGAAGTGAAGTGGCAATAAAGGCTGCTGCCACGATCTTCTTAGTCGGCATGTTCTTACATCATGTTCAGTCCTCGCTAATGTATTTGGCATACTCGCCTGGATAAATGGAAGAATATAGATTTAGGTGGCATTTTAATTTTTTATCAGTCCGTATGACCGGGCATCGAATCGTATAGCTGATATGACAACGTAGCCCAATTATAATTTGAGCCCGTAAAAAGATTAAATACAGATTAAAATATAACGGTAAATGTAGAGGTTTGTCAATCTTTGACCCTTTTGTCCTATTAAAGAAACTTTAATCCCTTTACTAACATTATATTAAGTGGTTTGATGATGGGGTTACGACTTTCTATATATTACCGCGTTATATTATTGAGTTTTTTACTAACGCAACATTTTGTCTAAAACAAGGAGTAAGGTAGTGGAATCGAGTGCAGACATCAACCCGCCATCACATGCAAAGGGTGTTTTTTCTCGTGGGCAGATCCAGCATACCCTGGAGACAATCCATTCTCCATTTCCCCATTTCAAGCATGAGCAGCATGGACCCATTGTAAATGTTAATGAGGTAGTGGAAGATAAATTGACTATGGGTCAGCGTATTGCGGATAACGTGGCCTCAACAGTCGGTAGTTGGCGTTTTATTATCATCCAGAGTTCTCTGCTGGCGTTCTGGATCATTATCAACTGCATAGCCTGGATAAGTCACTGGGACCCCTATCCTTTTATCCTATTGAACCTGGCTTTATCGTTTCAGGCTGCCTACACGGGACCTTTTGTCATGATGAGTCAGAATCGCCAGGCCGTCAAAGATCGTCTGACCGCCGAGAACGATTATAAAACCGATGTGAAGGGGGAACTGGAAATTTGCCATATCATGGAACACCTGGATCACCAGGACAGCATGATTTTGCAGATCGTACAGGGACTCCAGGCTCAAAGCCAGCTTATCGAGCAGCAGGATAAACTGATTCTTCAGATTGTAGAGCGGGCCGAAGTGCAGCATCAGCAGTTCATGCAACAACGTGAAGAACTACTCAAAAAGATCAGTCAAATCATACCGGCAGAGACAAAAGCCATGCTCAACAACACGAGCGCCAGTGGAGAATCTTCGTAGGGAGAGGATTTATCCCTCCGCCATTTATGGCCTTTGTCCGCTGCGGCTACTGTTTGGCTTTTTTCGTGCTATTGTCAAAATCCAGCCCGTTATGCTATACTAGGCATGAACAGATGTGAGCGTCTGGCGCTCAATCTAGGTTCAGCGGACAGGTGCAAGGAATATTGCATGAAAAGCATAACGGGGTGTAGCGCAGTCGGCTAGCGCGCAGCGTTCGGGACGCTGAGGTCGGAGGTTCAAGTCCTCTCACCCCGACCAGTATGGCACATCCTCCCCTTCTATGGGGATGGTAAATCGAGCAGTGAAAGAGATATGTGCCCTCATCATTGCTAACAGGCACACACAGGAGACATTATTATGCGAGAGCGTCGGATACCCATCATACAGTATCTGATGCCTCCGTGCGCCATATCCAGTCCAGGCGATATGCGACTGGTGGCGAACGGAGGAGGCTCCGCTGTGCCTGTCCCATCTGGACATGCAAGAAACCTCCATCCTTGTCTACCCAGTCGTCGCAGGCGGCAGTAGAAACTGAGGAACCGGGGGGATATACCCCACCTGCGTCTCAGTCCTCTTCCTCGCTGTCTGCATGTGCTATCGGCTCTGACAGAGGGGAAAGGAAGCTATTCATGCCCGTACTCGTATTGAATTCCTCGCTACAGCCTCTCTCGGTTATTCCTGAGCGTCGCCTCATCGTGCTGCTTTCAAAGCAAAAAGTGACCTTCCTGGATGAGAATGCTCGCGACCTGATCGAAGAGAGTATCGCTGCTCGCCGTCTTGAGCTGGAACGACCTGTGATCGTGCAGTTGCTCGCCAATGTGCGCGTGCCACGCGTGGCTCTTCAGCCCACACGCGCGAACATTCTTCTACGCGACGAAGAAACCTGTCAGTACTGCGGCAAACGAGGCCGCGATCTGACGCTGGACCATATTATCCCTCGTTCCCGCGGCGGACAGAGCACATGGGAAAATCTAGTCGCTTGCTGTAAATACTGCAATGGTAAGAAGGGCAACCGCTTGCTGAAGGATGTCAATATGCACTTGCTGCACCAGCCTCGCCCTCTGACGCAGGAATATGCAGGCTTCTTCCTGTTGCGCTATCCCAAATTGCGCCAGGCATACGAGGAGTTCCTGACCAGCTTCCATGCCGACCACGCTCGCGGTATGAGCGCTTAACGCCTATTGGTCCGGGTCGCGCACAACCGGTGTCAAAGGCTATAGAGGCTGGGGCGGTAGGTGAACAAGCCTCCTCTTGCCTCCCTGGTCTCTTCCCTTAAGGAAGGTTGGAAGGTAAAGGGGTCGAATCGCGTGGGGTGAGCGTGGGCAGGGACAAGCCCCAGCCCACTGGGCGTCAAGATAAGGCAAGGGATCGGCGAGGGCGAGGTGGGATATGGGGTGAGCTGGCAGGGACAAGCCACAGCCCCTACTATACTACTCCAACGGATGCTTGCTCCAGGCGCATCCCTCCGGGCCGTAGAGTAGGGGCTGTGGCTTGTCCCTGCCAGCTCACCCTGGATCAGGATCAGCGCTTGCTCATACTTCCTGCGTGGCGACCCCAGCGTCCACCAGCAGATGCTGCATCATCTTAGACGCTACCTCAATATTGCGGAAATAATCTATCCATCTCTCACAAGAGGAATTGCGAATAACTCCTCTCCAGGCCCTTTTCGTAGGGGATCACTACAAAAAAGTGGACCTATCTCAATAGATACCGTTGGCGAATACCACAAAGTATACAAAATAGGCTGAAAAATGGGCCTATTTGAAGGCCAAATTGAGCGATATGTGGCCTCCATTTTA
>WNGQ01021383.1_pt1 | contig 11105 bp, 9 predicted proteins | sample 5407661 | NCBI WGS metagenome assembly WNGQ01 (sample SAMN13153382, study PRJNA577476) | soil metagenome | isolation source: 60 cm soil or saprolite under Garry oak tree replicate 2 | place: USA:California | collected 2016-06-15
CCAGCTCTTCCCTAAGTGTTGCGGGCGTAGATCACGACCCCACCGATTGTCGCGACCGGGTGGTAGCTCGACACGACGAGGTTCGCAAGCACCGGATATTTCGACATCGGATAAGGACCGAAGTCACTCCAGTCATCGGTCGAGGTGTCGACTATGAGCTGAGGCGGATGGCGCTCGAGGTCTGACTGCAGCGCCGGCCAGACGTCCGGCGCGGTGTCCCAGTTGTTGGGTGGCAGACCCGAGGTGCGCGCGAATCCGCGGAGAAAGCCCGGGAACCGGCTCGACATCAAGCGGTCCGACTCCGCGTAGAGGGCAGGCCAGTCGCCCCAAACGAAGACCCGATCGCCCGGGCTCGTGTGCGTGCGGATGTAATCGGCGACCTGCTCGTGCTGCGCGACGGGAGGGCTCCAGTCGTACGTGAGCGGGTCCGCGCGAAAGTTGAAGCTCGTCCATGCGGCCGCGGGCACCGTCACGCCGATCACAACGGCGGCGGCGATCCAGCGCCGCATTGGGGTATCCAGCGCGCGATCGATGGCGAGACCGGCGAGCAGCGCAAGCGGGGCCATGACCTGGATGAAGTAGTGCCACGACCAGTGGCCGCCGGCGAGGGACCCAAGGAGTGACACCGCAAGCCACGCCACCGCCAGCTTTTCAGCGGGCCAAAGGCTCCGCCAGCGCACCGCGACCGAGCCGGCCGCGACCCAGAGGACGATCGCGCTCGCGACGAACGGGATGATGCTGCTCTGCGATCGATCCAGCAGAACGGCCGGGCTCCAGTTGCCCGCCGCGTACCCCGTCAGCGTCTCGACGGTCCAGCGCCAGAAACCCGCGAGCGATCCGGTAAGCGCAAGGGCCGCGGCACCCGCCGCGATGCCGATCAGGATGCCGGCGCCGAAACGAACAGCGGCCCCTGTGCGCGCCCCGCGTGCCTCGAGCACGAGCAGGCCCACCGGCAGCAGCAGCACCTCCGCCGCGGCCACCTGCTTGAACGCGCCCGCGACCACCATGAGCAAGCCGGACCACAGCCACTGCCGCCGCAGCAACAACAGGAACGCCGCCGTCAGTGGAAGCGTCATGAACAGCTCGGTGTTGGCCGCCAGCAAGCGCGGATTGCCTGTGGCCGTCAGCAGGCCATAGAAGGTCGCGGCAAGCAGGCCGGCACGGGGCGATGAGATCGACCGCCCGATGACGAACAGCAGCACGCACGTCGCGGCCATGACCACAAGGGCGATTAGGTGCACCGCGGTCATCTGGTACGTGCCGAACAGGCCGAATGTGGCCGCGTAGGTCCAGAAGATCCCTGGCGGCTTGTTGTCGACCCCGCCATCGCCGTAAAGCGCCCCGCCCTGGTTCATGAGCGCCGCGATCGATCCGTACACGGCCTCGTCGCCGTCGAGCAGCCGATGCGCGAAGGCTGGCAGGTGGACAATGAGCACGGCCACCGAGGCGAGGATCGCCATGGCCGGCAGTCGAGCTGCCGCCTCATGCCTCACCGCCGTGGCCATGCGTTCTGACTATATGCGCGGGTTTGCGGAGGGGGCTGGGTGCGGACGGTGGCTGAATCGCTGACCAGGGCGGGGCTGCGCTTCCTCGTGCCCGCATCACTCGTCGCAGCCTCTCTGTACGTGATGGTCCTCGACCTCCTGCACATGCCCAGTGGCAGGTTCCGAGGCCAGACATGGGCGGGCGTCGACTTTCACACCTACCTGGCGGCTGCGCTCGTGGGTCTGCAGCATGGATGGTTTGAGATCTACGACCAGAGCCTCGTCAGGTCCATGCAGGGCCAGCTCGTCCCCAAGCAGTTCACTCAGCCTTACCTGAGCCCGCCGGTCGACTCCTGGCTGGCCGCTCCACTCACGGCGCTGCCGTACGGCCTTGCCCTGGCGGTCTGGGCTTCCGTGCTGCTGCTCGCGCTGGTGTTGGCGCTCGGCTGGACCACCTCGTACAGGGGACCGGCGCGCGTAGCCGCCGTGGCGGTGGCGATGACACCGTGGTGGGTGCTGCTCGCGATTTACGTCGGGCAGATCGTGCCGTTGGTCGCGGCCGCGCTGCTGGTGGCCTGGCGGCTACTGAAACAGGACCGCGAGATCGCCGCCGGCCTGGTGCTTTCCGTGCTCGTGCTGAAGCCGAACACCGCGGTGCTCGTGCCGTTCGTGCTGCTGGCAGCCGGCCGCTGGCGGGCGTTTGTGGCGTGCGCGGCCGCATCGGCGGTGCTGGCGGGCTTGAGCATCCTGGCCATCGGCCTGGACGGAGTGAACGACTACCTCGGCTCGCTCAGCCGCCTTCCAGGGGGGGCGACTGCGCTGACGCTCGGCGGTGCGTTCGACCTGTCAGGACCGGCTGCGATGGTGGTCCGCGCCGGCATCGTGCTGGCGGCGCTGGTGGCGGCGTTCACCCAGCGCGGCCGGCCGGGCATGGCGATGGCGATAGGCGCGATCGCGTCGCTGCTGACTGCGCCGTATCTCCACAACTCGGACCTCTGCGTGTTCGTCGCTGCCGGGTGGATCGTGTGGCACGAGGCTCCCGTCTGGCGGGCGGCGCTCGTGGCGATGCTGCTGGCCGCCTCTCCCTACCTGCTGGTGCGCAACCTCGGCACGCCTCTGCAGGGATGGGTGCAGATCGAGGCTGCCTTCCTGGCCGGACTTGTGGCCATGGCCCTTCTCACCCGCCAGATCGAGCGCCGCGCCATCGACGCCGCCGCCTTAACAGGGCGGGCTGAATTCGGAAGGCACCTCACCGCATAATCGGGTGGCCCGGCCACCACTCCAGGGGAGTCCTTGCCACTCGACATACGCAACATCCACGGCCCGCTGCGGGTCCTCGCCGGACCGGGCACCGGCAAAACACATCTGCTCGTCGATCTCTACGAGCAGGCCGCTCGATCCGGTGAGGCCGACCGCAGCCAGATCCTCGTCCTGACGTTCTCCACCGGCGCCGCCGGGGAGCTCGCGAGCCGGATCGACGCGCGGCTGCAGGACGACTACGGCGAGGCGTGGATCTCGACCTTCCACAGCTTCTGTTTGCGCCTCTGGCGCGAGTGGAGGCCCGACCCGCAGCGCCTGCAGCTCAACGGCCTGCAGGAATCCATGGTCATGCGCCAGGTGCTGGCCGAGCTCGATCCTTCGGTTCTCGGCGCGCTCTCCGGTGTGAAGCGATCCGAGACCTTCGCGCGCGACCTCCTGAACTTCGTCTCGCTGATGAAGCAGAACCTGGTGCATCCGTCTGCGTTGTTGCTCGCGGCCGAATCCAGCGCCGGCGCGCGCCTGCAGTCGCTTGCCACGGTGTATCAGGCCTACCAGCAGCGACTGGAGTCCGCGCGCATGGTCGACTTCCGCGACCTGATCATGGGTGCGGTCGGCCTGCTTTTCCGCGACTCGTGGTGGTCGGCGATCCGGACCAGTCGATCTACGGATTCCGCGGCACGGTGCCACGCCTGCTCAGCGTCGACTTCGCGAGCGTGTACGGCGGCGAGACGGTGATGCTCGACGAGTGCCGCCGCTGCGCACAGGACGTGCTCGACGCCGGTGAGCGCCTGCTCGTGGCCACGCAGGGTCCGCGCGCGCCGCGGCGGCTGCAAGAAGCGCGCGACATCGAGCCCGCGCCGCCGGCGGTCGTCGTGGCGCGCGAGAGTGACGCGGTCGACGAGGCGTTCTTCTGCGCGCGCGAGATCAAGCGTTTGCTGGCGACGTCGCGCGACCTCGCGCCCGGCGACATCGCGATCCTCCTCCGCAGCACCACCGTGCTCGGCGCGCCGTACGAGGAGGCGCTGCGCGCGCTCGGCGTTCCCTTCGAGGTCAGGGGCTCGGGCGCCGGCGTTCGCAACGAGGTCGTCCGCTTCCTTTATGGATACCTCGAGTCGCTGCGGCGCCCCGACGACCCCGACTCGTTCCAGGCGTCGCTGGCTTCGACGCTCGGTCCGGTGCGACCGGCAACGCTCAGCCGCCTGCGCGCGCACGCGTATGAGCGCGGCCGGCCGCTGGTGCGCGTCATGCGCCGGCTCATGTACTTCCTTGCGGCCACCGACCCCCAGCGCTGGCCGCTGCCCTGGGGTGGGGAAGTTGGCACCGAAGAACCCGTGCCGCCCGATTACTTCGAGTTCCTCACCCAGGACGAGCTCGACAGCCTGCACCGAGCGATGGTCGCGCGCCAGCGCCTGGTGCGCGAGGCCGAGCGCCTGCCCATCGCGGCCCTGGCATACCAGGCGCTCATCGAGGACGGCGCGCTGGGCGCGCTCCTCGAGGTGGACCTGGCGGAGGACGCGCGCGTGGAGGCGATGTCAGACCTTCGCGCCGCGATCGATGGGCTCGAGGGCATTGAGGACGTGTACGAGCGGCTGCACGGACGCAAGCCGCTGCTGTCGGATCTGCCCGGGCCGGTCGGAGCGATGCTCGCGGCGGCCGCTGACGACACCGAGGCGGCGCCTGCAAGCAGGGACGCGGTCCAGATCATGACCGTGCACCAGGCCAAGGGCCTCCAGTTCGAGCACGTTTTCTGCGCCGGCTTCGCGCATGGACTTTTCCCGGTCGCCGCGCGCCCTCATCCGCTGCTCGACGACGCCGACCGCGCGTGGCTCGAGGCGTTCAAGGTCGGCTTCATGCCTTCGTGGCCGTCTGACCCCGACGGTCACGCCGCCGAGGAGGCGCGACTCGCGTATGTCGCGCTCACCCGGGCGCGGCGGCGCGTGTACCTAACGTACGCGGACTCATATCTGCGCCAGGCGGGGCCATCGGTGTTCCTGGACCTTGCGTCGCCTGCAGCAGAATTGCGCGAGCTCTCACGCGCTTCGACCAGGCTCGAGCCGGCAAGCCTTCTGCTTGCGCGCGAGGCCGAGGTGATGATCGCTTCGACGCGGGCTCATCTCGACCCGGCTTCGAACGAGCGCGCGAGGTCGCTCGGTCTCGACGTCGCCTTCCTGTCCGACCCGCAGGCGGGCGAGCCGTTCGAACCGTACGGCGGCGAGCGCAACCCGCTCGGAGTCGAGATCTCGCATTTCAGCCCGACGACCCTCAACGACTACCTCAAGTGCCCGCGCCTCTACTGGTACAACCATCACCCCCGCCTGGTGGCGGAGCCGCGCTCGGTGTTGATGGAGCGCGGCGGCTTCCTGCACGAGGTGCTCGAGGACTTCCACGCGCTCGAGCCCGAATGGCGGCCGCTCGACGCTGAAAGGCAGCGCGAGTGGCTCGATCAGACTCTGCAGCGACACCTCGACGGCTACCTGTCGCGGATGGAGGGCGTGCTCGATCGCAGGCGCGAGGAGCACCAGGTGCGCAACGTGCTGGGCAACTACATCCGTTTTGCCACTGGCATGCAGCGCGTGAGGAGGCTCGGCACCGTGGCGCTGGAAAAGCGATTCCACCTCCGCCTCAGCGACGACGCTGAGGGTCTCGAGACGTGCAGCTCGCGCTCTACTACATGGCCTGCCGCTTCGGTTTCGACGACGAGGGCAACCCGCTCGGATTCAAGCCGCGATTCCTGTCGCTCTGGTACCCGAAGGAATGGGTGTGGGGCTCGATCCGCGAGGTCATCTTCAGCGTGGGCCAGCCCGCGGGCTTGAAGGAGTATCGCGAGCGACTGCTGAGCGATGAGGACCTCGAGCGCAGCCGCTCGACGGTGATGGCCGCCATCGCGGGCATCCAGGCGGGGCGGTTCGAGCCCGCGCCGCGCGACCTCGCGGGTACGTGCGTGAGCCGGTATTCGGGCTGTCCGCATTCGACCATCTGCCCGTATGGGGGTCAGCCGCCCGAATGAGCGTGCGGGTTACTTCATTGAGCGCGGAGCAAGCGGCGGCGGCGCACGCCGGTCCGGACGGCGCTTTCCTCATCGCCGCCGGCCCAGGCACAGGCAAGACCTACACGGCGACCGAGCGATTCTGCTGGCTGGTCGAGCAGCGCGTGCCGCCCGACCGGATCCTGGCGGTCACCTTCAACGACCGCGCGGCAGACGAGCTGCGCGAGCGCATCACAGCCGAGCTGGCGCGACGGCGACCGGAGCTCGGCGCGCAGGTGATGGACGGCGCGTGGATTGGCACGTTCCATGGCACATGCGCGCGATTGCTCGAAGAGTTCGCGTACCTCGTCGGCGCGCCGCGCGAGCTGCGCGTGCTCGATGAGGCCGGCCAGCGCCTATTCGAGCAGGCGCTCATCGCGAAGCTCAGCAGCGGCGCCGCGGCTCCGCTCGATCCTGACTCGTTCGTGGCGCTGGGCGTGGAGGAGCTGGACGAGCTGCTGCGGCTGGGGCTTCGGTTCGTCCTGAAGTTGAAGGGCCGCGGCATCAGGCCCGACCAGTTCCACAAGCGGGCGCACGAGCTGCACCTGACTCACTGGCCCGCGGGAGCGGAGGGCAACGGCGAGCAGCCGGGCGGCAATCCGATCCTTGCGGCTCGAGCGGAGCGCGAGGCCATCGACGTGCTCCACCTTATCTACCGCACCTACGAGGAATCGCTGGCGGAGGCTGGGCTGCGCGACTTCGACGACCTGATCCTGGCCGTCATCGACGCGCTGGAGCGCGTGCCCGAGTTTCGCTCCCGCTGCCGCGAAAGATTCCGCTATTTGCTCGTCGACGAGTTCCAGGACACCAACCGCATCCAGCTCGACCTCATCCGCCTGCTGTCCGCTGACGGATTCGGCAACGTGTCCGTGGTCGGCGACGCGAAGCAGTCGATCTACGGCTGGCGCGACGCCGAGATCGAGAACATCCGCAGCCGTTTCGGCGGACGGCGCCTGCCTCTCACGCACAACAGGCGCTCGTACCAGGAGATCCTCGACTGCGCCACCGACTTCATCCGCCGCGACCCCGACTTCGAGGCCGAGCCTGAGCTCGTGGCGACGCGAGGCTCCGGCGGCAGGTCGGTGACGGTGCTGATGGCGCCCGATTCGCGCACGGAGGCGCGATCGGTCGCGGAGTCGATCCGCCGCCTGCACCGATCGGGCCGGAAGCTCTCGGAGATCGCGATCCTCTCGCACTCGGTGCGCATGCTCCCGCGCGAGTTCGAAGACGAGCTGCGCCGCCAGGGCATTCCTTACCTGACGAGCGGAGGATCGGGCTTCTTCGACCGGCAAGAGATAAAGGACGTGCTCGGCCTGCTGCGCCTGACGGAGAACCCGATGGACGACGGCGCGATGGTCCGTGTGCTGCAGGGACCGATCGTCCGGCTCGACGACCGCGCGCTGTACAGGCTGGCGTCGCGGCGCTTCGAGCGCCGCGGCATGCGGCTTCGCGACTGCTTCGAGGAGTCGCGGCGCGAGGGCTTCCCGGAGATGCAGCCGCGGGTCGCCGAGCAGGCCGCCGCGCTCATCGCGATCACCGACCGGCTCGGTGGAATGCGTGACGCGTTGACGGTCGCCGACATTCTCAACCGGCTGCTCGAGGAATCGGGCTACCTGCGCTGGGCGGAGCTGCGCGCGCAGCGCGACGGCAGCCCCCGCGCGCTGCTCAACCTGCGCAAGGTGTTCCAGCTGGCTGCCTTCTTCGAACGCGACCTGGTGCTTGCGGGCATTGGAGATTTCGTGAGGCACCTGGACCAGGTCATCGACGCCGACCTGCCGGTGGGCGAGGCGCTGGAGCGAATCGCGACCGCGGATGCGGTGTCGCTGCTCACCATCCACTCGGCCAAGGGCCTGGAGTTTCCGGTGGTGTTCCTGGTCAACCTTCGTCCACCGCGGCCGCGCGACACCGAGCGGCTGTTCTTCGATCCGGATGGCCTCGGTTTCGTGATGAAGAACTGGCGCGGGGAGAAGCACCCTCGTTTCGTCGCGACGTCGCCGGGCGCCCCGGCGGTGGCGCTGGCGACCGGCGAGCGGCGCCGCGTGGTTTACGTCGGGCTCACACGGGCCAAGGACGAGCTGTACGTCACCGCCACGCGCGAGGAGCAGACTTCGGCGGAGGTCGAGGTCGGCGACCACGACCACTTCGCGGAGATATTGAGCTGGGCGCTGGCCCACACCGAGGAGGCGACCGTCGTCGAGGCCGAGCAGCTGGAGCTGCCGGCGATCGAGCCCACAGGGGAAGGTCGGAACGGCGCGGCAGCGGTTGTCGCCGAGGTTCTGGACAGCTACGAGCTGGTGCGCCCGCGGCCGGAGGATGCCAGGCCTCGTGCGGTGCCGGAGCTCGAGCTGAGCTTCTCCGACCTGCACGACTTCGAGCTCTGCCCGGTGCGCTATCGATTCCGCCGCGTGTGGGGAGTGCCGGCGCCGCCCGACGAGCTTCTGAACCGCGCAGCTCGCGACTCGCGTTCGAGCGAGCTGGGTGCAGCGGTGCACGCGGCCCTGGCTGCATGGCATGCAGGTGGTCCTGAAACAGACCTGCACGCGCTGTACGTCGGGCCGGAGTCTGGCGTATCCATGCTGGAGCGCTACGCCGTGCATCCGCTGACGCGCGCGCGGACGCTCGGCGTCGAGGTCGAATTCAACCTTCGGCTCGCGGGCGCGCGCATCCGAGGCCTGGTCGACCGCGTGTGCGAGGTGGACGGCCACACGGTCCTGATCGACTACAAGACCAACGCATCACTCGATGACAAGCTGCGCGACGCGTACTCGCTGCAGCTCCGCCTGTACAGACTCGCGGCCGGGCGCGGGCTGTTGCCCGGCGGCACGTCGCCCGAACTGGTGCTGTTCGACATGCGGCGCGGCGAGGCGATCCCCGTCACGCCCGACGATGCGGCGGTCGAGGAGCGGGTCGCGGCCGCTGTGAGGAAGATCACCGCTCGCGACTTCGCGCTCGGGCCCGAGCACGCCGAGCGCCCCTGCGTGCTGTGCGCCTACCGGCCGATCTGCAAGGATCGGCGGTGACCAAGGAGCCGCCTGGCGAGCGCTACTTCGAGCGGCGGCAGATCAGGGAAGCAATCGCCTTCGCGGAGGCGGGCGGCATCGCCGTGCATCGCAACTTCGACTACTACCACGGCTCGACCATCAGGGGCATGCGCAGGGAGCGGCCGTTCCTGCATGTGATCGGTCTCCGCCCTCGACTCGAGGAATGGGGCCGCAAGCACGGCCTCCGGCCGGAGTGGATCCAGCCCGAGAAGCGCCGCCGGGTCGCCCACTACGACGTCTTCGGCGCCTTCGCCCAGGAGCTCATCGAGCGCCTCGCGCCTCCGGCTTGACCCGGCATGACGCATTGCGTTATGATGCAATGCGTCAACAAGGACAGGTCTCAAGGAGAGGAACCGATGAGCACGGATATCAAGGACATCACGGACACGGTGGAAGAGGTTGCATTCGGCGCCGCTGAGACGGCGGCGGAGGTGGCCAGCAACCCGATCGGCTCGGTGCGCCGGCAGGTCAAGAGCCTCGAGCGCAAGGGCACGCCCACAGCCCGCAAGATCAACCGCCGGGTGAACGCCCGCATCGAGGCGGCCACCGAGCCGGCGAGGGACGCCTTCAAGGTGATCAGCAAGACCGCCGCCAGGGTCGCGGACGAGCTGGTGCCGGAGAAGGTGGTGCTGCGCAGCCTGCGCCAGATCAAGTCCCAGGCGAAGCGGCCGGACGCGATTGGCACGGTGGCGAAGCGCACCCTGCGTCTGTTCAACAAGTCGTTCAGGACGGTGGCGCGCGTGGCCACCCGGTTCGAGGGCGCGAGCGAGATCACGCCCGCCTCGAAGCCGGCTGCGAAGCCCGCGACGACCCGCCGCCGGGCCCGGCGCTCGCGCCGCCGCGCGGCTTAATCACCGACTGCGAGAAGGGCGGCCTACGGGCCGCCCTTATCGAGGCGCGGCCGGAAAGCCCTCGACGGATCTCCGGCGCCCATGCGGCCGATCTGCGGGCTCGCCGCTTCGCGGGTCTCCTGCGCTGCTCGCTCACGCAGTTGTTCAATGCGCTCGCTCCGCTGCTCGTCGCTTCGCCCGCATCTCAGCCACCTGGATCGCCGGATCTCTCGCCGAGGTTTTCCGCCGCGCCTCTTTGTTGCTACGGTTCGGCCGATGGTCGTCTGCACCGGTTCGATCGCCTACGACTACATCCTCAACTTCAAAGGTCGGTTCCGGGAGCACATCCTCCCGGACAAGACGCACATCCTCAACCTGAGCTTCCTGGTCGACGACCTGCACAAGCGGCGCGGTGGCGTGGCCGGCAACTACGCCTACAACCTCTCGCTTCTCGGTTATCCGGCCGCGGTGCTGGCCACGGCGGGCGCTGATGCCACGGAGTACCGCGCGTGGCTCGAGGAAAGAGGGATCGACTGCAGCGGGCTGCGCCTGATCGATGGCGAGATCACCGCCACCGGCTTCACGACCACCGACATGGACGACAACCAGATCACGGGTTACTACGGCGGCGCCATGCGCAAGGCCGCCATGCTCGGTCTGGATGACGGGCCGCCCGAGGTCGAGGCGGTGGTCATCGGTCCAAACGACCCGGCGGCGATGATGCGGCTCTCACGCGAGTGCCGCGAGCGCGGCGTCCGGTTCGTCTTCGATCCGGCTCACCAGCTGCCGCATCTCAGCGGAAGCGACCTCGACTCCGCAGCCACTGGGGCGTGGATCCTGATCGGCAACGACTACGAGATTGAGCTCGTCAAGCAGCGCATGAGCTGCGACGACGGCCACCTGCTCGAATGCGCCGAGATGGTGGTGACGACGCTGGGCCGGCTGGGATCGCGCATCGCCAGCGCGGATGGAGTCGCGGAGATCCCTCCAGCGCCTGCACGTCGCGAGGTGGATCCCACGGGCGCGGGCGACGCCTATCGCGCGGGCCTGGTCGCCGGCCTGCTGCGCGGCCTGGATGTCGCGACGTCAGGTCGCGTGGCATCGCTGGCGGCCACGTACGCGATCGAGCAGGTTGGCACGGCGGAGCACAGCTACGCGCGACACGAATTCTCTAAGCGATTCGAGGACGCGTTCGGCGCTGCGCTGCCGGCCGGATTCTTCGGCTAGGCGAACTTCGCGGCGGTGTCTCGCCGGTACGCCCACATCGCGAGCGCGAAGAAGCCGACCGCGTACGCGACCAGGTACAGGACGTCGGTGGACACCGCGCGGTCGGTGTTGACGCCGATCGCGTTCCAGCCGAGCTCCACGAATGGGTTTAGTGGCAGGTATGGCGCCAGGCCCTTGATGAAATCGGGCAGCTGGTTGACCGGGATGAAGATGCCTGACGCGAATGCTGTGGGCAGAT
>WNGQ01023424.1_pt1 | contig 11103 bp, 10 predicted proteins | sample 5407661 | NCBI WGS metagenome assembly WNGQ01 (sample SAMN13153382, study PRJNA577476) | soil metagenome | isolation source: 60 cm soil or saprolite under Garry oak tree replicate 2 | place: USA:California | collected 2016-06-15
CGAGCCAGGATGGCCAGGCCCGCCACCAGCGGCAGGGTCCAGCCGAGCTGCCTGGACAACGCGACGCCTTGGGTGGCGTCCTCCAGGGCGACGTCTAGCTCGCCTCGCTGGTAGGCAACCTCGGCCATGCCCACATACCCAACGCCCGCAGCCGGCAGGGCCGGCCCGTCCGGCTCCGAGCCGACCGCCAGCGCCTCCTGGGTAGGTCCCCAGCGCCGCACCCAGGCGGCCTTGGGCACGCCGGACCTGGCCGAGGTAGTGGTAGCCCCATGCGGCCAGGACCCGTAGGCCGGCCGCGCGCCACCTGGCGATGCTGGCGATCATGGACGCGAAGGCACGCTCGGCCTCCGCCGGGTTGCCGCGCAGCCACTTGGCCACGGCCAGATACCACCGGGTCACCGACTCCAGCATCCACTCGCCCTCGTCCAGCTCGGCCGGGGCCCGGCGGGCGAGCGCGATCGTCTGCTCGGCGTCGCCGCGGAAATGGGCCACGGCGGCCCGATCCAGCGCGATCGCCGCCGGGACGTTGGCCACCAGGCTCGCGGCTCTGCCGACCGACGGCTCGTACGGCTCATCGGCGACGGCCGCAAACGCCCGCTCGGCGTCGGCCAGCAGCGACTCCACCGCCTCCAGGCGGCCGCCGGTGACCGCCCGGAAGGCCTGGGCAAGCGACAGCCGCGGCCGGGAGCGCACCACTTCCGCGAGCAGCGCCTCCAACCACCGCCGCAGCGTCGCGTCCTCGCTGCGCCGCAGCAACGCCTCGAAGTGCTGCTCGATCAGCCGGGCCGCCCACACGGTGTCGTCGGCGGCCACGGCATGCCGCATCGCCTCGTCGATGAGCCCGTGCCGCTCGCACCAGGCGGCCGCGGCCCGATGCAGCCCGGCCACCCGGTCCGGGTCGGCCTGCTGGAGGCGGGCGCGGAGCAGGTCGGCGAACAGCTGGTGGTAACGCCACCAGCCACGCACCTCATCCAGCGGCACCAGGAACAGGTTGGCCCGCTCCACTTGCTCCAGCAGCTGCTGGCCGTCGCTGCGGCCGGTGACCGCATCAGCCAGCGGCCCGCACACCCGATCCAACACCGAGGTCTCCAGCAGGAACTCCCGCAGCGGCTCGGGCTGGCGGTCCAGGACCTCCTCGGTCAGGTAGTCCAGCACAAACCGGTGGCTGCCGGAGAAGCTCGCCACGAACGCGGTGACGTCGGCGTGGCCGTGCAGCGACAGGGCCGCCAGCTGCAGCCCAGCGACCCAGCCTTCGGTGCGGGCCCCCAGCGCCGCCAGGCTGGCCGCCGACAGCTCCAACCCCATGACCTCCCGCAGCAGCACGGTCGTCTCTTCGGGGGTGAAGCGCAGGTCGGCGGCGCGCAGCTCGACCAGCTGGCCGCGGGCGCGCAGCCGCGCCAGCGGCAGCGGCGGGTCGGCGCGGCTGGCCACCACCAGCCGCAGCTGCGCCGGCAGCCGATCCAGCAGCAACCCCAGGCTGTGGTGGACCGGCGCCGCCTCGACCAGATGGTAGTCATCCAAGACCAGGGCGGTCTGGTCGGACTGGGCGGCCAGCGCGTTGACCACCACGGTCACCACCGCCTCCAGTGGCGGCTGAGGGCCGCGCAGCAACGCCGCGACCCGCCCGCCAACCCCCTCACAGACCGGGTCCAGGGCCGCTGCCACATAGCGCCAGAACCGCGCCGGGTCGTTGTCGCCCTCGTCCAGCGACAGCCAGGCGGTTGGCTGCTTTGCTCGCCGGGCCCAGTCGCCCAGCAGGCTCGTCTTGCCGAACCCGGCCGGCGTGCAGACCAGGACCAGCGCCCGCGACATCCCCTCGGCCAGGCGCTCCAGCAACCGCGGCCGCAGCAGGAACCCCGCACGCGGCTGCGGCACGTGCAGCTTGGTGGCCAGCAGCACGTCCCGCTCGGTGACGCTGGCCGCAGGCGGGCGCATCCTGGGCGGCTCAGCCATGGTGACTCGCATGCTTGTGCCCGTCCCACGACGAGCAGGTTCCTGGGCGGCCATTGTAGAGAGTGGCCGGGCGGTCGCCGCGGTGATCGGGCCGCGCCACAGCGCCAGCACCTGGGTCACGTCCCTCCCCGCGGCGCGTGGCGAACCGGACCAACCAGCACCGGCCGCAGCGGCTTGTTCCAGCCGCCCGAGGTCCCCCGCCCACGGTGGCGGCCGCCGGAAGATCCCACCCCCCATCCCACCTGCGGGCGATGGCCCCAGCCGGGCGCGTCCGTAGCGTGCTGGCCAGACGAAACGCAAACCACGGAAGAGGAACGACCATGCTGCTCAAGCACGCCCACAAGCCCGGGGCGTTCGACCCCGGCCACTGCCAGGACTGCGCCCGCGAAACGGAGCTGCTGGACCACTACTGGCACGTGCAACAGCAGGAGCAGGCCCTCACGGAGGCGCACCGGTGGGCTCGGCAGGCCCGCCACGACGCCATCTGCGCCCTGGGATCCTCCGGCATCGGGATCCTGCTGGCCACCATCGCCCTGCTGGCGGGCCTGATCCATGTCTAGATCTAGAGGTGATCCACTACGGGAGCCGCCGGTGCACTACGAGATCCGCGTCAACGGCGTCCTGGGCGGCGGCTGGTCGGCATGGTTTGCGGGGTTGCGCGTGACCAGCGACGAGCACGGCCAGACCACCATCAGTGGAGCCGTCGCCGACCAGGCGGCCCTTCACGGCCTGCTGGCCAAGGTGCGCGACCTCGGCCTGCCGCTGCTGTCGGTGCGCCAGGTCCACTCGGACCAGCCGGGGACCTGAAGGCAGGCGGGCGCATCGCCTTGGCTGCACACCGGCCGGCATGCGGAGGCGGCGCACCAGCGGCGCTACCGCATCCGAGGCGGACTCATCAGGCCGATTCCCCCAGCAAGCCACCTGATAGGAAGAGTGAGCCATGAACCACACCCAGTCGGACGTCCCGAAGACCTCCCAACCGTTACCGCCCCGCCAACGATCCTGGCCGATCACCCTGCTTTCCCAGCGAAGCGTGCAGGTCACCCTGCTCGCGTGGCTGGTGGCCAACGCACTGTTCCTGGTGCTCGCCCAAGACAAGCTGCCGTTCGACCGCCCTGCCCTGGGGGGCATCTCCGTCGCCGAACAGGTGGTGTCCGCCAACCTCGCGTTGGTCGAGGTCTTCTTGCTGATGGGCGTGGTGTATGCGCTCACCCGCAAGCGGACCGTGCCCGACATGGCGGCCCGAGCGCCCGAGCGCGTCACCGCGCGCCGGGAGACGCTCCTCCTGGTGGCCTACGGGATTCTCGGTCAGCTCGGGGGCTTGGCGCTGGGACGAGCGCTCGGCGGGCATGCCTTCAGCTTCCACGTCGTTGGCAGCCTGTTCGGCACCCACCAGCTGGTCGAGCCAACCGAGGTGTTGGCCTGGGCGACCTACAACGTCATCGTCTACGCCCTGGTCCCGTACCGGTTCTTTCGGCGTCGCTACTCCGTCGAGGCGCTGAACCTCAAGTCAAGCAACCGGCGCAACGACCTCAGCGTCATCGTGGCGGTGCTGCTGATCGAGGCCCTCTTCCAGCTCCTCGCCGTCACGTCGGCGATCCTTGACCTGAGTCCCCAGCAGCTCCTGCTGGGCGCCCCTGTGACGTTCCTGCTGTACTTCGCGGGCACGGTGCTGCCGACCATGGTCTTCGTCTACTGCATCCTGGTTCCCCGCTACCTCAAGCTCACCGGATCCACGGCCACGACGGTGATCCTGGGTGGTCTCACCTACATGCTGCTGCACTTCTTCGACGGCTGGACCAGCTTCAACTCGCCGGGGAACGCGGCGCTCTCGGTCATCCTGCTGTTGCTGCTCTACCTCGGCCCTGGCATGGTCAAGACGGTGCTGACCCTGCGAACCGGCAACGCCCGGGTCCACGTGTGGGCCTACCACGCGCTCGCCCCACACGTGCTCGAAGACACTCCCCTGATGGTGAAGATCTTCCGCATCACGTGAGCCCGGAGGTGCTGCAGACAACGCCACTCACGGCGTCCCACCCGGACAAGAGTCACGACACCGCACTGGTGGTCCGGTTGCGCAGCGTCCGGCTCGAGATCGTCATGCGTGTGCTGACCAACGCTTCGGCATCCTCGCCTCGCTGCTCGGCGTGCTCACCTGACTCCGAGGAATTCGGGGAGCCGAGCCGGGCGCACGAGCCGCGGGCCGTGGGCCAGGCAGCGGGTCAACCCCAGTCCTCGCGGGAGCTGCTCGGCGGTCTTGGCCAGACCGCGCGATGCCACCCTGAGCAGTGGTCAGCGCGGACGTCGTGCGGGATCGCGCCGCTGCTGCCAGCGCGCCGGCGCCTCCGCGGCGGTTCGCTGCCTGCTCACCGACCGCGAGCAGCTCACCAGCTACCTGCGCTTCCCCACAGAGCACCACCGCCGGATCCGGCACTCCAACTTCATCGAACGCACCTTCGGCGAAACCCGCCGCCGGGTAAAGGTGATCGGCCGGCTGCCTGGCGAGACCGGCTGCCTGTCCCTTGTGTGGGCCGTCCTGGACCGGGCCTCCCGCGGCTGGCGCGGGCTCACCATGACCCCGCAAGGCCTGCGCTTGCTGCAGGACCTGCGCCGCCAACTCCTCGACCCACCCACCCCGATCCGACCACCCATCCACGACGCGCCAAACGACCACAAGACTGTCGGAGCCGTCGCCTAACATGCACGCAACAAGGAAGCCGCGTCCGTCAATTTACACCGCTCCTGGGACGCCACCTCTACATGTCGCGTCACACCCGGCTGGTGCCGACGCTGGACAGCTCGGGAGAATCGAAGACAGACTGTGCTCCGCCGGATTGCTAGACTTGCCCCGTGCTGAAGGCCGATGGAGTTTCGGGTCCTAGGGGCGCTCGAGACACGCGACGGCGACCGGAACATCGACCTCGCCGCCCCAAAGCACCGTGTGCTGCTCGCCGTGCTCCTGCTGCACCCCAACCGGGCGGTGCGGTCGAGCGGCTGATCGACTGCCTCTGGGGCGAACAGGCACTGGCGAGCGCGACGAATCTGGTCTACCGCAGCTTCATGACGGCTTCAGGACGACTTCGCCGATCCCGAGCTAGGCGTCACCGACGCCCCGTCCGCGGTGGAGGGCGAAGGCTTCCCGGTCCGCCGCATGTTGGCCGGGGCGACTAAGCTGGCGCGCATGCGATTCGGCGTGCTCGGACCGCTGGTCGTCTGGACCGAGGACGGCCAGCCGGTCGCGGTCCCCGGGGTGAAGGTCCGCGCGCTCCTGGCCGACCTGCTTGTCCACGCCGGACACCCGGTCTCAGTCGACCGGCTGGTGGAGGACCTCTGGGGTGAGGCGGCACCGGCCAACCCGAGTGCGGCGCTGCAGGTGCGGGTCTCGCAGCTCCGGCGGGCGCTGGAGGATGCCGAGCCGGGCGCCCGGGAGCTGGTCGTCTCCGCCGCACCGGGATACGCCTTGCGAACCGAGGCATGCGCGGTCGACGCCGCGGAGTTCGCTGCCCTGAGCGACCAGGCGCGGACGACCGACGACCCTCGCGCGCGGGCGGCGCTCCTCGCCGACGCCCTTGCGCTGTGGCGCGGACCGGCGTACGCCGACTTCGGCGACGAGGAGTTCGCCCGCGGTGAGATCGCCCGGCTGGAGGAGCAGCGGCTGGTCGTGCTGGAGCAAGGTACGCAGGCACCCCTTCCGGGAGCGGCTACGCGCGGCGCACATGCGCGCCCTGTACCGCGCCGGCCGCCAGGGGGAGGCGCTGGACAGCTACCGCTACCTGCGGGAACGGCTCGTGGAGGAGCTGGGCGTGGACCCGAGCCCGGAGCTGGCCGCGCTGCACAAGGCGATCCTGGAGCAGAACCCGGCCCTGGACGTGATGCCCGCGCCGGCCGCCGCCACGGTCAGGCCCACCGCCAACCTGCCAGCCGAGCTGACCGAGCTGGTCGGCCGTGACGAGGCGGTCACGGAGGTGGGTGCGCTGGTGGCCGCCGGTCGGCTGGTCACCCTCACCGGATTCGGCGGGATCGGCAAGACCCGGCTGGCGATGGCGGTGGCCCGCGGGCTGGTGAGCACCTTCGCCGACGGCGTGTGGCTGGTGGAGCTCGCCGCCCTGGACCCTCCCCCCGCGCCGGGCACCGCGGTGGCCGAGCAGGCCCTGACGGTCCTGGGCGTCCGCGACCCCCCCGCACCCGGCAAGCCGGTGCCACCAGTCGACCGGCTCGCGGGCGTGCTGCGCGACCGGCAGCTCGCGCTGGTGCTGGACAACTGCGAGCACCTGGTCGAGCAGGTCGCCGCGCTCGTGGAGGGCCTCCTCAAGGCCGCTCCTGGCCTGCGGGTTCTGGCCACCAGCCGCGAGCCGCTCGGGCTCGCCGGCGAGGTCGTGTGGGACGTGCCGCCGCTGGAGGTGCCCGTCGCGGACGCCAGCGCCGACCCCGCACGGCTGATGGAGTCCAGCGCGGTACGGCTGTTTGTCTCCAGGGCCACCGCCGCGGCTCGCACCTTCACCCTCGACGCGGACACCGGTCCCGCGGTCGCGGAGCTGTGCCGAAAGCTGGACGGGATCCCGCTCGCGCTGGAGCTGGCGGCCGCCCGAGTGCGGGCGCTGGGCGTGCACGGGCTCGTGGAGCGGTTGGACGACCGGCTGAAGCTGCTCGCCGGCGCCCACCGCGACACCCACGCGCGCCACCACAGCCTGACCGCGGTGATCGACTGGAGCTGGCGGCTGCTGAGCGATCCCGAGCGCCGCGTGCTGCGCCGCCTGGCGGTGCACGCGGGCGGCTGCACGCTGGAGGCCGCCGAAGCGGTCTGCGCCGGGGACGGCCTGCCCCGCGACGCGGCTGGCGGGGAGGTGCTGGAGCTGCTCGCCCGGCTGGTGGACCGCTCGCTGGTGGTGCTGGACGACCAGGCCGGCGGCGCACCTCGCTACCGGCTGCTGGAGCCCGTCGCCGCCTACTGCGCCGACCGGCTGCGCGAGGCAGGTGAGTGGGCGGCGGTCCGCAGGCGGCACGCCGGCTACTACCTCGAGCTGGCGTGCCGGGCCGAGCCCCACCTGCACGGGGCGCGGCAGCGGGAGTGGCTGCGGCGGCTGGACGCGGACGCCGCCAACCTGCGCGCGGCGCTGGACACCCTGACCCGCGATGGCCCGGGGGAGGGGGCGCTGCGGCTGGCGAGCGCGCTCGCCTGGTACCGGTTCCTGCGCGGCCGAATCGGCGAGGCGCGCCGGTCGCTGGCCGCAGCGCTGGACACCGCCGCGGACGCGCCCGCCGCCGCCCGCGCGCAGGCGTTGGCCTGGCATGCCGGGATGGCGGTCCTGCAGGGCGACACCGGCGGGTGGTCGGCCCGCCACCGAGAGGCGCTCCGCGCCTACGAGCACGCCAGCGAGGCGGCCGGGCGTGCCCGTGCGGAGTGGTTCCTGGCGTACACGGCAATCGACATGGGCGACCTGGCGCTCACCGAGGAGCTGGTGCGCCGCGCCCTGGAATCGGCACGCGGGGACCGGTGGGTGGAGGCCGCCGCCCTGAGCACCCGCGCCAAGCTCGCGCACATCCGCTCCGACCTGGCCGCGCTGGGGGGCGACGCTCGCCGCAGCGCCGAGCTGTTCGGCGAGCTCGGCGACCGCTGGGGGATCTCGCAGGCCACAGGCTGGCTCGCCGCCCTGGCCGAGATGACCGGAGACTACGAGGCGGCCACCCGGTACGGCAGGGACGGGCTCGAGGAGGCCGAGAAGCTGGGGTTGCGGCCGGACGTCGCCGGGTGGCTGGCCTGGCTGGGCTGGGTCGCGGTCGAGCGTGGCGACTACGCCCGCACCCGCGAGTACAGCGAGCAGGGGCTGCGGCTGGCCACCGAGCAAGGGGTCACGCCGGTCGCGGTGCTGGCCACCACGGGGCTGGCGTTCGCCGCCCGCCGGGAAGGCGACCTGGACGTCGCCGAGGAGCACCTGCGCCGCCTGGTGTCCTCGGCCCGCCGGCAGGAGGCCGAGGAGGGCATCCCGCTGTTCCTGTCGATGGTCCTGATCGAGCTGGGCTTCCTGGTCGAGCAGCGCGGCGACGCGGCCGGCGCGCTCGCGCTGCACCTGGAGGCGTTCGACATCACGCGGGAGCAGGAGAGCCCGCGTGACCAGGCGTTCGCGCTGGAGGGTCTGGCCTCCGCGCTGGCCGCGGGCGGGCGCTTTGAGCAGGCCGCGCAGCTCCTCGGCACGGCCGCGGCAACCCGTCGCGCGACCGGTCTGGAGCTGGTGCCCACCGGGCGGACCGAGGTCGACCGGGTCACCGCCGCGCTCCGCGCCGTCCTGGGCGAAACGCAGTTCGCCGCCGCGTACGCACGCGGCGGCGAACTGACCCTTGAAGAGGTCCGGGCCCTGGTCACCGAGGGCGGTCAGTGCCCGCCAGAGGCGGTCGGCGGCCGTGGTCAGGAGGGCTTCGGTTCGTAGTGCAACGCGGTGATGCCGCAGTCGAACGGTTGCGCAGCGATCAGGCGAAGCTGCTGGTGGGCGCCGAGGTTGGGGAACACGGGCAGGCCGGTGCCGATCGCGGTCGGGTTGATGAACAGGTGGAGCTCATCCAGCAGACCCTTGGCGATCAGGTTCGATACGAGCGTGCCGCCGCCGTAGGTGATCATGTCCCCGCCCGGCTGGGCCTTGAGCCGGTTCACGGTCTCCGCCAGATCGCCGCCGGCGACGACGGCGTTCTCCCACGGCGACTGGGTGAGGGTGTTGGAGATCACCACCTTGGGCGTGTTGTTCATCCAGTCGATGGACGCCTGGGTCTCGCCCTCGGGGCCGGCCGCCCAGGCCGGGATGAACCCCTCGGCGAGCTTGCGGCCCAACACGATGCAGTCGACCGATTCGGTGAGCGCATTGATGTAGGCCTTGATGTCGTCGGTCCAAGAGAACGTCAGCCAGTCCATCTCGCCGTTCGGGCCGGCCATGTAGCCGTCGATGCTGGTCTGGACCTGGAGCTTGAACTTGCGCATGAGGTGCTCTCCTTTCGGGTGTTGGCCCTGGTGGGCATGTCGGCGATCGGTGTCCGGTCCTGGCCGGCGAACCCCGCCGGTGAGCTCCACTGAGCCGGTCAGGCCTCGAGGAACTCCTCGACCATCGAGGCCAGCCAGTCGGCGCGGTGGACGAGCGTGACGTGCGTGGTGCCGGGCAGGACCGCCAGCCGAGAACTGGGCAGGCCGGAGATGTCGCCCACCACCCCGCCACCGAGCAGCCGGAACATCTCGACGGCATGCTCGGGGCGGACGATGTCGGAGTCGCCGATCACCAGCAGCACGGGCTTGCCGAGGTTCTTGATAGTCTCCGCCGGCCAGTCGGGCAGTTCGCTGTCCATCTGCTTGACCTTCTCGATCAGCACCGGCCAGTCCTCCGGCCTTGGCGCCACCCTGGCGTATGCCTCCTCGAACGGTGTCCCTGCCAGGTGCTCAGGCTGGATCTGCTCGATCCCGCCGAGGACCTCGGGGTGCAAGCCGTCCAGCGCGTAACTGGCCGAGGCGAGGACCAGCTTGCGCACCAGCTCAGGGTGGTCGATGGCCATCTGGAGGGCGACGGCCGAGCCGCTGGAGTACCCGAAGACGTCGGCGTCCCCGACGCCGAGGTGGCGCAGGAGCGCGGCGGTGTCGTCGGCCCAGTTCTGGATGGTCAGCGGGCGGTCGATGTCGGCGGTGTGCCCGTGCGCCTGCTGCTCGACCGCGATGACCTGCCGGGTCTTGGCGAGGGCCGGGATCATCCGGCCGAAGTCGACGTTGATGGTGGACAGGTTGCCGTGCAGGAGAACCAGCGGCCGGCCGGTGCCGTGGATCTCGTAGTACATGTTGAGGCCGTTGACCTGGGCGTAACTCATAGTTGGCGCTCCTTTGCCCGCCGGGGATCGGTGGAACGGTCTTGTCGCGCAGAACGTGGCTACTTGGGCGCGTAGACTCCCACGACGATGCCGGACTTGAAGGTCGTCTGGTCGACCAGCTTCAGGTGAGTGGTGTCCACTCCGGCGAAGAGCCGCTCGCCGCTCCCGGCGAAGACGGGGAAGATCCAGAAGTGGTACTCGTCGACCAGCTTGTGGTCCAGCAGCGTCCGGTCCAGCCCGCCGGTGCCGAACTTCAGGAGGTTCTCGCCGGGCTGCTCCTTGAGCGCCGCGATCCCCTCGGCCACGTCACCCTGGATGACCGTGGCGTTCCAGGTGGTCTCCTTCAGGGTCCTTGAGGCGACATGCTTGGGCAGGCTGTTGATCCGGTCGGTGTACTCGTCGCTGGGCCTGGTCGGCCACACCTGCGCGAACCCCTCATAGGTGACACGCCCCAGCACCAGCGCGTCCGCGCCGAACAGCAGCCTGCGCGCGTACCCAGCGTGCTCGTCGTCCCAGTACGGCGGGCCCCACTTCTGTGGGTCGCTGATGACGCCGTCTAGGGTCATGAACGTCGACTCGACCAGCTTCCTCATGGCATTGCCTCCTGCGTCCTCGGCTCCGCCGCGCTCCGGCGGTGCCGGTACCGCGTGACGGGCGCAGGATGCAGGGGGCCGCTTACGGTCTCCTTCTGACCCGCTTACTGCGGCGGTATACGAAGGTGCGCCTCGCTGCCTGGGTGGCGGGCCTGGGCGGCCCCATACCCACGGCCGGGCACAGGTATTGAGCTGGGCGGTGCGACCTGGTGGCCAAGGTTCGGACGGCGAAACAACCAATGGTCCCACCGCTGGGGCAGCCCTGCGCAACCGCCCGCGTTGATCTTGTCCTCCGCGCCCTCTGGCCTCGAGGGCGAGGGCTTCCCGGTACGCCGCGCCTTCGCCGGCGTCGACTTGGCCGCCCTCTACCCCTTCGTCCACCTGGACCAGATGGGTGAGGTCGACTACGGCCCAAGGGGAGCCAAGAGCACGCCCTGGCACCCCCACCGGGGCTTCGAGACCGTCACCTACATGATCGACGGGATCTTGCGCCAGCAGGACTCCAACGGCGGTGGCGGGCTCATCACCGACGGCGACACGCAGTGGATGACGGCAGGAGCACAGTTGCCAATATGTTCCAGGGATAGCCGTGCTGACCTGCATGAATGATCAGGCAAGTCGTGCGCGCGCCTCCGCCTCGAGCCTCACTGGCTGCAACTGCAACCGCTCCATCTGCCTGCGCACGTAGGTTCGGAGGAACGGCTGGAGGAACCTGGCGAGG
>WNGQ01006719.1_pt1 | contig 11101 bp, 13 predicted proteins | sample 5407661 | NCBI WGS metagenome assembly WNGQ01 (sample SAMN13153382, study PRJNA577476) | soil metagenome | isolation source: 60 cm soil or saprolite under Garry oak tree replicate 2 | place: USA:California | collected 2016-06-15
CGCCCTCGGCCGCGCCTTCGGCCTCCTCGACGTCGGCGAGGATCCTACGTGCGCGTTCGAGATAGCGCGCGCCGACATCGGTCAATGTCACCGACCGCGTGGTCCGTTGCAGCAGCCGCGCGCCGAGATGCTCCTCGAGCGCCGCGATCAGCCGCGTGACGCCCGATGGCGACAGCCCGAGCTTGCGCGCCGCCGGCGCGAACCCCTGGAGGTCGGCCACCGCGACAAAGGCCTGCATGGCGTCGATACGATCCATGGAATTATTCCATATATTGCAATTATGAAGTGTCAATTCGGCTGATTGCTTAAATTTCGAAAAGGTCCATCTTCGAAGGAGAAAACGGGCGTTGCGGCGCGCGGCACGAACTCTCGGGAGATCCTGCGATGTCAGACACTCACAGCTATTCCAGCGACGTGGCGTTCACCCCGGCCGTGAAGGAAATCCAGACCCGCAAGGGATCGCGCGAGGCCTATGCGCATGTCGAGCAAAAGGGCGGCTGGCGCACCGAGATCGACGACAATCTCGCCGCGTTCCTGGCCGATGCCAACAGTCTGTATTTTGCTACCGCCAGCGCCGATGGACAGCCCTATATCCAGCATCGCGGCGGACCCAAGGGTTTTGTCAAAATCCTGGACAAGAACACGCTGGCGTTCGCCGATTACAGCGGCAACCGGCAATACATCACCCAAGGCAACCTGTCGGAAAACCCGAAGGCCAATATCTTCCTGATGGATTATGCCCATCGCCGCCGGGTCAAGATCTGGGGCGAAGCGCGGGTGGTAGACAACGATGCGGCCTTGCTGAAATCGCTGATGCCGCAGGGCTACAAGGCGCGGCCGGAGCAGGTGATCCTGTTCAAGATCGCGGCCTGGGACACCAATTGCCCGCAGCACATTCCGCAAAAATTCGATGCCGCCGATGTGGCGGCGGCGCTGGCAGCGCGCGATGCACGGATCGCGGAACTGGAAGCGGAGTTGGCGGCATTGAAGGGCCTGCCCGCTTCGGCGCATTAGAGCGTTTTCAGCCGAAGTGGACACCGGTTCGCGTGAAGAAAACGCATCAAGACAAAACGAGAGCCTCGGTTCTGATCCGTCAGAACAGAGGCTCTGAAATCAGGCCGCCTGCTGCAGCGATTTCCAGGCGAAGTCCGGATAATACTGAAGCATCAGGCGGTCGACATAGGCCGCGAGATTGGCCAGTTGTTCGGTTCGCTCCCGCAATGGCGATTCGAAGAACGGCGTCAAAATCCCGGCCAGCGCGCCGAATGCGGTGGCATCGGTGCCGCATGGCGTATCGCCCATCAGATAGGGCTTGTCCCCAAGCTGGACCGACAGCGCAAACAGCGAGCGCATGGCAAGATCGACATCTTCGTCCGGGGCGTGGCGGCCGAGACCGCTCAGAAGATAATTCTCCGCAACGCGGAACTGCGCGTCCTCGCGAAGTTTTTCGCGAAGATGCTCTGGCGCACCATCAAAGAAATGCGTCGGCCCCTTGGCAAAATTTGCATCATCGACCCAGCGTGCGCCGACCAATGCCCAATAGACATGGTGCTCGATCATTCGTTCGAACGCCCAGGCCTGAGCGCGCTGCTGCAAATTGAACGGCGCATCGAAATCGAAATTGTATTTGCCTTCGATATGCGCCCGGATGAAGGTGGAGTCGGCAACACTCTCGCCCTCATCGACGATATAGGGCAACTGCCCCTTGGGCGACGCCGGCGGCATCGCTTTCTCCTTGCGATAGGCGAGGCCGGCCATCTTGAGCTGGACTTCGGTCTTGGTCACGAATGGGCTGATTTCCGGCAGGCCGAAGCCGGTGCCAAAACCGTAGAGGGTGATCATGTGAGGGCTCCCGATCTCGTTGGAACGATGCGCGACGCTAGCCACCCCCTGCTGCCACCATACTGTCAGCATCGGTCATCTCGGCCGCGAAACGGGCCCCCTGCCAGGCGCGACCCATGACGGTTCGGGCCAGGGCGACCAGTTGCCGCTGCGCAAAGGCCTCCAACGCGGCCAACGAACGCAAGGCCAATGCGGCGATCGCCCAGCGCAAATCCCCGGAGGCGCAGTGGACGGAGATCAGGTGCAGCGCGGCCCAGACCTGGACGCGGCAGAACGGCCGGAAACTGCCGAAATCACAAAGAATCATCATGGACAAATCCCCTTCAGTTGAAGTGTTGTCCAAGGTATAGCCACCGCCTGCTGCCAACATGCTGTCAGCATCGACAAGGCCGCACCATTAAAAGAGATCTCCCATGAGACGTGCCGACCGGCTGTTTCAGATCATCCAGGTGCTCCGGCGCACCCGGAAGCCGCTGACGGCCGATGCCATCGCAGCGGAACTGGAGACCTCAAAACGGACAATCTACCGCGACATCGCCTCCCTGATCGGACAGCGCGTGCCGATCCGTGGCGAGGCTGGCATGGGCTACGTCCTGGAGAAGGGATTTGACCTGCCGCCGCTGATGCTCACCCCCGATGAAATCGAAGCGGCCGTGCTTGGCGCACAATGGGTGGCCGGACATGCCGATCCGGTGCTCGCCAGGGCCGCCGAAGACCTGATGGCCAAGATCGCCGACACCGTCCCCGAGCGCTTAAGACCTTTTGTGCTTGAACCCGCCAGCCGGGCCCGCCCGGGCTGGCGCAGCGAACCCGACCGCATCGACATGGTGCGGACCCGCGCCCATATCCATGAGGGAAAGAAGATCGCGCTGTGTTATCGCGACGAACATGGCCGCGACAGCGAGCGCACCATCTGGCCGATTGCCATCGGCTATCTCGAGGCGGTACGGCTGCTCGCGGCCTGGTGCGAACTGCGCAAGGATTTTCGCAGTTTCCGGACCGACCGCGTCATCGACGCGGTGTATCTCGACGAAAAATACCCGGAGCGGCGCGACGCGCTCAGGGCGAAGTGGCGCAGGAGCCTGGTATGGGAGCCTCCGAGCGATGCCTGACACGCAAGATGATCCGGCCGCTTATGCCGAGAGCCCGTGCCAGGACTGCGGCGCCTGTTGTTCGTATTCGCCGAACTGGCCGCGCTTCACCACCGAGGACGATGCGGCGCTGGATCTCATTCCGGAAAAATTCGTGAATGCAAGACTGTCGGGAATGCGCTGCGACGGCGAGCGATGTTCGGCGCTGTCAGGCAAGGTCGGCGTGGCGACGTCGTGCGCGATTTATGCCGTACGGCCCGAAGTCTGCCGGACCTGCATGCCCGGCGACGTCGAATGCGCAATGGCGCGGCGGCGGCACGGATTACCGGTGCTGGCCTGATTTCGCATGTCGTCCCGGCAAACACCGGGATCCATACTCCGTGCTCCATCGCTGTGATGATCGCAGCGGATATCTTCTGCGATAATCCAGGTCGGTGGTTGCCCCCGGCGTTCGCCGGGGACGACGCGCAACGGGTTGCGCGATGGTTACGCCGTCGCGGCTTGTGCCATATCCTCGTCGTCGAGTTCGTCCTCGACCGGAGAGAAGGTGCTGAGCGGTTTGGTCGAGAGCGTGATCGGCTTGCGGCCGCCATAGGACGATGACGCGCCGGAACGTGCCGCCGGCGCTTCGCGGGACAGCGCGTAAAGGGTGGAACCGACGCGACCGCCGACCTGGATCAGTTCGCGTTCGCTGCAACTTGCGGCGATCGAGAGCGCCAGCGAGTGCAGATGGCTGCGGCGATAACAAAATAGCGCCAGCATCGCCCGCACATCCGAAGAGACGCTCTCAACCAGCTGGGCCAGGCCGTTCGCGTTGGCGCGATACATCTCGCCAAGCAATTCATCCCGCACCGGGCAGAAATCGTTGTCGTAGGCATCGCGGCTTGAAAACATCAGGATATCCCCCTGTCCGCAAGATGCAGTGCAATCCTCTAACGAAAGGTTAACCACGGCACCCGGTAGTGACACGGGTGTCTTGACCGCAACGAATCGGCACAGCGCGGACCGCGACCTTCTCTACAGCGCGTTCGCCTTCATCCATCCGGCGACGGCCCGCCCGATCGCCGGCCCGGAATCTTCCTGGATGAAATGCGAGCCTGGTACCGTGACTTCGGTCTGGTTCTTCCACGTCCGGCAAAATTCCCTGACGGCGCCGATCAGGATGGCGCCGGGGTCGGCGTTGACGAACAACTTTGGGATATCGTTCTCGGCCATCCACTGCGAATAGCTTTGCACGATCTGCACGACTTCAGCGGGTTCACCTGCGATCGGAATCTGCCGCGGCCAGGTTAGCGTCGGCCAGCGGTCGGTGGGCAGCAAAAACGGCCGGCGATACTCCGTCATCTCGGCCTCGCTTAGTTTCCGCAAGACCGAACCTGGCAGCACCCGCTCGACGAACATGTTGCGATCGAGAATCATCGCCTCACCCTTGTCGGAACGAAAGCCCTGGAAGATCGGCGTTGCCGACGCGCTCCATTCATCCCAGGAGGCGACAGGGCGCACGATCCCTTCCATGTAGGCGATGCCGCGGACGCGATCGCGGTGATGGTTCGCCCAGTCGAAACCCAATGCCGAGCCCCAATCATGCACTACGAGCACGATGGATTCCGACTGGCCAATCACCGCCTCGATAAAGCCGGCGAGATAGTTGCGGTGGGTGGTGAAGCGGTAGGTGTCCGGGCCCGGATTTGGCAATTTGGCGGAATCACCCATGCCGATCAGGTCCGGCGCGATCAACCGGCCATACCCTCCCAATTCGCGAATGACGTCGCGCCAGAGATAGGACGAGGTCGGGTTACCGTGCAGAAACAGCATCGGCGGCCCCTCGCCGCGTTCGTGATAGGCCATGTGGCTGCCCAGCACATCGACGGTCTTTTTTGCGAGCGGTTGTTCGGTCATTGGCTCCCTCGATCGATCAGCGCGGTTCCCGAGCATGCGGCGCGATTGCGGCTAGTGCAATAAAGCACGCGCCGACCTGGGGAAGCCGCATGGCAGCATGGATGGAGACACGCCGTGCGGTCGGCAAGATCAGGCGTTCGCCGCTATGAAGATCGACAGGCCGAATCCGGTGAGATGGTGCAGCGCCTGATCGACCCCGATCAGCGTCCAGAACCATGGATGCTGATTCTCCTGCGTCACGCCAAATGTCGATGCGCAAATTCCCTTGGCGCGGTCGACGGTGATGTGAATGACAAAGTCGATGACGGCGACGAACCAGAACCGTGGCGCGACAATCAGGATCAGCGTCATGGCTACCGCCAGATGCACCAGACAGTGCGCCAGCAGCGGCAATGCCCAACCTTTTTTTTGGTCCTTGCCAATCGCCATCCAGGAGGTTTGCAGTACGAAATCCGCGATGATGTGCTTGAATGTCAGGAGCAGCATCCACCATACCAGCGCACCGACCGCGACCGACGAAGACATGGAGGGGAACAACAAAGCCGACGCCCTTTGCTGGGTCTGACTGGAATGGCAGTTGGTGACCGGAATTTAGGCCGTCAGCGTAACTTGCTCTCAAACTCGGACAATTCGGTCGTTATTGCCCATTTATGACATCTCCGGAACGGGAATGCACCTGCGGGGAACCGAAAAACGCAGGGTGTGACCTAACCGTGATATGCCCGCCACTGGTAAGGTTACCCCAGAGGCCCGATTTGCAATCCACCGGTAGGTGGATATCATTCCTCAACCGGAAAATTATCGTTCTTTCCTAGATATTTGCGATCTCGTTCGGGCGACCCTCTGAGCCGGTTTGGCGGCGAAGCCCCCGGATGCAGGTGTGAATCATGAGCGCTGAGGTCCCGACGCCGCCTGCGGAAAAGCCGCCCGCGCGGGCGCGGGTTGTCAGAAGCAATCGCAGCCAGGTGGTGCTGTTTGCGGCACTGACGGTGATACTGACGGTCGCGACGGTCTTGGGTGGCCGCACTTGGTTGAAGAATTCGGAAACGCTGACCTTCGCCGTCGGGGACGCCAAGAGCCTCGAGGCCCGTTTTGCGGCCAAGCTTGCTGCCGTCCTCGAGAATAATTCTTCGCGATTACGTCTCAAGATCGTGCCCAACGCCGATAGCGCCAAGGCACTAGCGCAGTTCGATCACAGAAAAGCCGATCTGGCGGTGTTGCGAACCGATGCCAAGGTCCCGCCCCGCGCCCGTGCGCTGGCGGTACTGGAGCACGACGTGCTGCTGCTGATCAGTCCCGGCAGCAAAAAGATCAAGTCGCTTGCGGAGCTGAAGAAAAAGAGAATTGCCGTTCTGGCCGACGGCGACCACAACGTCGCTCTCCTCCGCACCATCCTCGAAATTTCCGACAGCTCCGACAGCGGCCCGCGCCTGCAGATGGCGCCGCCGAATTCGACCTTTGACAGGCTGTTCGCGCCGGGCGGCTCTGGCGCGGTGATCGCGATCGCGCATGCGTCGACGATCCTCAAGGACAAGAGCTATGAGCGATATGCCAAGGGCGGCGGTTTCACCCTGAACGCGATCGGAGAGGCCAAAGCGCTGGCCAGGAAAAATCCTGGCATTTCGGAAGAGACGCTGGCGACCGGCACGCTGTCCTCCTCGCCGGCGATTCCCAGTGAAGATCTCGATACCATCGGGCTGCAATGGCTTCTGGTCGCGCAGTCGAAGATGTCAACGACGACGGCGGGAGATCTCGCCCGCACGATCTACGAGAACAAGGCCGAACTCGCGCTTGACGACGGCTTCGCCGCCCGCATCGAACCGGCCGACGTCGACAAGGACGCCTTCATCGTCGCTCACCAGGGCGCCGCCGAATACATCAACGACGATACCAAGTCGTTCATGGACCGCTACAGCGATCTTCTGTATCTTGGCGTCGCGGCGCTTGGCGTGATCGGTTCGATCTTTGCCGGGATCTACACCAAAATCACCCGCGTCGCGCCGGAGAAAGCCGGCGAGCTGGCGACAGCCATTCTCGACATCGGCGAGAGAATCGAACACGCCGATTCGCTGGATTCGCTGGAAGCGTTGCAGGACGAACTCGAAGGGATTCTTCGCGGCGCGGTGATCGGACTGCGTGACGGTTCGCTCTCAAGCGACGGCCTGGATACGTTCAAGCTCGGCTACGAATTCGTCCGCGACGAGATCGGCATGCGCCGCGATCACCTGAAGCGCCGCGCCGGCCAGGATGACAAGGTGGTTGTCGTCAAGTCGGCGCAAAGCGCGTAGGGCGCGCTACTCCTAAATTCCCCAAAACCATGACGTTCACGGATTATGGCTCGCGGTGTTCGCGGGGACGACGGGCTGTTGGGCTTCAGCGAGCGCCCGCGCCCTGATTTCGGCGATGGCGCGCTTGAGCGCGGCCTGCCGCGGGTCGGGCGTGGCAGCGGCGCGCGCTTCCGCGACGGCACCAGCCAGATCCGGCAAGGCGAGAGCGCCATCGAAAGTCGCCTTGGCGAGACCATCGATGATCGCGTGCCAGTCGGCGAGGCCCTGGCGATAGGCATCGCCATAGCCCTGAACCATGGTCGCGGTCTGCACGATCTCGGGCGTCGCTTGCGGCTGTTTGGTGAGGCTGCGGTCGATCATGTGCAGCCAGCGCTCGACCCAGACCCGCTCCCTGGCATAGCGCACCGAGAACATCCGCCAACGCCGCAGCGACGCCTCGATCTTTAACCGGCGAATGCCCCAACGGCTTGTATTGCTGAAGCGGATCGAGACCGGCTTGTGCAGCCACCCTACCCATTCAAGTGCATCAAGCACCGGTTCGGCGACAACAGCGGGAAGCGCACCGATCAATTCATCGACACGGAATCTCCTGACATCATCAGTCGATTGAAGGCGCGGATTACCGTCCGCGGTTGCCAATTCAGCGAGCTTGAGCTGCGCGATCCGGATCGGATCCTCATAGCTCATGCGCATCGCCATCAGACGGGCGATTTCAATGAGCATGGCGTCATCGACACCCCGCCGGCCGATGAACCGCCGCAACCGGTCCACATAAAGCCTGGCGTAGCTCGGGCCCTGATAGTCGATCAGCATGTGGATGGCGTCGCTGACAACGGCGGCAGCGCGATCGGGCAAGCCTTCGGGCAAAAATGGCGGCGCGTCGTCGTCATCGCCGATGAAATCGGAGAGCAAGTAACGAAGCGAAGACAGAACACCTTTCACTCTGGCGCTTCCAGTTCTCAGGCCGGCTTCGGCGCGGCGGCGGCCTGATGCGCCAAGCGCTGCTCGAGCACGCCGATTTGTGCCGCCTGATTCGCCAGCCGCTGCTCCAGCGTCGCGATGTTCTGAAACAGCCGGGCGCTGGAGAGACGAAGGAAGTAAAAGCCGAACTCCGGATTTTGCACGTACAGTTCCTCGACCTTGCTGTAGCTTACGCTCAGGATGAGGCCGGCCTCCACGCACTCCAGCGACTGGGTTCGGATATTCGAGGGCGACAGCATCCCGAGCTCGCCGACGATGGCGCCCACCGGCAGTTCGATGCCGGACTCGACCAGCTTGAACCGGCCGCTGACGATGTAGAGCAGCTCATCGGCCTTCTCGTCCTTGTAGAACAGCACCTCGCCGGCCGCGCAGTTGCGCTCGGTCATGAATGGCTTCAGCCATTCCATCGACAAATCACTGTTGACCGATTTTTTGACGTCGCGCACGAGCTGCAGCATCTGGTGCAGCCGATACGAATTGAGCACCAGCATCACCGTCTGCAGCACGATGGTCAGATAATTATGGGTCGGAACCGCAGTCCCGATCAAAACGACGTTGGCGAGAATGCCGAAAACCCTCAGAGGGATCATCGTCCGCATCGTCGTCGTCGCGACGACAAAAACTGACGCGAACAGCGTGCCCAGAGTACTGGCATGTTCTGTCAGATGTGAGGTATCCATAGGGATCAACCAATTTTTCAAGGAATGGGCAGATTTTGCGGTCGTGTTCCAGCGAGCGCCCGACATCATAATGTGTGGGGGAAGGCTTTGGTATACGGCGGAAAAGCGAGGTTTTGTCAGAGATTATAGTTAAAGCCGGCCAAAAATTCCGCATTGCAGCGGGCCAGTTTCGAAAGCCATCTCATCCCCTGACGATAACGCTGTTTTTCGGCTGTCGTTGACGGCCTGCCAAGGCCCGGGCACCTTGGCGGACCGACCGGGCCCAACCAGCCGGATCCGGCCCATTTTACCGACGGGCTCCATCTCCCAATGTCCAAGCCGCGTGCTTTTCCCGCTTTGGCGCAATTCGCAGCCTCGACGGCCGGCCGTAATATGACCAAGGCGGCCTATGCCGCGGTTTTGACCGGCGTCGTCATGATGCTTCTTCTCACGGTCGATCCCGCTTATGAAGCGGCGCATCGCTGGGTCGACATCGGGCTGTGGGCGTGCCTGGCCTTCTTTGCGTTCGAATGGGTGGTGCGGCTCCGCTATGCCGTCCTGACGCAACGGGGATGGAACTACGTGCTGTCCGGACGCGGACTGGTGGACACAGGCGCCGCCCTGGCCATACCGCTCGCCCTCGTCCTTGGCGTCGATCCCAAATCGGCGTGGCTCTTGGGCATATTCTGGATGCTCAAGGTGGTCCCGGGAATTCCGGGATTGCGGCAGTTGCGCCGGGTCCTGGTGCAGGAATCGGGGCCGCTGTTCAGCGTGCTGGTGATTTTCCTGATGGTGCTGTTTCTCGCCTCGGTGTCGGTGTATTTCCTGGAACGCGACGTCCAGCCGGTCGCCTTCGGCAGCGTCCCGGCGGCCTTGTGGTGGGCGGTCGCGACCCTGACCACCGTCGGTTATGGCGACGTGGTGCCGATCACGCCGCTCGGCCGCCTGATCGCGGCTTTCGTGATGATCTGCGGCCTCGGCGTGTTCGGGCTGTGGACCGGTATCCTCGCCACCGGTTTCGCCGCCGAGACCCGCCGCGACAATTTCCTGAAAACCTGGGAGTCGGTAAGCAAAGTGCCGTTCTTTGCAGCGCTGGGCCCAGCGGCGATCGCCGACGTGACGCAGATGCTGCGCACCATGGACCTGCCGGCGCGCACCATGATCATCCGCAAAGGCAAAGCCGGAGACTGCATGTATTTCATCGCCGACGGCGAGGTCGAGGTCGATTTACCGGGCAAGAAGGTGAGGCTCGGCGATGGCGCATTCTTCGGCGAGATGGCGCTGCTCGGCAACAATGTGCGCTCCGCCAGTATCACGACCACGCGGGTGTCGAAGCTCCTGGTGCTCGATCTCGTCGACTTCCGCATGCTGATGGCGCGGCATCCCGACCTTGCCCAGACCATCGACGCCGAAGCCAAGCGGCGCGCGCTGGAGAACAAATGATGCAGAGGCATTCCTCCGGTGCCACCGATGCGCCAAGCGCGCCGGTGCTCGACATCAACGGCGCACGGGCCACCATCCGCCTCAACCGGCCGAAGCATTTGAACCGGCTTCAGCCCGAGGATCTCGACGCGCTGTTAAAACTGTTCAACCGGATCGAGGCCGATCCCGCGCTCCGGGTTCTGGTGCTGACCGGCACCGGCCGCGCCTTCAGCAGCGGGTACGATCTTGGCTCGATCGCCGAACGCACCGCCAACGCCCAGGAGCAGACCGCCGGATCGGCGTTCGAGATCGTCGTCAACCGGCTTGAAGACCTCGCGCTGCCGACGATCTGCCGGCTCAATGGCGGCGTCTATGGCGGCTCGACCGACCTGGCGCTGGCCTGCGATTTCCGCATCGGCGTCGACACCGCCGAGATGTTCATGCCGGCGGCGCGGCTCGGCCTGCATTATTACACGAGCGGCATCGAACGCTACGTGACGCGGCTCGGCGTCGACAACGCCAAGAAGCTTTTCCTGACCGCGCAAAAAATCACGGCGCCCGAGATGCTGCGGATCGGCTACCTCACCGCGATGGTGCCGGTGGAATATTTGGACGAGGAAGTCGACAGGCTCGCAGCCATCCTGGCCGGCAACGCGCCGGTGGCGATGCGCGGCATGAAACGCGCCATCAACGAGTTCGCCCGCGGCAAGCTCGATGAAGCCGCCGCCAACCTCCGCCACCGCGAAAGCATGCGCGGCGCCGAGATCAAGGAAGGCATCAAGGCGTTCGCGGAGAAGCGGCTTCCGCGATTTTAGGTCAGCGAAGGACGTTCCCCGGATGCTGCGCAGCGCGCCGCGCTTTGCGGCGTGGTGCGCTGCTGATCCGGGGCCCATCGAGGTTACTAGTACCCCCTTTTCTT
>WNGQ01006720.1_pt1 | contig 11101 bp, 11 predicted proteins | sample 5407661 | NCBI WGS metagenome assembly WNGQ01 (sample SAMN13153382, study PRJNA577476) | soil metagenome | isolation source: 60 cm soil or saprolite under Garry oak tree replicate 2 | place: USA:California | collected 2016-06-15
GCTCTTCGAGTCTCTTGATCGCGTCGGGTTGGAGGGTTGGGCTGACGTTTTGTCCGCCTATGCGTCCGTAGGCGACGGCTTCGAAGGGGAATTTTTCGCCTTTGTATATCGCGTAGCCTGTTAGGAAGTTGGCGACTCCACCGCCGACGCCGCTTGCGTCGCCCATCTCGTCGATGAACACGTCGATTTCATATTGTAGCTGGGCTTCCTCGGGTTTCCGGAACGGATTCTGAGCGTTCATCTGTGATCAGCCGTATGCTGGCATGTCTAGTGGGTGCCACTGTTTTGCTCTCAGACTCCTGACGCGTGACCACGACCGCCAGCCGGTGATGACTGATGCGGCCAGAAGGATGTCTAACGCTGTCGCGCTCGCGGTGAGCCCGCCGCTGGATTGGATCCATAGCTGAGTAGCGAACGCGGTTGCAGCTGCTGCTAAACCTAGGGTAGCGGGCCAGAGTTTGGGCCTATGCAAAAAGAATCCTGACACAACGGCCGCGACGGCGAGAATTGCTAGGATGCTAAAGATTGCTGGAGTGGCGAGGCTGAACGAGGCGACTAAGCCAAGCCAGATTCCTGAGATGATGAACAGGATGCTTGTTAGGTTGAGAACATTGTATCTAGAGGGCGAGATCACGGCCGCGGACAATGGAGGTGTGAAAGAGAACGGTTTTCCAAGCGCTTGGTTGGCGTTGGTTGTTCCAAGATGCTTCTTCCCCGTTATCACGTCGACTGGTGCGTTGACGAAGTTTTCGACGAGGATGATTCTATGCTGGCCTATGCCAGAGGCGGGACCGACCTCTATCGAATAATCGGGTCCAACGGTGAGTTCGAGTTTTGTGTCAGGTGTGCAAGAGTGCTGGACTATTGCGCCGGGTCTTGTCTGGATAAGGGTCCAGTTCGAGCCGGTGTTTCTCGTGCAGATTAGGGCGGCCCATTTTGATCCGGGTTCTATTTTTGGGAGTCCAACTTCTGGGGCAAGGTCTGTCATGCCGAAACGCTTGTCTTCGCAGAATGTCTGTGGGCATGATCTGCATTTCCAGACGTCGATCGTACCCATGACGTTGCCGCTATCGATGAGGTTGACGACTCCGAAATAGACTACGTCGTGCTGGTGTAACTCCAAGACTGGAGTCTCCGAGTGGGTCTTGGTCCTTGAAAAGTCTTGGCACATCGATGGGGAACATTGGTTTTTTACCGACAGGATGAGTCGTGGACGCGAACCTGTTTTGCTGGATATCAAGCTCGTGAGAGAGAGCCCGGAGGTGGTGAAAGAGAGCCTGCGAAAGAGAGGCGTGACCGAGAAGTTGGGCCAGGTGGATTTGTTGTTGAAGCTCGACGCTGAATGGCGGTGGCTCCAAGCGGAGGCTGATCAGCTGAGGAAGAGAAGGAACGAGGTCACTGCGGCAATCGCCGAGGCGAGAAAAAAGAAACAGGATGCCACGGAGCTAATGAGAGAAGCCGAGGCAGTCCCGGAGAAGGTCAAAGGCCTCGAAGCAAGAATCGGCGTGGAGAAGGAGAAGATCGAGAACATGCTCCTGAACCTTCCAAACATTATTCACGATAGCGTGCCCTTTGGAAAAGATGAAGACGACAATGTAGAAGTCAGAAAGTGGGGTATTATTCCAAAGTTTGATTTCAAGACTCTCGACCACATCGATCTAGGACTCAAACTTGGGCTCATCGATATTGAGAAAGCTGGTCGTGTTGCTGGGGCACGGTTCTATTATCTGAGAGAAGATCTCGTCCGGCTGAACCATGCACTTATCCAGTACGGACTAGATTTCGTCAAGAAGAAAGGTTTCGAGCTCTACCAGCCTCCATACTTCCTCCGCCGCGACATCATAGCAGGAGCCGTTGCACTTAGCGACTTCGAGGACGTGATCTACAAGATCGAGGGGGAGGATCTATACTTGATACCGACAGCTGAACACGCTCTTCTAGCTCTACACAATGACGATATTATTGATCAGCCGAAGCTGCCGTTGCGTTACGCTGGGATCAGTCCATGTTTTCGAAAAGAGGCCGGAGCACACGGGCGGGACACGAAGGGCATATTTCGGGTCCACCAGTTCGAAAAAGTTGAGATGTTTCTCTTCTCGACATCAGAGGATTCCTGGAAACTTCACGAGGAGTTGATGGGGAACGTTGAGGAGTTCTTCCAGAGTCTCAAGATCCCGCACAGGGTCGTTAATGTGTGCACAGGGGACCTTGGGACTGTTGCGGCGAAAAAATACGATCTTGAGGCGTGGTTGCCTGGACAAGGAAAGTATCGGGAGATGGCGTCGTGCAGTAACTGCACCTCTTACCAGGCGGTCAGGTCAAAGGTTCGTTACAGAGAGAAGCCCAGCCTTCCCACCAAATACGCACATACCTTGAACAGCACGCTAGTTGCCACTGAGCGCGCCATTGTGGCTATAATGGAAAACAACCAGACCCGTGACGGAACGATCGAATTACCTCATGTTCTGCAAAGTTACATGAATGGACAGCGAGAGATTCCACAACACCGGTAGCCATCAGAAACGTCTTTGTCCGCGTTGTTTGGTCTCATTTAGACGAAACCAAGACCGGTTCCGATCAGGTACACGACCCCCGATGCAATAACGCCTATGAACAATGTTTCCAGACCGCTCTTCCATAATTTTCTGCCGACAATCCGACCCTTCCACACTCCGACCCCAAATAGAAACAACGGGGAGATCAGTGCTGCGGCGAGGATCGAGCTATCTCTCGAGTTGAGAAGAAGGAAAGGAACCAACGGTATCAGGGCACCGACTAGGAATGAGAAACCTATCACTCCGCCCATCTTGAACGGGTTTTCCAGCCTTGTTCTGTGCTCGTGTAGCTCGTGGATCAAGATGTCTTCCAAGAATTTCTCTTTGTCAGAAGCTATTTTCTCAACAATCTTTCCTGCTTCGTCCTGACTGAGACCCTTTGCGACGTAGAAATTTTTCAGCTCGCTCTTCTCCTCTTCAGGCTCCTGTTCTATCTCGCCTGCTTCCCGTTTGGCATCCGCCTCGTAGAGCTCGTATTCGGAACGTTCGGCCAGGAAACCTCCAAAAAACATGGAGATGGCCCCGGCGAGCATCGAGGCTATTCCGGCGAAACGAATCAGTGGTAGTTTGTCGGTGGCTCCGGCGAATCCGCTCAGAAATGCGAGGTTGGTGATAAGTCCGTCCGATATTCCGAGCGCCGAGCTTCCGATGTAGCCTCTAGCGCGGATGTGCTTGTGTCTCTCAGCTGGTTGCGTTTTCAAACCAGCTGCCTATCGATTCGCATAGAAGCTATTGATTTGGGGACCAAGTGGGTTATTTCAGCCCTCGCCCTCTTGACTGACCGGACACGTTAATTTCCCTCGCCAGGTTCACGGATAGGAATGATGGAGTGGCGTCAATGAGTCAGAAACAGGATTTCACTGTTAGGGAGTTGTCACGTTCTACTTGGCCAGATTTTGTGAAGCTTGCGATAAAGCAGGGTCACTGCTGGTGCATGTACTACCAACGACCACGACCAGTCCGTGGAAAATTTTCGATGTCTGAGAGAGGAACGAGGAACAGGAAAGCGAAGGAGACGCTTGTAAAACAAGGTCGTTCGCATGCCGCACTTGTATACGATGGCAAGACGCCAATCGGCTGGTGCCAGTACGGACCTAAGGAAGAACTCCCCAGAATCGATGCCGGCCGCAACTACAAGAAACTTGAACCTCTTCCAGGAGACAAGAAGCTCTGGAGAATAACATGCTTCTTTGTCGATAAAGACTATCGAGGACAGGGTGTAGCGCGGGCAGCCCTTAGAGGCGCGCTAGAGTCGATAGGGAAGCAGGGAGGCGGAATCGTTGAGGCCTATCCGGTCGTCTCTAAGAACCTGTCAAAGGTCGCGGAATGGATGTGGTTCGGATCACCAAGCATGTTTCGTAGAGAACGGTTCAAACAGGTTGCTCCGCTCGGAACGAGCTATCATCTGATGCGCAGGACTATTCTGCCTAGCTGATGGGATTGGCGAGCAAGAAAGCCTCGAGACATGTCCCGACCGCCGGTCGACCCTACATGCCCGGCTATGACATGATGTTTCGGCAGGACAAGCGACCCTTATCCTGGACCCGGGCTGCCGGCCGCTTTTCTGGCGTGCACAACTACTATCTGTCTACTACACGAGCTGATGGCAGACCGCACGTCATGCCGATTTGGGGAGTCTGGTTCGATCGCGCCTTCTATTTCAGCACAGGTCGGCAATCACGGAAATCCAAGAACCTGTCTCTGAATCCTAACTGCGTGGTTTGTTCTGAAAATGCATCGGAGGCTGTTATCCTGGAAGGCACTGCTAGCGAGATTCGGGCAGGCCCGTTGCGAGTCCGATTTGTGGCCGCTTACAAGAAAAAGTACGATTGGGATATGAGCGATAGTGAGGGTCCGATTTACCAGGTTCGACCCCGGGTGATTTTCGGAATCGTGGAGAATGCCGACGCGAATCCTACGCGCTGGCGGTTCATCGGGTAATCATGATGAGTAGGTGCTTGGAGTGTTATGTCTTGACCTGCTGGAATTGGGCGAAAAAAAAGGGAGCGGCCGACAATAATTCGCTCTATCTACATGCGACGGGCGCTCTGCCAGAGTCCGACTATGTTTCCTTCGGTGTCCTTGAAGTAGGCCGTGAAGCCCATGTCTGCGACGGCTTCTTTCTTCCTGACTGTCTTGCCGCCTAGCTTCTCGATGTTCTTGAGCGAGGCTTCGATATCAGGGACATCGATGGTGATTACGATGTTCTTGTTCGGGTCTTGGCGTTTGGTCATTCCGCCGTTGATGGCGCCGGGCTCTGTGGGCATTCCCTGCTGGTTTGATGGCGTGGTGCCTACCATCTGGTACTGCATTCCTGGGTACTGGTTGATCTCCCATCCGAAGGCTTTCATGTAGAAGGTCTTCGCGCGTTCGACATTGTCGGCCGGTAGCTCGAAATGTACTACTTTACCAGGCATAGTTACCAGACGGATTGGCGGAAAATCGCGCATTATAAGCGCTTGCTATACTTTCCTTCCCTTGCCAAGTCTCCTCGACGGCGCGAGACTCGAGTAGGCTCCCCCGGGGGCCTTGGTAAATTCGCGGTTGTTGTTCGAGAAGTGATCCAGTAGCGGTTTCAAAGACTAGTTCAGGATCTGTTTCAAGACCTATTTCAGGAACTGATTCAAAAGCTGTTTCAGAAACTGTTTCAGGTAGCTGATTCAACAACTGGTTTCAAAGTCAGATTTCAGAAGGGTTTCGAAAGACGATCCGCAACCCGAATTCGGGTATAGTTTCAAGGGTAGGCAGGGCAGGTTCTCCGGGTTTTCGGTTCTCGATTGTCCAGCCTGAATACTGATCTTCTTTGCGAGTCCAACGCTGGTCTAGCCGTCGAACCTGTGACCAAAGGTAAATATTGACTCCTACCCCTCTGGGGGCCTAAGGGTGGTTTGGGTTGGGGAGAAGAAGGCGCCGAGTAGTTAGAATCGTCAAGAAGAGACTACCAACCGTCTTCACGTGCCCACGATGCGGTGAAGAGGCTGTCAGAGTAACGATCGACAAGCAGACTGGACATGCAACGGTCCTCTGTGCCCTCTGTCAGCTCAAAGACGATTTTCCAGCTCATCCCGCTGCTCAGTCGATAGATGTCTATTCCTACTTCACAGACCGGTTCTATGGTGTCAAGGATCCCCGAGCGATAATCCCTCGGGAAAGGGAACATGTTATGGCTCCGTCTGACGAGCCGGACGAGCCTTCTGTTCAAGCCTCAGGCGAGGAGTCCACTGCAATCGAGGTGGTTCCCGAGACTCCACTGGCCGAGACCCCGACGAACCCTGTTCCGGACCTCGCTCTTACGGAGCCAGGAGAGGCAAACTCGTCTCCCGCGGAATCCATGGAGGAAACGAATCTACCCGGGGAGAGCGCTCCGGTTGAGGGGAGCACAGAGTCTCAAGATGCCGAGGAAAAGGCTGAGTCTGAAGAAGAGGGTGAGCCGTTTGCGGATATTCTCCAGGAGAACAAGGACAAAAAACGGTACAGTCCCAATCCACTTCCTCAGCCATCAGAATAGTTTGTTTCCAGAACAGTTGGATGGCGGATTTTCGGAAATACTTCATCGGGGTTTTGAGAGAGATAGGACGTCCCGTTTAGCCAAATTAGTCTCACGCGACGGTAGATGTCGGTAGGACACGGGCACGGTCTTGAGGAAATGTCCGATCTGTGGTTCATTGGATTTCGATGAAGAGACGTCATGCGGAATCTGTGGCACCATTTTCAGCGAGTTCAAGCATACGACTCATGCTCAGTCGAGCCATCCCGTTACCCGTTTAAGTCTAAGGGTCAAGAAGGCCCTGGGATTTCTCAGCGGTGGAGTGATAGTACTACTGGCATTGTTCTTGTTTACTACAACCGTTACAGGGTCCATTATCGGTTTCATTGCATTGCTCGTCGGAGTCTCAGCAATGATAGCCTCGGCTAGCTCCTTCAAGAGGGAACTGGGACCCCCTAGGACATTGAATGAATTCGCATACAGACGGGGAGACTTGCTGGAGATTGAGGAAGAGGAAAGAAGGAGAAAGAAGGCAGAGGAACAGGTGAGCGGGACGGCTGAGCCTCAAGAGACTGAGGATGCCTGGACTGATGAGAAAGAAGATGGAAACTGACAGGTCGGCCCGAAGCTGAGCTTCAAGCTAGCCCGCGGATCCTAAGGGGACGTGCTCATCTAGGTCTTTCTCTCGTCAAAAATCGGTGTTAACAGGTTTACTACGCGGTCAACGGTAGCGCGCCGGTCTCGCAGATCCTGGACAACCGTTTTCTCATAGAGCTTGAAGATGTTGGTCATCGTCATTCTAGGGTGGAGAGGACTGAACGCCTCTTTCGACTCGGAGGCTTGTATGACCAGACCCCTAGAGCGCATCGATTGAAGAAGGTCCTGTGTCTCGCTCTTTGAGAGACCTAGAGTTTCAGCGAGCTCATCTACCTCTACCCTGCTCCGTTCGAGCATCTGCAGGTAGGCACGTGTTTCCAGCGTGGGTAAGTTGAATTGCCGTTCGAGAAGATTAGCGATTTCGCTCTCGTTGATTGGTCGTCGCTTGAGGGAGCCAGGAACGGGCATAGGCTACCCCTCAGGGTAGTACCCTATTTCACCTTGTGACTGGTGTCAAAAGCATTAATACCGGTCCCGCTAGGCGTATTCACTACTCAGAGTGGTATATGATGGCACTTTTAGAAATTGAACTACCGGCGGAACTACAGTCGACGCAGAAGCAAATAGGACAATTCATTCGCCGAACGCAAAGCATCTGCCCAGAATGCAACCGCATTCTCCCAAGCACCGTCTTCGAACGGGAAGGCAAAGTCTTCATGACCAAGACCTGCCCAGAACACGGTGAGACAGAAGAGCTCTACTTCGGCTCATACGACATGTATCAGAAGTTCGCAACCTATTGGTCTGACGGAAAAGGAACCCACGCACCGAACGTCCCGATTGAGAGTTGTGCATGCCCCGCAAACTGCGGATTATGTTCCAACCACCTCAGCCACACAGGCCTCGCGAACATCATTGTAACCAATCGTTGCGATTTGACCTGCTGGTACTGCTTCTTCTACGTCAAGAAGGGCCTTGAAGGAGCGTACGTGTACGAGCCGAGCCTCGACCAGGTCAAGGAAATGGTCCGAGCCCTCAAGGCTGAGAGGCCCGTCCCAGGAAACTCACTCCAGATAACCGGAGGAGAACCGACCCTACGACCAGAGCTTCCAGAGATCGTCAAGATCATCAAAGAGGAAGGCGTAGACCATATCCAGCTCAATACGAACGGCATCAACCTCGCTCTCAACCCCAACCTAGCTCATATCCTACGCGATAATGGGCTCAGCAACCTCTACATGAGCTTCGACGGAGTCAGTCCCAAGACCAACCCCAAGAACCATTGGGAGGCACCATACACAATCGAGAGTTGCCGAAAAGCAAACCTCGGAGTAGTGCTCGTCCCGACCGTCATCAAGTCAATCAACGATCACGAGCTAGGCGGAATTCTCCGCTTCGCCCAGAGAAACATCGACATCGTCCGAGCAATCAGCTACCAGCCAGTTTCGCTAACGGGACGAATGAAGAAGCAAGAGAGGGAAAAGTATCGAATTACCATTCCAGACTGCATCGAGAGGATCGAGGAGCAGACCAACGGAGAGATTCCACGGGACGCCTGGTTCCCAGTCCCAAGTTGCTCACCAGTAACCCACTTCGTGGAAGCGTTCACGAAGCGACCACAGTACGAGCTGTCGATACACTTCGCGTGCGGCGCTGGAACATACGTGTTCGAGGACAAGGACACCAAGAAGATGGTCCCCATCACCTCCTTCGTCGATCTCAAAGGACTATTCGAGTACCTTGACGAGAAGACCGACGAGCTGAACTCGGGCACCAACAAGTACCTGGTCGCTGCGAAATTCATCACCAAACTGAACAGCTTCATCGAGAAAGACAAGCAACCAGCAGGACTCAACCTCAGCAAACTGCTCGTAGGAGCATTGCTGAAACACGACTACAGCTCAGTGGGACAGTTCCATGTTCGAAGCATGTTCCTCGGCATGATGCACTTCCAAGACAAGTACAACCAGGACGAAGAGCGACTACAGCGATGCGACATACACTACCTAACACCGGACATGAGGATTATTCCATTCTGCAGCTTCAACGTCATCCCCGAATGGTACCGTGACCGGATTCAGAAGAAATACGGTGTCAGCGTTGAGGAGTGGGAGAAGAAGAGTGGCGAGAAACTCGAATCACGACTTTACCGCGGACAGCTACGACGTGGAAAGCACGCCGACGGCTGCGGCTGCAGCGCGGTACACATCGAACCCATAACCGGCACCTAAACCCGGAAAATATCCTCCAAACATTTTTTTGCTTGGAAATCGGAGAGCTACGGGAGTCTCTATCCCGTATTCTCTTTTTCTGTTGCCTTAGAAAACGAACATACGCGAAACTACGCGTTAGACACGGGTTTCTCGGGGGCAAGCAGCGTCCGTTCTAGAAAGTCGCCTATCGTAGTGTAGGCCTTGACTCGGTTCGGGATCTTTGCGATTCCGTGTCCCTCGTCCTCGAATCTCAAGAATTCAACTTGTCTTCCACGTTGTTTCAATCTCTCCACTATCTGCTCCGCCTCCCCGACTGGGACCCTAGGATCGTTGGCTCCATGAATCACCAGCAGAGGTGCCTGGATCTTGTCCACTTGATGTATCGGCGAGATTCGCTTGAAGAGTTCACGATCCCCTTCGAGGCTGCCGTATTCTGCTTCTCTGAGGTGGCGTCTCCATCGTGCCGTATTCTCCAGAAACGTCTCAAAGTTCGCGATCCCCACGAGGTCGACGCCGGCAGCCCAAATGTCTGGGTATTCCGTTAATGCTGATAGAACCATGAAGCCGCCGTAGCTTCCTCCTACGATTCCAACGCGGTCTTGTTTTGCAAGGCCTCTTCCAACCGCCCACTTCACCAGATATTCTAGATCCCTGACAGAGTCCAGCCTCTTTTCCACATCATCCAGATGGACGCCTTTCTTGCCATAGCCTGTACTGCCGCGCACGTTCGGGGCCAGGACTAGGAAGCCACGGTTGACGAGGTATTGGACGATGATGTTGAACCGGGCAGTCTCTTGGCTTTCCGGGCCCCCGTGGACAAATACGACCGTTGGCAGCGATCCGCGACCATTCGATGGCCGGTAGGCCCAGACTGGAATCACCATATCGTCAAAGCTGGGAAATCTCAAACCTTCAGGCTCGACGAGATTCGACGGTGGAATGGCCGCTGTCGGGACAAACGTGACTTGTCTAACCGATTGATCCTCAGCATCGTAGAGCCAGAGGTTCAGGTTGTGCTTCGGGCCCTGGAAGCTGAACACGAGATGTTTGGAATCAGGGCTCCAATCCATTAGGTTGCGGCCTGAAACTACAGGCGATTCAAAAGCACCTAGAGGAAGACCATTGACCAAAGAATCCTGTTTCTTCTCTAGGTCGTAAATATGCAATCTGCTAGCTCCGTCGACGTTCCGGAAGTATGCTAGCAAGCGAGTATCATAGGAGACACTACCGCCTATCGCGTCCCAGTCCTCTTCGATCAAGTAATCCAAGTGTCCGGTTCCAACATCGATGGTAGCGGGCTGGAGGAATTCCCGGTCTTTGTTGGTCATAACATACAGCGTGCTCATGTCTTTGGAGTGGCCAGCATAGTCGAAGCTCGCTTCAACGGTGTGCTTTGTGAGGTGAGCGGTCTCCGCCGTCTCAGGCCAGAGCAGGTAGAGATCATTATCTAAGTTGGTGTTCGCCTTTGTGAAGAGAATTCGATCTTTGTCTACCCAGTCCAAGGGATAGTTTGTGGCGTCGTTCTGGTAGACGAGATTCTTCTCTCCGCTCACAAGAACGCTTGTGTAGATGTCGAAGAATTTTTCATCCCTCTCGTTAGACGCATAGCACACCAACTCACCGCTAGGAGAGAAGGAGCCGAAGACGCGGATCCAATCATCTCCAACGGTCAATTTCTTCGCCGCGAGATTCTCCATGTCCAAAGTCCATACTTGGTGCTTCTCGCCGCCTCCAGGGTCCATCGAGAGTCCTAGGTTTCGGCCGGTCGGCGAAAAGACGGCCGAAGAAACGCGCTCATTGAAAAGTGTCAGCTGGTCTATTCGACTTGTTGCGAGGTCTAGAATCCAGGCTTGTGGGACTCCGGTAATGTCACTGATGAACGAGATATGCTGACCATCAGGTGCAAAGCTTGGTCCGTAGGCTATGCGTACGCTGGAGTATCGATCGAAACCATATCTCGGATGGTTTGAGGACATGGCTATCTCGGCCGTTCCTTACGGGCTGTTCTTATAATCGCTTCAGAGGGTCGAGTGTTGATGCCAAGCTTTTTCAGCGTGGATGCCCAAGACCGCCATCCTCGGGCCTAGTGAGAAAAAAATGCAGAAATCTATTGTGAAGCAGGACGCGGGTAGCTGGGCGCGTATCGAGAATGTTACAGTCAAGTGCTCGCCGTCTAACGCGAAGGTTGACGATAATCTTGCCTTCACTGTGGGTTTCCGGCTTGACGGTGTCGTCCGCCGAAACTTTCA
>WNGQ01010473.1_pt1 | contig 11098 bp, 13 predicted proteins | sample 5407661 | NCBI WGS metagenome assembly WNGQ01 (sample SAMN13153382, study PRJNA577476) | soil metagenome | isolation source: 60 cm soil or saprolite under Garry oak tree replicate 2 | place: USA:California | collected 2016-06-15
GCCCACAGGCTAGCATCAGGCACTCCATAGGTAGCAGCCTTCTCGGTAAAGCCGCCCCAACTGGAGAGCTCCCCGGCTGCCGTCACCTCCACCTCGCGCGGTTGCTTGTGGCCACCGATCGTGCGCAGATAGCGATGGGGGTCCAGTCAATGAGGTGCCCATCGGCCAGCCCTTTCAGATCCTGGTAGAGCAGACGATCCTGGGGTAAGCTCACCAAGGCATCAATGCCTTGGCGGTACTTGAGCCACACCAACAGCGGCCCATCGGCATAGAGGGCATCGGCCAGCAGCAAACCGATGGCCTGCGGTCCTGCCACCTGGAGTACTTGTTCAATGAGCGAACGCGTCACCGCCACTTCGTGGCCCTTCTCCAAGGCCGGCCCGCTTAAGAGTCGCCACGCTACGATGATCGGACGGGTGGCCGACACACACACCAAGGCCACCAGGCGCAAGTCGTCGCCCAATCCGCTGCCATCGACGGCGTAGACCTTGCCACGCACCAACTGGCGCTGATAGAGCGCCTGCACTCCGGCCTATTGCGCTTGCAGCCACGCCGACTCCCCGACGCGCGAGAGCCGCATCGCGGCATCCATAACGGGATGACAGGGCAGCGACTCTTCTTGCGCCCCTCGGGATGCCGATGTCGCCCAGTACTGCCCTGCCGTTTGTGGAGCAAGCGTGCGCAGCAGCAGTGCATCGGGCACACCGGCTCGTGCTCGCTGAACATCCAGCTCATCTAAGATCGCAAAGATCCCCAATGCCTGGAGTAAGGCTACCAACTCATCCAAGGGACCACTGGCCATCGTCGTGGCCAAATCCGGCCGTTCGCCTCGTCTCAACGCCTCTGCCACCGCTGCTTTATCGTTGCGATACCATGCCATCTTCTTCTTCCTCCTTTAGAACTTCCCTTCTAGTTTATCACCTCTTTTCCTTATCTCCAAATGTCTGGACATCCCCTCCCATCGTTGACAACAACATCATATATGTCAACCTTAATCGGCCCGACGGTACAACATATGCAATCCAGGCAAGCAATGGGCGCCTGCTCTGGCAACACAGCTTTTATGCGGATACGCCTGAGTACGCTCCGGCTGTCAATGACGGGATTATTTACCTGGGAAAGGATGACCATTCTATTGACGCATGGAGGGGAAGCATGCCCGCTTCCTCTGGCACTATTCGGCTCCCGCTCAAATCCAATGGTATCCAGAGGTCTTCGATGGCCTCATGTACGTTCGGCTAACCAAACGCCTCGTCTTTCTGCTGTGGTTGATCCCAATCGCGATCTAACGCCGCTTTCAGGCTGCTCCCACAGACCAGTTCAGCTCCTGCTTCCTGGGCCACTTCGGCCACAAGTGTCCCTTTGCTGAAAGGCGCTTGATCAACGTCCAAACAATCCAACACCAACTGCCACCGCCGATCCATCAGTGTCGCTTCAATCACCTCGCCATCCGAGGCACCCGTTTACGCTTGCAAAATGGTTGCCAGAGCCAATTGCGCTGGGGGAATGGGCGGCTGTCCAAGCGGACTCTCTACGTAGAGTGCTGCCAATTCTGTCTGAAACGCGTCGCTGAAGAGGGCGTGCCGGTGGTGTCGGAGAAACACAAACAGTTTGGCCNAGAGTGCTGCCAATTCTGTCCGAAACGCCTCACTGAAGAGGGCGTGCCAGTGGTGTCGGAGAAACACCAACAGTTTGGCCCGTCGAATCCGCTGGATGATCGCCCATTCCGCCGCCGATGGGTCAACGCGAGGCTGCCAGAACGAAGGTCGCATCGTCATCCGCCTTTCTTATCGCAGTTCATCTCGAGCAATTATGCTTGCTGGGCCTGTCGATCCCTCAAGAGCCTCTTTCCTTCTGCATTTCGCCCCATATTTCTTCTCTGAAGTTTACAGAAAAGAGCTGGGAAAAGATCACGCAGCGAAAACGTTTAGCCTTTCAGCAACAGGAGAGTACTCCACAACAACTTGAGGGCGAAAAAACCAAGTGCTAGACCACAAATGAGGTTGACGAGACGGAAGAACAGAGGAGTAACAAAACGCCGTCCCCAGGCAATCAGGCCCGCCATAAAGAAACACCACAGCAATGCGCTGCAGAGAAAACCAGCCAGGAATACCACGAGATCTTGCGGATCGGGAAAGGCTTTTCCACTAGTTGCAATCACCGTACTCCCGATGCCGAGCCAAAACGCAAGCGGCAGTGGGTTCGCCAGAGAGATTGCGGCGCCGAGGGCGAAATCTCCACGCACACTCGATGATTTCGCCTCTTCTCCTTTTCCACGATAGGCAGCTCTGAGTGCCTGCCACATGAGCAGCAGCAATAACAAGATGCCTACTGTGCCCAAAATCAGTCGGGCAAGTGCATTCTGCGCAAGGAAAGCTGCGCCAATGAAGGCAATAACGGCCCACAGAGTAACTCCAATTAATGCACCGAGTTGCAGAAACAACGCGGAGAGAAAGCCTTGTTCCAAACCTCGTCGTAAAAGCTGGGCTGTCACTGCTCCAGGTACGGCGAAGAAAGCAAAGCCAAGGCCGCATGCAGACAGAAAGAGCACCATGGCAAAAACCTCCCTGATATCATCTCATACCTGACTTGTCTCCTAAATTGGCGGGCGCGCCTTCGCCTCCTGGGTATGCGGCACGCAGAGGCTCAGCGACTTCTTCAGCCAAGCGACGTAGGATTCCCAAGGGATCGGGTACAGGTACGTGATAGATGATGTGGGTTGCTCCTACTTCGATGAAGGCGCGTGTCTCCTGGTAAGCTGCATGCAAATTAGAGGGATCAACGGAGATATGTCGGGAACGCTCAATGATCGCCGGGTTACGCCCAATGGCCGCACAATGGCTATCCAGAATCGCGCTCTTGTGACGATACTCCTCAGGGGTATCGACGCTGCAATCCCAGATGTTTGCATAACGGGCAACCACACGGAGGGTCTGCTCACCGTCTGCACCGATGACAAAAGGTGGATGCGGTTTCTGGACGGGTTTGGGTTCACAGTGCGCTTCGCACAACTGGTAGTAGCGACCTGCAAAGCTCACGACTGGCTCTGTCCACATCTGCCTGATCAGTTCGCATGCCTCACCTAAACGGCGAATACGTTCGCCTGGCGGAGGCAGTGGGATGCCGTAGGCACGATGCTCTTGCTCAGACCAGCCTGTCCCAATGCCGAAATTCAGCCGACCATGGGCAATGCTATCGACGGTCGCAGCCATCTTTGCCAGAACTGCGGGATGACGATAGGTATTGCCCGTGACCATCACCCCGACGCGCAGACGTCGAGTTTGGGCGGCAAGAGCCGCGAGTAAGGTCCAGCTCTCCAGGCAAGGACCAGCTGGATTGTCCCCCAAAGACATGAAGTGGTCATTGACCCAGGCATGCTCGAAAATGGGAAGGGCATCTGCTGCCTGCCAAGCCTCCAGCAAAGCTTCGTGGGTTGCCTGCGTCGGTGCCGTTTTCATGCCAAAGCCTAGTGGTCTTTGTAGAATCATAGATACGTTGCACTCCTTTTTGTAGTCGTTACCATGCTGTTAGTATAGGGTGTTTGTGTGCTAGAATACAGGCAAAAAGTAATGCATATACGTCATTTGGTATGAGAAATGAAAGGAGAACCGCTGTATGTCCTTAGAAAGTGAAAAGCTCCTTGACGAAACCGGGTGGCACCTGCTTCAGGAATTGCAGCAGCATGCTCGCCTCTCCTACACGGAATTGGGACAACGGGTCGGACTCTCCCTGCCGTCTGTCGCCGAGCGTGTGCGCAAGATGGAGGAAGCGGGTATTATTACCGGCTATCATGCCGAGGTCAATCTGGGCAAACTAGGGATGCCGGTTCAGGCCATTATTCATCTGCAGGGCATCGGAGGACAGAGTTGTCGCCACGCTGTCTCACAGGTGAGTGAGATTCCTGAGGTTCTGGAATGTTCTCGCGTGACAGGAAACGACTCAATCATTGTCAAGGTTGTTGCCACCTCGCTCGATCACCTGGCGAAAGTCATTGATCAACTCTCCCTCTATGGCATACCTGCAACGTCGATTGTCCGCTCCAGACCGATGAAGCGGCATATGATCCCGCACGAGATTCTTGAGCGGGGAGAAGGTGGGGAGGACATGCATTGAGGTTGAGGATACTGGGCACCAAGGCAGGTGGGGAGCCACCTGCACTCCTGCTTCTGGAAATGGGTTACAATAGAAATGGTATCACATCAGCGTTAATGAAAGTTTTTTATCAAGAGGGATAGAAAAGCCATGAGCAAATCATCGAACGAGCGTAAGGACAAACCAGAGATGGAAGAGGATGATTATGGTGACTATGAAGAGTTTGATTTGTTAGAGCGCCTGGAAACGCTACGGGAAGATATGGAAGATTTGGGTGTGACCACGCTGGCGGAGGTGATAGAGCGTATCGAGGCACTACATAAACGCCTGGATGCAAAGTAGGTACATAAGAGAGGTACACTACCGCGCTTGCGTACCTCTCTACTCTCTTGTTGTCTACTCGCCGCCGAGGTAGGCCTGGCGAACGAGGTCATTGGTGAGCAGGTTCTTCGCGGTATCGCTCAAGACGATCTGCCCGGTCTGCAGGACATAGCCCCGGTCAGCCAGGCTGAGGGCCATTGAGGCGTTTTGCTCTACCAGGAAAATGGTGACACCTTCATCACGGATACGGACTATCGTATTGAAGACGGTCTCGACCAGAATCGGTGAAAGCCCCATCGATGGCTCGTCCATACAGACCATACGCGGGCGAGACATCAAGGCGCGTCCCATGGCAAGCATCTGTTGCTCACCACCGGACATGGTACCTGCAACCTGTTTTAAACGCTCTTTGAGGCGCGGGAAAATCTCGCAAACATAGTCGATATCGTGTTTAATCTCTGAGCGATTCCGGCGGATAAATGCCCCCATCTCCAGGTTCTCCAGCACAGTCATGCGTGGAAAGATACGGCGGGCCTCGGGCACGAGGGCCATACCCTTACGCACAATATCGCCAGGGAGCTTGCGATCAATACGTTCCTTTTCAAATTCGATGGTGCCATGACGAGGGCGCACCAGGCCAAAAATGGTCTTCATGGTGGTGGTCTTGCCGGCGGCATTGGCACCGAGAAGGCAGACAATTTCGCCTTTGTTCACGGTAAGTGAAACTTGATGTAATACCTGGCTGGGGCCATAGTAAGTATCTACATCGGTCAGTTGCAAGACCGCTGATGTCGCCCCATACACTTTATCCCCGCCGTTTGTCGTGGGTGAAATATCAGCACTCGTCATTCTCTCTATTATCCTCCTGCGCCGCACATCCCTGAGCTCTTTTAGCTGTGGGACGAGCAAGCGCAAAGCACTTCTGGATGAGCGGATGCTAATCCGCAGGTAGACCTGCCGCAGGCTTGCCAAGATAGGCAGCAATCACCTTTTCATCCCGACGAACTTCCTCGGGCAAGCCTTCAGCGATCTTGCGCCCATAGTCGAGCACGCTAATACGGTCCGAGATTCCCATTGTGACTGCCAGTTTATGCTCGATCAGCAGAATGGTCAGTCCCAATTCATCCCTCAAACGACGCACATACTTTACCGCCTCCAGCGTTTCTGCCTCGTTCATCCCGGCGGTTGGCTCATCGAGCAAGAGCAATTTGGGTCTGGCTGCCAGCGCGCGCGCAATTTCGACGCGCCGCTTTTGTGCATAGGAGAGATTAATGACGTACTCCTCCTGGCGCTCTACCAATTCCGTACCAAAGAAACCCAGTAGCTCATTGGCGCGTATGCGAGCCTCCACCTCTTCATGCACCACGCTGGGTGGGCGAAACAGCGAACCCAACACACCGGCTTTGAGCTGCGAATGTTGCCCAACGAGTACATTCTCCAGCACCGTCATATTGTTAAAGAGGCGAATATTCTGAAACGTGCGTGCGATACCGCGTGTGAGCACACGATCAGGGGTCAGCCCCAGCAGAGACTCCCCTGCCAGATAGATACCACCGGACGTGGGGCGATACAGACCTGTGATCAGGTTAAAGACCGTCGTCTTCCCCGCGCCATTGGGACCGATGATACTGATAATCTCCCGCGGATAGACCTGTAGGTCCACGCTCTGCACAGCCGCCAGGCCGCCAAAATGCTTTGTGACCTGCTTCAGATCTAAAAGCGGCCCGTTCCTGGCTTCTTTCTGCTGTTCAACGCTCATACGTTTCGCCTCTCTGTAGGAACTGATTCTGTTCGCCGCTACTCAATGCGCACCTCTTCCTCAAAGCCGGGAGCACCAGGGATCACAGCGAGTGCGCCGACCTCTACCTCTTCGTCCTGCGCCTGATGCAGTTCGCGCCGCCTGCGTGCACTGGGGATCAGCCCCTCCGGTCTGAAGATCATAATCGCGATCAGGATGATCCCAAAGATCAGGTTACGAATGTTGCCGAAGGTGAAATTTGGCAATATAGTCTGGAGTTGCGCATAGAAGGGATGGAAGAAACTGGTGGGATCGCTTCCTATATTATCCAGTCCCCTTAGCACCAGTACGTTAATGGCATAGACGGCCAGTGCTCCCACAACCACGCCGGGAATGCTGCCCAGCCCGCCTAGCACCACCATAGATAGAAAGAGCACCGAGTCGGTAAAGCTAAAGTTTGAAGAGGCCACTGTGCTCAGCTTGGCCGCGAAGTAGGACCCCGCGATACCGGAGAAGAAGGCCCCCGCGCCGAAAGCAAACAACTTTGTCTTGACCAGGTTGATCCCCGAAGAGGCCGCCGCGATCTCATCCTCACGGATTGCGACCCAGGCACGCCCCAGGCGGGAGTCGCGCAGACGCACATTGGCGAAGAGCACCAGGGCAACCAGGAACAGCATCAGGTAGTAGAAGGGCATCGGTGTCGCGACATTCCAGTCCACTCCGAAAAAGGCGGGTGAGTAGATTCCGGTTAGTCCATTGGTGCCCCCAGTATACTTATCCATATTTTGCGCGATGATAGGGATAATCTCGCCGAAACCGAGCGTCACAATCGCCAGGTAATCACCACGCAAGCGCAGCGTCGGCGCACCCAGCAGCACCCCCCAGAAGGCCGCAATCAGCGCGGCCACCAGCACCATCGGCCAGAAGAGCCACGGCCAGACGTTCGGACTCAACGCCAGCCCGGTAAGCACCGTCAACTGCGGAGAGCCGACAATTGCCCAGGTATAGGCACCAAAGACGAAGAAGGCCACATAGCCTAGATCCAGCAGACCTGCGAAGCCCACCACGATATTGAGGCCCAGTGCCAGGATAACGTAGCGCCCGGCATCCCCATAGTTCGCCAGGCGCCCAGCCGTCCCCGAACCAAACAAGAAGGGGTCCAGCATAGGATAGAAGAGCAGGAACGCAACGAGCAGCAGCAGGTAAAAATTGCGCGCGCCGCTGCTGCGCAAGGGAAGATCGTTAGGTACGAGGTCGCGCGCCTCTTCCCCTGCTCGCATGGCGGAGAGTCCCGCCAACCGCGCTGGAGGCGACCGGCGATTGCCGGTCTTCTCTCCGTTCTGGACACGTTGCCCATTAGCCTTCAGGGTGTGGCGCAGAGCTACCCAACCACCCAGGCGCCCCAGGAAATAGCCGGCGATCGGCAGCAGCACCGTGCGCAGCAGTATCCAGATCAAGAGGAAGCTGCCAACCGCCCCATAGAAGCCCGCGAAGAAATAGATCAAGTCGACCACTAATGAAATCACCGCAAAGGCTGTGCCAAACCAGAAACCGCCCGCGATTGCCCGGTTCATTAAGTTTGCCTGCTGCTCGCTATCCAGAGTGCCGACGCCAGCAAGCGGCGGAGTAGCCGGCGCTGGCCGGAATCTGCGCCAGAGCCTGAGCGCCAGGAAGTAGGGGATCCAGACCAGGACTGAGAACGATAAGCCCACAAAGAGGTCGTTTGCAATAGAGATGAGAACGATAGGCACAACTGTGAAAACCAGCATGCTGATCCGTAACATAATGTAGTTCTGTATGCCGCTGTCGGCGGCCACAGCGTAGCCCACGAGGGTCGTCAGAGCTGCGTAGAACAGCACGACGAAAATCGTGGCCCCAATCAGCGTCATAATGTCATAGCGAGAGCCCAGAGTGGTATTGTGTGCGAAGAACCCGACCAGGATCTGATTGATTGTCGCTTCGCCATTCCACACAAAGGTAAAGACCAGCAGCGGGATCAGCAGGGCGATCCCCCATTTCGCCACCAGCAGGCGGGTTTCGCGCGCAGGTGACAGCAGCGTTCTGGATATCAAGGTAGTCATAGTCGCATTACCTCGTGAACGGGGCCTGGCCCCTTTTTCTCTCGCCGCAGGCGGCGCAAAAAAGCTTGCACATCGGGTATTAGACCTTTTCAGCGAGGCGCTGACCCAGCAGGCCTGTAGGTCGGAAGACCAGGATCAAAATAAGCACAGTGAACACAACGGCATCTTGCCATGCGACACCGCCATGCGGCAGGCCGAATGGGATATCTTTGTCGGGGACATACGTGACCATAGCACGAACCAGGCCGATTACCAATCCTCCCAGCATCGCCCCTACCAGATTTCCGATCCCACCTAAGACCGCGGCGGTGAAGGCAAACAGCCCCAGTTCAAAGCCAATATTGAAGATCGTCACCCCCTCGGAGAGCATGAAGATGAACGCGGCCGCGCCCGCCAGGCCGGCACCAATGAAAAACGTGATCGCGATGATGCGGTCTACATTGACGCCCATCAGCGCGGCCGCCTCACGGTCCTGAGCCACGGCGCGCATTGCCCGCCCGATGCGCGTGCGCGTCACCATCCATTGCAAACCGACCATCAAGATCAGGGCCACGGCGATGACCAGGATGTCGATATTGGTGATATCCATGCCCAGACAGCCCTGGGTAGGGTCTGTAGGACCAATACAGTAATGGACCCTGGTAAGCACGTCAGGAGCTCCGGCGTTAGCGGGGCCGATGATAAATTTGCCGATATCTTCCAGAATCAACGAGACACCGATCGCCGAAATAAGCGGGGCCAGGCGCGGCGCATTGCGTAAAGGCCGATAGGCTACGCGCTCAATCACCACCCCCAGCAGCGCGCAAACGAGCATCGTCACCAGGCAGATCGCCACCAGAACGCCGAACAGGGACCAGCCTGACAGATGAGAGGACTGCGTCACATGGAACACGTTCTGCAGCATGCCAAGCACAACGAGCGTTCCAATCATGAATATATCGCCATGGGCAAAATTAATGAGTTCAATAATACCATAGACCATGGTGTAGCCCAGGGAGACCAGAGAGTAGATGGATCCAATCGCAAGCCCCGCCACCAGGAGTTGTAAAAAGAGTGCCATAAAACGTACACCTCACCTTCATAACCAGATAGACAGAAAGCACGCCTCACAAGCAAAGGGCCGGGCGAGGTGCGCTACCTGTAAAAGGTAGCGCACCTCGCCTGGGAATGTCCGGAGTAACCATCTCCTTGAGGAGAGGAATCTCCCCTCAAGGTTGCGTTTACTACAAGGTGACTACCGCTTTCGATACCAGATCGGGCTTGCCGCTGACTAGTGCTACCTGGTAGATGGTGAAGACCTTGTTCGTGGTGTCACCATTCATGTCGAAGGTGGTATGCCCGGTGACGCCGTTGTAATCGGTCGTCTTCAGTGCAGCGATCACCGCTGCACGAAAGGCATTCCCGCCAGCCGTGTCGCTGGCGTCCTTCGCGGCGGGCGTCGTGGCCAGGGCTTTTTTGATCGCCTGGATCAGGATATTCATGGCATCGAAAGATGCGGCGCTATAGGGACCCAGAGCACTATACTTGGCCATGTAATCTGTCACGAATTTCGAGGCAGCGGGGATCTTGGTGGCGTCTGGAGCCGCAATGGTCACATAGAACACGCCACCGTTGTCTGTGATCTGCTTATAGAAGCCTGCGCTGCCGGTCATGCCATCGCCACCAGCGTAAACCGTCTTCTGGAGCGCGGGGATCTGCATCATCTGCTTCTGAATGACCTGGCCACCGGTGGAGTAGTTGCCGCCGAAGTAGAGCGCATCGGGATGCTTCGCTGCCGCCGCGGTCAGCAGATTGGTGTAGTCGGTCGTACTCTTGACGCTGTGGCTCTGGCCATCGATCACAGTCCCGCCCAGCTTCGTCCACTCCTGCACGAAGTACTTGGCAATGCCAGCGCCGTAGGTCTCTGTGTCGTCAATCACGTACGCTGTTTTGAGGTGCAGCGTGTTATAGAGGTAGTCCGCCATCGCCGGCCCCTGGTGGTCATCGGTGGCCGCCAGGCGGAAATAGGTTACGTTCCCCGTAGGGCGCAGCGTGGGCACGATGTCATTACCGCCTGCGCAGCCGACATCCGCACCTTCCTTGGTCAGGCAGGGATTCGTGTTGGCCGGGAGGCCCAACAATACCGGCCACCTGGGGATCGCCTAGCAACGCCTGGACGTTCGCGGCTCCCGTAGGCCCGTCGTGCGTACCCGAAGGACCCACATCGTCCTTAGCGACAAACTGCAATGTCACATTGGGGATGGTATGATTGGCGTTGGCCTGATCAACGGCCAGTTGCGCCCCATTCCTTGTAGATGTACCGATGTCAACATCGCCACCGCTTGTCGGCAGCTCAGTCGCCACTTTGATAAGCGTGTTGGCGGTGGTAGGGGTGGTGCCTGTGGTGCCTGTACCACCACAGGCCACCAGAAATGCCAGCAACAGGGGGATTCCCAATGCCAGGGCAAAAATACGTGACCAACCTTTTCTCATGGTGTAGTCAGCCTCCTTCAGTTTCAACAAATAAAAACACGTTTTCTAGAGGGTACAAGCGCTCTGCGATGAACATCACATACCGCTTCCCCTCATGCGATTACTACGTCGCTAAGCTAGCGAATCTCACCATGTTGGATGCCAAATTGCTCAGTTAGAGCTGATTGATATAACTTGCGCTGTAATGCTATAAGGAATATCGTCTGGGATACACCAGAACAGGTATGATTAAGGATGAGTAGATTATACGCACTAGATCACGCGGTGTCAATAGCAGGCGCCCGCAGGTTACGCGAACACGGTATCGAAGAATCCATCTACACGCGGTATATATTCCTGGGGATCAACTGAGAACGATTGCGCATGCCCTGCTCCGGGAACGATCCAGTCTTGT
>WNGQ01017653.1_pt1 | contig 11097 bp, 11 predicted proteins | sample 5407661 | NCBI WGS metagenome assembly WNGQ01 (sample SAMN13153382, study PRJNA577476) | soil metagenome | isolation source: 60 cm soil or saprolite under Garry oak tree replicate 2 | place: USA:California | collected 2016-06-15
GGAGACGTTCGACCTGATCGCGAGCGGCAACGTGAACTGGACCGTGGTGCCCGGCCCCAACGCCGGCTGGGCCGAACGGCTGTTCGGGGTGCCCGACGAGGAGCGACTGTGGCAGGCGCTCGCGCCGATCCTCCGGCTGGACGCGGACGATCCGGTTCAGGCCTGGCGCGAACACGTGGCCAGGCTCGAGGGGCGGGCGCTCGCGCTCAACGAACGTGACTTCTCCGCCGTTCGCTTCATCGGCCCCGGAACCGACCTCACCGTCGGCCTGATCCCGGGACACCGGTGGCTCGGCGGCGTCTTCCCGACCACATGGGGCCCGGTGGCGGTCGTCAACCTGCCCACCGAAGAGGTCTTCACGACGCCGGATCGGCACCGCGTCGAGGGCACGGTGCGGATGACGAAGCCGGTCCTGATGACCGGTGGAGCGCTCGTCGAGGGTCTGCGCCTGCGGTTCGAAGGCGGCCGGGCAGTCGAGGTCGACGCGGATACCAATTCCGATGCAGTGCGAGCGCAACTCGCCGTGGACGACGGTGCCTCGCGCCTCGGCGAGGTCGCGCTCGTCGACGGATCGTCTCCGGTCGGACAAAGCGGGATCGTCTTCGGCGACATCCTGCTCGACGAGAACGCGACTTCGCATGTGGCCTGGGGCCACGCCTACGAAGTCACCGTCCCGGGGCTGTCCGGGGAGAAAGCCGAGCAGGAGCGGCTCGGCTTCAACCTCTCAGATGTCCATCAGGACGCGATGATCGGCGGTCCCGAGGTGAACGTCGACGGGATCGAGCCGGGAGGCGCCGCCGTGCCGGTCATCCGCGACGACGCCTGGGTCTTGAGCTGAGGCGCTCGCTTGCGACGCCGACCAGAGGACGTCCGGGCTTGGCCCGGGCGTCCGTCTAATCCCGGGTGGCAAAGCCAGCGGTCAGTTCGTCTCGTCTGCTACCGCCGGCTCACGGCTGCGGCACGATCCTGATGTAGGGCTTCGGCGATTTCCAGCCCTCCGGGTACGTCTCCTTCGCCTCGTCCTCGGAGACAGAGCCGGCGATGATCACGTCTTCGCCCTGCTGCCAGTTCACCGGCGTCGCCACCTTGTGCTTCGCGGTCAGCTGTAGCGAGTCGATCACGCGCAGCACCTCGTCGAAGTTGCGACCCGTCGTCATCGGATAGACGAGCACGAGCTTGATCTTCTTGTCGGGGCCGACCACGAAGACGTTTCGCACCGTCTGGTTGTCGGCGGGTGTCCGCTCCTTCGCATCACCAGAGATCTCAGCCGCAAGCATCCCGTAGAGCTTGGCGACCGTGAGGAGAGGATCGGCGATGAGCGGGTAATTGGGAGCCGTGCCCTGCGTCTCCTCGATGTCCCGCGCCCACGCCTCGTGGTCGCTCTCCGAATCGACCGAGAGGCCGATGATCTTCACTCCCCGCCGGTCGAACTCGGGCTTGATCTTCGCCATGTAGCCGAGCTCGGTCGTGCAGACCGGGGTGAAGTCCTTCGGGTGCGAGAACAGGACCGCCCACGAGTCGCCGATCCAGTCGTGGAACCGGATCCGGCCCTCCGTCGTCTCGGCCTCGAAATCCGGTGCCGTGTCTCCGATCTGCAACGCCATCTCTCTAGCCCTCCTCCTACCTCGACAACGTTTGCAGGGAGCCTAGTCGTCTAGCTCGCGGCCGCGTCGAGATGGCGTTCGTAGGCGCGGGTGTCGATGATCTCGGCTATCTGAGTAGCCGCGTAGCGGAGCTCGTCGTCCGTGTTGAAGAAGTGTGGGCCAAGGCGGATGCCTGCGTCCGGCCGGAAATCGCAGATGATCTCGCGCGCGCCGAGCTCGCGGTAGACGGCCTCGGCCTCGGGAGTCCGGACGACGACCGTGCCGCCCCGGCGGTCGGGGTCGCGCGGGCTCAGCACCTCGAAGCCGGCCGCCTCGAGCAGCTCGACCAGCAGTGCCGTCTGCTCCAGCGAGCGCTCGCGGATCTGCTCGACGCCGACCTCCTCGACGAGCTCGTAGCCCGCGGTTGCCGCGTAGAGCGCCGGCACGTTCGGGGTTCCGGTCAGAAACCGGGCCGCGCCTTCGGCGTAGTCCTGCTCGGGCTCGAACGCGAACGGGCGCGCGTGCGCCTGCCAGCCCGTGAAGGTCGGCTCCAGCCGTTCGGCGAGATCGGGGCGGACGTAGAGCCAGCCGGCGCCCGGGCCACCACAGAGCCACTTGACGCTGCCGCCGACGGCGAAGTCGACCCCAAGCGAGGTGACGTCCAGAGGAACCGAGCCCGCCGATTGGTAGGCGTCGAGCACGATGAGCGCGCCGGCTTCGTGCGCCCGCTGAACGATCGCCTTGACGTCCTGGATCTCGCCGGTCTTGAAGAGGACGTGGCTGATTGGGACGAGCAGTGTCCGCTCGTCGATCGCCTCGAGCACGGCGGCCTCGTCGGCGACGATCTCGACGTCCGCGCCTCGCCGTCGCTGCGCCTGGTAGAGGTAGCGAACCGACGGAAACTCGCCCTCGCCGTAGACGATGCGGTTTCGCGGCGGCTCGAACTCGAAGCATGAGAGCACGATCGCCTGCGCGACGGCGACGTTCTGGTGCATCGCCATCGTCCCCGGCGCCGCGCCGACGATCCGCCCGAGCTGGTCTCCGACCGCCGTCGAGGTCTCCCACCAGCCTTCGGCCCAGGCGCGCACGCCGCGCTCGCGCCACTCGCGCGCGTAGCGAAGCAGGCCCTCCTCCGCGCCGACGGGCATCGCGCCCAGCGAATGGTTGATCAGGTACGTCGTGTGCTCGAGGATCGGAAAGCGGTCGCGGTAGCTCTCGAGCGGTTGCACCGGTCTAGGGTCCCACGCGCGACGCGACCGGTGCAATCGGTGTTGGACGCGGAGGTGGCTTGGAATCGACGAGCACCGCCGCGGCGAGCAGGATCGCCATCCCGACCGCGCTCTCGCCGGCGAGGCTGCGCGGCAGCCGCGAGAAGATCGTCCCTTCGTTTACACGCGTGTCGCCGGTACGGAGGGATCGAACGACGAAGTGATGGACCGCGCCCCAGGTCAACGCCAGCCCGACCAGGCCGAGCTTGACGAGCAGCACCCGCCCGTAGCCCACCGTCCAGAGGTCGCTCAACTGCGGCAGGCGGACGATGCTCAGGTACACGCCGGCGGCGAGCACGACCGCAATCAGTCCCCCTGCCAGCCGCGAGAAGCGCAGCAGGGCCGTGCGCCGCAGCGCCGGAGCCTTCGGGAAGACAACGAACGCGAGCTGCACGAGCCCGCCGATCCAGAGCGCCGCCGCAGACAGGTGCGCCCAGTCGGCCAGCTCGGTGCGCCACGAGGAGCCCGGGTCGACCGCCGAATGGCCGGAGAGCGAGAGGCCCGACGCGAAGCCGATCCCAAGCACGAGCGCGGGCCAGAGCAGGAAGCGGCGGTCGGTGAGCCATGCGAGGAAGACGAAGGCTGCGACGAGGGCGTAGCCGAGCGTCATCGCGATGAAGGCCACGCCGAAACGCGTTCCGCTGGAGATCGACGAGAGATCGCCGTAGAGCAGGCGCACGAAGGGCAGCTGCAGAGCGTCCTCCGCCCGCAGGATGAAGGCGAGGATCCCAACCTCGAGCGTCGCGACGACGCCGAGGCCGACGATCGCGTAGAAGCGCCGCTCCGCGGCCGGCGGCAGCTCTTCCCGCCCGATCAGCAGCCTGAAGCCGAGCCCGCCCAGCAGCAGCGCGAGCGAGAGGAAGTACGCCCAGCGCACGATGTGCTCCGTCGTGGTCGGCCCGGAGGATCCGTAAGCCTCGGTCGGCGGCGGCGCGTTGGCCCTGACACCGAAGGTGAAGACGCCGGAGACGACGTGGCCGTCCTCGGAGAGCACGTGCCAGCGCACCGTGTAGGGACCGCGTGGCAGACGCTTGAGCGGAACGCGGACCGTCTGTCCGTGCGCGCTCGCGGTGGCGGACAGGGTCTTGCCGAACTCGTTCTTGACCACGATCGCGTTCGGCTCCGCCTGGACCGATTGGTCGAAGTGCAGGACGACCGCCCGCGGGGCGGACTGGAGCCGCTGCCTGTAGTTCGGCGAGGTTCCGTCGAGGTTCGCGTGCGCGAAGGCCGACGCCGGGAAGACGAGCGCCGCAACGATCCCCACAAGTACTCCCGAGCGAAGCGAAGGGACAAGCCAGCCCCGCGGAAAATGCGCAGCATTTTTCGCGGAAATCATCGGTGAGGGGCTCCTGCGAGCGGGGACAGGTGGCCGAAGATCGGCGCGACGTCACGGTCGGAGTAGAGGAAGACCGAAGTGACGACGAACACGAGTGCGAGCCCGGTGCGAACCGCGACCGAGCCGGGCCTGAATGCCCTGGCGAGCGGGAAGACCGCGCCGATGACGAACGTCCAGCCAATCACGTGGTGGAGGAACGCCGCCCGGGCGTAGAACCAGCCGTTTTGCTCGTGGAGGAGGATCGCCCCCGCCGAGACGAGGAAGGCGCCGGCCGTCGTCAGCGACCAGTACGGACTGCGCAGCTTTCCGCGGGCCAAACCGAGCTCGGCCGCTCCGGCCAGCATCATCGCCTGAGCCCACGAGCCATGCGCGAGCATGTGGATTGTCGAGTTCGTGTAGAAGACCATCACCGGCCACATCAACACGCCCATCAGGAACAGGAACGACGGCCACAGATAGACGCGCCACGGCCGCCGTCGCCAGACTGTCTCGCCGACCAGAGCCTCGGCGAACAGCAGCAGCCCGATGATCAGGAAGCCGGTGGCGAACCACCAATGGACGAACTCAGCTTCGGGGAGCATCCTCTGTCTCTTCGAGGTCCTGGATCAGCGCCGGGGCGAGGAAGACGGCGAAGCCGAGGCCGACCAGGACGACATAGAGCGGCGGCTGGGAGAGCAGCCACCAGAACCCTTGGCCCTCTGGGTGCAGGAACGTCAGCCGGTAGGGCTGGATGAAGGCCCAGGCGACGCCCCCCAGCATCGTCAGAGGGCCGATCAGATTGACGGCCGCGGCGCGCAGCGATCTTCGCCGCAGGTGCTCGACCGCCTCGGTTGCGAAATGAGACTCCATTTTCCTCCCGCGAGGTCGACATCACGACGAGCCCGCGAGCGGCGTGCGCGCGCGGGCTTACGCGGGCAGAGGAGGCGGTCGGCTCTCGAACGCCAGGCCGAAGAGGCGGCGCGGCGGGCGCGCGTCGGTCGTCCGGCGAACCGGAAGCGCCTGCGACGCCCGAACGGCGCGGTGCGCATGGGCGACTGTTGCCTCGGCGAACCGCTCGTAGTCGGCGAGCCACCCGGCGACCGCGCCCCAGACAACCGCGACGAGCACGGCGAGCACAGCGAAGACCGGCAGGGCCGAGGTGTGCAACCAGGGCGAGAGCGGCGACCACTGCCCGCTCGAAAGGCGCTCGGCGTCGGTCTGGACGAGGTAGAAGAGCGAGGTGGCGAGGAACGACCCCAGCCAGAGCCGCGGCGAGAAGACGACGCGAATGCGCGGTACGCGAGAAGGACGCGAGCCCACCGCGGCCAGCAGCCGACGCGCAGCGCACGCCGCGGCGTGGGCGCGCGCAAAACGCCAGGCAAGCCTGGCGAGCAGCAGCGCGATCCCGATCTTGACCCCCGCGAGCAGGAACGGGTAGTAGTCCGCGCCCGCGTAGTCGGGCGACGAGACGTGCCGACCGACGTCCAGCCGGTAGGTGAGGCTTCGGCCTACGAGCTCCGCGACGAGCGCGAGCAGTCCGAAGGCAAGCCCGGACAGAAGGCGCTGGTGGCGACGCGCCCGATCCATGGATAGATGGTACTCAGGGGGACTAGGGCTGGAGAGGTCGGCCGGCCGCGAAGCGGCCTAGCCGATGGTCGTCAGGGTCCAGCCGCCCGGTGACGAACCGTCGAAGCCGAGCAGCAGCACCCGCTGCCAGGTGCCGAGGCAAAGCTCGGCGTCGCGAAACGGGATCTGCTCCGTCCGCGGGCCGATCAGGAACCGGACGAGGCGCTCACGGTCGGCGACGTCGAGCGGCACCAGTCGTTCGAGCAGGTCCTCGAGGTCCTCGAAGAACCCCATCTCGCGCTCGTTGACGCGGACGATCCCGGTCTCGTCGGCGGGCGAGATGTAGGCGATTCCATCCTTGTGGCCGTCACGCGCGAGCTCATGCGAAACGTCGTTGGTGATGTCGATCACGGTCAACGACGGCAGCGCACAGGCGATCGAATACGGGATCTCCACCGACGTCACGGCCGCCACCTCGATCGCGATCGTTGAGCAAAGGCAGACACTCGGGCTCGAGTAATCCAGCCAAACCGGACGCGTAGCGTGGAGGTCATGTCGCGACAACCTCCCGCGGCAGGCGGAAGTGGACGTCCTCGCGCGCAACCTCGATCTCGGCGAGCTCTCCGTAGCCGGCGGCCGCGAGCTGGGCGACAACGGCTTGGACGAGCTCCTCGGGCGTCGAGGCACCGGCGGTCAGGCCGATCGTGCGGTGGCCGTCGAGCAGACCGTGATCCAGCTCGCGCTCCCCGTCCGTGATCCAGCTCGCGCTCCCCGTCGATCAGCGTCGCGGCGGCGCCGTGCAGGCCTGCGACCTCGACGAGCCGCTGCGCGTTCGAGCTCGTCTCCGAGCCGATCACGAGGATCTGCGTCGCGCCCTGCGCGACCATCTCCTTGACCGCGTCCTGGCGGTTCTGCGTCGCGTAACAGATGTCGTCCGCATCCGGGCGCCTCAGATCCCCGAACCGCGTCGCCAGCGCGTCCACCGTCGAGGCGACGTCGTCGAGCGAGAGGGTCGTCTGGGTGATGACCGCGATCGGCTTGCCGCCGGGATCCAGCTTCTCGGCGTCATCGGGCGACTCGATCACAACCGTGGAATCGGGCCGCTCGCCGCTGGTCCCGATCACCTCGACGTGGTCGGCGTGTCCGACGAGTGCCACGAGATGACCACTGTCGGCGTAGCGGCGGGCCTCCGCGTGGACCTTCGAGACGAGCGGGCAGACCGCGTCGACGACCCGTAGGCCGAGGCGCTCGGCGTTCTTCTTTACCGCCGGCGCGACACCGTGCGCCGAGAGCACGCAGATCTCACCGCGCGGAATCTCGTCCTCGTGCTCGACGAAGACTGCGCCGAGCGCCTCGAGCCGCCGGACGACGTGCTCGTTGTGGACGATCTGGTGGCGTACGTAGACCGGGGGCCCGTATTGCTCGAGCAGCCGCTCGACGATCTCGATCGCGCGGTCGACGCCCGCGCAAAACGACCGCGGAGCGGCCAGCAGGACGCGCTTGCTCATGCCACTGCCTCCAGCCGCTTCAATGCTGCCCTGGCGTCGCGGGCGGCGCGGGCGGTCTCGCGCGGCGAGCGCAGGAAGCCGCGGACGAGGCCGAGGTAATCGACGTCGCCGTTCGGCCGCGCACCTTCGGCGAGCCCGGCGAGCTCGCGGCCGGGCGCATCGCTGATCGCCCGGATGCAGCCGGCCAGCCGGCCGGCGCGCGCGAGCGGACCGGACTCCATGTCGACCGCGTCCGCACCGCTCGACTCGTGCAGGCGGGCCCGCTCCGAAGGGTCGTCGATGATGCGGCTCGCGCCCAGGATCGTTCCGGTCCGCGCCGACTCGATCCCCAGCGGCGGGCCTTCCCAGAGCACCTCGCCGCGCTCGTCGACGACGCGGGTCGCGTCGATCACGGTCCCGATCTCGAGGCCTGGCCTCAGCGCACCCGCGATCCCAAACGACACGAGCCGTCCCTCAGGCGGAATACCGTTGGCAGCGCCGAGCCCGATGCGGACGGTCGGACCGAGCCGTCTCGCGATCCGCTCCTCCACGCTCATAGCGCAAGCAAACGTGAGCCCCTCACCCGCTAGCCCTTCAGCGTCCAAGCCATGCTCCGGACGCCTTCCTTGAGGCTGTCGGCCGCGACGAGCGCCGCAGACGGCTCGAAGCCGGAGTGGATCCCGCAATGCTCACAGCGTGGATCGTTGCCCGGCCCGTACTCCTCCCATTCGATTCCCTCGAGCAGCGCGTCGTAGGTCGGGAAGATGCCGTCGGTGAGCAGGTAGCACGGGCCCTTCCAACCGTACGGGTTGCGCGTGATCGAGCCCCACGGTGCGCAGGCGAGCTTGCGTTCCCCGGCGAGAAACTCCTGGTAGACCGGGCTGGCAAGCCAGCGGTAATTGCTCTTCTTTGCGGTCGCCTTGATGATCTTGAACTTCTGCTCGTGCTCCGCGCGCGTCATCGTCAGGTTCGGATCGATCTGCGAGTACTGGTATCCCGGCGCGACCAGCATGCCGTCGATCCCGACCTCGTTCGTGAGGTAATCCATCATCTGGAGCACGTCCTCGACCTTCGTCTCCTTGAAGATGGTCGTGTTCGTCGTCACGCGGTAGCCCTCTGCGCGTGCGGCCTTGATCGCGTCGACGGCCAAGTCCCAGAGCCCCGGGTAGTCGCAGATGTAGTCGTGGATCTCGCGCATGCCGTCGAGGTGGACGACGAAGGTCAGCCTCGGATTCGGCTTGAAGACCGAGAGGAACTCCTCGAGCTTGAGCGCGTTCGTGCAGAGCTCGATGTTCTTCTGCATCTCGAGCATTCCCGCAACGACGTCCTCGATCCCCTTGTAGACGAGCGGCTCGCCGCCGCAGATCGAGACGACAGGAGCGGGGCACTGGACGCCGGCGTCGACGCACTCCTCGACCGAGAGCCGGGCCTTGTTCGACTCGTATTCGCGGATCTTTCCGCAGCCGATGCAGGCGATGTTGCACGCAAGTGTCGGCTCCAGCATCAAGACGAGCGGGAAGCGCGCGCCCGCGCGCTTCTGCTTCGCGACGTAGCTACCGATCTGGATCGTCGAGCGCAGTGGGAATTTCATGCGACGAGCCTTTCTCGTAGACGACCAAGGGCCATGAGCGGGAAGTGCAGACGGTAGAGGTGATAGCGGATCATGAAGTCGAGCGGGAAGCCGGTGCCGGTGTAGTGCTCCTCATGCCAGTCTCCGTTAGATCGTTGTGCGACGCAAAGCCAATTTGCTGCACGCTTGGCCTCCTCTGATTCAGCCTCGCCCGCAGCCACGTAGCCTAATAGTGCCCAGGCGGTCTGCGAAGGCGTCGGGTGCCCACGGCCGCGCCAGCTCGGGTCGGCATAGGAGCGAATGTCCTCCCCGAAGCTCCCGTCCGGCTGCTGCACCGCCTGAAGCCAGGCGACCGCCCGTCGCATCGCTGGGTGATCGGACGGGAGGCCGCACGCCGCGAGAGCGGGAAGCGCGGCGCCGGTTCCGTAGATGTGATTGACGCCCCAGCGCCCGAACCAGGAGCCGTCCTGTTCCTGCTCGGCGAGCAGCCACTCGAGTCCACGCTCGACCTGGGTTGCGTAGCGAGGTTCCTCCGCCAGCACCTCCAACGCGTGGGCGCTGACGTCGGCGCTCGGCTCGTCGGTGACCTTGCCGAAGTCGCAGAACGGCAGCTTGTAGAGCCAGAGTGCTTCGTTGTCGACGTCGAAGGCGCCCCACCCGCCGCTGCGCGACTGCATCCCGGCCGTCCAGGCAAGGCCGCGCTCGACGGCGCCTGCACCAAGGCCGAGGCGGCGTAGCGCAAGGGCAACGACGGCCGTGTCGTCCACGTCCGGATAGAGGTCGTTCTCGAACTCGAACGCCCAGCCGCCCGGAGAAAGGTCGGGCTTGCGGATCGACCAGTCCCCGGCGACCGTCACCTCCTCGGCGACCAGCCAGTCACCGGCGCGGCGCAGAGCAGGATGCACGGGCGAGACACCTGCGTCGAGCAGGGCGAGGACGGCGAGCGCCGTATCCCAGACGGGGGACTGACACGCCTCCGGCCGCAGACGGTCGCCCTCGTCGATCGTGAAGCCCTGCCAGCCGTCGACCGCAGCCCGCAGCGTCTCGTCCTCGAAGCCGTACCCGAGCGCGGCCAGCATGATGATCGACCACACCCAGGGTGGCTGAATCCCACCCCACGAGCCGTCGGCCTCCTGGCGGTCGCGCACCCAGCGCTCGGCCGTCGCGAAGGCGACGCGGCGGATCGGGCCCGGCCGCGGCGGCGGCTTCGTCTGGCCCGAGCGAGCTCCGATCTCGCGCAGGTCGATCGCGGCGGGCCGCACCGGTCGCAGCGCCTGCACGACCGAGAGCGGCACGACCGTCTGCCGCGCCCAGCAGGAGAAGTTGTAGACCGAGAACGGCCCGTCGGGTGGTAGCAGGATCACTTCGGGCGGCATCCGAGCGACCCACTGCCACGGCCAGTGTCCCAGCAGGGCCAGGAAGCACTTTGTGAAGACACGCGCGCGCGAAGCGCCGCCCTCGGCGCGGATGTAGTCGCGCGCGCGAGCGCCGGGATCGACACCCGCGAGCTTCAGCGCCGTGTAGGCCTCGATCGTCGTCGAGAGATCCGGCGGCCCCTCGAACCAGATCGCCCAGGTGCCGTCGTCGCGCTGCCGCGCGAGCAGCTCGTTCGCGATCTTGCGGTCGAGCTCGGGCGTGCGCAGGCCGAGGAAGTGGTGCCAGAACAGGTGCTGGGCGATCATCGTCGCGTTCGACTCGAGCTCGCCGACCCACCAGCCGTCGGGATGTTGGAGCTCGAGCAGGCGCTCCGTCGCACGGTTGACGGCATGGTCGAGAGCGGTCGTGGTTCTGTCCGCTGCGATTGTCATGCGAGTTCTCGTGTCATATCGAATCGGGGTCGATTCCTCGGCCGGGTTTAGACGGCTGCAGCGGCAAAGCCGCTACAGCCTCCAGTCGGCATCGCAAGCGACGCCTCAGACTGCCACCTTAGTTGCCACCGCGGACAACAGACGAGCAGCCGATCGGCCGCTTCGCACCGCGCCTTCCATGGTCGGCGGCCAGGGCGCCGCCAGCCAGGCTCCCGCAAGCGCCAGCTCGCCGCGAGCGGCCGGTGGCCGGCTGAGGCCGGGTCTGACCGCGATCGTCGCCTCCGGCTCCCGGCTCACACGCGACCAGAGAACCTCGGCCGCACCCAGTCGCTCGGTCACCTGACCCGCGATCAGGTCGACGAGCTCGCGACCGCGGATCTCCAGCAGCTCGGGAGCGGCGCTCGACACCACAGTCAGATATTGGCCCTGATCCGGCTCGTGCCCGGTCAGCACGCCTCGATCGAAAATCCAGTGCGCGTCGCTACCGAGCAAGGCAGCCA
>WNGQ01006726.1_pt1 | contig 11095 bp, 13 predicted proteins | sample 5407661 | NCBI WGS metagenome assembly WNGQ01 (sample SAMN13153382, study PRJNA577476) | soil metagenome | isolation source: 60 cm soil or saprolite under Garry oak tree replicate 2 | place: USA:California | collected 2016-06-15
GGATTGGCGACCCGACTGGAGCGTGATCCGGGCGCTGTTCCGCTTCGGTCTCCCCACCGGCGTTCAGGGGATCGCCATGAACGTCGCGGGCGTGCTGCTGCTGCGCTTCATCGGGTCGTTGCCGCAGAGCGCGCAGGCCCAGGCCGCCTATGCGGTGAGCTACAGCGAGCTGTTCTCGTTCATCACGTGGACGTCGGTGGGACTGATGGGCGCGGCGGCGACCGTCGCGGGCCAGAATCTCGGGGCGCACCGTCCCGAGCGCGCCCTGCAGGGCGTACGCGTGTCCGCCAGCCTCGGTCTCGGGCTCGCCGCGGCCATCGGCGTGCTGTTCCTCACCATCCCGCGTTCCCTGCTCGGGCTATTCGGCATGACCGACCCGGTCGTCGTCGGCCTCGGCGTGCAGCTGCTGCGGTTTCTCAGTCTGTCGGGCTTGTTCGTCACCGTCGCCCTGGCCTACACCGGGGGGCTCCAGGGCACGGGCGATACCCGCTCGCCGCTCTATATCTCGATCGTCTCCCAGATCGTCGTCCCGCTGGGGCTGTGCAGTGTACTCCAGGCGACGCGGGGACTGCACGCCACGGACATCTGGACGGCGATCCTGCTGGGTCACATCACCCGCAGCGCGCTGAGCGTGCTGCGGTTCCGCCAGGGAAAGTGGCGCAGTATCCGGGTGGAGATGGAGCCGGCGCGCCCCTAGCGCGCAGCGACCTGCAGTACGACGGCGTCGCTCACCGAGAACCGGACCCCCTGACGCTTGAGCTGGGCCTCGAGCGCCCGGTTGACGGCGCGTCGGCGGCTGGGGCTATCGCTGACGATCATGATGTGGGTGACGCGCGTCTGCAACACCACGCGCCCTGCCCACATCCGGGCCACGCGCCGCGCCGTGGCGTGCGCCCGGCGCAGCAGCGTCTTCACCTTGGCGAACTGCGCGTCCGACTGAGGCGGCTCGATCTGGTACGCGTACACCCAGTGTCGCTGGGGCGACGTCTGCCGCTGTGGTTTCGCCAGGATCGTCTCCACGCCTCCGATAAAAAAACGCGAGACACGCCGATTCGGTCGGCGGATCCCGCGTGGCCCACGTCTTGTCGCTCAACCCAGGCATTGGCTGGGTGGCCGCTGTCATCTTAGTGCATGCGCGGTCGTAGCTCTGCCCTTCCGCGTATCACCCAACTTAGCGCCGGGTACTGCGAATTGCTAGTTGCACGCCGTAACTGCATATGGACGTGGAGCGCCGGCTTCCTAAATTGGGGGCAGTTCGCCCGCCCCAAGGAGTGCCCGATCACCATGCTTGCGGTGGTGAATGCGTAAGCTTCGCGTCGGCATCGTCGATCTCGTCACGCGCGGTCCCACGCGCGCCTTGTACGCGCGCATCATGCACGCCAACCTCGCGAGCATCATGCCGCAAGTCGTCGGCGTGTGGTGCGAGGCCGAGGGACACGAGGTCACCTTCGTCTGCTACACCGGCTTCGAGGACCTCGTCCGCGAGCTGCCGGCCGACGTCGACCTCGTGTTCATCGGGGCGTTCACCGAAGCCGCCCTGCTCGCCTATTCCCTCAGCAATCTGTTCCGCTCCCGCGGCGCGGTGACCGTGCTGGGGGGCCCGCACGCGCGCTGCTATCCCGAAGACGCCCGGCGGTACTTCGATTACGTGCTCGGCTTCACCGACCGCAGCGTGGTGCGCGAAGTACTGGACGAATGCGCGCCGCACCGGCCCGACGGCCGGCAGCTCGCGGCCGGCCGCCAGCCGGTCGACCTGCCCGGCGTGCGCGAGCGCTGGAAGTTCATCGCCCCGACCATCAAGAAGGCGCCCCTCTTCAAGCTCGTGCCGATGCTCGGCAGCCTCGGCTGCCCCTACACCTGCAGCTTCTGCATCGACTCCGTCGTCCCCTACCAGCCGCTCGACCTGCAGGTGATGCAGGACGACCTGCGCTTCCTGCGCCAAAAGCTGCGCCGGCCGCGCGTCGGCTGGCACGATCCCAATTTCGGGGTCCGGTTCGACGAGTTCCTGGACGCGATCGAAGCGGCGGCCCCACCCGGCAGTATCGACTTCGTCGCCGAGAGCAGCCTGTCGCTCCTGTCGGAGCCGCACGTGATCCGCCTCAAGCGCAACGGGTTCAAAGCCCTGCTCCCGGGCGTCGAGTCGTGGTTCGCTCTCGGCAACAAGTCGAAGACCGGCAAGGTGGAGGGACAGGGCAAGGTCGAGCAGGTGTCCGAGCACGTCAACATGATCCTGCGCCACATCCCCTACGTGCAGACCAACTTCGTACTCGGCCTCGACTCGGACCGGGGGCCGGATCCGTTCGAGCTCACCAAGCGGTTCGTCGATCTCACGCCGGGCGCCTTCCCGGGGTATTCCCTGCTCTCCGCGTTCGGCCGGGCGGCGCCGCTCAACCTGCAGTATCAGCGAAGCGATCGCGTGCTGCCGTTCCCGTTCCATTTCCTGGACAACAACCACGCGATGAACGTCAAGCCGCAGAACTACTCGTGGCAGGAGTTCTACGATCATGTGATCGATCTGACGCGCTACACCTTCTCGCGGCGGGCGATCGTGCGGCGCTTCCGGGCGACCAGAGCGCCGATCCCGCGCTGGATGAACGTGGTGCGCGCCGTGTCGTCCGAGGGGTACGGCCGCATTCGCTATCACAGCGAAGTGCGGCGGCGGCTCGATACCGACCCGCAGCTGCGGGGCTATTTCGACCGCTCCACGACCCAGCTCCCGGCGTTCTACGAGAGCCAGGTGCGCCGCGATCTCGGGAGCCTGTGGGAGTGGCTGCCGCAGGGCGCGCTCAGCCACGACCACCACGCCTACCTCAAGGCCGAGGAATCTACGGTCGTGTTGACCCGTCGCGCGTCAACTGCTTGATGCGCAGCCGGTACTGATCGCTGCACCCGGGTGTCTCCCGTAAAACTTGCCCGACACGCGGCGACATGGCTAACCAATGCGTTCAGCGCAGCATCGAGTGCCTTGCGGAGCTCAGGGACCGCGATGGTCGCCGTGGTCCACACGACATCTCGATCGGTCGCCCAATAGTGGTGGGCTACCCGATCGCGCATCCGCGCTATCGGCGACCCACTCCACCTCTGGCAAGCTCGCCTGGAGCGATGGATCGGCGGCTAGAACCGCCTTGGCCGCCTCCCCAAGCACGACAATCTGGTGGAGGATGGCGTCACGCACTGCCGAATCGCTGTCGAACGCTGCCCGACCGCGCGCCGTGTAGGTTGCGATGGCGTCCGCAGCTTCAACCATGTGGCGCACACGCGCGATGGCCGCCGCACGGCCCTTAGACACGAACGGCTTCGCGCACAACCGCCGAGCGGATCGGCTCGCGGAGCCCGTCCTCGGTGACGACATCCACGGGCCGCCCGAGGAGATCCTCGAGGCGAACCTCAAGGCGAGCAAGGTCGAGGAGCGTCCTGCCGGGCTCGAGCGTGACCACGAAGTCCACATCGCTGTCGGCCGCTTCCTCGCCGCGAGCCACTGTGCCGAAGATCCGCACGTTCCGAGCGCCGTGCTCCGCCGCGGTCGCGGCGATCACGTCCCGTAGCCCGGTCAACCGGTGCCGAAGTTGCATTGTCACTAACCTACATGTGCCAGAGGCTCCCCGTCGAGATGGCACGAGGGTTCGGCACGCGGCTCGCGGTAGTAGGCGAACGTGGGGGTGTAGCCCATGATCGTCGTCCGACCGACTTACGGCCGTTTTGACCCGTCGCGCGTCAACTGCCTGATCCGCATGCGGGCCGGCGCCATGGTCGAATCCTTGGCGACGGCCTCCCGGTAACTCGCCAACGCCTGGGTCGTATCGCCCTTCTCGAGGTACACGTCCCCTCTGGCCGCCGGCGTCATACCTGAATTGGGAAAGAATTCCGCGGAGAGCTGCAGCAGGCCGACCGCATTCTCGGTCCTCCCCGCGCGCCCCTCGCTGCGCGCCAGGTCCACGAGCGACAGCTCGCGGAAATCGTAGGCCGCGCTGCCGTAGTAGCGGGTGCGGAGATCGCGATAGCGCCGCTGCGCCGCTGCCAGTCCGGAATCGGCCAGGTAAAGGGCCAGCTCATCGGACAAGAGCCGTGGTCGCGCGACCCCGTGATGACAGGTCTCGCACTTCACCACCACGTGGGGTTCGGGCCGCTCGGGCACGTCGGCGAGATGCTCTTCGTTGATGTGCTTCACCATGTCCATCATCACCCGCGCCGCACGCTTGGTGCGTTTGTCGTCCGAGGCGAACTTGAGTGAATCGAGCGGCGCCCCTTCGCGCCCGACGTGGCAGTACGTGCACCGCACGCCGAGCCCGAGGGCGAAGCTCCGCATGGTGGCGATCAGCTCCTGCTTGCCGATCGTCTTGGGCAGGACTTTCAGGTTGGTGAACGAATCGGGCGGAAACTTTCCCTGGGCGCGGAGCGTGGGCCCGACCACGGCGGACATGACGACGAAACCGATGACGTAGCGCATCGAGGGATATTGGCTCGGCGCAAGCACGCGCGACAGGGTCGATTTGAAACCTGGTTGATTGCACCCCGTCAGCGCCGCTGCGGCGCCTAGCTTGGGCAGGCCGCAGCGCGACGCCGACCGGAAGCTTGTGCATGGCGTCATTACATCCCGCGTATGCCCAGCTCCAGGAGCAGTACATGGTGTGTCCAGCCTCTCGCGACGGTGGCTCCACGGGCGGTCTCGAGCGTTTCTTCTCGGCCAAGCGAGTAGATGATCCGTGGCGTGAAGTCGGATCGGAACTCCCAGCCGACGCCGAGCTTGAGACCGGCCCCACCACCACACACGAAGGCGTTCGGACTCTTGGCGACGGGCTCGATGGGGTCGCCGGTCCCCTGCACCAGGGAGTAATTTGAGAATCCGGCTCCCAGTTCGAGGAAGGGACCCCCGTGCTCGCGCGCGTACATCGCGACAAGGAGACTGAGAAGCTCGATCTCGGGCAAGCTATCATTTTTCTTGAGACCATTTAACCAGCCGCTATATTCTGCGCCGACGCGGAGACGTGGACTCGGCGTTCCCCCCATGCCGAACGAGATGGCCCACCCGCCGAGCTGCGACCTGTTGTTCGCTGTGGCGCGATGGTAGTCGCACGAGTTACAGGTGAAAGTGGCAGGACCAAACCCGAGGCCGGCTTCCCCCCAGAACCCCTGACGCGGTGAGTAATCCTGAGCGACCGCGATCGCCGAGAAGCTGGAGAGCACAAGGGCGAACAGGAACACCGAACTACGCATCGTGCTGCCGCCCTTCACAATGGCGTGCATGGTGGACCTCCTTCCTTTCCAGGAGGGTCACGCCAGGCTGTCAAGCCAATTTCAAGGCAACTTCACGATCGACGTTTCTTCGCCGGCCGGTCGAGGCCATACTGGTGGAGGACGAGGCCCGATACCGCTCCATTCGCATCGCGAACAAAGGTGACTTGTGCGTCCACGCCCTTGGCGAAGAAGTCGCTGTTGCTCTCGGGCCAAAGCTGCACCGCGGCGCTGCCTATGCTCGACCTGATATGGAGCGCCCCGTTCAGCAGCGTGACGCCGAGCTCCAGGCCTGACGCGAGCTCGTAGACGCCGATGTATGGTGACAGGGCCGATGCCGGCAACTGGATCGCCACGCGCGCCCTCTGCGGCAGCGCCGACGGAGGCACCATGCCGAGCAGTCGCATGTAGCTCGAGATCTGACTGTAGTGCTCTGCCAAATCGGTTTCGAACGCGAGCAACGTGCTCGCAAGCGCCGGCGACTCGAGTTTCCCCACGCCCTCCATGGCTGTGTCGCAGAACCGTAGTGAGGCCTCGAGACGTTGGACGAGGGTGTCCTTCGGCCACTGCGCTTTGACGGTGTCCGACAACGAGTCCTTTGGAGTCCTGGGGTGCTTCAGGACCCCGAGGCGCTCACACAGACTGTAGTTCGCATCCTCGAGGTGTTGGGCGATATAGCCGATGGTCTGCTGGGACGGGGTAGGCCGGTAGTCGTATCGGACTGCAGGGATGGAATCGAAGGCCGCGACGAGCCGACTTCCGAAGATGTCGGCAAACCTGATGAATTGCAGCATCACGGCATTGGGCAACTCCGGAGTGGCCGGCGACTGGCCTGCCAGCACCGAGGGAAGCACAAGCGTGAGGACGATCAGGGCGCGACGGTGCATGAGGCCTCCAAAGATGCTGACGCAGCGCAAGCTATCTCGGCGACGCGTCCGCCGGCGCAAGGCCGGAGGACAGGGACTTCGCTTCGGTCCACGCGTTAGTTAAACGCCACGGCGCCATCGAACAGGTCGATTCAACCGCCGCCCCAACCGTGTGTATCGAAGAACGAAGAAGGCGGCATAAAAGAGACCCAGAACGCCTGCGACCTCCAATAGTTCGCCAAGTGTTGGCGGCGGCGTTCCTCTGCGAGAAAAAGCGCGTGCCTGACCCAGGGACCAGAAGGTCATGACGAAGACAGACATTCCAGACACGGTCGCGATGGCAGCAGCGAGGTAGCGACCGAGAATAGTCGGCCAACGCGTGCCGCGGATGAGTTTGAAGACGCCGTGGCCGGTCACCGCTGCCAGTGGCAGTGCCAGGCAGTACACGAGGATCGTGAGTACAAAGCGTAGGAGTTCGGCCATGTGGGGCGCTCGGGGACGCGTCGGACTAACGGATCACGCTCAAGCTGCGAGCGACTCGCCCGCCGGCGCAAGGCTTGTTGGACGAAGTTGCGGGCGAAACCGCTACGGGACCCACCCCGTAAGCGGGGGCCATGAGACAGACTACCGTGCGAATCGCCCTTTTGACCCTGGCCGTGGGGAGCTGGTCAGCGCCTCGTACGCGCTTTACGACGGTGGCGCCACAGCGACCCCTGCAAACGGAGATCTCAGGCCTTGACGATAGCCTGTCTGGCGCATTTAACGCCCACAACGCGGACGCGTTGATGTCATTGTTTGCACGGGACCTAGAGTTCTATCATGACACCCAAGGGGTGCAGGACTACCAGGCAGTCAGCGCCGGGTTCCGATCTCTGTTCGGGAGCAACAGCGATATCAAACGTGAGCGCGTCGGCCCCCTGGAGGTGTATCCAGTGCGCGGCTACGGGGCCATCGAGGTTGGGACACATCGGTTCTGCCATACGGAGGGCGGTCGGCGGGACTGTGGGACCTTCAAGTTCGTGCAGGTGTGGAGACGCGAGATCAGCGGATGGAAGATCGCTCGTGTCGTGAGCTATGGACACTAGTTCACGTTCAGCCATTCACCTCACGTCGGGCTGGGTACGAGCGACCGCAATGCTCGCCTCCAGCATATGCTGCATCGAACCCGTCGCCACCGTCGTTCCGTTCGGCGAGCGCAGCGTGCGTGGTGCCCCATACAGGTACGCCAGGCGCGGAGTGAGAACCAACCAGCCGACCTGGACGTCCCTACCGATGCCCAGGGTGCCAGTCAACCCGAAGCCCTTGAAGTAGGTCGTATCGGTGCTTTCGAACAGGAGTCCACCGTGTAAGCCCTTCAGCATCCGATAGTCCGACAGCCCGAGCCCCCCCTCGAGGAAGAGGCCTCCGCACCCGCTCAGGTAGTAAAGGGCTGAAGCGGTCAGTGCGATGTTCGCCGTCTCCGTCTCGCCGTCCGGAAATCGGTGCTGCCAGATGTCCAAGAGTACTCCGGCGTACAAGTGGGACCGCGTTATGCCGCCTCCGAACAGGAACGAATAGCCATCCATATGCCGGCCACCGCCGGAAGTGCCGCTGAAGGCATGGAGCGCGCCGTAGCCAAGGGCAAATTCCACCCAGCCCGCGTCTGTGCTGTCCGCACGCTGGGCGTGCACCTGCACAGGACTGACGAACGACACGGCGACAAGGAGGGTCAGGGGAATGACAAGCGCCCTGAGGCAGGATCGTTCGGGCATTTCGTCTCGCACAGAACGGTGTAGCCGATCGCCTAGCATTGGGAATCATTCCGGTCCACGAGATAACACACGGCGGCCTCGGCGAGGATGGCCACGGTTGCGGCGCCTACGAAGGTGGTGACGTTTTGGGGGAGCGTCCGGTAGCCTCGCTTCATGGAGTCCACCTGAACACGCGGAATGCTACGTCGGCACCTGGAGTAGCAACCCCGTTCGGTCCCGAACGGGATGCCCGAGACGGAGTCTTGAGTAATGACCACGTCATGCCATTTGTGGACTGTGTCGTGGCTCCAGATCCAGACCGGGTCGTGAGGCTTCAGGGGTGTAGGCTGATCAATAGGTCGCCGCCCCCAGTAACCGCAGCCTGTCATCAGTAGCAGGAGTCCGAAAGCCAAGCAGGGCGCCGTCATGCAGCGGACACAAAGCGACAGCAGCGGGCGTTTCATGTCACCTCTCCCCCAGCCGCCTAACGGATCGCGCTTCAGCTGTGGGCGGGCACCGTACCAACCGATAGGCTGGGTGCGACGATTCACACTGGCTTGCATGGGGAACCTCCTTGTCTTCCAGGAAGATCGCGCCACGCTGTCAAGCCAAGTTCAAGCACCAACCCAGTGCACCAAGGGAGCCTACACTGTATGCCACCGTGTGGCGTGCTCGCGACTAAGGCGTCCGCGCCCACCGGGACCACTAACACTACAAGTCGTTACGCGGCTGAGCTGTCCCTCGTCGCACCCGAATGCGCCATCGGCGCCAGAATGTGGCGACGGGTGCAGCCCAAGGCGCTCGCTACGCGAAACGCCGCGGTCTCCCCCGTAGCATGATCGGTTACGCGGAGTGCCCACCCGGGCCCGAGAACCAGCCTCTACGCCGCCAAGTCCATCCGATCGCAGTGAGAGCCATAGCACGGGGTAGCAATTGAATGCGAAGGTGTCTCGGGTAGCTCTCGGCTTGTCATTCGCGTTGTTAGCAGGAGGGTCTGTGGCTCGGCGTCGCTCGCCTCGCGGGCGAGCCAACACAACACGGGACATACGAGCTTCTGTCTTGCTGGCCGTCACCCCGGCCTACCTGGCTCACTGCACGTGCGTGCATAAAATCCGCCGCTCGATTCGGCTGAGTCGACGACGTACGATTATACGAGCGAGTGCGAATTAATGCAGATCGTCAGGTCCCACACGTGGTCGGGCGCCAGCTCGCTATCGCTTCGCGACTGGCATGCCCCGCCAATCACGGCCCTTGCGCCACCGGGCGAGTCGCCCGCAGCTTGAGCGCGAGAGACAGCATGCACCTTCCTGAACGCAGTTCCGTAGTCGCCACCCTGGGCGTCGCGGCGATCCTCGGTGTCGTCGCGTGGTTCTTCACTCGTACCGAGCGGAGGGACGCTTTCGCTATTACAGCATGTGTTCAGCTATACAAGAAGGCTGCCTCGCGCACCGATACCATCCGAATCGACGGCCAAATACCTCTGCAGCGTGCGAAGGGGGAGTTAAATCCACTGACTTGCGGCGCTCTTCGCTCCTCCTACCCCGTGCGATTCGTAGGCGATAGCGCTCTGATAGTCGCGCGCGCTATGGCCGCAATTGACTCGATTCGTGGAGTCGCGGACTCGCTCGCCCTCCGTGTCTACGGATTCGTACGGGATTCCACGGGAATCCAGGTCGTCCTAACTCCAGTGCGTCTGGTGCGGGGTGGTGGGGGAGTTGTGCATTTCCGGCCTAATGGCTCCATCGCCGACGTACGGCTTACGCAGTGACCCGCCTTGCTCCGCCGGCGAGTCGCCCCCAGCTTACCTCGGTCCGGTTAGGGGTCGGCAAGTATGGAGATCATTGGCACTCTCCTACTGGTGTCCGGCGCGATCATCGCTGCCGGCGTGGTCTGGAGGTTCTCCGATACTTCCCTCCTCGACGTTCACGCTCGGCCTCTCTCCGAGTTCCTGCGCACTTGGCGCGGGAGGGGGAACACGCCTGAAGGGCGACGCGTTGTTGTCTGGCTTCAGCTCGCACTCTGGCTCCAGGTCCTTGGCGTGGCGCTGTTCCTGTTGCGGTTCCTACTAGGCGGCTGACCTGCTCACCCAAGCGCCTGACGTTGGCGCGCGGTGATGGCCTTAGAGGAAACGGAGTGTTGTGCCCTGGCGAGGGTACAGTTGCGTCCCACGCCCTTGCGCTCCGGGGCGAGTCGCCGGCAGCTTAACCGCGAGCCCTATTAGGGGCGCCCATGACCCGCTTCTTGAGTTGCCTACTCCTTAGCTTCCTCGCGGCATTCAGTGACGCTCGCGAGTCGTCCAGCCGCTGGGCCTGGTTTCGCTCTATAAGTGTGATCGACCACTGGTCCATTACACAGGGCCCAGCGGATGTCACCATTGAGGGCCAGACCTTCAAGGCCACTCTTTGGGATTCAGCCGACACGACTGTGGCCAGCTACTCGCTCGCAGGGTCTATGATTAGGAATGCGCTCAGTGTCACCGTTACTGTCAATGAAAGCGACGCCGGTCCGTCTCGGGCGACCGGTAGGCTCGAACGGAGGTGTTGGACGGATGGCGGAGGTCGCGAGGCCATCATCCTAACGGAGGGCCTTGGCGCATTCGGCCTCGTGCGCGAACTCCCGCGAGGTGCCCCATGTACAGCCGCCAGCTGATCACCGGTGATCCCGGAGCGGAGGATGCCGTGCCTCAAGTGTGTGAGGTGTGTACAAACTGTGCGGCACACCTGCACAGTGTGTAGGTGTGTCGAGCCGTATTAGGACTCCAACTCACTAAAACCAAATGGCCGGCGTTCAGTGACGCCGGCCATGCTCTCTTCCATTACTAGTTATGCCCTGGCCCGTACTAGTTATGCCCTGGCCCGGATTCGAACCGGGATGCCTTGCGGCGCTGCCCCCTCAAGACAGTGTGTCTACCAGTTCCACCACCAGGGCGGGCCAAACAAACGGGCCCAAGAAGCTCAAGATAAGCTAGAATCGCCCCCCCGGAGGGGGCAACTACCTCCGGAAAGTGAGGCTGATCACGCCCCTCGGACACTGCCCCGGCGGCGCGGCGCGCCCGCCTGCACTAGATTGGTGCCCCAATGGGACTGTGGGTGGCGTTCGGGTTCGGGGGTCTGGTCGGCGCGTTCATCGGCGTGCTGATCGGCCGGCTGCGTACGGCGCGCGCGACCAACGCGACTCCGGCGGTCGCGTCACCGGCCGCGCAGCGCTTCGCCCCGCCCGAGGTGCAGCACGTGGTGCTCGACGAAGGTTCTGCCAACGTCCTCAACG
>WNGQ01025579.1_pt1 | contig 11095 bp, 19 predicted proteins | sample 5407661 | NCBI WGS metagenome assembly WNGQ01 (sample SAMN13153382, study PRJNA577476) | soil metagenome | isolation source: 60 cm soil or saprolite under Garry oak tree replicate 2 | place: USA:California | collected 2016-06-15
TCACGCCCGTCGTCGACCGGACCTACTCCCTGGCCGAGGCGGCACAGGCAGTGCGAACCGTCGAGCAGGGCCACGCGCGCGGCAAGCTCGTCATCACCGTGGCATAAGACCGGCAGACCCACCAGGCTCAACAACGCGACATGGCACAGCCCGGCCCGCGGCGAGAGTGTCAACAGATCGTAAGTATTCGGTGATCCCGTCGCGCTGACGCGACACGCGGGTGGCGGTGCTGGACACAAGCTGTACTGGTGGTGCAGCCTTGGCGCGATGATCGCGTCGGCTTGTTCCCGGTCTGCCACCACGGAGGCGGCGTTCTGGCGTGAGCGGGCGGAGCGGCTGGCGGCGGAGAACGCGCGGCTGGCAGCGCAGAACACGACGCTGGCCGGGACGGTGGCCGCGCAGCGGGAGCAGCTGGCGGCGCTGAAGCAGCGGGTGGTGACGCTGAGCCGGATGCTGTTCGGCACCTCGAGTGAGAGGAGTGACCCCGGTAGGCCGGGAGTTGGCGGGCGGCCGGGCGGCGGCGGGGATGACAGCAGGGCTGCGGGCAGCGGCCGGGCGGGCGGGCGGCGCCGGGGTCAGCGGCCGGGGTCGGCGGGGCATGGCCGGCGCCGGCATGAGCACCTGGACGCCGAGGAGCAGGTCCACGACATTCCCGGGGGCGAGCGGTGCTGCCCGCGGTGCGGCCAGCCGTATCAGCTGTTCGGGGAGGATGTCAGCGAGGAGGTCTCGTGGCGGGTCCGGGTGTGGCGGGTGGTGCACCGGCGGCGCAAGTACCGGCGCTGCTGCCGCTGTCCGGTGCCGGCGGTGGTGACCGCGCCCGGCCCGGCCAAGCTGATCGGCAAGGGCCTGTTCACCGCGGAGTTCTGCGTGAACCTGCTGATCGCCAAGTACGCGCTCGGGCTGCCGTTCAGCCGGGTGATCGCGATGCTGTCGTTTCAGGGCCTGGACGTGGCGCCGGGCACGCTGGCCGGGGTGGCGCGGCGGCTGGACCAGCTGCTGGCCCCGCTGGCCGCCGCGATCGCGGCCCGCAACGCCGTCGCCGGGCGCGCCCATGCCGATGAGACGTCCTGGCGGGTGTTCGGCCAGCCTGCCGATAACGGGGGAAACCGCTGGTGGCTGTGGGTGTGGTGTTCCCCGGACACCGTGGTGTACCAGATCGCGCCGTCCCGGTCGCTGAAGGTCCTGGAAGGCCACTACGGCCTGGCCGCCGGCCAGCTGCCCGAAGGCCGCGGCCCGCTGGTCCTCAGCTCGGACTTCTACTCGGTGTACCAGTCGTTCTCCGAGGTGGAGGGGGTCACGCCGCTGTGGTGCTGGGCCCACATCCGGCGGCGGTTCATCCGGGCCGGGGACGCCCACCGCAAGACGGCGGCTGGCCGCCGTCCCGGACGGCACCAGCGAGCACGCCCGCGCCGGGGCGGCGTTCGCGGCGGCCCTGGAGGAGATCGACGCGCACCGCCGCATTCAGGGCGCCCGCCCGGACCTGCTGCACCCGGCCGCGGCGAAGGTGCTGGCCACCTTGGACCGCGAATGGGACGGGCTGTCCCGCCACCGTGACTTCCCGGAGCTGCCGCTGGACAACAACCAGGCCGAGCGCGCGATCCGGACCCCGGTCGTCGGCCGCAAGAACTACAACGGGTCAGGATCTCGGTGGGCCGCGGAACTGGCCGGCCACGCCTGGACCATCCTGGGCACCGCCCGGATCGCGGGGCACAACCCCCGCGCCTACCTGGACACCTACCTGCGGGCCTGCGCCGCCAGCGGCGGGAAGCCGCCGGACGGCCAGGCGCTGGAAGCCCTGCTGCCCTGGAACATCTGCCTGCCACAGGACCCCGGGAGACCGCCATCACGAGGGCCCGGCTCGTTACTGCGGCCGGGACTTCACTCCGGCCGAACTGGAGGAGATCCGCGCCCTGGCGGCGGCGCTGCCGACCCGCCGCGCGATCGCCGACGCCGTCTGCGACGCCCTCGGCTGGCACCGCGCCGACGGGCGGCGAAAAGACATGACCGCCCGCGTCGCGCTCAACCGCATGCACGCCGACGGGCTGATCACCCTGCCGCCGCCGCGTCACGGCAACAGCAACGGCCGCCACCTGCGCCACGGCCCCGCCGGGCAGCTGGCCCTGCCCATCGGCCCGGCGCCGGTCACCGCCACCCTCGCCCAGATCGCCCCGCTCCAGCTCGTCCCCGTCACCAGCCGCGCTGACTCCGCCCGGTACAACCAGCTGATCCGCGACCAGCACTACCTCGGCTACACCCCGCTGGCCGGCGCTCAGCTCCGCTACCTCGTCCAGGCCAGCGCGGGCACCATCGGAGCGCTCGGCTTCGGCGCCGCCGCCTGGAAGTGCGCCCCCCGCGACACCCACATCGGCTGGGACCCGCCCACCCGCCAGGCCAACCTGCACCTAGTCGCCGGCAACGCCCGGTTCCTCATCCTGCCGCACGTCCACGTGCGCAACCTCGCCTCGGCGATCCTCGCCCGCGCCGCCCGCCAGCTACCCGCCGACTGGCAGGACCGCTACGGCTACGCCCCCGTCCTGCTGGAAACCTTCGTCGACACCAACCGGTTCACCGGCACCAGCTACCAGGCCGCCAACTGGATCTGGGCCGGCTACACCAAAGGCCGCGGCAAACTCGACCGCAATCACCAGCACGCCCTGCCCGTCAAAGACGTCTACCTCTACCCGCTGCGACCCGACTACCAGCGCATCCTGACAAGCCGCTGACCAATCAAGCGCGAACCAGCACGGGAGACGGGATCACCGAATACTTACAGTTGTTCTTGGTCGTGCAGTTCGAATAATCGCTGGTGTTGACGCCGCAGTCGTCGAGGACGTAGTGCGTTTGGTTCGCGTCGCGGTGGATGTAGAAGTTGATCTCGTCGTCGTCGCTGATCCCGGTGCAGTGATAGTGCTGGATCACACCGCCGTATATGGCCCAGAACAGACACGTTTGGGTGATCCCGATCGCGTTGTAGTCCTTGACCACGCCCAGCTGGACGATGCTGTTGCCGGTGGGGTCGGTGCCGACGACAGCGATCCACACGGTCTGGTTTTGGTTGTGGAGCATGCTGAAGGGGCAGTTAGGCCGGGCGGAACACGCGGCGGGAGTAATTGCTGCGCCGGTAGTGGCCGCCGTCTGGACCGAGGAACATGTAGTGCCCCCAGCCGCCATGCTCTCCGGCGCAGGCACACCGCCGGCCGGGATGGTCCTGGACTTGGAGCGTGATCAGGTCCTCAAGGAACCGGGAAAGATCGACGGGCAGCTTCGGCTCCCATTCGGGCTGCGATAGGAGTCATCCTTCGGCGGGAGCCGGTGGAACCGGCCGTTGAGCTCGCGGAGCTGCCATTCGATATGCATCTCGCCTCGGCGGAGGTAGTCCCGTTCCAGGCCGATCGTCTCGCCCCACCGCAGCCTCGGTATAAGCGATCGTCACGATCATGGTGAAGTCGTCGTCCCGGCCGGATAGCAGCGCGGCTCGCTCGGCCACTAGTAAGGCCTGCAGCGGTGTTGCCCATGCTCGCTGCGGGTCGCGTTCGAGCCTGCGGCCGGTCCGGCGGCCCCGGTTGCGTGGCCGCAGCGCCGGGTTGTACGGGATCAGCGGCGGTCTGGTGGCGGCCGCGTCGCCCAGGATGGTGCCGAGCAGAGTGCGGGCAGCGCGGGCGGTCCGCGCGGAGATCCCGGTCCTGGCGGGCAGGGTGTTCTCCCATCTGGTGATCCCCTCAGTGCTGAGCGAGTTCAGTTCGCTGGCCCCCCCAGGCCGGGCGGATGAACCGCCGGATCAGGTACTCGCGATTGTCCTGCGTGCTGATGCCGACATCCTGGATAGCCAGCCATCGGTCGATCCATTCGCTGACCGTGGTCTTTCCTGCGTTCGGGTCGGTCCAGCGGCCCTCCCGGATCCTGGCTTCCTGGTCGCGTCCCCAGGCGAGCGCGGCAGCTTTGGTCTCGAAGCCGGACTCGCTGGCTTCCCGCCACCGGGCAGCTTGTACTTGACCCGCCAGGCCTGCGGGCCCTTTCCGCGCTTCTCCGCGTAAGCCATGGCGTTCTCCTCGTCAGTTGCTGGTCGCGTGTTGGCCGCTAATGGGCTGCCTCGGTGCAGACGGTGGCCGCAACGGTGAGGCGTGTCCGTCAGGCGGTCCGGCGGCCTGGTCCGCGCTCGCGTGAAGTGACCGGCTGGCGCGCCCCGGCCTTCATGATCGCGGCGATGTCGTCATCACTGAACCGCAGGTGCTTGCCAATGAAAGTGCACGGGATCAGGCGGGCGGCGGCTTTGCTCTTTGAGCCATGACTCGCGCACCTTGAGAAGGCCTGCGGCCTCTGCGGAGTATGGAGCTGACCATCCATTGTCATCCACCTCGACTTGCACTGAAATGGCCCCGCTCCTGGTGGTCTCCACTGCGCTCACCTGGTGCGACCCGATCGTGCTTCAAGTTATGCCAAAGAATCTGCAGCCATGTCAAATAGGGCAGCCATGATCAAATCGCTACCAGAGGCTAAGATTAGTCCGGATGAGTTCAGCACAGTTCATTTGGTGCCGTTGCGTACCGCCAAAAAAGTTTTGGCCGAGATGTGCACTGTCACCCTTTGGCCTGCGGTCGACTCGTTCGTGCTTGCCGCGAACGAGTTATCTGGCTTCTACTGTGCTGGGTGGATCTCCGGACGGCCGGTCGGGTCCGGGCATGAGGGCAGCGGGGTGCTCGCCGAGCACGGTGGCGAGTCTGGCCAGGGTGCGGCCCCGGCAGGAGGGGCGGTCCTGGCGTTCCAGCCTGCCGACCAGTAGCCAGGCTTATCCCGGCCCGGTCGGCCAGCGCCTCCTGGGAAATGCCGTGCTGGCGGCGTATCTGCCGTAGCCGCTGACCATCTGCGACGACAATCCACGGCCGAGCACGGTTGCTGCGCGTGCTGGCGGGACGAAGGACAGGCGGTGGCCCAGGCTGGCAGACGCTGGGAAGGCCACCGAGCCTGGCTGCGCCATCGATGAGGTCAGTCATGGTTGTTTCCTGGGTCGGTAGTGGCGTCTGATTGCGCGGCCCCCGTTTGCCGTCGCCCCGCCGGTAGCTGGCGTGCTCCAGACACGAACTCATGGCGCTACGGTGAGCGCCCAGACCGTCTTCCCGCCTGCCGGGCTCGCGTACGAGCCCCATTGGTCGCTGATCATCTCCACCAGAAGCAGCCCGCGGCCGCTTTCTGCGTCGGCGCCAACATGCGCGCGGACTGGCGGGTGCGGGCTGGCGTCCCAGACCACGATCAGGATCCGCGCGGCGTCGGACAGGAGCAATAGCCGTATGGGGGAATCACTGCCTGCGGACCGGGATGCAGCGATGGCATTGGTCATCAACTCGCTCGCCAGGAGTTCGGTGTTTTCGGCGAGCGCCGCTAGGTGCCATTCCCACAGCACCTGCCGGGAGTGGTAGCGGGCACACGGCACCGCGCTAGGCAGTGCGCCGAATTCGATGAAGTCCCGCAACGGCCAACCGAGGGCTAAAGACGTGCCATCGGGCAAGGAGGGCGGGTCCGGCACCGGAGTCCCGCTCTGTGCGGGTAGCGGTGACCCGGCGGCGCGCACAGCGGTCATTCCGGAACCCGTGCCACGGGCACCGCTCGCTGGGACTCGCGAGTGGGGTCGTGATCGTTCATGAGGGGCACGCTAGGGCCACTGCTATGTGACATCTCGCACACGGCGTGCGACCCCTGTCATGCTGTTCGTGAGTGACTATGAAGACGCTGTGTGGTGCGGGTGATCGTGAGGCTTCGGCATGGATGACCGGGAGATGGGACGGCGCATTGGGTACTGGCGTCGGCGCCGGAAGCTGACCCAGGCGGTCTTCGCTGACTGTATCGGCAGGTCCAAGAGCTGGGTGCTCTCGATCCTGGATGCCATTTGCGGCGTCCTCCAGATCGATATTTCCGCGCTGATCGGTCAGGAACCGGCCCGAAGGGCCCCCGCATGCATCGATGACAGCGAGGTGGAACACATCCGGTCGGCATTGGAACGGTATCCCCTCGGTGAAGATGCAGCCGAGAGCCCCGATCTGACAGTCGTCCGCCGGCTTGATCACGTATGGGCGGCGTTCGAGTTTGGCGACTACCAGGTGATGGGTGCCACCCTCCCGGGCCTGCTGGGCGTCGCGTAGCAGGCACACGCAGCAGTTGGCCGCGACGAGTCGGCCCGGTTGCTGGCGGAGGTGTACCAGGTCATCGCGTCAACCCTGCGCAAGCTCGGGGAGTACGCGCTGGCCTGGCTGGCGGGCGACCGAGGCATCAGTGTCGCGCAGCAGGCCGGAGACCTGGCGTCAGTCGCGGCGGCAGGCTTCAGGGTCGCGAACGCGTTGCTGTCATGGGCCGCCCGGGACAAGCGCTTGACTTGAACATGTCCCTGGCTGACCGGTTGCAGCCCGAGTGCCAGACCGAAGAACTACGCGCGCTCTACGGCCATGTGGTGCTGCAGGCCGCGATGGCCGCCGCCGCACTCGGCGACCAGGGAAAGGCTAGTGAGCTGATCGGCGAGGCGACGGATGTGGCCAGGTTCGTGACGCCGGGCAGTAACCATTACCGCCTCGCATTCGAGCCGGTGAACGTGACCCTCCATGAGGTAGGCGCGCTGGTCATCCTCGGCGAGAACGACCGCGCGGTGGAGGTAGCGGACGCGATCACCGTAGCAGGATTGCGGATGCTCCGCCAGGAGCGCCGCGCCGCGCTGCTAGTCGATACCGCCCGCGCTTGCAGCCAGGCGGGGAATCGGGATGAGGCGCTGCGCCGGCTGCTGGTCGCGGAGGAGGTCGCCGCCCCCGAAGTACGGTGCCGACCCGTGGCACAGGCCACCATATCGGACCTGCTGCACCGCTGCACGGGCACGCCGCCGCTGGCGCTGGCCCGCCTGGCCGAGCGGGCAGGAGCCCGCCCATGAGCAAACCCGTGCTGTATGTGATCGCGTGCGGCGCGCCCCCTGCTCGTGAGGTCGGCCAGCTGGTGCGCCTGGCCCAGGACGGCCGCTGGGCGGTCTGCGTCCTGGCCTCTCCAGCGGGCAGGCGGTTCGCGGACATCCCCAGCCTGGAAGAGGCGACTGGCTACCCGGTCCGCACTGAGTACAAAAATCCTGGCGAACCGGATGTGCGACCACCCCCGGACGCGATAATCGTCGCCCCGGCGACAGTGAACACGATCAACAAGTGGGCGGCGGGGATCTGCGACACGTTGCCGCTGGGCATCTTGGTCGAGGCGATCGGCAAACGCCTGCCCATCGTCGCGATGCCGTTCACCAACCGCGAGCATGCGGCGCACCCCGCGTTCCCGGAGAACATCGCTAAGCTGCGGTCATGGGGCGTGACCGTCCTGTTCGGCCGGGAGGTATATCCGCTGCACGATCCGGGGACCGGCAGCAGTCACCTGGACCTTTTCCCGTGGGCGCAGGCAGTCGAAGCCATCAACGTACGGGCGCTGGAGGCCGGACTTGCGAGTCGTGACACCGCGCAATGACGCAGTCGCGCCTGTGCGTCGCCACCTGACGAATGCGGAGGTAGGGCTAGTCACATACCGCAACCCAGGATGCCGATATTCCGCTCATACGTTGAGACGGTCAACGCGTGTTCGATGATCAATTTTTTCTCGGCTTTGCGTCGCTCTTCAGCAGCCTTTTTCAACTGCCGTTCGAGATCTCTGATGATCTGCTGGGCTTCACCTTCTCGCGCCCGTCCCCGGTTTTCGATGACAGCCGTCTAAATCGGTCCATCTCATGCTTGCGCTCGGCAAGCTCATCCTCAAGATCCCTCTTTCGAGTGACGTGAAGGTGGAGATCGTCCTCCAGCGATTGGATCTTCGCCCCATGCGGATCATGTGTTCCGCGCGCGCGAATTTGCAGTTTACGGAAGTTGTCCTCAACTACGGCGGTGACGCAGGTCTCTCGGCTCTCCCCGGACTCGACGAGCCTCAGCGAGGAGAGCATCAACAAACTCCCGTGACGCGACCCGCTTGCCGCTGAGGTATCTCGAAACCGCGCCCTTGTCGCGGTGATGGTCAGCGGCGAACCCGCTGACCGAAGTCTCCAGCATGGCGAACACATACCGAAGCGCTTCGGCAAGCGCGCGGAGATCATGTGCTAGGTCGGCATCCAGCGGACTGAGCTCCCCTGGCCCGGCGCTGCGCCGCCGTCGCGGCGGACTATCAACAGCCATGGGCCAATTGTCACCCATCGTCACAGTCGTCCGCATCGCCGTAGCCTGTTGTGTGTTGCCACTTTGGCGCAACACCGCGTTGTTGCAGCGCAACAGGCGTTGCGCGAGTGGCGCACCATCCTGGCCGTCTGCCTTGCTAGACGTACACGTTGATCGATCGAGAAGGGTGGCAGGCAGCCGTGGAGTCAGGTATCGCGCTTTTGTCCTCACTACCAGCGTGGCAGCGGGTGGCCGTAGTGGGGTCTGGCGACTATCCCGCTCATCTTGGTGACCGTCTGCTGCGTTCCGGCCTCGATCGTGCTGCCGTTCGTGCCAGGCGGAGTGAACACAGTGAAGGTGCTCATCTCAAAGCTGATCGCCTGGACGAAGATCATCCTCAGCGGGAGCCAGATGGCGCCCAGTTGATAGCGCACTGGAGATGTCGGTGGCTTGTGGCTTACCTGGTGGGCCCACACGGGCGCGGTGATCCCGGACCGTGTGACGGCCTGGGACTGGCCGATGTGGTCCCGCGATCACCGGGAGAAGCCGATGCCTTGGCCACCACCGCGCCGATGGAGAAGGGGAAATCGCGGCCGATCCGGTCGGCGGCTGCCCGGGCTCTGCCGCGCTGCTCCTGTGGCCGTGCGCGGGCGGCCCGGGCGACATGCAGGCGTTCGGCCGCGTGGCGGGCGGTGGCAGCCTGGGCAGCGTGCCGTTGTGCTTCACGCAGGTCAGCGATGGTCTCCATGAGCGTGATAAGCCGCGTGACCAGCGTGATCTGGGCAAGGGCAGCGTCGTCGCTGACAGACGCAGCGGCGGACAGCAGTCGGGCTGCGCGGCGCAGGCTGTTTCCCGCTGGGGTGGGGCTCGGGATGCGCCCGTAGGGGGCACGGGCGGCGCGGTCGTAAGAATCGGCGGCCTGGCGCAGTACCCGGCTGCGCATCGCGGCCGCGGCGGCATGCAGGGTGTCGGCAGCGGCCCAGGCCGCATCGGCCGCGGCGGTGGGGTCGGTGGCGGCGAGGTGGCGGATCTGGGTGGAGGCGTCGGCGCGGTGCGGGCGGCGTGCTCCCAGATGGCGCTGCGTTCGGCCGGGGTGAACGGCTCGCCGGGTGTAGTGCGGGCGGGTTCCCAGCGGCAGCGGAGCTTGGGCAGGGTCAGGTCGGGCGCGAGTTTCCCGCCGCCGATGGCCCTGCCGACGCCACGCCTGCGGTGAACTGGTCGCGGGGCCGCGTCCGGCTTGGTGGTGAAAGCTGGCTGATCGGGCCGGGCTCGGCCGGGTCGGTGTCGGCTTACAGTTCCAGGCCCCGGCAGACGTCACGGCGGTGCCCGACCACAGCTACGGTGACCACGCGGGCGTAGTCGTCAACGTCGTAGATGATCCGGTAGTCACCCACCCGTACTCGCAGCCATGGCCGGTGGCCCTTTAAGGGCATGACCCCTGTGGCCTCGGATCCGCGCCGAGGCTGCGCATCGCCTCTAGGACGTCCTTCCGGGAGCCCACATCGAGCTGGCGCAGAGCCTTGCGGACACGCGGACGCACCTCGACGGCGTAGACGGCCATCAGATCAGCGCCCGAACTCGGCTTCGAGCTCTTCCAAGGGAATCGACTCACCGGGCTCATCCCAGGCGGCGTCAGCCTCAGCGATGTCCTCAGCGTCCTCCGCAGAGCGGAGCGCCTCGATCACCGACTCCGGGACGATGGCGGCGACACGCTCACCAGCCACCGTCAGGTGAGTGATGACCCCGCGGCGCGCGTTGGCGACAGCAGCCGTCACGGCCTCGCTGTCAGCAGGGATGTCGCGCACAGGTTCGCTCACGCCAACCAGTGTACGTAGATGCTGGCACTTGCGCCTGGACCGCACCCGGATCGCTGTTTCCGTTGAGCGAGCCGATCAGCGCGGCCACTCTGGCCCGGCTGATGCAGAACTGAGCCGCCAGTTGGCGTTGCGAGGGAGTATCGCCGTCGCAGTCGCGGCCGTGGAGGTAGGCGCTGACGACCGCATCGCCGGCCGTCATGGCCACCCGGTGAGGGCACGGGCTGGGCGGTGGCCCACCTCGGTCATGATCCTGCGGGACCGCCGGCTCAGGGAGCGGCGGACAAGTCCCATCAACGTCTCCAGCCTCAGCACCAGGGCCACCGGGGGCAGCGCCGCGACCAGCGCGCCCGCGCTGCCGTGATGCCATCCGGCGGCCACGTTCATGGCCAGGGTGGCGCCGATCCCGAACACCAGCGACACGATGGCCAGGGCTGGCTTGGCCGCGCTGTTGCGGGCTGCTTCCAGCAGAGCCATCGACGCCGAGACGATCATCAGGTCGGCCACGAATGGGACCAGGTAAGCCACCGCGCCGGTGTTGCCGACCGCCCGGACGACCGCGAGCGCGTGCAGGTAGCTGACGATGGCCGTAATGACCGCCAGCGCGAATAGGGCCAGGCCAGCGATTAGCCGGATCCGGCTATCCGCAGCCACCTGGCCGCGCCCTGCCCTTCTGGTCGTCACGGAGTCACCGCTCGGACGGCGACCGAGGTCCAAGGCCGGATCGTCGGTCGGCGCCGCTCATCGTCCGCCTTCCTCGCCGCGGTCCCGGCGGGCGGACACGATCCACGCGCCGCCCAGCCTGAATGGCCAGACTTGGTAGCCGAGCGCGTCGAGCACCTTGGCGAGTGCGCTGTTCATGACCTCGTGCACGCCGTGATACTCGCTCCAGCGGTCCCAGTCGAGCGAGAGCAGATCGTGAGTTGTCCAGGACACCGCGACCCCTCCCCGGCCCCCCGGTCCGCGAGGACCTCAGTCAAGTGCCGACGTAGACCTCGAGGTGCTCGCCGGTGAGGGTGGAGCGGGCGGCGACGAGGTCGGCGGGCGTGCCCTCGAAGACGATCCGGCCGCCGTCGTGGCCGGCGCCGGGGCCGAGGTCGATGATCCAGTCGGCGTGCGCCATGACCGCCT
>WNGQ01006732.1_pt1 | contig 11090 bp, 10 predicted proteins | sample 5407661 | NCBI WGS metagenome assembly WNGQ01 (sample SAMN13153382, study PRJNA577476) | soil metagenome | isolation source: 60 cm soil or saprolite under Garry oak tree replicate 2 | place: USA:California | collected 2016-06-15
ATGATCAGGGTGTAGACCGGAATCCGCGCCGAGCAGGTCATCAGCGGCGCGATCAGGATGGTGGTCAGCCGGTCGCGGCGGTTGTCGATCACCCGCGTCGCCATGATGCCGGGGATGGCGCAGGCGAAACTGGAGAGCAGTGGAATGAACGCACGGCCATGCAGGCCGGCGCCGCCCATGATGCGATCCATCAGGAACGCGGCGCGTGCCATGTAGCCGAAATCTTCCAGCAGCAGAATGAACAGGAAGATGATGACGATCTGCGGCAGGAACACGATGACGCTGCCGACGCCGGAAATGACGCCGTTCTGCAGGAAGCTTTGCAGCAGGCCCGCTGGCAACGTGTCGTGTACCAGCTGACCCAACGCGGTAAAGGCGGACGACAAAATTTCCATCAGCGGCTGCGCCCAGGCAAACACCGCCTGGAACATCACGAAAAGAATAAGCGCCAGGATGGCGAGCCCCGCGACCGGGTGCAGCACCACCGCGTCGATCCGCGCCGTCCAGGTATCTGGCCGCGACGGCAGACTGATGGTGGCGGAGATGATGCGGTCGGCCTCGCGCTGGGTGGCGCGCAATTCGGCTATCGTCAGCGGCTGCCAGAGGTTTTGCTGCGAGGGAACCGGCGCCTGCGCCGCGATCTCGTCGGTCCGTCGCAACAGATCGGCGGTGCCGCCCTTGCGCACCGCGATCGATGTCACGACCGGGATGCCCAGCGCCTCCGACAATCGCGCCACGTCGACGCTGACGCCGCGCCTTGTGGCGATATCGAACATGTTGAGCACCAGCATCAGCGGCCGGCCGGTACGTTTGAGTTCGAGCACCAGCCGAATGGTCAGCCGCAGATTGGTGGAATCGGCCACGCAGAGCACGAGGTCGGGCAGGGCTTCGCCAGCAGTGCGCCCGAGCACGATGTCGCGGGTGATTTCCTCGTCGGGGCTGCGGCCGCGCAGCGAATAGGTGCCGGGCAGATCGACCACAGACACCTGACGCCCGAGCGGCGTGACGAACGAGCCTTCCTTGCGTTCGACCGTGACGCCGGGATAGTTCGCGACCTTTTGGCGGCTACCGGTCAGCGCATTGAAGAGCGAGGTCTTGCCGCTGTTCGGCGTGCCCACCAGGGCCACATGCATCAACGGGGCTTCCATGGCGCTGTACCATTTCGTCAGTCGACAATGACGGCCATCGCCTCGCGCCGGCGCACCGCGATGGTGACGTTCTCGACCCGGACCGCGATCGGGTCGCGCCCAAGGATGCCCTCGTGCAGGATCTCGACTTTCGCGCCTTCGACGAACCCCAGCTCGATCAGCCGGCTTTCCAGTTCAACGGCCGACAGCGCCGAACCCGAATCTTCGACTGCAAGATGACGGATGACGCCGCTAAAACCGCGCTTGGCGAGCCCGAGTGGCATTTGCGGACCTGCGCCATTCTTGTTTGTGCCGTGCATGGTCTGTCTTTTCAATTGCAGGCCCACAGGTCAAGCGCGCTGGTCAAAATGGGAGCCCATCTTAGAAGGATTTTAAATCGGCGCATTTGTCTGAGTTCAATGCGGATTTGAGCCGCTCGACGATGATGGAATTATTCTAAGGCCTCTTTGTGCGATTTAGTGTCGTTCTAATGTTTTGAGTTAGATCGATTCCAGTCCGCCTCGGCGTATCCGAGTCCAAGAAAGACATCCGGCGGTGTTAGCTACTCAGGTATTCGCGAAGCTCTGATCTTCGCAGACTTGGAGGGGCACATGTCTTTGCATCATCTCGCACAACTATCCAATCTATCGCCGATACTTCGACCTCGTTATGGAAACAGACTGAGCATGCTGCTGGCGGCGAGCGCGCTTTCGAGCTTCACCGGTGGAGTAGCCTGGGCCGCAGAAGGCGGCGCAAACGATCTTCTCCTGAAAAAAATGGAGAAGATGGAGCAACGCATCCAAACGCTCGAGGCTGAACTGAAGCAGAAACAGGCCGCGAAGCCGGACGAGTCTGCAAAGCCGACCCGATCGGCCACGCAAAAAGATGCCAAGAATGCCAATGCGGCGGCGGCGCCCAGCGATACACCGGATATTCGAACCAATTCGGCTGCGAAGACGCTCAGTTCGTCGACCCCGCCGGCAAACCTTCGCATTCTCGGGTTAGCGCCATCCCCGGTAAGCGGCCTCGCCATCGGCGCTTACGGCGAGATCAAATTCGGCGCGATGCAGAACCCCGCGGCAAACGGCCAGTGGCAGAACGGTTTTGACGCCGCCCGGTTCGTGCTGCTGCCGACTTATGCCATCACCGACAACATTATCTTCAATGCGGAGATCGAATTCGAACATGCCGGATCTGGCTTCGATGCCGACGACAAGCTGCATGGAACAGCGGAAATTGAACAAATCTGGATCGACTTCAAGATTATGGATCAGTTCAATTGGCGTGCGCCCGGCATCGATCTTGTGCCGATCGGCTATATCAACCAACATCACGAGCCGACGCAGTTTTACAGCGTCAATCGGCCGGAGCTCTACAACGGACTTATCCCATCAACCTGGAAAGCAGGCGCTAGCAGCGTTTACGGTACAATTGCGGATGGTTTGAGCTATCAGGTGCAGGTCAGTTCAAGTTTGGAGGACTTTGGCGGTGACTTCGGACTGCGAACGGAGGCCAATACCGTGCCTCCATTTCCAACCGGTTACGCGCCTGGAATCAGCGGTCTCGATGCACTGGGCTTCGCGGCTCCCGTCCGAGGGGGCTTTGCGCAACTCAACAACACGCTCGCAGTTGCCAGCAAGCTGGATTTCGCGCCGGCATTCATTCCGGGATTCGCGGGCAGCGTAAGCGGTTATTACAGTCCAAACGTAACTCCGCGCGGCGCCTATGCAGACACCGGAGATTTGCTGGGCCACAACAGTGTCGGCATCTTCGATGCCGAGTTCCGTTACCGTGTCCCGACAACCGGCCTCGAACTGCGCGGCGAATACGTGCGGGTGAATTTTGGCAGTCCCGAAAACCTCCGCGCTAACAATGACACCGATCCGACCAACAATGTCGGCAAGTCGATGTTCGGCTACTCCGGTGAGATCGCCTACCACGTGCCCCTTGGCACGATCTTGAACAGCGAGTGGGAGGCGGTGCCGTTCTATCGGTACACCTATGAGAACCTGCAGACCGGCGGCTTCTCGGGAACAGACGCCAATCTGCCGACCGGTGCCGGGCAGCGTCAGTTTCACACCGCCGGCCTTGCGGTCTTCCCATCACCCAAACTGGTTCTCAAGGCGACTTATCAAAGGGTCATCGACAAGAGTGTCGTTGGGGCGCTTTCGGACTCGTTTCTTGGCGGCGTCGGATTTTTCTTCTAGTCAAACGAGGTTCGGTCAAACCTCAACGCTATCGCAAATAAGGGGTTGTACTTTCGTGGAGCCGAGTAACGCATGACGAAATGGATTCGATATACCTTGCCGGCGGCGGCGATCGCGTCGATCGCGTCTCCGGCCTATTCGATGCAGTATCTTTCGATCAGCGAAGCGCAAAAGCTGGCGTTTCCATCGGCAACCCATTTTACCGAGCTGCAGGCGGGCCGGGTCTGGAAAGCAGAATCCGGCGGACGCGTTGCGGGGTTCTTTATTTTCGACCGCGTGGTTGGGAAGCATCTCTTCATCGATTACGCAGTCGCCTTGACCCCGGGCGGAGCCGTGCACAGCGTCGAAATTCTGCAATATCGGGAGTCGTACGGGGGGGAGATCAGAAGCCCTAGCTGGTTGGCACAATTTGTAGGCAAAACCAGCGGCAGCTCCCTGAAGATCAACAGCGACATTCGTAACATTGCTGGAGCGACGCTGTCGTCCACCCATGTCACCGAAGGCGTCAAACGTGTATTGTCAGCCTATGGTAACCGATTGCGATAGTATTCGCCGTGCCAAGCCTCTGCTTGGCACCTTTGTGGAAATCACAGCGTCAGGCGCGAGCAAGACCGATTTGAATGCAGGCGTCAATGCTGCATTCGATGCTGTCGCGAAGGTACATCGGTTGATGAGTTTTCACGAGCCGGACAGCGATGTCACCCGACTCAACCAACTCGCCTCTCAATATCCCGTTAGCATTGATAATTGGACGTATGAGGTTCTGCAGACAGCGATCGACCTGCATTCTCGATCGAAGGGTGCGTTCGACATTACCGTCGCTCCAGTCCTTCAGGGTCTTGGATGGCTTCCGGGACCCGTCGATAGACCATGGGGCCTCGCTCTAGCGCCGAGCCCGAACAAGGTCGAGCTACTGGCCGATAACATGGCGCGGTTTTCCAGCCCTGAGATCAGGATCGATCTCGGGGGTATCGCCAAGGGCTTCGCCGTCGATCGCGCGCTCGACGCCTTGCGCGGCTTCGGCATTGCCAATGGACTAGTAAACGCTGGCGGCGACCTCGCCGCATTTGGCCCGGACCTCCAGACGGTTTCCGTTCGAAACCCGGTTGATCCTCAAAGTTTTATGTGCGGTATCAGCATCAACAATGAAGCACTCGCGTCAACGGCGCGGCGATTTGACCCTTTTCAATCGGTTGGAACAACGTCCTCGGCGGTCATCGATCCAGCCACGCGCAAGCCGGCCTGCTTGATCGATGGAACAACGGTGCGCGCGCCATCTTGCGTCATCGCGGATGCCCTGACCAAGGTCGTTATGATTGCCGGTACTTCCGCGACAGATTTGCTTGAGAATTATCGCGCTGGCGCGCTATTGGTCCTGGCAGACGGTGACATCCAGATTTCCTCTGACTTGAAAGACGCAGTTTCCCTTGCGGCTTAATTCCCGATTTCGCTTCACCATATATGCGGCGGTCGCAGTACTGTTCTTGACAGGGGCTGGCTGGTTCGCGGCGGATTGGCAAAAGGAAGGCGCGAACGGCGAAACCTGGCAGCAGGCCGCCGCCTATTTGCTGATGCTGCACGGCGGAGGCGCCATGGTAACTCTATTGTTGTTCGGCGCACTCATTCCCATTCACGTCCTGCGCTCATGGCGAAGCGGTAAAAATCTCGTCATGGGGTCGGTCATGATCACGGTGAATTCGGTTCTGATTGTGACTGCATTCGGCCTCTATTATTTGGGATCGGAAACTGTGCGCCCTTGGATGAGCTTGGTGCACCTGGCATTCGGTGCTGCATTGCCGGGTTTGCTCGTCGTCCACATCTATTTGGGACGGCGTCAGCGGCTTGAGACATACGATGGGTGATCGACCGCTAAAGAGGGCCGTTCATTCGGCTTCTGGTGCCCCTGGCCGACAATCGCTTAATACCATAACTATTTGAAGTTGAAATAGTTTTGATCGTCGATTGCTGCCGATACCAACAGAAATACCAACAAGCTGACTCGGTATTAGCTGCAAAAAATAAAGCAGGAGGCTCCCGGCAGTAGGCACGCACCATGCTGTTCCGGTCTCCACAATCGCCCGCGACTGGAATCGAACCCGGCTTTAACTCGAAATCCCGGCCTTCGGGGGGCGACTCGCTTGCGCTTGGCGCGAGACCGACGCCGAAAGCACCGATCGCGTGACGCTGACCGCTCTTCCGCTCCGTCTGCCAAGCACGCATCGCCTCTTCAATGGTGCGCTGCCGACGCAACGGGCATGACCGCGCCTTCGCACATACCGACCTGAAGCTTGATCTTCACGCCCTTCGGGTCGCCCTCATGAAAGCAGATGGGATTCGCGGCGCAGCCGTCGTCGGTCAGACACCAGTCCTCGTCGAACCGGAATGATATCCCCTGATGGATTGGCCAGACTCTTCCGAAAAGTGAAGCATCATCAGCACTGAGCGTCAGCCGAATGAAGCATGCAGTACCAAATGCAGTACTGATCTGGTTTCGAGGCGTGCGCAGGCGATTATATCGCAATTTGGTGTGCATTGGGTCACTCGCGCGTTGCGCAGCGTACTACGCCAATGTTCGCGATCGTGCTCCTTCGAATAAAGGCGGCGTTCTGCCGTGTCGTTCCCGTCGGCGGTGAGGTGATAAAGAGTCAGCCAATCGTCGCCGCCCGCTTTGCCCACCCAGGGCTGATTCCAAAGCCGGTCAGCGTTTCCGACACCGTCTGGAAATGGATGGCGGGATCCTGACGTCAGCGGCAAGCTCAACGGAGTGCAGGGAGCGGCACTGTCCGGCCAGTTGTAGCTCATCAGAAGGGCGCAGAGAGCTTGTTCTCCCGGCGCTCGCATTCAAGGAATGGCTTTTCTCAAAGTCGAAGAACAAAGAAATACTGTGTGATTGAAGACGCAAAGCCTTCACACATACTGATCGAATCCAAAGCGTCTGGATGCGCGACGACCATACCAGAGGATGGTGTCGCCTCCGACGCGATAAGCGGCACGGGGGTGAACAATGTCGGATATCGCAGTCAAAACGTCGGACCATGTCGTGGCAAAGGATCGGCTGACCGAGGACTGGTTATCGGTCGTGATCGGTGTGCTGGTGTTTGCGCTGGCTCTCTTCAGCCTGAGCGGAACGGACCTGCTCGGCTGGGCGGTCACGACCTCCGTCTATACCAATCTGGCCCAGGCGCTCGCGCCATTTGCGAAGGGCTATGCGTGGCTCGGCGGCGGCGCTTCGCTGCTGGCAACCTGGGCGGCGCTTCTGGTGGTGCTCAGCATCGGTGTTGCCGCGCTCGGCGCGGACGTCAGGAAATTCGCGCTCGCCTTCACCGTCGTCTTCGCGATCGCCTATGCAAGCTGGGTCGCCGGCAGCTATGCCTATATCGCGGCGGTCACGCCGGCCGAGCAGCAGAAGTTCGCCATCGCATGGTCGCTGAAACTCACCAACGAAGGCGGCTTCGTGGTGGCGCTGCTGTCGGGCCTCGTCATCGCCAATTTCTTCCCGCGCTTCGCCAATTGGTTGAAGGAGGCGATCCGTCCCGAACTCTACATCAAGATCGCGATCGTCATCCTCGGCACGACCGTTGCCGTGACCGCGGCCGGCCGGCTCAATCTGGCGTCTTCCATTCTGATCCGCGGTGCTGCCGCCATCATCGAGGCCTATCTTATCTATTGGGCGGTGGTTTATTTCGTGGCTCGCAAATGGTTCGGATTCAGCCGTGAATGGTCGGTGCCGCTGGCCTCCGGAATCTCGATCTGCGGCGTCGCTGCCGCGATCGCGACCGGCGGCGCGATTCGCGCTCGCCCGGCGGTGCCGATATTGGTCTCCTCGCTGGTGGTCGTATTCGCGGTGGTCGAGGTGCTGATCCTGCCGTTCCTGGCGCAGACCTTCCTCTGGCGGGAGCCGCTGGTTGCTGGTGCCTGGATCGGACTTGCGGTCAAGACCGACGGCGCGGCGGTGGCGGGTGGCGGCATCACCGAGGCGCTGATCATGGCGAAGGCCGCCGCCGAAGGCATCAAATATCAGCCGGGCTGGATCCTGGCGACGACTGCCACCGTAAAAGTCTTCATCGACATTTTTATCGGCGTCTGGGCCTTCATCCTCGGCTATATCTGGACCAACCACATCGACAAGGGACCGGACAAGGCCAAGCCATCGGAGATCTGGGAGCGCTTTCCGAAATTCATCCTTGGCTTCATCGTGGTGTTTGCCATCTCGCTTTGGCTCGCGCTCGGTACCACGCCTGATATCGCCAAGGCGCTGCCGGCTGCTGCTGGAGAGGCCAACGTATTCCGGGTAATCTTCTTCATCCTGACCTTCTTTTCGATTGGCGTGCTGTCGGATTTCAGAAAACTCTGGCAACAGGGTTTTGCCAAGTTGGCGGCGGTCTATTTCGTCAGCCTGTTCGGGTTCGTGATCTGGGTCGGTCTGTTGATTTCATGGCTGTTCTTCAGCGGCGTAAAGCCGCCACTCGTCAGTTAACGCCCTAAAGGAGCACCAGGAATGTCACAGGCAGAATTGGAACGCGAATTGAACAATGGGGCGGAGCCGCTGCTTCCGGTCGAGAAAAAACTGATCGCCTGGAGCCTTGGTATCGGCGTCGTGTCACTCACGATCCTTGTGATCATCAATCATTTTGTGCCGATCGCGGTCTAGCGGTCGGCGCCGGTTAGAAGGTGCGAAGCGGCAACGACGGGAATGGCCTCCGCATGCCGTTCACGACGATGTTCCGAACCGCCCGTCGGCTTTCCAGGGACAGGTGCTGTACTCCTGCTGCATACAGAGGCTCTCCGCCGCCGACCGCGTCAACCGCTCGTTTTTCGAGAACCGTCAACAAGCGCGCTGGCCTTAGGCTGGCAAAAGCAGCCAGGGCAGCAAGACGTTCTCTTGCGGCGCCGTTTTTTGAAACGGAAGGTAGCTTGTTGGAAATTATTTTCTAATTACCATGGTGAATAGCAAATAATTTGGAAGAAAGTTCCGCAAATGACCGACATCATCGATATTGCTCCCGAAGCCGTGCGTCGCATTGATGCGATCGACCGGAAGATCCTGAGAGTGCTTCAGGAGGATGCGTCGCTATCCGTGGCCGAGATCGGCGAGCGGGTTGGCCTTTCGTCCACGCCGTGCTGGAAGCGCGTCCAGCGCATGGAGAACGAAGGCATTATCATCGGCAAGGTCGCGCTGGTTGACCAGAACAAGATCGGTCTTGGACTGTCGGTGTTTGTCTCTGTCGAGAGCAACGACCACTCCGATGCGTGGCTGAAAAAGTTTGCGCAAGCTGTCAGTGCCATGCCTGAAGTCATTGAGTTCTATCGGATGGCCGGGGACGTCGATTACATGCTGCGCGTCGTTGTGGCCGACATGCGGAGCTATGATGTCTTTTACAGGAAGCTGATTGGTTCGGTCGCACTGAAGAATGTGACGTCGCGCTTCGCCATGGAAAAGATCAAATCGGTGACCGCGCTGCCCGTTCCATCTTACGAAGCGGCGTAGTTTTCAGCCGCGCAGCGATAGACGATGGTCGCGGCTCGCTTGAGCAGCCGTTCAATCTGCATCGGAATCAGTTTTGCTTTGGAGTCCAGATCTTTGCGTTGCCGGCATCGACCTTGACCGGGAGCAATCCTTCCGCGAAAAATGCGTCGGCGATGCGCTGCTGCTCGGACAGGCCGGGCGCCGTCACGACGCCGACCTTGTAAGAGCGATGGCTGTTGGCCTCTTCCACCGTTGCCGCATCGATCCCCCAAAGGCCAGCCAGTAATGCCGCAGCGTCCTTGGGATGTGCCTTGACCCATTGGCCGGTTTCATCAAGCTTGGCGAAGATGACATTCAGGACATCGCTGCGCCGATCCGCGAAGGCGGCGGATGACAAGTAGTATCGCTTGTAGCTCGCGAGGCCGTTGCTGCCGTCGGACAGCACCCGTGCATTGGACTGGCGCTGTGCGCTGGTCAGGAATGGATCCCAGGACACCCACGCGTCGACATTGCCGCCGATGAACGCGGCGCGGCCGTCGGCCGGCGTGAGGTAAGCCGCTGAGATATCCTTGAAGTTCAGACCCGATTTGGCGAGGGCGGCTAGCAGCAGGAAATGACTGCCGGCGCCTTTTGTCACCGCGACCTTCTTGCCTTTCAGATCGGCCAGTGTCCTGATCGGCGACTCCGCGCCCACGAGGATCGCTTGGGCGGAGGGCGAAGCAGCTTCTTCCGCGATGTAAGCCAGCTTGGCTCCGGCCGCCTGTGCAAACAGAGGCACGGTATCGGCGACGTCGGCGCCGAAATCGATGTTGTTGGTGTTGATCGCCTCCAGCAGCGGCAGGCCGCTGGTGAATTCATGCCAGGACACTCGGACGCCGAGCGGCGCAAGCGCCTTCTCCAACACGCCATTGTTCTTCAGGATGGCCGTCAAAGTCGACGACTTCTGATAGCCGATGCGAACCGTATCGGAAGCCGGCGTTTGCGCGGCAGCCGAAGTACCCGCAGCGATCGTGACGGCCGCTAAAATTCCGATGATCGACTTGATGCCAATGCTCATGAGATGTCTTCGCATGAACCAATGCAAGGTTACATCAGGCTAAGGACGAAGCGGCGACAGTCAATAGAACCACAATTCGATATCGAGCCGGGTTGGATACAGCGCTGCCACGAAGAATGGAAATGAAAGGCGGAAATTTCACGCGACCTGTTTGGCCTTCTGAATCGCGAGGCATTCATGCGGGTTGAACTCCGCAGAGAACTACTGCGCTTAGCTCTATCGGGGTATATTGCGGACGCCAGGCAATTGATGGGGAACCGCGTCCATGTTCGAGGGCTTCGAGCGGCACGATATCGATACCGAAGACGCACGCATCGTGTCGTTTATCGGTGGGAGCGGGCCGCCATTGCTGCTCCTGCACGGCTATCCGCAGACGCATGTCGCCTGGCACCGGCTCGCGCCGGTGCTGTCGCAACATTACACGGTGGTGGCGACAGACTTGCGGGGTTACGGAGACAGCCGGGGTCCGCAGCAAGTCGATGCCGCGGCCTATTCCAAGCGAACCATGGCCCGCGATCAGCTCGCCGTGATGAAGCATTTTGGTTTTCGCCGTTTCGGCCTGATCGGTCACGACCGTGGTGGGCGGGTGGGATATCGGCTGGCTATGGATCAACCAGCGACGGTGCAGGCGTTTGTGTCGTTGACTGTCATTCCGTCGGCCGAGATGTGGGAGAGGGCAGGCAAGGCGTTCGGGCTCGGCGCCTATCACTGGTTTCTATTCGCCCAACCTTATGATTTGCCGGAGCGCCTGTTGAGCAACGATCCAGACTATTTCCTGGATTGGACGTTACGGAAGATGACGAAGGACCCCGGCTGTTTGTCGGACGAGGCGCTGGCCGCCTATCGCGCGGCATTTCGCCGGCCCGAAGTCCGGCATGCGATGATGCAGGATTACCGGGCCGGGGCGACGATCGACCACGAGCACGATCTCGCCGACCGCGCCGCCGGGAGGGTGCTCGATTGCCCGGTATTGGTGCTGTGGGAACAGGGGCGTTTTGAGGGGGCGGAAACGCCACTCACGATCTGGCAAGCCTGGGCAGCACAGGTCGAAGGACGGGCCATTCCCGGCGGCCATCTTCAACCCGAGGAGCAGCCGAACGCCGTGCTCGATGCGGTTGGCCCGTTTCTAGCTCAACATCTGAGCTGACTGCTGCCCGCTTGCAACAAGACGACAGCTGGAAGTCCGGTGACCTCACTTCATATAATCCGGCAGCGCAAAGCCCTCGTAGAAC
>WNGQ01006733.1_pt1 | contig 11089 bp, 8 predicted proteins | sample 5407661 | NCBI WGS metagenome assembly WNGQ01 (sample SAMN13153382, study PRJNA577476) | soil metagenome | isolation source: 60 cm soil or saprolite under Garry oak tree replicate 2 | place: USA:California | collected 2016-06-15
GAAGTTGTGGGTGGGCGCATACCAGTCGCGCAGCGCATCGCGAAACTCCTGGAAGTTGCCGGCCTGGTCAATGCGAAGCAGCACCTGGAAGTCCTGCGACGGGACGTTGCCGGCCCACCACACCGAGGTGGTCAGGCCGCGCTCGTTGATGACCGGCCCGTGCACGCTCAACTTCACAGTGAGGTGATCGGGCGATGAGCCGAGAACGGGAATGTCGTAGCTGACGGTCGTGTACTTCTTCCAGCTCCCGTTCCATGAGTACTCGTTCGGGTGCGCCTTGTCCTCTTTCTCCTCATAGAAGAAGGTCTGCTGGTTCTGGGCGTCGGTGAGGCTCCACGAGATGTGCTGGTTGTGGCCGATCACGACCGCCGGCGCGCCGGGGATGGTGACGCCGGCCACGTGGTAGCCGGGCGAATCGAGCGTCACCTGGAACCAGATCGCGGGGAGCGTCAGGTGCAGGTGCGGGTCGCCGGCCATCAACGCGCCGCCGCTCGTGCTCTTCGATCCAGTCACCGCCCAGTTGTTGCTGGCGCCACCCGTCGCGATGAGGCCGGGTGGCAATGAGCTGAGCCGGTCGTACAGCGAGGCCACCGTCGATGCCTCTGCGTCGGACACGGCACGCATCGGCGCGATCTTGCCCACATCCGCGCGTGGCGGATACGGGCCGGGGTCGTACGGCGACTGCGAGTTGGGCGGCAGCACAGGGAACCACTCAGTGGTCAGGTCGGGACCCAGCGATTTGTCCAGCAGCGCCATCACGAGTGGCGTGTCGGTGAAGTTGAGCGTCTGCGTCATGTCGCCTTTGACGATCAAGGAGTCGATGGGGGTCCAGGGTTTAGGCTCGTAGCCGAGCAGCGTGAACATCGCCGGCAGCTGATGCGTGCGCTTCGCCTCTTCGATCCTGTCGTTCACTCCTTGCGCGTACGCAGCGATCGCCACACGCGACGCGTTGTCCTTGGGCAGCTGCGCCCACTCTTTCTGGGCTGTGCGCAGCAGGCCGAGCTGCAGCTCGAAACGGTCGCTGTTGAGCACCTCGTCGTCCTTTCCTCGGCCGAGCACCTCGGACAACCTGCCCTCGCCCTGGCGACGGAGCAGGTCCATCTGGAACAGGCGGAACTTCGCGTGCACGTAGCCGACGGCGAGGAACAGGTCGTGGTCCGAGGCAGCGTTGATGTGTGCGGTGCCGTTCGCCTCCAGAACTACCTTCGCCGGCTTCTGCAGGCCGTCGAGGTGAAGCGTCTGGGTTCCGTACGACGCCGCGTCGGCGCCCATGGTCCACGCGCCCGTCTCCGGGTTGAAAGCAGGACCGAGCGCAGGCAGAGGGCCTGCTCCGAAGAAGGAGACGTAGAGCAGCGCGGCCGATACCACCACCGCCGCGCCCAGGTTGAGGAACCGCACGGCCCTCAACCCTAACTCAGCCTTCTTCTTTGCCTGCCTCCTCTTTGCCCCGACGTGCGAGCTCTGCCACCACCGTTGGGTCGGCGAGTGTTGTGGTGTCGCCTAGAGGCCGGTTCTCGGAAACGTCACGCAGCAGGCGGCGCATGATCTTGCCCGAGCGCGTCTTCGGCAGCTCCGGCGTGAACACGATGTTGGCCGGCGCTGCGAACTTCCCGATCACCTTGCCCACGTGCTCGCGCAGCTCCTTGAGCGTCGAGGGCGATCCTTCCTTGCCGCCCTTCAACGTCACGAACGCCACGACCGCCTGGCCCGTCTGCGCGTCGTTGCGTCCCGCTACCGCGGCCTCGGCCACCGCGGGGTGGCTGACCAGCGCGCTCTCCACCTCGATGGTGGAGATGCGGTGCCCCGACACATTCATTACGTCATCGACGCGTCCGAGCAGCCAGAAATCGCCGTCTTCATCGACGCGCGCGCCGTCGCCGACGAAGTAAGTGTCCTTCCAGCGGCTCCAGTAGGTCTCCTCGTAGCGCTTCGGGTCGCCGAAGATGCCGCGCAGCATCGCCGGCCACGGCTTGCGGATGACGAGGTAGCCGCCACCGCCCGGCGTCACGGTTTCCCCGGCGTCGTTGTAGACGGCGGCGTCGATAGTCGGGAAAGGCTTGGTCGCCGAGCCCGGCTTCAATGTCGTGATCCCGGGCAGCGGCGTGATGAGGATCATCCCGGTCTCGGTCTGCCACCAAGTGTCAACCACTGGCGTTCGGTTGCGGCCGATGTGCTCGCGGTACCAGACCCAGGCCTCCGGGTTGATCGGCTCCCCGACGGTCCCGAGTACGCGCAACGAGCTGAGATCGTGCTTGGCCGCGTACTCCGGGCCCCACTTCATGTGCGTGCGGATGGTGGTCGGCGCGGTGTAGAGGATGTCGGGCTTGTAGCGCTCGACGATCTTCCACCACCGGTCCTTGTCCGGGAAATCCGGCGTGCCCTCGTAGACGATGCCGGTGGTCCCGTTGGCAAGAGGGGCGAAGACGATGTAGCTGTGACCGGTCACCCAGCCGATGTCAGCGGCGCACCAGTACACGGAATCGGGTTTCACGTCGAAGATGTAGTGGTGGGTCGTCGCCACGCCGACCAGGTAGCCGGCGGTGGTGTGAATGATTCCCTTCGGCTTGGCGGTCGTGCCGCTCGTGTACAGCAGGTACAGCAGGTCCTCTGAGTCCATCGGCTCGCACGGACAACTCTTTGGGTCGTCGTTCGCGCTCGCAAGCATCTCGGACGCCCACATGTCACGGCCGTGCTTCATCTGCACGTCGCCGCCGGTGCGCTTGATCACCAGGCACTGCTTGACCGACGGCGAACTCTCCATGGCGGCGTCGGCGTTGGCCTTCAGCGGCACGCGGTTGCCGCGCCGCCAGCCCTCGTCCTGCGTGATCAGCAGCTCGCACGACATGTCGTTCATGCGTCCGGAGAGCGACTCGCCGCTGAAGCCTCCGAACACAACCGTGAACGGCGCGCCGATGCGCGTGCACGCGAGCATCGCGACCGGCAGCTCAGGGATCATGCCCATGTAGATGGCGACGTGCGTCCCTTTCTTGACGCCGAGCTTCTTCAAGCCGTTGGCGAACCGGACGACATCTTTCAGTAGATCAGCGAACGTGATCTGCCGCCGGTCGTTCTCGGGCTCGCCTTCCCAGAAGTAGGCGACCTTGCCGCCGTGTCCCTTTTCGACGTGGCGGTCGACGCAGTTGAAGCAGACGTTCAGCTTGCCGCCGATGAACCATTTCGCATAGGGCGGCTTCCACTCGAGCAGCTGCTTCCAGGGCTCGAACCATGAGATGCGCTCGTTGGCCTCCTTGGTCCAGAAGTCCTCGAGCGAGCGGTTGTAGATGTCGGGCTGGGCGTTGGCCTGCTTGCGAAACTCAGGCGAAGGCGGATAGCGTCGCTCTTCCACCTGCATGGTCTCGATTGCGTGCTCGCCGGCCTTTGTAGCTTTCATCGCTGCTCCTCTACGCCCCTGACAGGCCACAGCGCCGAGGCTTTTCGAGTGTCACGCCGGCCTCGACGCCGTTGGACCTTGGTTTTGAGATTACGCCTTGATCCTATTCGACTTGGGTTCGGGCCCCCGTCACCGGCACAGCATCGGACGAGATCGACATTCGCCGAAGTGGGGTTCAAGTTGTTACAAAAACTGCACTTGAACTGCACTTGATCAAAAATCGTTAAGTATCTAGCGCGCTTTCCACGCTCGGTCTATCGTTTTGCATCGCGGGGAAGGGGAGTAATAGAGGGGGATGCTGTAAATGCAGCCTGGCATCGTCGCGCTACGACGCGCTCTAACGGCTGCCTGGCAGAACGACCTGAGGGCCGTTCGCCAGGACGGCTACGACGTGGAGCGCGGCCGCGAGGCGTGGGCGTTCATCCAGCGCTTCAACCAGCTGATCGCCGACCTGCGCGTGCCGATCCAGCGCGCCTGGGGGCCGGGCGGACTGGTGCATGTGGCGGACAGCCCGGACATCGCGGGACCAGGTCCGCGCGTTTCGATGACGCGGGTCAAATTGCGCAACCACGGCAACCTCGTGGCGATCGAGGCGTCGACGCACAGCGAAGGCGAGGCCAAGCCGAACCCAGGCCTCGGGCTCGACCGCGAGATCGAGGTCGTCGGCGTGGCGCCCCTCGTATTTGTGCAGGAGCTGTACGGAACCCTCACGGCATTTTTGCAGACGGCGCTCAGCGTCGACTTCGAGCTTGGCGGCTCGCGCTGGCTCTTCGAGCAGGTGGCGGCCGAGCAATTCGTCTCGAACGCGCGGTGGCCGGCGCTGGCCGAGCTGTACCAGCGCGTCACCCGCGAGTACGCGGTCGACGACAGCTTCGAGAAGGTGATCGAGACTTTCGCGCCTGGCACCACGGAGAACGGTGAGACCGAGGTCAAGCTTGGCCTCGAAAACCTGCACCGCTGCCGCGACACCGACCCCGACATCGCCAACTTCATCCAGGTCGTGAAGCTGGCGGTCGCCGCGGACGAGGTCGACACCTGGGTGACCAGCGAGGCGGTGGCGCATGACTTTCAGCTGGATAGCGAGTCGTGCATGAAGCTGGGACGTTTGCTGCGCGCCGAAAAGGACGTGTGGCGAGACGGCGACGCCGACGAGGACTTCGCCAGCTGGAACTTCCAGCCGTCCTTGAACGTCCATTTCTTCCGCCGGATCGGTTCGATCGACGACTACCTCGCAATCCAGGCCGCGCTAAACCCGGCATCGAGCAACGGCAACGGGGCCGCCAAGGCGCGCGACGAGTCGGTGACCAGGGAGAGCTCGACGCCGCTGCCGGACGGCATCGTCACCTTCCTCATGACCGACGTGGTCGAGTCCACTCCGCTGTGGCTGCGGAGCCGCTCCCAGATGTACCTGGCGATGAAGCGGCACGACCAGCTGCTGACCGCCTCGATCGACACGAACGGCGGCGTGGTTTTGAAGGAGCGTGGGGAAGGGGACAGCTTCTTCGCCGTGTTCCTCCGAGCCACCGACGCCCTGGCTGCGGCCGTCGACGCTCAGCGCGCACTCCAGTCCGAGCTCTGGCCGGACGGCATCCCGATCCGAGTCCGAATGGCGATCCTGACCGGCGAGGCCGACGCCGACGACGGCGACTACCGGGCGCCGGCGGTCAACCGCTGCGCCAAGCTGCGCCGGCGGGCGGTCGGGCAGCAGATCCTGGTCTCGGAGACGACCTACTCGATCGTCGCGGACATCATGCGCGAGGACCTGCAGCTCATCAGCGTCGGTCAGCGCCGCCTGGAGGGCCACGACCGGCCGGAGCAGATTTACGTGCTGCAGCACCCTGCGGTCGTGCTGGAGGCGACAGTCCCCGAAGACTGACCTGGCCGGCGTTGGGACGTTTACACCAGTGTGGGTCGAACTTAGCTTTGCTGGTTTGACCCGGCCTTGTTTATTCTGTTCTAGATCGGGCCTGGATCCCGGTTGAGGCGCTGGTGTGGAAATGCCTGGTGTGGAAATCCAAGGAGGGTGCATGACGGTGGCCGGTCCCCGTTTGATTCGATTACTTCTCGGACTCGCGATCGTGGCTGCGAGCGTGGGCAGCCAGCCCGCTGTGGCATCGACAGCCAGCAGCGGCCAGACGCGAATGATCTCTTCGTCAGGTTCTGGCGGCATCACCGCGGGCAGCCCGGACTCGACGACAGGCGTGGAGACGTGGGAGACCCCTGGCGTCGGCGGAGACGACGGCGGCGCGGTCGACCGCAGCCACAGCGGGTCCGGTGACTCGACACCGGTGGGCGCGATCAGCCAGCCCAGGAACGTGACCACATCAGCACCCGACGTCCTCACCAGCTTCGATGGCATCAACCACTTCCAGCAGCGCTTCGGCTCCTTTGGCCAGTTCAGCCTCGAGCCGCCCGACCAGGGCTTGTGCGTCGGTTCCGACGGCGCCGGCAACGTGCGCGTGCTCGAGGTCGTGAACGACACGCTGCGCGTGTACACCACGGACGGCGCCACGCTGACATCGTCGGTTGCCTTGAACGCGTTCTTCCACTATGCGCCGGCGATCATCCGCGGCCCGGTAGTCACGTTCGGCCCATTCGTGACCGACCCGTCGTGCATCTACGACGCACCGACGGGGCGTTGGTTCCTGGTCGTGCTCACGATCGACACGTTCCCGCACGTCGGGGCGGACGGGCTTCAGCACTTCACGGGCACCAACCACCTGGACCTGGCGGTCAGCAACTCTTCTGACCCGATGGGCACGTGGACGATCTTCCGGATTCCGGTGCAGGACGACGGCACCGCGGGGACGACGAACCACAGCTGCTCACCTTCTCCGAAGCCCGTCAGCCAGCAGGCTCCACCCCTTCCGACCAACCCGACCGCCTGCTTTGGCGACTACCCGCACATCGGGTCGAACGGCGACGGCATCTTCCTCACCACCAACGAGTACTCGTTCTTCGGCCCTGAGTTCCACGGGGCCCAGGTTTACGCGCTGTCGAAGTCGCAGCTGGTGGCCGGCGGAGGCATCGCCGTGACCCAGTTCGACACGAACGGCATGGACACATTCAACTTCGCCCGCCACGGATTCACGCTCTGGCCGTCGGTCACGCCGGTCAGCGGCGGCTACGGCGGCGGCGACAGCGCGTCGGGCGGCACCGAGTACTTCCTGAGCACCAACGGGGGCGCCGAGGCCCACGACACGGGTGACGGCAAATCGACCTTCCACCCATCCACCCAGCTGCTGGTCTGGTCGCTCACCAACACCAGCTCGCTTGGCGGCGCGCCGGCGCTGACCCTCAGCAACAGCGAGGTCGGGGTCGGTCTCTACACGCTGCCGCCTTCGGCGGCGCAGAAGAGTGGCAACCAGCCACTCAAGACCTGCCTGAACAACAACCCGTGCTCGGTTCTACTCGAGAACATCAAGGACCCATTCGCCGAGAAGTCGGCGAACCTCGACAGCAACGACACCCGCATGCAGCAGGTGACCTGGGTCAACGGCTCCCTGTGGGGCGCCATCGACACCGGGCTCAACATCAGCTCGGCCAAGCAGGCCGGCATCGAGTGGTTCAAGGTCTCGGCCAACGGCGGCTCGAGCGGAGCCTCGCTTGGGAGCTCGGGCTACGTTGGTCTTGGCAACGACAACCTGACGTACCCCGCCATCGGCATCACGACCGGCGGGACCGGCGTGATGGCGTTCACCGTGGTCGGCAGCGACTTTTACCCGAGCGCCGGCTACGCCACGATCAGCGGCAACGGCGTCGGTGACATCCACATCGCGGCCGCCGGCCAGGGGCCCGACGATGGCTTCACCAACTACAGGCTGTTCGCGAATCCGCCCAGCTTCAAGGCGCGTCCCCGCTGGGGTGACTATGGCGCGGCTGTGCCCATGGGCGGCAACGTCTGGATCGCGTCCGAGTACATCGGCCAGTCGTGTGACTTCGCGCAATTCTTGACCCCGGACCCAGTGACCGGTGCGCTCTTCCGGTGCGGCAACACCCGAACCGCACTCGGCAACTGGGACACCAGGATCAGCCTGGTCAGCGCCCCGTAACGACGTCGATTTTCAAAGGGCCGGCCTTTTGCGGGCCGGCCCTTTTTTCGTGGAAGCATCACGTCGCCCGATGCTGTTGTACTTAGGTCGATGAACCGCCTGATCGACCGCTACTCGGTGGTCGTCGTCGCCGTGGCAGCGACGCTGTGGGCGACCGACGCCTACTTCCGCAACCAGCTCGTGAAGCACCTCACGCCGAGCGAGATCGTGGTCATGGAGGACGCGCTCGTGGCGCTCTTCCTGCTGCCCGTTCTCATTCGCAGCCTGGGCGAGGTGCGCAAGCTCCGGGCTCGCGGCTGGCTCGCGGTCATCGCGATCGCAGCCGGCGCTCAGGCGCTCGCGACGATCCTCTTCACCAAGTCCTTCTCTTACGGCATGTACTCGGAGACGTTCGTCCTCCAGCAGACGCAGCCCCTCATCGCGATCGTCCTCGCCTGGATCATGCTCGGCGAGCGCAGGCGGCCGTGGTTCTGGGCCGCGGCCGTGGTCGCGCTGATCGCCGTCTACATGGTCGTGCAGGCTCCGAACATCTCGCTGAGGCAGCCGCTTGCACCGATCACATCGCTCACCGGAGGACGCGTCGACGCCGGCCTTTACGCGCTGGGTGCGGCCGCGCTGTGGGCCGGCGGCACCGTGTTCGGGCGCTACGCGCTGGGCTCGATCTCGTTCTGGAGCATGACGTCGCTGCGCTTTACGGTCGCGCTGCCGATCCTCCTCGCCGTGATGCTGCTCTCACCCGGCGAGGGCTTCGCCGGGTTCAGCCACTACACGTTCAACGACTTCGTGCCCAACTTGCTGGGCATCGCGCTCATACCTGGCTTGCTCGCGCTGCTCCTCTACTACCGCGCGCTGTCGAAGACGCCTGCGTCGCTCGCCACCATCGCGGAGATGGCGTTTCCTGTCGCCGCGACGCTCATTGCGGCCGCCCCGCCGCCCTGGGGATTCCAGCAGCAGATCTTTCCGGCGCAGATCGCGGGCACGATCCTGTTGCTGGGCGTGATCCTGTTCCTCGGCTGGACCAAGGAGAAGACCCCGCCGGTCCTGCAGGCCGGGGCGGTCGAATTGGCGGCCGGCTGAACGTCGTACATGGTGACAACAATCGCCGGCGATTCCGTTGGCGGCTAAGGAGGCTGGGCATGGCTGAATACGGTGAAAGCGTGGAGACGACCGCGTCGCCCGATCGCGTCTGGAAGGTGTGGTCTGACACCTCCACGTGGGGCGAGTGGAATCCCAACGTGCAGACGATGGACATGGACGGCCCATTTCAGTCCGGGACCACCGCAGTGATGAACACGCGCGCCGGCCAGCACCACCAGATGCGACTGCTCGACGTGCAGCCGGGCAAAGGATTCGCGCTCGAGACCAGCGTCATACCCGGCACGACGTTTCGCTTCAACTGCCGCATCGAGCCGAATGGCTCAGGATCGCGGGTCGGTCAGTGGGTCGAGGTGAAGGGGCCGCTGGGGTTCCTGGGCTTCATGTTCGGCCCGAACGTATCGAAAGAGTTCGGGACGCTGCTGCGAAACCTGGCGAAGAAAGCGGAGTCTGGTCCCCCCACCTAACACCGCCGCTTTCAACGGCGCCCCCACTAGGTGGGGAGGGACAGGCCTTCCAAAAGCTCTCGGTTCTTCGCCAGGCTGCGCACGAAAACGGCGTGCGCGCGCTTGTATGCAGTCCGGCCCTCGTCTGTTATGTGCGCATACACGCCGCGCCGGTCGGTGGGGCACGACTGCCTGTCGATGAGGCCGGCCTTGATCATCTGGTCAAGGCGCCTCGAGGCACCGCTGTCGGTGATGCCTGAAACCTTCGCGAGCTCCTGAAAGCGGAGCAGTCCGCCCGGAGCCTCAGTGAGGTGGTGAAGGACCTCATACCAGGCCAGAGGCATGCCGGCTTGTGGCAGGAGGTCCTTCTCCAGCGCGGCGGTCATCAGGTTGTGGGCGCGGGTCAGACCCTCCCACAACCTGGTGGTGTCATCCGCAGCGGTCCTCGCCATCGACGTCCGTAATCGTAGGGAGTCCCTGTTACGCCGCCGCGGCCTCGGCCGCCGTGACGATGATCTCGGCGTCGATCGCCAACTTGATCTGGTGGCTCGCAAACGGCACCGAGCCGGCGAGGCCATCCCAGTTGAGCCCGAAGTCCATGCGGTTCAGCTGCCCGGAGGCACTGACGCCCAGCCGCTCCTTGCCACCGAACGGGTCGGCGAGCCGGCCCTCGATGGTGCCCGTGAGCTCGATGGGGCGGGTGCTCTCCTTGATCGTGAGCTCGCCGCGGAGCTTGTAGCTGTCCTCGTCGAGCTCCTCGATGCCCGCGACCTTGAACGTCATGTAGGGGTACTTCTCGGCGTCGAAGAAGTCGGCCGAGCGAAGGTGCGTGTCGCGCTGGTCGTTGCGGGTGCTGAGGCTTGCGACCTCGACCTTCAGGATGCCGCGCGCCCTGGTCAGGTCATCGTCGGGGCCTTCGAACTGGCCCTCCCACCGATTGAACTGGCCGTGGACGGTGGACACCGCCAGGTGCTTGGCCGTAAAGCCGACGTTGGTGTGAGCTGGATCGAGTTCGTACTTGACCATCTGGTCCTCCTGAGAATTGGGTTGCTAAGCTAGATACTTGCGTGCGCACTCAACTATTCCCGAGGTGAAGGGGAGCGAACCATCAACGCCCCTCCTGACACCGCCGCTTTCAGCGGCGCCCCCACACGGTGGGGAGGGACTTAGTTCCTGACCAGGCAGAACCAGCCGGGCATGCCGCGCCGGGTGGCGGTTGAGCCGTCTCCGATTTCGGCCGAGTGGGACCAGGCCATGTGCCAGCCGGGGCCGAAACGCTCCAGCGCCTCTGCCTCGGTGACGCCGGAGGTGATTGGCGGCACCGGCTTGGTGAAGGCCATCATGAGCAGGGTCGCGCCGGGCGCGGCGAGGGCGTTCACGCCCTGTACGTAGGCGTCGCGCTGCCCGCTGTTCAGGCCGTGGAAGCAGCCGAAGTCGAACACCAGGTTGTAGCCCGGCTCGAGCTTCAGGTCACCCAGCCGCGTGACGTCCCCGCGCCGGAAGTCGACCTTCACCCCGGCTTTGGAAGCCCGCCGGTGCGCCTCCTCGAGTGCGCGCGGCACGGATTCCACGGCCGTCACGCGCCATCCGTTAGTGGCCATGTAGATGGCCTTCGTGCCGTAGCCCGAGCCCATATCGAGCGCTCGTCCGTGCGGCAGCGCGTTTGGGCCGGTGATCACGTCGGCCAGCTCCTGCGGCAGCACGCGATCCCACGGCGTGAAGCCCAGCCTGTACATCAGCCGGTACGCAAGGCTCATGTCGAGATGGTAGCGCCGGTACAGTTACGCGCTGGCATGGCAACCACCACCAACGATGCGGTCGTCGCAACGCACGGACTGACCAAGCGATATCCGAACGGCATCACCGCGGTCGACGGCCTCGACCTGGTGGTTCGCCGCGGTGAGGTTTACGGCTTCTTGGGACCCAATGGCGCCGGCAAGACAACGACGCTGCGCATGCTGCTCGGCCTCATCCGTCCCACCGCCGGCACGGCGACTGTCGCCGGTGGCGCGCCCGGCACTCCCGACTCACTCACCAAGGTGGGCGCGATCGTCGAGGCGCCCGCCTTTTATCCATACATGACCGGTTATGACAACCTGCGGCTG
>WNGQ01006734.1_pt1 | contig 11089 bp, 9 predicted proteins | sample 5407661 | NCBI WGS metagenome assembly WNGQ01 (sample SAMN13153382, study PRJNA577476) | soil metagenome | isolation source: 60 cm soil or saprolite under Garry oak tree replicate 2 | place: USA:California | collected 2016-06-15
TGTACAATGTAGGGATAGTTCTGCTGCACCTGGTCCTGGTACATCACTCCAACAAGGGCATTTTCTGGCATATTTACTGGACTACTACGCCAGGTCGTGGTTACAACTGCATTGTTCACATTTAACATTGGGTCAGGACCAGGGGCGGTTGTATCGGTGGCAAAATCCTTGTAGCCGACCTCGACCCGATTTGGTATTCCCGCCGCGCTTGGCTCGAAGCGAATTTGCCAGTAAACGGAGTTCGCCGAGAAGAATGCGACGTTCACGCCCGCGTTGATAGCGTTCTGCACATTATCGCGCATGCCCTTCGTCCAATACTCATCATGGCCAACCGAGAGGAAAGCCTTGTGGTTGGTAAGAGGATTGGTGTTAGCATGGGTGTCAACATCGGTCACATACGTCAGGTTGTAGCCCTGTGACTCGGCCCAACGAATAAATGGGTACTCATAATAGAGGTAGTGACCGGCGCCGTTGCTATCGTCTGGGTCGAAGGGACGATCAAACGATACCTTCGTGGCGTGAGGATATTTATAGACGCTTTTGTTGGTAGTGTTATCGTACAAACTTACGCCGCCCCACTTGTTGTATGCCTGATACGTGGTCACGCTCGTTTGAAACATGATGTCTTCAGTACCACCGTCATTGCGGACAACAAACATGATAAAGCTCTTGTTGCCATTGGAGGCGCTGAGTTTAGCCAGGTAGACGCCCGTTACCCAACTGGATGGGATAGTCAGTGTGGTGGTCTTTGTCCATTTGCAGGCTATCATACCGGTCACTGGATCAGGTGCTGGGATGGCCTGATGGACGCCGGGAAAGCTACCCAGCGAGGTGATCTTGCGTGCCCCAATGCCCTGATACCAGCCCGTACGGAAGATGTCTATTGTAAAGCTGGGAGCAGTCGTAGTCACAAACAGGTCGAGCGAAGCGCCGTGGTTGACGCTGATCTGTGAGCCGTATCCCGAGATGGCGTCCTGCTGAGAGACGGAACTGAAATCATCCCAGCCGGAAGTGCCTGGGTTGCTGTTCTCTATTTGAATGGGATTGGTGGTAGCAGCTACTGCGGAAGGCACAGCGGTGCTTACCACTTGTAGGAGTGTCCCGAATAGCAGCGTACTGATAAGCACATAAAGCGGGCGATGTTTATAAGCTCGCTCGATGATGCTTTTCATACTCAGCACTTTTATGTGTTTCATATAGTCTTAACCCTTGTGTCATGCTAAGTTACGATAGTGGTAGGGACGCGTGGTAGGGACGGCCTTTAGCAGTCCGCGTGGAGGGATGTTCGCGTCCCTACCACGTATCCCCACTGATATCTTTATTGGCCACATGATGTATGCTTGAACTGATGTAGTGTGATCAAAAAACGTGCGCTTATCTGAATGCCGATTTTGGCCGGTTCACCAGTGCGACGATGATGCATACGACGGTCAATGCTGCGAATGCGGCGGCATGGGTGGGGTGCATCGCCAGGGGATCGTGTGTGACCAGGATATGGCTAAATCCCGGAATAACGTAGTAAATGCAAGCGATAAGAGTGAAGAGGGCGAGAAGCAGCACGCCATAGAATAGTGTAGGATTCTTTGATCGACTCATATTTTTATGTACCATCTTTCTTTGTGTAATGTGGATGATAGCGGCCCGTTACCCATCAACCATTCCGGTTCGATCTTGCCCCCCTTCGCTTCACTGGATGCCAATGCGGGCTTCTAAAGATCGCCCCTACCGCGCAGCACTCCCGCATCATCTTATCTTCCTCAAACGTTGCGGTATGCGCTCGGATCGACGGTGTATTTACAATGCCGCCGCTTCCAATGGTGTTTCCTGACCGGCAATCGCTTGCTGAGCCGCTGCTAATACCCGCACGACCTCTAATCCAACGCTGCCGTTGGCGCGTGGCTGCTCGCCGGTGCGTATCGCGTTCGCAAAATCTTCGCACTCTAAGCGCAGTGGCTCAACCCAATCGATGTGGGGGATAGTAACCGCACCGAAGCGATAGGAGACAACCGGATCGGCTTGCACATCAGCGCCTTTGTTGTAGATCTTGAGCATTTCAGACGGGTTGGTGTCATCGTAGACCGCCATTCTTTTATCGCCAATGACGGTAATGCGGCGAACTTTGTTGGGATGTAACCAACTCACATGGATATGCGCTGTGGTGCTTCTGGCAAAATCAAGATCAAGATGGGCGATATCGTGAATACCGGGTTGGAGATTGGCCTTTGCCTGGGCTTTGACATGTGCAGGCTTATTGCCCAGTATGTAGAGCAGGATCGACACATCGTGAGGAGCGAGGTCCCAGATCACGTTTACATCGCTACGAAACAGCCCCAGATTGAGCCGCTCCGCTTCGATGCAATAAATTGCTCCTAGATCGCCGTTTTGCACAAATTTGCGCAGCTCATTAACGGCGGGGCTATATTCAAAGGTATGTCCTACCATCAGGGTAAGAGCCCGTTCTTTGGCCAGTGCTACCAGCTCTTCGGCTTCAGCAACATCGGTTGTTAATGGTTTCTCGACCAGCACATGCTTGCCTCGTAACAGGGCCTCTTTCGCCAGGCGATAGTGTGTCTGTACTGGCGTGGCAATAACCACTCCATCGATATTGGAGGCGAAGACCTCTTCCGCGCTGGTTGTGCAGCGCATCCGTGATTCATACTGGTTGGCTGGTACTGTTGCCAGGCGAACAGCATCGCGGTCGGCTACCATCGTTACCGCGACATGCGGCAATGACTCCAGATTGCGTGCAATCTTTGGTCCCCAGTATCCCCACCCGATGATCCCGAAACGTAAATCTGTTGTTGCCATGAAATGTTCCTCTCGTATTGCTCTGCTTATCTCTATCTTTTCACTGTTCAAACTTCAGGTACACGCCTCGTTAGAAACTCGCGGCCCCCGCGACACAACTGGCCTTAACTGCATCAACCACCAGTTGTAGCTGTGTCGTCGTCAGTTCTGGATACATAGGCAAAGAGATGATGCGCTCCACCACTGCTTCCGTCACCGGCAGCATGCCGCGCTCATAGCCATATTGGGCACAAGCAGCTTGCAGATGAACCGGTACCGGATAGTGAACACCTGTCGCGATCCCCTCTAGCTCCAACTTCTTACGGAAAACATCGCGCTTGGCTACCTGCACGACGTAGGCATAGAAGACATGTGTTGCCCAGGGGCGGATGACCGGCACTGCCTCGACCACTCCCTGCAACTGCTCTGTATAAAACTGCGCGTGCTCTCGGCGAGCGTTGTTCCACTGCTCCAGGTAAGGCAGTTTTACCAGCAAAGCCGCCGCCTGCAATTCATCGAGACGTGCGTTGACGCCCATTACCTCATGCTGATAACGGATGCGCGAGCCGTGATCGCGCAGCAGGCGCAGTTTCTCGGCGAGTTCACCGTCATCGGTGATGCAGATGCCTGCTTCGCCGTACGCCCCCAGGTTTTTGCTACAGTAGAGGCTGAAGCAGCCGATATCTCCGAAGCTGCCCACGCGTTGGCCCTGGTAGGTTGCGCCATGTGCCTGAGAGGCATCTTCGATCACGCGCAGCCCGTACATATGAGCAAAATCCATGATGGGTTGCATGGCGACCGGATGGCCATACAAATGGACGGGGATGATCGCACGCGTGCGTGCTGTCAGCACGTGGGTGAGCTGTTGCCAATCCATCGTGTATGTGTCTGCATCAATATCAACAAAGACAGGCGTTGCTCCCACCAGTGCGATGGCTTCTACTGTAGCGATAAATGTGTTTGAGACGGTGATGACCTCATCGCCAGGGCCAATTTCACAGGCGCGTAAGGCCAGGGCCAGGGCCTCGGTTCCCGATGAGACGCCTATGCCATACTGGCTTCCACAATAGGCCGCAAATTCCTTCTCGAACTGCAGGGATTTTGGACCGAGGAACAGTTGCATACTGTCAAGCACATCCGCGAAGGCGGCTGAAATTTCGGGCTTAATCGTCTGATATTGTGCGCGGAGGTCAACAAGAGGTACTCGCATTGTGAAATTTACTCCTTGATAGTAGAGAACATTTTTATGAAAGAGATGCTTTTTATGCCCCACCACGTCCCAGAAGAATGACCGGCACCGTAAGCATGATGAGCTTGAGATCCGTCCAGAAAGATTGCCGTTGCAAGTAGTCAATGTCCATCTCAACCATGCGCTCAAAGCTCACCCGACTACGCCCGTAGACTTGCCACGGTCCCGTCAACCCTGGTTTGCCCGCCAGCCGTAACCAGGCGTATGAGTTGTACTGTTCAACTTCGTAAGACAGCGGCGGTCGTGGACCCACCAGGGTCATCTCACCGCACAGAACGTTGAAGAACTGAGGCAGCTCATCGATGCTCGTCTTGCGGATAAACCGCCCCACCCTTGTGATCCGGGGATCATCGATCTTTTTATATGCCGTATGTGCAACTGCTCCAGCATTCAGCTTTTGACCATTCATAAATTTGGCAATAGCTTCGCGATGCAATGTGTCATCTGTGTTTGTGTGCATAGATCTGAATTTATACATATTAAATTCAGTGCCATTTAGCCCTACTCGTCGTTGACGATAAAAAATAGGGCCTGGGGAGTCAATGCGAATGAGGATCGCGACAATGGCCACGACTATGCAGAGAGGGATCAAAATCAGTATGGAAAAGAGGATGTCGAGCAGCCGTTTCACGAACTGATAACTCCAATTAATAGTGATGTTGTTCTGATTAGGTACTCCTCGAGTAATCATGCGTTTTCCTCTTTACTACACTATAGGGACAGTAATCTTGCTGATCATAATAGATACCTATCACTTGAAGCGGAAAATCGGAGTTGAGCATTGGTGTCACCGTGTTTCCTCTCAAAATATATCTGCGTGGAGTCTAGATACAGTCAAAATGCTGGTAGAGATATACAGAGGGTATTGCCATGTGCTGTCTTCAACATCGGCTTCTGGCGAGATGAGTAGTGAAGCATGAAACCGGGGAGTTAATGGTGAGGATGGAATAGCATTTCTCGCTATCGACGTTCTCTATGCTACTGCTGGATGCAATGAGACAGCTCGGCCGTAGGTATACTGTCGAACTGGTCAGCTATGCAGGTTGCTACAATCACCACTTCTCAACAATGGTGGGTGGAGTTGTGTCGACTGGGGTGGTGGAGTTTAGGGTAGGGATGTGCCTGATATGTTCGCATATCTTGACGCCCATTGGGCAGGGACAACCCTTATCCTGTCTTGCAGTCTTGCAAAATCTCGTGTGCGGCGCGGGCACCTTCGCGTGCGGCGCCTTCCATGTATCCCTGTGTTTCAATGGAGCAATGCTCGCCGGCGAAGTGAATGGGTCCCTGGCGCACACGCTCGTAGCCTGCAAACAGGGTATATTGTCCGACTGCCCAGCACGAGTAGCTGCCTCGCAGATAGGGATCGCCCGTTGGGTAGCTCAACGCTGCGGTCCCGGTGTAATGAGCGCTAATACCGGGGAAGACACGCTCTAATTGCTCCAGGCAGTGATGGGCATAGCGTTGGATTTGCTCTGAATCGTTGGTTGTTGTATAGGGAGTTGGTGGTGAGTATGCGGCCCCGAACGAGCCACCCGAATAATCGACGAGCACACCGCTGGTACTCGCCTGTCTGGGGGTGGCGTCCCATACCACCTGAATATCCAGATCGGTGATAATAAAGCCGCTGTAGGCGTGGGGCCAGGGACCATTTTCATACCAATAGCGCCTGTCAAACTGCAAAAAGAGCTTGGAGATGGTGCCATAGCCTAGTTGCGTGATGGCAGTTTGCTTTAATGCATCGAAGCCCGCGTGGCTGTAATCGACATGGCGCAAGATGCTGAAAGGCAGGGCAAGGATTACATGATCGCAGGTCACGTCCAGGGGATCAGTGGGGGTTGCGAAGGAGAGTGTGACTGTGCCATTGCTGTGGCGTGCGATGGATACGAGTTGGTGTTGTAGTTTGATCCTCTCTTCTGGCAGGCTGTGGGCTATGGCAAGCGGGAGGAGCTGATTGCCGCCCGCTATTCTGTCGCTGCCCTGCATTGGTCCCGCAGTGGCTAATCGGCCCTCGGAGACGCGAGGCGCATACATATAGATAAGGTTGAGCGCGCTCTGTTCCTTCGTTCCCATGCCATAGAAGCCAGTACAGGCCGTGCTCAGCATATGACCGACGAGAGAGTCATGCCCGCCAGGCACGTAGTGCTCGATCCATTCATAGATACTCATGTGGTCCAGGCGATATCCCTCTTTAGTATAAGATGTGTAGGTGGTCGGGAAACCGGCGGCGGTGGCCTGTTGTTGTAAGATCGGGACAATGGGCTGAAACGCCGTGTCCATCTCCTGCGCACTGCGATACTGGTTGTCGAGATAGATGATATTTTGTCCCCGACGCGCGTCTCCCTGTCCTATATTCACCGTATGTAGTCCGAAGCGCTTGATCAGGCTGTGCAGCGTATCATGATTGCTATCGATAAATTCGCCGCATAACTCGGTCACGAGCTTGCCTCCCCACGTAGTCGCATCGGAATGCATACGGCCACCAACGCGCTTTGCAGCCTCGTAGAGTGTGCATGAGAGACCGGCGTCTTGCAGTGTCAGAGCGGCATTGAGTCCTGCGATACCAGCGCCGACGATAGCGATGCGGGGCATGATTCATCTCCTTATAGCTATTTCTCTTGCAACTGGCGAGCAATGACGGTGGTCACATGTTTGGCAAATGACGCCTCAAAGAAGGTGCTCATGCGCTCCCAGTGGGGTTCTATCTTCTGTCTCTTGACAAAGTATTCTAAATCGCGTGTCCAGGAGCTATACGTATCTTCGTCGATCATCTTTTTGGTCCATTGGTGGTAGATATTCTCATGCAGCACTAACCACCAGGTTAACAAATTGAAGTAGCGCTCCCTATCAATTGTATCTAAATTATCGATGCCTTCACCACCTTGCAGCCACAACCAGGTTAAATCACGGTCCTGAGCCAGTCGCAGATTGAAGGGTGAAGATAACTCTACAAGCTTTTGGGTGTTAGCCGTTCTGACTAACTTGGTATTCTCCCGCAGTTGATACCACACCAGGTAGATAGATACAATGAAAAAAATCCCTTGTACAACGATAGCGAGACTCGCCATATCACTCAATGACATATTGTCTTTGCAGCCTTTCCAGAACGTTGTCTTAGAGGTCACAGATTGCTTTAAAGAAGGGCATGTACTGGATAGCCAGGAGATATCAATTGATCGAAATCAGGTGATGGGGTTATCTTATCACAGATAGTTAGACCGGGGAACAACCCTTTTCTTCGCATATGCTTTTCTGTTTGTATGCTATGGTACATCACTCTTTCTCTCAAAATTCTCTGGTCGCGTTTTCAAATTCCACGTCGATATAAGCATCTGTGAGAGGAAAATGTACATCTAAGCTGGGAAGTATGACTTTGGTGTTATCCTCAAATGCCTCGTAAATCCATTTGTTATTCTCCAGGTGATAGGTTTCTATTTTGAGGGCTTTGGCATCTGCCAGAACATATTCTTGGATGGTGGGATGTACAAGGTAGTTTTTGAGTTTCCACGTTCTGTCTGTGACTTCTGTCGTTGGCGAAAGCACTTCTACAACAAGGCGTGGTGCCTGGATGGCTTGAATTGTTCCTCGGTCGCGTGGATCGCAGGTTACGATTACATCAGGATGAAAGTAGCGCGTTTCTGATATGAATACCTTCATATCAGAACTATAGATGCGGCATGGACCTCCACGAAGAAGGTGCCAGAGAAGCCTTTGAATATTTGATTTAATCGTGTCATGGTTAGCCGTGCCGCCTGCCATTGCATACACATGTCCATCAATGTATTCATAGCGCGTGCCAGGATCGCTTTCTTCAAGTTGAAAATACTCTTCAACCGTCATAGCACGTTGGTGCTCTAACGCCATCTAGCCCCTCCTTTTGCCTATGATTTCTTGCTCCTGGTTTTTTATATGGTGGATATGCTTCATTATAGCATAGAGATGCTGGTTATTTGGATGTAGGGTCATATCCAGCCCGTGATCTATTTTATAGGATAGAGCCTTATCCCACTTGCACTCCGTATACATTTGCTCTGGCATGGTAGCTCCAGGTATTTGAACAGTTGGAGATAATTTTGCTGTTTAAGGCTAGTTAATACTCATCATAAAATAATATTGATTACACAAGAATAAGATGATATGTTTAAATATATTGATATATATTGATATATATAGGGGGAAAATACCCTAAAAGGGTTTGGATTTATAGGAGAGATAATTGTGAGAAGAAAGTTATTAAAGGACTCTTCTAAAATAATGCTTGTTCTGTTACTAATAACAATTTTAGTGATGATAAGTGAAAAACCTGTGTATGCTCATCTATCTTCAATCCAGCCCTCCTCAGGATGTTTTTCTCAAATAGTAACCTTGAATGGAAAGATGCCAGCAACCTCAAGGTGTGTAGTTAAAAAACCACTTTTAACGAAAGGAGGAGGACAACTCGCTGTTTTGTCATCAAACATTTTGATCCAACAGCATTGTGGTGAGTATGTTATCAATGCATTAATACTTTTTCGGGATAGTAATTTTAGTGGAGACAGCATTTGTTTTAAAGAGCATGGGACTGCCCAGCTATCTGATTGGAGAATGTCGGATGGGACTAGCTGGAATGATCCAAGTGAGTAGTTATGTATCAGTCCTTTGGGTTGGATATTTCTATACGGACGACCAACAAAGCGGATACCGTTGGGGTTTCAATTGGCGGGCAGATCAAGAATCGTATACTGCTATATGTATTAGAGATATGACTCACTCTGTGTTGAACGGCATATTGAATAAAAGTATATCTAGTATTTATATTATGGGTAGTAATCATTGGTCAAATGCTATAAATGAGCAAGATGCTATGAAACCTGAATCTGGCTATTGTGCAGGAGATGTGTGAAATATAGGGTACCTAAGGAATGTATATAGCTTATACTAGCCTGCAAATTGACGATAGTAACTGTGAACGACCACAATACGCGTTGCAGCCACATTACCTCCAAATACTTCTATATGCAAGCTGTAGGGTTATTATAGCGTATATCGATTTGGGGTACAATAGTGTAGTTAGATATGGATTGTGATAAGCCCAGGGAACGTGATATGAGTCATCCCGAACTTTTTTGGGATCCGAAATGCCCGTTATGCATGCTTTCCCAACGGGAGTGCAGAGGGCGGTAGCCCTTTGCCGGGGTTTGGGGTGTCCCCAAAAAAAACCTTTTTCTCTCTTTTGTTCACCGCCGCAGGCGGCGAGAGAAGTAAAAGAAGTATTTGGGGACACCCCAAACCCCGGCAGGGAGATCCCTGCACCCCAGGTTTTGCGAACTTTTTCAAAAGTCCGGGTCCATTCATACTCAAGGGTCTATGATACTTTTTTATCAGGATTGTTCTTGAAAAATCATAACCAGCTTCTAAGCAATACCCGACCCTTCCACGATCCGCGCCTCATCACACTTCTCAATCGCACACTCCGGCTGATCGCTTCGCCGCACCGCTCTGTTTATCAGCCAGATGCTCCAGAACAACACGACGAGGGCAATCAATTCCCAGCCGCTACCTATCCAGCCGAGCGTGGTCAGTGGCGTGAAACGCAGCATCAGACCACCCAGAGCAGACCCCCCGGCAGAGCCAAGGTAGATCGCGGAACTATTGAGCGAGAGGACCACGCCCGGCCCCTCCGGCGATAACGCGATCAAACGATGCTGCTGGGCAGGCAATATCGTTGTTCCGGCTATGCTCCACATGGCAATCGCCACAGCAACGGTAAGAAACGAAGTAGCCGCCAGCGAGAGCGTAAGAAACGCCAGCCCAACCACGACCACACAGGGTACAATGGTCCGTACAGCTCCCCAACGGTCGATGCTATAGGCGCCGATGGCGTTCCCCAGCAGACCCACCAGTCCGAAGAGGAAGAAGACACTACTGATGCCAACGCCATTCAGATGCGTCACCTGCTGCAATAAGGGGCCGAGATACGTATAGACGGTAAAATTGCCGACGATACAGGCAAGGGTGACCAGTAATGTGACGAATACGGTCGGCTTGCGCAAGAGAGCCAGGCGAGTGCTCAGCTTAATCGCTGGAGGATTGGCAACAGTAGGAAAGAGAACCAGTACCCCGACCAGGGCAAGCGCACTCAAGGTCGCGATCAGCACAAAGGTCATCTGCCAACCAAATTGCGAGCCGATCACAATGCCCAGCGGCACGCCCAGGATCAGCGAAACGGTCATCCCGGTCAGTACCAACGAGAGAGCCCGCCCGCGCTTCTCAGCCGGGGCTAAGGCCACCGCTACCGCCGAAGCGGTGGGGGTATATAAAGCCGCGCCAATTGCGGCCAGGACTCGCGCTACGATCAGGACAACAAAGCTGGTCGCTACAGCCGCCAGCACGTTCGCCGCGATAAACAGAGACAGGCTGAACAATAACAACCGCTTGCGTCCTACATTCCCAGCCAGCGTCGCCAGCACAGGCGCTCCCAGCGCGTAGGTCAGGGAAAATACGGTCACTAATTGACCGGCCAGATCAACCGAGATGTTGAGCTGATGCGCAATATCAGGCAAAATGCCGGAAATCACAAATGCGTCCGTCCCTAACGCAAAGGTTCCCACCGCCAGCACCAGAATACGAAACCACATGCAGTCTCTCCTCAACTATTCGTTTCATTCTTCACGAACAATTGAAATTATGCTCCCAAAAGTGCTACAATAGGGATGAAGAGAACGCCGCACCACACCGCCAGATTTGTGAAGCAACGCGTCGTTTCTCTCTACACAATTTCTATTGTTCTACAACAATCGAACAATTGAGATTGTACCATAGAAAAAAAGGAATTACAAGTGAGGACGCCGCATCATCCAGCCAGAGATGATATCAAGCTGTCGGATATCTTCTACGCCTTGAGCGACCCGACCCGGCAGAGCATTGTCAAAGAGCTGGCTGAGAAAACTGTATTGAATTGTAAAAACTTTGAGTTTGAGGTTGCCAAGTCAACACTGTCGCATCACCTCAAAGTGCTGCGCGAATCTGGCCTGACGCAGACTCGTCTGAGCGGAACGATGGCCTTTGTATCGC
>WNGQ01043350.1_pt1 | contig 11085 bp, 9 predicted proteins | sample 5407661 | NCBI WGS metagenome assembly WNGQ01 (sample SAMN13153382, study PRJNA577476) | soil metagenome | isolation source: 60 cm soil or saprolite under Garry oak tree replicate 2 | place: USA:California | collected 2016-06-15
GCGGGTGCAGCGGGAGCGGCAGCGCAGGACACGCCGGCCAAGGACAGCGGCAGCGTGACCGCGCGCGCCCGCCTCATCGCGAGCAAGGCGGCGACCATGCCCGGATGGCTGGCCGGCATACCGTCGAACACTTCATGGCAGCCGCGATTCCGCGGCCGCGCTCACCCGGGGCAGCGCGTCCAGCATGTCTGAGCCCCGCTTACGCCTTATTCGTGATCGCGGCTGGATTCGGCCCCGACGGCAGGGAATCCGCCACGATCACGCGCGCGTACGGGAAACCTGGCCGGGCTCCAGCGGAGGGGTGCCGACCGGGCAGCACGTGCGGCGCCCGCGGCACGTTTATGCCCACCCGACCACCGAACATTTCGCTCCGCTTTTCGTCACGCTCGGCAGTGCCGACAGCGAAGCGCCCGTGACCACGATCACTGGCTACTGGCTGGGGCTGGCCAAGCGCTCGATCCAGGTGGCGTGACGCCGGGTGCCTTCCGCTCGAACAGGCCCGGCGGCCTCGGCGGGGACGGCCGGGCATCGGCGTCGGTAACCGGCTTCGCGCCTGCGATGAATCTCTCCAGGCCGCGCCCGTGCATCACCCGTCCGGGAAATGGGTCAGCGGCCGAGAGCCTGGTCAGCGCCGTCACCGGCAGGTCGCGGCGGGCGGCGGCGAGCACGAGGTTGCCGAACCGCCTGCCGCGCAGCACCGCGGGATCGGCAATCAGGCAGACCTCGGCGAAGACCGCGCTCACCGTGGCCGCCTGCGCCCGCGCGTGCGCCAGCTGATGACCGTCCGCGACGTTGGCCGCGAACAGGCCCTCCGCGGTCAGCGCACGGGCGGCGGCCGCAACGAATTCCGCCGAGGTCAGGTGTGCTGGCGTGCGTCCGGCCGCAAACACGTCAGCGATCACGACGTCGACCGACCCGGCCGCGACGTTCTCAAGAACCGCACGGGCATCTGCGATGCGGACGCGCAGCCAGCCGCGCGGCCCGGATGGCAGCCGCCTGCGGACCATCTCGACCAGCGCCCCGTCGATCTCGGCAGCCAGCTGCCTTGACCCGGGCCGGGTCGCCGCGACATACCTGGCCAGGGTCAGGCCACCCGCGCCGAGATGCGCGACGCGCAGCGGCCGACCGGGCGCGCCCGCGAGGTCGATCACGTGCCCGACGCGCCGCATGTACTCAAAATCCAGGTACGAGGGATCGTCGAGGTCCACGTGCGACTGCGGCGCGCCGTCGAGCAACAGCGTCCACGCGCGCGGCCGGTCAGGGTCGCGGACGAGTTCGGCAACGCCCGAGCGGACTTCCTCCCGGATGATCAGCTCGCGGCGGCGGGGGCGCTGGCGGTGGGCCATATCCCAGTATCGGGTGAAATCGCCTTCCGACCGCAGCGCCATGATCCGTTTTTGTGTAAACCTGACCGCGATTATCGCGGTCAGGTTTACACAAAAACGGATCATGGCGAGCAGGGCAGGCGTGGCCCCTCGCGTGAACTTCGCGTGAATCGAACCAGCGTTGCCGAGGCGCGTTGGGGCCGCGATGGCTCGTCGCTGCTGCTTGGACCGGGTTCAGCAGCTTGCCGCTCACCGCGACAGGTGGGCGCCGAGGAAGGCGAGCTGCGCCGGGAGGCGCCGCCGCCAGAACGCGGCGTCGTGGCAGCCCCCGCTGACGGCCCCGGCAGGCTCACCGAGCCGCCGGCGCAGCGCTTCGGCCTGCGGGGCGAACGGATCGTCGCTGCCGCAGTCGATCATCACGGGCAGCCGCGCAAGCAGGGCCGTGCCCCGGGCCAGGTCACTCGTGGCGAAGTCGGCGGGACCGTCGAATGCGCCAGGGTTCGCTGCCCGCGCCGCGGCGTAGGAGGCAAAGATCGCCGGCGACGAAGCCACCACGGCGGCCGCACCCGGCACCGCAGCACCCCAGACGCCAGCACCCCAGACGCCAGTACCCCGCGCCGCAGCACCACGGGCGCCAGTACCCCGCGCGAGTCGTTCAGCGAGCAGCAGCGCGCCATAACCGCCCATGGACCAGCCGATGATCGCGATGCTAGCGGCCGGGTGCCCGCGCCGTGCCAGTCGTGGCAGCACCTCGTAGACGATCATCCCGAGGGGATCGTCACCTGCCGCGCGGCGGTGCCAGTAGGTAGAACCGCCGCCGTCCACCGACACCATGACGAAGGGCGGCACACCCGCTCGCGTGACCGCCTGGGCGAGGAACGCCGGATAGCCGAGCTGCACCGCACTTCGGGCGCTGCCGCCCGCGCCGTGCAGCACAACCGTCACAGGCAAGCGCGCCGCCGGGCCCGGCGGGAACATTGTGATCATTTCGACATCCCGCCCGCGGTAGCGGGAAGCGAAGGTCTCGGTAACGACCGGCCCCGCCGTCAGCCCCGGTACACCGGGGTCGCTGCCGCACCGGCCGAGCGCACGTGCCAGCCGGTATTTGCCGGGCAGCGCGCCGGTCTCAACCAAGGCACAGCCGCCAGCCGCCGCGAGCAAAGCGCCAGCACCGCCGAGCCCGCCGGCCAGCACCGCGCGCCGGGATAAAACTGCCACGACGAGAATCGTCCCAGAACTATCCAGCCCCGTTTCATGATCACGGACACTTCCCAACTCCCCCATTTGCGGGCAGTGTCCGTGATCATGGAACGCGGGGCTGCGGCCGAGCGGGCAGGCGGGCGGCGCCTTGGCTAGCTGCTGGCAGGATGGCGCGCTGCCGAAAGCCTGCTTGACCTGGGCCTGCGCACTCGACGCGTACTGCTTGAGATTGCTCACCAGCGTGCCGATGCCACCGACGGCCGTGGCCGCGGCCCCACCGATTGAGGCGAAATCTTCCGCGAACTCGGCCGATGTGGTGGCCGTCTGCAGTTGTGCCGTCGCCGTGCCAAGCTGCTCCAGGGCCTGCTGCGACCTGGTGCTTGCGGCCTGCAGTTGCTGCCTGGCCTTCTGCACGGACTGGTCGGCGGAGGCAGGGACGTTCTGCAAGCTGCTCGTAACGCCTTTCGCCGCCGACTCGACAGCACCGGCCTGGGCCTGGAGTTGCTGCTTGACCTGGCTGCCGTTCGAGCTCGTGGTGAGCTTGTTGGCCAGGTCCTGCAGCGACTGGTCCAGCTTCTGCACCGATGAACACACAGAACCGGCCCATTGGGTGGTCGCGCCCGCGATTGTGGACGACCCAGCCGCCCCGGTCGAGCCCGAAGCCTGCGTGCCCGAGGATGAACAGGCCGAAAGGGCCACGAGGACCAATGCCGCGACACTCAGCGCAGCCGTTCGGAAAAGAATGGCCATTACGCCTCCAATTCAAGCGCCTCGGAGCCGACCCGTCTCGCTCCGCCTCACCCAGCCCCGGTGATGCCCGGCGGCAGCAAAGTAAACCCGGATTCTCCTAAACGGCTCCGCGTGCTGGCACATGACCGAGCCCGCACCTCGTTCGCACGAACACGCGGTGCGGCGCGGCGCTCGGGTGCCCTAGCTGCCGCGGCGCGCCGCCACGAGCAGCGATTGCGCGCCGACACCGACCGGACCGCCGAGGTCATAGAGAACCGATGTCGCCAGCCCGGCGCCGCCGGTGGAGATGGTGGTCGAAGCGTCCAAGCAGATCCAGTCGCCGGCGGGCTCGCGGTGCAGATGCACGGTGAGTTCAGGGTTGATGAACTGCCAGCGGGCGAAGTCGAGCGAGGCTGACGCGCCGTTGCCGCTGTCGGCGACCGCGAGCACCCGCTGCAGCGGGCTGATTTCTTCGTCGGGAACGAGCGGGTAGCGCAACCGAGCCCAGACCGTTGCCGGGCCCGGCGCGGCGAAGTCGCCGCGCACGACGCGCCATTCGACGGCCGACAGGTACCCGTCGACCCATTCCCGCGGCGGCGGGGTGCTCCCCGCAGCCGGCAGCTCGGGTGGCGGAGCGTGCGGCGCCGCCACGGGCTCGCTGTCGGTGCGCAGCACCCGCCACGCCCGGGCCCGCGCGACGTCGCGGCCGCCTGCTCGCGCGACCGCCTCGAGCAGTTCGACGCTGCGGCCGGCCCGGGTGAGCTCCGCTTGTACCTGGAGTTCACCGACCGGGATGACCCGCAGGATCTCGCAGGTGAACCGGGCGAAGATCATGTCGTCCCGGGGCGCACAGCGTTGGATCGCCCTCGCCATGAGTGCACTCGGCGGGCCACCGTGCTGCGCGCGTGCGTCCCACGGGCCCGTCGTGTGCGCCGTGGCGCGCCAGCTGTCGCCGCCGAGTGGGATGTAGAAGCTCGCGGTCACTTCGTGGATGCTACCCGGCTTCCTGATCAGGACGGCCAGCGTCCGCTGTGGCGGGGTTCAGCTGGACTCCGGCGCTCCGCTTCGCCAGCAGATCCTCGATCTGCTCCTCGAACCATGCCGACACGTCGCGCAGGTCCGTGAGCCGTTCGTGGCCCTGGTCGCCCGCCGACGCCAGCGCCCGATCGGCGACCTCGCGCAGCTGCGTCATGGTGCGGAGGCGGGCCTGCAGTGCCCGGTCCCAGCCTCCGCGCCGCAGCCGGTAGTAGATGTGGCGATCACCGGGATACGCGACGCGGTCCAGATACCCGAGGCCGGTCAGCATCCGCGTCGCCGCGCTCACCGCTCCGGCGGACAGCTTGAGCCCGGCCTGGATGTCGGGTGCCGACTGTTCCGGCGGCTCGCAGACGACCATCCAGCCAAGCACCCGGACAATGGCGCGCGGCGTGCCGATGTCGAGGGCCATCAGGCCGAGTTCCTCGACGAATCTTTCACGCCAGTCGGCTGCCGGACGCGTGGCGGCGCGGCGGGCGGTCATTCGCCCGCCAGATCCCGGCGCCCGAAGGCCACCCCGCCCGCCACGGCGGCGACGGTGCCGACCGCGACGAGGACGGCAGCGCTCGTCCAGTCGGGATTCACCGCGGGCGCGGCCGCCATGTGGTGGAACACCGAGGTATCGAGCAACCAGTGATTGGAGCTGAAGAACCCCGCGAGAAGCTCGATGAGAAACGACCAGGCGAGCACGCCGTAGGTGACGACGGACGTGGCGCGGGGCCAGACGCCGATCGTGAGCACGCCGATGCCGAGGATGCACACGGCCGGGGGGACCACGTTGATCCCGGCGCTGAGCAGGCTCGCCAGGCCCGCCCCTGCGTTCTGGCTGGCGGCGCCCAACCAGGTGAGGAGCCCCGCGAGCAGCCCGCTCGCGACCAGGATCGCCGTCGCCACCGCGACCTTGCCCGCGAGCCAGGAGGAGCGGGAGACAGGCCGGACGAGCAGGTGGTCGAGGCGGCCTTCGGCCTCTTCGCTCCGGGCGGCGGTGACCTGGGTGACAGCGACGAACGCCACCAGCCAGGCCACCATCAGGAACGTCACCCCGAGATATTGCAGCGTGCCCGCGCCGCGCGCGCCGAGGCGCGAGACCGCCTGCTGGACGCTCGACGATGTCGTCAGCATGCTCCCGCCCTGTTTGGCGATGAAACCCAGGAGCAAGGACCAGGCGCCGATCGCCGCCCACCAACTGAGCACGGCCGGGCGCACGAGGCGGACCGTCAGGCCCACCGGCCCCGACAGCAGCCGCGTATGCCCCGCCGCGCTGGCCCGGTCGGGCAGAATGCTCGCGCCGACGTCACGCTGGCCCGCCAGGTACACCGACAGGCCGGCCAGCACCACGACAAGCCCGGCGATCGGGGCCAGCGCAGCGCATAGCAGGCCCCCAGGGCCGCACCGGCGTAGCCGGCCGCTTGGCGGCGAGTAGCCGCTAGCTGGCTGGTGAAGGCCCCCGCGGCGAGGAACACTGCGGCGGAGGCGACCAGCGCGACCGCGAGGAACAGCGCCGGGCCCGCGGCGATACCGACCTTCGAGGACCGCCCGACCACGACGATGATCACCGCCGTTAGCGCCCACAAGGCGGCCAGACCTGCGCCGAGACCGGCCAGGGCCTGGCCGGTGGCGCGGCGCCGGGTCGTCTGGCCGGCCAGCAACAGCTCCCAGCGCCCGGCCTCCTCCTCACCGCGAAGGAGTCTGGTCCCGGTCAGCAACCCCCATACCGCGCCGAGGACGATCAGGAACATGAAGCTCTTCCACACCGTGTAGCCGGCCACGGTCTGAATCTCACGGGCCGGCCCGTTGATCGCGGCCAGTCCCCCGTTCGAGCCGAAAAGCGCGGCGAACCGCGCCCGCTGTGCGAGCGTCTTGTACGCCGCGACGTAGCCCAACGCCGACGACGCCACGGTGAGCCCGAAGACGTAGCCCCACAACGCCCCCGAGCGAACCGCCCGGCGCGCCGTGCGGAGTGCGACAACGGCAGCGGGGTAGCGGCCGGCGCGCGCCGGGGCCGCGACGGCAAGATCAGCGTGCATGAGCCGGCGCTCCCTGAGTCTCGCTGCTCGCACCGTAATGGGCGAGGAACAATTCTTCGAGCGAGGGCTCGCGGCTCAACAGCTCGTGGACGCCCGCCGCGGCCAGCACCTTCAGCAGCGGCTCAACCGTTCCGTGCACCTGGCAGCGCACCACCCGCCCGGTCACCTCGACCGAGCTCACCCCGGGCACCCGCGACAGGTCGGGGACCGACCCGTCGAAGGTGGCCTCCACGGTCAGCGCCGATAGATGGCGCATCTGCGCCAGGGTTCCCATTTCGACGAGCACGCCGCCGCGGAGGATTCCCACCCGGTCGCACAGCGCCTCGACCTCGCTCAGGATGTGCGACGACAAGAAGACCGTCTGCTTGTGCTCGCGCGCCTCCTGGATGCAGTGGCGGAAGGCCTGCTCCATCAGCGGGTCGAGACCGCTGGTTGGTTCGTCGAGTATGAGCAGGTCGGGACGGGCCATGAGGGCGCCGATCAGGATTAGTTTCTGGCGGTTCCCCTTGGAGTAGGCGCGCACCTTCTTCGCCGGGTCGAGGTCGAACCTTTCGATCAGCTCGTCGCGATATGCGGCGTCGACCCGGCCCTGCACGCGGCCGAGCAGGTGCAGCGTCTGGGCCCCGGTGAGCGACGGCCACAGGCTCGCCTCGCCCGCCACATAGGCGAGGCGGCGATGGGCCTGCACCGCCTGGCGCTGGCAATCGAGCCCGAATATCTCCGCCCGGCCCGCGCTCGGCCGCGCCAGCCCAAGCAGCAGCCGGATGGTCGTCGTCTTGCCCGCCCCGTTCGGGCCCAGGTAACCGACGACCTCTCCCTCGGCCACCTCAAGCTCAAGATCTCGCAGGGCGGCGACCGAGCCGTAGCTCTTGGACAGCCCGTCCGTTCGGATGGCGGCGGATCCCATCGGCCTGGCAACCTTTCACTAGTTTCATTCTCCAGTGAAACTAGTGAAAGCACCCCGGGTCAAGTAAGAGCCGAAGGTCCCATCCGTGCTTGATCCTTTAGCTCCGAGGATAGAGCCGCCTTTCCGGGCCCCTATCCTCGGAGCTGAGGGATCTTGGAGCGAGGAGCCCGGATCAACGGCGCGGTCACGACCCGCGCATCGCGCGCAATGACTCCTTCAGCGATCCCATCGTGGCCAGCACCGCCGTCGGCTCGTATCCACAGTGCGCCATGCAGTTCGCGCAGCGCGGATCGTTGCCCCGGCCGTAGGAGTCCCAGTCCGTGGTCTCGATCAGCTCACGGTAGGTCTTGGTATAACCATCGGACATGAGGTAGCACGGCCGCTGCCAGCCGAACAGCGAGTAGGACGGAATCCCCCATGCCGTGCACGCGAAATCGCGCTTGCCCTCGAGGAAGTCGAGGAACAGCGGCGAGTGGTTGAGCCGCCAGCGCTTGCGGTTCCCGTTCGCGAACGCCTTGCGGAACAGCTCACGCGTCTCCGTCACGCCCAGGAAGTGATCTTGGTCCGGCGCCTTCTCGTACGCGTACGCCGGGGAGATCATCATCTCGTCGATCTTCAGGTCGTCGTTGAGGTAGTTGAGCACGTCAATGACGGTCTGCGGGCTGTCGGTATTGAAGAACGTGGTGTTGGTGGTGACGCGGAACCCGCGCCGCTGGCACATGCGGATCGCCTCGACCGCCTCGTCGAACACCCCGTCCTTGCAGACCGACGCGTCGTGCCGCTCGGCGAGGCCATCGATGTGCACCGCCCACGCGAAGTAGCGTGACGGCTTGAACTTGTCGATGTGCTTGGGCAGCAGCAGCGCGTTCGTGCACAGGAAGACGTACTTCTTGCGCGCGATGAGCTGGCGCACGATCTCGTCGATCTGCGGGTGCATCAGCGGCTCGCCGCCCGCGATGGACACCATCGGCGCGCCGCACTCCTCGATCGCGGCGATCGCCTGCTCCACGGGCATGCGTTGCTTGAGCACGCCGGCCGGGTGCTGGATCTTGCCACAGCCCGCGCACTTCAGGTTGCACGCGAACAGCGGCTCGAGCTCAACGAGCAAGGGAAACTTGCGTCTGCCGCGTACCTTCTGCCGCAGCAAGTACGCGCCGATCCGCACACTCTGTCGCAGCGGCATCGTCATGACGGCCGCACCTCCTTGGGCAAGGAAAAACTCACGGATTCGGTGGCCACCACGCGCTCTTCCACCTCGACCTTCCCGAGCCCGCGAAGGGCTCCGATCACCTCGTCCACCAGCGCGGGGGGTGCCGACGCACCCGCCGTGAGCCCGACCACGGACACCCCGGCCAGCCAGGAAAGCTGGATCTGGCTGACATCCTCGACCAGGTAGGCGGGCGTGCCTGCGCGCTGCGCCGTCTCCACCAGCCTGACCGAGTTGGATGAGTTCGCCGAGCCCACCACCAGCACCAGGTCGGCGTCGGCCGCGATCGCGGCCACCGCCCGCTGCCGGTTGGTTGTCGCATAACAGATGTCGTCACTGCCTGGCCCCCGAGCATCGGGGAAACGCGTCCGCAGCGCGCCCGCCACGGATTTCGCCTCGTCCACGGCCAGCGTGGTCTGCATCAGGTAGGCCACCCGTGACTCGTCCGCCGGCCGCAGCGCAGCCACATCGGCGGCGGTTTCCGCGAGCACCACCTGGCCGGGCGCCTCGCCGAGCGTCCCCTCCACCTCGTCGTGGCCCGCGTGCCCGATCAGCACGACCTGGTAGCCCTGATCCGCGAACCGGCGCGCCTCGGTATGCACCTTGGTCACGAGCGGGCACGTCGCGTCCACGACGTCGAGCCCCCGCCGCGCGGCGTCGGCCCGCACCGCGGGCGCCACGCCGTGTGCGGAGAACACCACCACGGATCCGTCGGGCACCTCGTCGAGTTCCTCGACAAACACCGCGCCGCGGTCGGCGAGCGAGCCGACGACGTGCGCGTTGTGGACGATCTGCCGCCGCACGTACACGGGCGGGCCATGGTTTTCGAGCACGCGCTCGACGATCTCGATGGCCCGCTCCACCCCGGCGCAGAACGACCGCGGCCCCGCGAGCAGCACTTTGCGGTCACCGGCCGCCGCGGCCCACCGCTGCAGTACCGGCCCCGCGCGCCGCAGGGCGCGCAGCGCGGCCAGCCCTCCCGACACCGTCGCCGGGTGCAGCAGCGGCCCGGACCGCCGGTGGCGAGGCGCGCGCGGTCCGCGCCGCGCGCCAGCCGCGCGGTGGTGACCACCGGCCCGGTCCTGGCGGCGAGCCCGGCCCGCCGCAGTTCGCCGGCCAGCAGCGGGGCGGACGGGCACGCGACCACCGCGCCGTCCAGGCCTTCGCCGCGCACTTCGGTCGCGACCACCAACTCGCCGGGCGCCAGCCCGGTGTCGAGCGCACCGCCGACACCGGTGACCGCCAGCATCCCGAACGGCTGCCGCGCGAGTTCACGTGCCCGCCGTGCGGAGCGCCTTGGCCCGAACCCGGTCCGCACGACCCGCACGCCATGTGCGCCTGCCAGCCCGCGCCGGACCGCGCGTGCCTCGACCCGAAGCGGCGCGCACGCGAGCAGGCGAGTCACCGTGTCCTCCTGCCGCTAGCACTTCCGGGGGGCCCGGGGGGCTTGGAGGGCCCGGGGGGCTTGGGGGGCCCGGGGGGTCGCGCCCCCCGGCTGCCACCGCCGGGGGGCCCGGGCCGTCGGGGCCCGGGGTGTCCCGGGGAAGCTCCGTGTCCCCCCGGGCTAGTACTGTCCACAGAATCCGGTTCGGTACTCCCGTGGGTCTTGACAGCCTGGAAAAATCGGCAGTAGGGCAACGCCCCCAAGGGCGGGCGGGCCGTGTAAGGGAATTGTTCGGCTGTGATCATGCGCCGCCTCGCAGGTAACGGCCGAGCGCGCTGACGGGGAACATCAGCCGGTACAGGTGGTAGTTGAGGTAGAAGTCGCCGGGGAACCCGGTGCCGGTGTACTGCGGCTCGTCCCAGGTGCCTGCCGCGGTCTGGTGGTCGATCAGCCAGCGCACACCGGCTTCGATCGCACCCGCCTCGCGGCCGGCCGTGCTGGTGACAGCGCTCGTGACAGTGCCAGCCACAGTGCCACCAACCGTGCCACCGACAGGGCCACCGACGGACAGCAGCCCGATCAGCGCCCACGCGGTCTGCGAGGCGGTGGACTCCCCCTTGCCCGCGAATCCCGGGTCGTCGTAGGAGCGCAGGTCCTCGCCCCAGCCGCCGTCGGCGTTCTGGTGGGATACGAGCCACTCGACGGCGCGGTGGATCGCGGGCTTACCCGGCTTCACCCCCGCGGCGATCAGCGCGGGCAGCACCGCGCCCGTGCCGTACACGTAGTTCGCCCCCCACCGGCCGAACCACGACCCGTCGGGCTCCTGCGCCCGCAGCAGCCAAGCAACGCCGCGCCGCGCCGCCTTGCCCGCCGCGAGCCCCTCGCCGGCGAGGGCTTCCACGACATGCGCGGTCACGTCCGCGGATGGCGGGTCGATCACAGCGCCGAAATCGCAGAACGGCAGCTTCGTGCACAGTTGCCGTGTGTTGTCGGCGTCGAACGAGCCCCAGCCGCCGTCGCGGGACTGCATGCCCTCGATCCACCGCAGCGCGCGCTCCAGTGCTACCGATTTCCATGATCCCGGAGACTTTTCAGTGATAATCCCTGAAAAGTCTCCGGGATCATGAAGTGCGGGGTTGGGCGCGGGCGCGGCGTCGCGATCATGAAGTGGGCCGTCATCGGGGAGCGCCGCGTGGTGCAGGGCGAGTACCGCGACGGCGGTGTCGTCGATGTCGGGGTATTCGTCGTTGTCGAACTCGAAGGCCCAGCCA
>WNGQ01007382.1_pt1 | contig 11083 bp, 12 predicted proteins | sample 5407661 | NCBI WGS metagenome assembly WNGQ01 (sample SAMN13153382, study PRJNA577476) | soil metagenome | isolation source: 60 cm soil or saprolite under Garry oak tree replicate 2 | place: USA:California | collected 2016-06-15
TTCTTGACCAGCCGGATATCCGACAATTGCATTTGTTTGTCGATCGCTTTGCACATGTCGTAGATCGTGAGCAGCGCGACGGCTACGCCGGTAAGCGCTTCCATCTCGACGCCGGTCTGCGCAACAGTCCGGGCGGTGCATTTCACCTCCGCGTGATTGTTCAGCGTGACGATTTCTATCTTGACCTCGCCTAACGGCAAGGTGTGGCAAAGCGGAATGAGGTGGGCAGTTTGTTTGGCGGCTTGAATGCCGGCAATCCGCGCGGTGGCAAAGACGTTGCCTTTCGCGATTTGATCATTTGCGATCAGGTCGAGCGTTTCGCGTTGAAGCCGGATTTTTCCTGTTGCAACTGCGGTCCGCGCGGTGATCGGCTTGGCCGAGACATCGACCATTTGTGCGCGGCCGTCGGCGGCGATATGGGTGAGACGCCTCATCGATCAGCCGCCAATTGCAACCATTTTGCGGCCAGGCTTGTAATTGTCGCGAAAATCGTGCTGCTCCGGCTTTCGATCGACAACGTCGAGGAAAAACTGTTTGAGTTCCTCATCACTCGCGCCGGCTCGAAGTGGTTTCATGATGTCGAACTCGAGGTAGCTACCAAGACAAGGACGTAACTTTCCATCGCAAGTGAGACGAAGTTTGTTGCAGCTCTCGCAAAAGTGAAGGTTCGTCATCGCACCGATAAAACCGATGCGTTGTTGACGGCTCGGGATCTGATAGTAAGAGGCTGGTCCATTCGTTCGAAACTCCGGCTCTGGAATCAATGAAACGCAGGATTAAATTACGCGCCGCAGCAAACTCGATTAGCGGAATTAATTGGTCTTCATTTCGGCCGCGCATCAGGACCGTATTCAATTTGATTTGATCGAATCCTGCTGTGATGGCGGCATCGATCCCGTTTAGGACTTGTGGGTGTAAATCGCGCCCGGTGATTTCGGAATAAACATTTCGATTCAATGTATCGAGCGAAATATTGACCGATCTCACGCTGGCGTTTCGTAAAGCTGCCGCCATTGTCTGCTGCGGCTCAACTTCCCGCGCGAGCAATGTCCCGTTCGTGGAAAGACCTATGTCGCGAAGTCCTGGAATTTTCGGAAGTTCGCGAATAAGATCGAGCACCCCGCGGCGAGTGAGCGGCTCGCCCCCGGTGATCCTGACATTCGACACACCCAGATCGGTTGCAATGCGAATGAGGCGCAAGGTTTCCTCGAAATTCAGGATTTCTTCCCGCGGCAACCACTCCTGCAACTCATGCGGCATGCAATAGGTGCAGCGCTCGTTGCAGCGGTCTGTGATCGAGACACGCAGATAGGAAATCCGATGGCCGTATCGATCCTGCATTCGAGCGCAACGTTACGGTTAATGCGGAGTTGAATCAAGGAAGTGACATGATTGACTCATAACTCGGCGACTGTATCATTTTTCCTATGAGGCGTCCCTTCTTTTTCAGGACTCTGACCCTCGGCATCGCCGCCAGCGCGCTAGTTCTTGCGAGTTGTTCCACGACCGAGACGCGAATCTCCGGGCACCCCGAAATTTACCAAACTCTTTCTCCGAGGGACCAATCGCTTGTCAGCCAAGGACAGATCCGCGCGGGTATGTCGCAAAATGCAGTGTGGCTGGCCTGGGGCTCGCCCGATCGGAAAATTGTGGGCAATATGCGCGGCCGTCCAACTGAGACTTGGATTTATGTAAATTACACGACGGCTCCGTACGGTTACGGATACCCATACGGCCCGTATCGTTACGGTTATGGTTACGGTTTCGGATTTACCAGCGTCGGTTTTGTGGGCAGCCACCATCATCATGGCGGCCGGTCTTTCGTGTTCTTTGGCGATCCCTTCTTCGATCCATTCTATTATTCCTACATTCCGCCGAGCATTCCGTATCCGACCAAGACGGTCACCTTCGGAAACGGCCGGGTCGTGTCGTTCCAATACCTGGTGCCACCGTACCGCTGATTAAGAAATTCTCTCGCGTTCTGCCACAGAACGAATCAGAGTCGCGGCACGCCTGACAAATGGCTTACCGCTCATTTCGAAAGTTCCTCGACGCTCTTGACGAAGCGGGCGAGCTGAAACGCGTCGCCGTCCCGGTCGACACAGATCTGCTCATTGCAGAGTGGGCGGACCGCGAAATGAAATCGCCCGGTGGAGGGAAGGCGCTTCTTTTCGAGCAACCGATTGTCGATGGAAAAAAATCGGAATTCCCGGTCGCGATCAATACGATGGGATCGCGCCGCCGGATGGCGTTGGCCCTCCAGGTCGCGGAAATCGCAGATATCGCCCAGGAGATTCAACTCATCCTGAAAGCGAAACCGCCAACCGATCTGCGCGAAGGTTGGAGTTTGCTCAAGCAAGGAATTCATCTATTGCACGCGCGCCCAAAACCCGTGCACGAGGCCCAATGCCACGACGTTGTCCACAAGATCGGCAACGGAAGAGATTTTTCATTGAACGAGCTGCCGATTCTTAAATGTTGGCCGAAAGATGGCGGACGTTTTATCACGTTGCCGAATGTGCACACACGCGATCCCGAGACAGGAGCACGAAATATCGGCGTCTATCGGATGCAAATTTATGACGAGCGCACGACCGGAATGCATTGGCAAATTCACAAGGTGGGCGCGCGCCATGGCAAGCGCTATTACGAACGCGGTGAGCGCATGCCGGTTGCAGTCACGCTAGGCGGCGATCCGATCTATACCTTCGCGGCAACCGCACCGCTGCCCGATGGTTTGGATGAAATTCTTTTTGCGGGTTTTCTTCGAAAAAAATCGATCGAGCTCGTTCGTTGCAAAACAATCGATGTCGATGTTCCGGCCGACGTCGATTTTGTGCTGGAAGGTTATGTGCAACCCGGCGAGATGCAACCGGAGGGGCCGTTTGGCGATCACACGGGTTTCTATACCGCGGTGGAAGACTATCCGGTATTCCACTTAACCGCGATTACACATCGGCGCGAGGCGATTTATCCGACAACCATCGTAGGTGTGCCGCCGATGGAGGATTATTATATCGGCGACGCGTGTGTGCGGATTTTCCTGCCAGTATTCAAAATGAATTTCCCGGAAATCGTGGACATGACGCTGCCGCCGGAAGGCGTTTTCCATAATCTCGTGTTCGTCAGTATCCGGAAGCAGTACCCCTATCAGGCTTTTAAAGTCATGCACGGCCTATGGGGCATGGGCCAGATGATGTTCAGTAAATACATCGTCGTGGTTGACGAGGACTGCGACGTGCACAATACGAGCGAAGTGCTCTTTCGGTTGTGCGCGAACACCGATCCAGCGCGGGACACGACTGTCATCAAGAATCCGAGCGATTCGCTTGACCACGCGCCCACCGATCAAAACATCGGTTCTCACATGGGGTTTGACGCAACGCGCAAGCTGCCGGGTGAAAACTACCACCGGCCGTGGCCGGAATTACTGAGGATGACTGAGGAAGCGCAAGCGCTCGTGGATGCACTCCAAGCCCAAACGCGCTGATCTCTGGGGAAACGCCTGAACTAAACTGCCGCTGATTAGGGTTTACGGAAAAGTTGCCCAGTATCGACGTCGCGAGTCAGTCCACCAGGCGGAACACCGCGAAGATCGTAAGCGCGACCGGTGTAAGGGCTGTAGTAGAAACCGGGCGTCCCAGCCCAACGCGCGAATGGAAAACCGCCTGGAGGCGGCGGACCGTAACGCGCGGCTTGATCCTCTTCGACGGCCGCCCCGACTAGCGCGCCGGCTGCGGCCCCTGCGGCAGCGCCGATGGCCGCGCCGCGGACATGACCTGTCGCTGCGCCGCCAATGATCGCTCCGGTCGCAGCACCTATTCCGGCACCTTGTCCAACTGGCGTTTCACAGGAGCTGAGAACAAAAGAACTCAGCGCAGTGAGCAAAATAATCGTGAAAATTTTTCTATTCATAAATTACCCGTGATGAATTAAACCGCGCCGGTCGAGCGAGGTTGCGTACTCTGCTGAAACGATGTTAGAAAAAATGAGCGCGAGCCAACTCACTGCCACTACAGAAAGTGACCAATTTAGTTTTCATATTCGTTTATTAACCCCTTTTCGTAGTGGAGAAGTCAGACGGACACTTGCTGCGATTAATTCAAAAACTTTTGAGCAGCTGCACTGCGATCCGACCCATTTTCGCCAGTTTGCCGAGGCGGTATTCTTTTTCGAAAATGCGAAATTTGTCCATCTCCATTTTACGAAGCAAACCGCGATAAACCGCCCCCATGATCTCGGCGGCGATCATCGATCGCCGATCTTCACGTGGAAGCGTAGCCGCGGCACGCGAGAAAAACTGCCGCGCACGCGCTGCTTCGAAGTCCATCAGTTGAACGAAGCGCTCATTATATTGTCGATTTTGCAGGTCGGATTCGGAGTAACTGAAACGCGCTAGATCTTCCTGTGGCAGATAGATGCGGCCTTTCCGCAAATCTTTCCCGACGTCGCGAATAATGTTCGTCATTTGCAACGCCAGGCCGAGCTGAAGCGCATATTCTTTACAGGCGGGATTGCGATATCCAAAAATCTCGATGCTGATGAGACCGACTGCGCTGGCGACGCGATAGCAATAAATACGCAGGTCCTCGAACGTCGCATACCGTGAGATGCTCAAATCCATCTCAACTCCGGTAATAATTTCCTCGAGCATATCGATCGATAACCAATACTTGTCGATCAAACGCCGCAGATCATGCGCAAGGGTCGGCTCATCTGGAATCTCGACGCGGAGCATCTCACGCCATGTTGTCAGGCGTCGTCGCTTTTCCGCGACATCGAGCTCCGAAGAATCGGCAGTGTCGTCGATTACACGACAAAATGCGTAGAAGACGGTGATGTCACGCTTGCGTTCGCGCCCTAACGAAATAAACGCCAAGGCCAGATTCGATTTGCTCTGGCGGGCAATTTTCGCCGCATTCATGTGCGTCCTCGCAGCTGAGGTTAATACTGGATCCATTTCTCCTGCTGAAGGCGTCGACTTTCGCTTTGGCGAAACAGACAGACCCACGAAGCTAGAAGCCAGCCCGTGATAATTCCGCGAAGACAGGCAAAGATGAATTTCCAAAAGAAGAGCGCGCCCAGTCGATCGGCAATTGCGCCGCGCACGATGGCATCGCAAACCATGATACAGAAAAAGTGGACTCCGCAGATGAGCAAAAACCAGGCGAGGCGGCCCGCATTTTGCCGGATGAATCGACGATGCGCGCGGATTGCATCGCCCAGGCTTTCATTATGCAGAGCCAGCGAGATTTGGACGGAGCAGAAAGCAATGATCAAGCCGCTTATCACGCTGCGCTCGATCGGCAGGTAGTCGAGCACACCGGGAATATTCATGAAGTAAGCGAGGAGGAGTGGCAGGCGCACCATCAAAGTGCTTACTAACACGACAATGCCAGCCCATTTTAAAACATAACTGAAGCGGCGCATAGCGAAGCGGAACAGCTCCCCTTCTTCAAAGCTGACTCCTTTTACCCACGCCAGACACACAGTGATCAAATACACTTGGATATAGACGCCAAATAGATATTCGAAAATAAATGCAACCGCATCCACCGTGGCCGAAATTTGCAATATCCCGGCGGCCGGAACGAGGCCGCCCCACTCCGGCAATCGCCAGAATACAATCGGCTTGAAGAGCGATGCCAACCCGCTCAGCAGCAGAATGAAGTAGATGAAATAGCTCCAGAAACGATACCTCTTCCACAAAGCACGAAGCAGCGCGCCGTGTAGACCGCGCCAGTTGATGATCATGAACACAGCGGCCAGGACGGAGAGCGGATAAGTGGTGGTCGCGTTGTCAAAAATTCCGGCCACCCCTTCCAGCGCAGGCAACGGCGTTTCTTTCCATATCTCTACAAATGTCGGCCAGTACCAACTCGGCAACGAGATGATCTGGTTCAGATCGAGATCGGCCGATTTTCGGATGGGCGTAAACGTGGCAAATTGGAAAACGAAGTAACCGAACCCAAGAAGGGCAAACGTAAGCCAGATGCGTTTGAAACGTCCGATGCAGCGAAACCCGTCGCCGAGCGATTGCCGCACCGGATTAAAAAACATCAGCAAGGCATATCCCCCGCACAGCCCAAGCAGAGCATATACTCGCGGGAGGCTCGATACCATGCCGGGAGAAATATCCGCCTAACGAATTAAGCCCCAGTGACGGTTGAACGGCCAGTAAACAAACAACCCGCGTCCGACGAGGTTTTCTTCCGGCACAGGTCCCCAGTAGCGGCTGTCATAGCTGTTGTAGCTGTTGTCGCCAAGAGCGAAATAGCCATTTTCCGGCACGACAAAGGAGCGATTTGGCTCCGCCAGATAATCTCGGCCCAGTGCATAACCGCGATAGGGTGGCTTCGCCGCCATCACCCTCGCGAAACCAAAACCTTCTGCGATTTTGTCGTTGGCGTAAAGAAATGGCGGGTCGATCCGCAACTCATCTCCCGGCAATCCGGCCAGTCGTTTAATGTAAAAAGGCGACCCGGTTTCCGGGTCCTCCCGAATCCCGAAGATATGATTTGTCCGGAAAACGAAAACGTCGCCCCGGTGTGGCTTAACAAAATTGTAACTAAACTTGTCGACAAAGACCTGATCGCCTGTGTCTACTGCACCCCTGGCAATAATCTCATCACGGTGATAAATCCGACCGGCAAAAATGTTGAAATCATGAGTAAGCGTTTCGGGCGGCGCGTAAACCAGAAAATTCTGCTGCTGGCAGATCAGTCGTGAAAATGTGAAGAAGAAGAGAAATTTTTTCTGCTCGATCTGCAAAATCTGGTCATCCTGACGCGAGACAACGTCGATGTAATTGCGGCCGAGAATAATGAAGTCCGCGATCTGACGTAGAATGTTTGGCACCGGCGTCGTACTGGGATGACCAATAATTCCGTTGAGGGTCGGTTGCATCGAGCCGGTGGGAATCTTAAACGGCTGCAAAAAATAAGAGCGAATGCCGACCGCCACCACAATCGCGACCAAGATTACCTCACAATTTTCCCGCCAGTGGGATTCCCAGTTTACCGGCGTCAGTTTGTGTAATGTTTTATCGAGCGCTTCCGCTTCGTTTTGTATCCTTTCGTGATCGCGCTCACGCAACGCGGCCCGGAGATTCTCTATTCCGGTAATGATCTCTTCCCGGCTCGAGGCACTGAGCAAATCCTTCTTATAGCGCAGATATTTTTGAGCATGCCGCAAGAGCAATCTGCTGTGCTTGACGTAACGGGTCGTAAACATTGATTCGTGTTCCTGGAAGCTAGGTGTTCGGTGTTGGTTGGACGTTTTCGCCTGGCATCGTCATTGCGCCCTTAGCACCTGGATGAACGCTTCCTGCGGAATATTGATCTTGCCGATGCTCTTCATGCGCTTTTTTCCTTCTTTTTGCTTCTCAAGCAATTTCCGTTTCCGCGTGATATCGCCGCCATAGCATTTTGCAGTTACGTTTTTTCGTAACGCCGAAACACTCTCGCGTGCAATAATTTTTCCACCAATTGCTGCCTGGATCGCGACTTGATAAAGCTGGCGCGGAATCACTTCTTTCAATTTGGCCGCGAGTTGGCGTCCCCTCGCCTCTGCGCGATCTTTGTGAACAATCGTCGAAAAGGCATCGACTGGTTCGCCATTCACGAGCAGATCGAGTTTCACCAACTTGGCCGCGCGATAGCCGGCGAGCTCGTAATCCATCGAGCCGTAGCCACGCGTAATGCTTTTAACCTTGTCGTTAAAATCGACAAGAATTTCGTTGAGCGGCAGTTCGCAATGCAACATCACGCGACGCGTGTCGAGCGACTCGGTGTGATCCATTTGGCCGCGCTTCTCAAGAATTAACTGCAAGATGTCACCGATATTTTCATTCGGACAGATTACGTACGCCTTTACGATCGGCTCCCGGATTTCCTCGATCACACTCGGATTGGGCAAGTACGCCGGATTATCGATCAAAAGTTTTTCGCCACGCGTTGTCAGCACTTCATACACCACGCTTGGACTCGTCGCGATGATGTCCATGTCGTACTCGCGCCTGAGCCGTTCCTGGATGATCTCCATGTGGAGCAAACCGAGGAATCCGCAGCGAAACCCGAATCCGAGCGCGACAGAACTTTCCGGCGTGTAAATGAATGCGGCATCGTTCAGCCGCAACTTCCCGATCGCAGCCTTCAGATGTTCGAAGTCGCCGGTGTTGATCGGATAGATTCCGCTGAACACCATCGGGTGAATTTCCTGAAAGCCTGGCAACGGTTCGCGCGCAGGGTGACGTTGGTCAGTGATGGTGTCGCCGATTTTTATATCGGCGGTCGTTTTAATATTCGCGATGAAATACCCGACATCCCCTGGACTGAGCTTCGGCTGCATGAGCATCTTCGGAGTAAACACGCCGACCTCCTTGATCTCATAACGGGCGTTGTTGCTCATCAACGTGATCGCGTGATTCGCTTCCATCGTTCCGGACACGACGCGGACGTAACCAACCACACCACGGTAAACGTCGAATACCGAATCGAACACGAACGCGCGCAAGGTTTCATCCGCCGGTTTTTGCGGCGGCGGGATGCGCTTCACAATCCCCTCAAGAATTTCCTCGATACCGATTCCCATCTTCGCGCTCGCTTCGATCGCTTCCTCGGAAGGGATTGCGAGGATTTCCTCCAATTGTCGATGGACGGCAGGCACATCGGCGTTTGGCAGATCGATTTTATTGATGATCGGAACAATCGTCAGCCCTTGTTTGTGTGCCAGATGAACGTTCGCCACTGTTTGGGCCTCAACCCCCTGCGCCGCGTCAACAATCAACAACGCGCCTTCGCACGCCGCGAGACTGCGCGAAACCTCGTAGGCAAAATCAACATGTCCCGGAGTGTCAAGCAGGTTAAGCCGATACATCTCGCCCGATTTACTCGTGTAACGCATCGTCACCGGATGCGCTTTGATTGTGATTCCCCGCTCGCGCTCCAAGTCCATCGAATCGAGCAGTTGGTCCTGCTTCTCGCGTTCGTGGATCGTGCCCGTGCGCTCGAGCAATCGATCGGACAATGTCGTCTTGCCGTGATCGATGTGCGCGATGATACAAAAATTACGCGTCAGCTCAATGGCCATGAGAGCCGCACTATGCTGGCAGAGCAGAAGGAGCACAAGCGGCCCGCTTGTTTCTAAGCCGCCCGCAAGCCAGAGGCTTGCGCTACCTTGGGATCCTTTACTATGTTCCAGATAACAACATGCCCACGCTAGTTATCAGCGGAACCGCATATGAACTCGTCGGAGATCTGATCACGATCGGGCGCGCCCCGGATAACATAATCGTTATTCGCGATCCGTCGGTTTCGAGTCATCACGCGCAGTTGCACCTTATCGGCGAAACGTATCGATTGAAAGATCTCGATTCAACCAACGGCACGCGCGTCAACGGCATTCCGACCACGGAAACGGCGCTGCGTTTCGATGACAGGATCCGATTTGGAGCAGTCGAAGCGCGGTACGAACCGGACGCTAGTGGGTCGCGACCCTTGCCTCAACTCGATGAGATTGAAGCCAATCCGGCAGAATTGAGCGTAGCCCCAGCCGATTTTGCGAACGCATCCCCATTCCCGCGCCAGAAAGATCAGAAGGACCCAACTCGCACTGCAATGTTTGTCGGCTCGGCAATCGTGCTGCTCGTATTTCTCGGGAGCATGATCGCCGTCCTCATGATACACGCCCCGACGCCGTAGTCGTCATCCAAGGTCGCAGGGCGGCCGAGAGACCTCGCTTCTGCCAAATGGACTCAAGACGCCCTGTCATGTCACGTGGTAGCGGACGTCTTTTCTTGCCGAGAGCGTCCGCGCAAGGGAGAGGTTCGTATCTGCGTTCAGAATGACAAATCGCTCGATATGACAGAACCGCACAAGCGCCTGCTTCTTTTCGACATCGATGGCACACTTGTCCATTCGGGCGGCGCAGGCGTGCATGCGCTTAAATTGACCCTCGTCGAGCGGTTCGGGATCGCAGATGACCTGCACGACATCGAAATCGCGGGTGTGACCGATTCGGGCATCGTCGTGAGCATCCTGAGAAAGCATAAGATTCCTGTGACGAACGAAAACATCAGTGCGTTTCTGGACAGCTACGTCCATTTTCTTTCGATCGAATTGCCGCGTCGCGAAGGCAAACTGCTTCCAGGCGTGCTCGAGTTGCTCGGGAAGCTGAAATCGCGGCCGCATCTCGTGCTCGCGCTTCTTACTGGGAATGTTGCGCGCGGAGCGCAATTAAAGCTCGAGCATTATGGCGTCTGGCATTTCTTTGAATTCGGCGCGTTTGCCGACGATCATCAAGATCGAAACCGGCTCGGAACATTCGCTCGCACTCGCGCAAAGGAAAAGCATGGTCGCGAATTCGCCGCCTCCGAGATCGACGTAATCGGCGACACCCCTCGCGATATTGCCTGTGGTAAAGCGTTTGGCGCGCGTACTATTGCCGTCGCGACCGGCACGTGGAGTCACGACCAGCTGGCAAAATATCAGCCAGATTTTCTGATCGATGATCTTTCGAATGTGGACGGTGTTATCGATACGCTCGGATGGTGATCGATTGACGATTGAAGGTGTGAATGAAAAAATCCGCGTCTCCCGCGTTTCCAATGCCCCGTAAAGATCATCCTAATGTGCTGCCGCTGGAAGGTGAACTCGATCTGCACGTCTCGCCTACCGTCGTAGCGTCACTCAATATGATGATCGAGAAAAAACCAAAACAGGTGGTTGTCGATCTTTCCCGCGTAACCTACATCGATAGCGCGGGTTTGGCGGCCTTTATCCAAGGAATGCAAAAGGTCGAAGCCTACGGCGGCAAGTTCGCGCTGGCCGGCTTACAGGAAACGGTGCGTTCGATCTTTGAAATCTCGCGGCTCGATCAGGTATTTCAGATTTTCCCGGACGTGGACGCGGCGCTGGTCGCAACCTGAGTCAGAATTTCCAAGGTCCGCGCAACATTTCCTGAGATATCGAACTGCGCTGCGCACTGTATGTTTGTCGATCTCACCGCAGCACTACGTGCTGCATCCGACCAAAACCACAAGGCGTCACGCAAACCGACGAGGTCGTTCGCGCAATCAACAATT
>WNGQ01006747.1_pt1 | contig 11081 bp, 14 predicted proteins | sample 5407661 | NCBI WGS metagenome assembly WNGQ01 (sample SAMN13153382, study PRJNA577476) | soil metagenome | isolation source: 60 cm soil or saprolite under Garry oak tree replicate 2 | place: USA:California | collected 2016-06-15
GCGCTAGTGCCCCGTTTCCGAAGTTCGTGATACGTCGCAGCAACCTCTGACACGAACTTCGGAAACCAAGGGGCACTAGCAAGTCTATGATCCTAGTGCCGCTTTTCGATTTGAAGTTCCTGACCGAGTTTGCCGCACGCTGTGCAGGAACTTCAAATCGGCGGCACTAGTCCTTGCCCCGGAGATCCCATGCCCGCAACCCGCTTCGACGTTCTCGGCATCGGCAACGCCATTGTCGACGTGCTTGCGCGCACCGACGACGATTTCCTGATCAAGCAGAAGATGCACAAAGGCGGCATGCAGCTGATCGATGAGGTGCGGGCAGAGGCAATCTACGATGCGATGGGGCCGGCGGTGGAGATTTCAGGCGGCTCGGCCGCCAACACCACGGTCGGGGTCGCGAGCCTCGGCGCCCGCGCGGCGTTCGTGGGCAAGGTCAAGGACGATGAGCTCGGCCGGGTGTTCGCGCACGACATTCGTGCCGCCGGCGTCGCCTTCGAGACGCCGCCGGCGTCCGAGGGGCCCTCGACCGGGCGCTGCTATGTGCTGGTCACGCCCGATGGCGAGCGCACCATGAACACGTTTCTGGGCGCCGCGCAGGACCTGCACCCCAACGACATCGACGCCGACATGATCGCTGCGGCCGAGATCACCTATCTCGAGGGCTATCTGTGGGACCCACCCCGCGCCAAGGAAGCCTTTCTCAAGGCGGCCGGCATCGCCCATGGGGCCGGCCGGCTGGTCGCGCTCACGCTCTCGGATGCGTTTTGCGTCGACCGCTATCGCGGCGAATTTCTCGACCTCATCCGCAAGCAGACCGTCGACCTGATCTTTGCCAACGAGCGCGAGCTGCACAGCCTCTATGAGACCGCGGACTTCGACGCGGCCGTGAGCGCGCTGCGCAACGACGTCCGCCTTGGTGTGGTGACCCGTAGCGAAAAGGGCTGCCTCGTTGTCACCCGCGAGGAGACTGACGCGGTCCATGCGCTACCGGTTGAGCGTGTCGTCGACGCTACGGGGGCAGGCGACCTGTTCGCGGCGGGCTTCCTGGTCGGGCTTTCGCGCGGCACCGACTACCGCGCTGCGGCGCGGCTTGGTGTGCTCGCCGCGGCCGAAGTGATCCAGCATCTGGGTGCGCGGCCGGAGACCTCGCTCAAGCAATTGGCTGACCAGAGTGGGCTCGCTGGCTGATCCAAGACTCTTGCCGGCTGATCCACGACTTGCTGGCTGAGACTTGCCGATGCAATCGGGCTTAGAAATCCCGATGGAATCGGCCTTGTCCACACTTACCCACAGGAATCAGGCGCTCACACAATGGTGTCTCGGAACCGTCTCTTTCTCGCGCTATTTACTTAGTCATTGGGGGGCCCGTTGTTAGACAGGACAAAGGCCCATGGGTTCCAGGTTCAGTCGTCTCCCGAGCCGATTTCCGGTCGGCACGCGCTATGTCATCGAAGGTCGCGGCGGCCATGTGCATCTGCGGTACCTCGAATTCCCGGATGGACGTCAGATCAAGCTGCCGGCCGACCGGACGCAGCGCGAGCCGCGCAGCCCGCTGACGACCGGTCCGCGCCGCAAGGCCGCAGGCAAGGCTGCTGCGAGAAGTCTCTAGCGTTTGAGAAGTCTGTAGTTTTGGTGCGTTCGCTGGATGGCCTGTCCCATCCCTAAATGGCGTCGTCCAGCGCTTGACCCCGGCCACCCGCAGGGTGTCCCGGGGTTCTTTTTTCGCCAGCGGACTTTTTCGCCAGAGGCCTTCGGAAAAGATCGTGATCAAACAAAACGTTAGACCTTGATCCGATTCAACTCAATCGGATCAAAGTCTGTTCGGTCAAAAACGGATCAGGATCAGATGAGATCGACAATGACGTGAATCGGCATCTCGCCGGCGTTTTTCATCATCTCGTGCGGGTTCATGGCGGCAGGGCGGTCGGCAGGAGCTGTAAAGGTCAACGCGGTCGTGTGGGTCAGGCTCCACGCGCTGGCAACGATCGTCGCCATCAGGACCATGCTGAAAGTGACCATGCGCATCGTCGTCGCTCCATATTTTTGCGGGGCGTGATTCTTTGAGGGTTCATGGCAACCGCGCGCACCCTAGTGGTCGCTGTAATGCAGGGTTCGGTTCAAAAATATGACCTGCGAGGAAGTCGAATTATCGGGTGACTGCGATTCGACGTGATGGGATATAACGAGGCGCGGAATGCACGTTAGCCGCGACCGACCACCAGGTGGTCGCGATGCACCATCTCGGTGCGGCCGCTAAATCCTAGAATTGACAGGATATCCGCCGAGGAGCGGCCCTTGATCTTCTCGGCGTCGGCGGCGTCGTAGGCGACGAGGCCGCGGCCGACCTCGGCGCCGTCCGGCCCGCGGATGACCACTGCGTCGCCGCGCGCAAAATTGCCATCGACCCGGATGACGCCTGCTGGCAACAGGCTGCGGCCGCTCTTGAGCGCGGCGACCGCACCGGCGTCGATCGTCAGCGTGCCCTTGGGCTCGAGCGAGCCGGCAATCCATTTCTTGCGCGCGGTCACGGGATTGGCTGCGGTCAGGAACCAGGTCGAGCGCGCGCCCTCTGCAATCGCCTTCAAGGGATGCGGGATGCGGCCCGAGGCGATCACCATATGGGTGCCGGCTTGCGTTGCAATCTTGCCGGCTTCGATCTTGGTCTGCATGCCGCCGCGCGAAAGCTCGGAGCCGGCGGCGCCCGCCATCCCCTCGATCTCGCCGGTGATGCGCTCGACCACCGGAATGTGCCTGGCGTCTGCTTTGGCGCCGGGTGGCGCGTCATAGAGTCCGTCGATGTCGGAGAGCAGCACCAGCAGGTCCGCGCCCGCCATGGTGGCGACGCGAGCGGCGAGCCGGTCGTTGTCGCCATAGCGGATCTCGTTGGTGGCGACCGTGTCGTTTTCGTTGATCACCGGCACTGCGCGCCACTCCAACAGCCGCTCGATGGTCGAGCGCGCGTTGAGATAGCGGCGGCGCTCCTCGGTGTCCTGCAGCGTGACCAGCACCTGGCCGGCCGTGATGCTGTGGCGGGAAAGCGCCTCGGTCCAGGTGCGCGCAAGTGCAATTTGACCGACCGCGGCAGCGGCCTGGCTGTCCTCGAGCTTGAGCGGGCCTTTCGGCAGCTTGAGCACGGCGCGGCCGAGCGCGATCGCTCCCGAGGAGACGACCAGCACGTCGCGCTTGTCGCCATGGAGCCATGCGATGTCGTCCGCAAGCGCGGCAAGCCAGTCCTCGTTGACGCGCGAAGCGCCGACGATCAGCGAGGAGCCGACCTTCACCACGATGCGGCGGAAATCGGCGAGGCGGGGCGTATTCATGCAAGCGCCGGGCGAATGTCGGTGAGCGCGAAATCCTGGCTCTTGTAGAGCAATGGGACGTCATGCGCCTTGGCCACGGCGCATAGCACGGCTTTGCTAGCTCGGCAAAAAGCAGCTCATGGAACCCAAGCTGCTGACCTGGTTTGGGTTTTGGCGGTTGTGATGGTTGCGTCGATCGCCTTGATCGACGCCCGCATGAGGTCGGGAACGCCGGCGCCGGTCACGGCGGAGACGACATGCGGCGTCTGCTTGGAGGCGCGCTTGAGCCGCGCGGTTTGCTGCTCGAGTTGCTCGGGCGTCAGCGCGTCGGCCTTGTTGAGCGCGACGATTTCGGGTTTGTCCGCGAGCCCGTGGCCATAGGCTTCGAGCTCCCCGCGCACGGTCTTGTAGGCCTCGCCCGCATGCTCGCCGGTGCCGTCGACGAGATGCAACAGGACGCGGCAGCGCTCGATATGGCCGAGGAAGCGGTCGCCGAGCCCCGCGCCCTCGTGCGCGCCCTCGATCAGGCCGGGGATGTCGGCGAGCACGAATTCGCGGCCGTCGCTCTCGACCACGCCGAGCTGCGGGTGGAGCGTCGTGAACGGGTAGTCGGCGATCTTGGGCCTGGCCGCGCTCACCGCCGCGAGCAAGGTCGACTTGCCAGCGTTGGGGAGGCCGACGATGCCGGCGTCCGCGATCAGCTTGAGCCGGAGCCGAATGGTGCGCTCCTCGCCCGGCTGGCCGGGGTTGGCATGGCGCGGCGCTCGGTTGGTCGAGGTCTTGAAATGCGCATTGCCGAAGCCGCCATTGCCGCCGCGCGCGAGGACTGCGCGCTGGCCCACTTCGGTCAGATCGGCAACGAGCGTCTCGCCATCCTCCTCGTAGATCTGCGTTCCGGCGGGCACCTTCATCACGATGTCGCCGCCGTTCGCGCCATGGCGGTCCTTGCCCATGCCGGCGCGGCCGTTCTTGGCCTTGAAGTGCTGCTGATAGCGGTAGTCGATCAGCGTGTTGAGCCCATCGACCGCCTGCGCGATCACATCCCCGCCCTTGCCGCCGTCGCCGCCATTCGGCCCGCCGAACTCGATGAATTTTTCCCGCCGGAACGACACGCAGCCGTTCCCGCCATCGCCGGAGCGGATATAGACCTTCGCCTCATCGAGAAATTTCATGACCCGTTCGATATGCGTGCGCCCAGGTCAATATGCGAGAGGCCCAAGCCGCACCGGACTGGGAGGCAGGTCAAATCTGATGGAAGAATTTCCGGAAAGCAGGCGACATGCACAAGGCTCGTCGGGAGGGGCCAGGGCGGGCCATGCCTCACTGATGCGGCCCAGGAGGCCCGCTCCCAACGCGCCGTTCGCGAGCTACGCCGCTCTACGCCGCGGTCCGAACGCAGCCACGGCGATCATCGCGGCTCGACTGGCCCGGGGGCATCTTCACCTCCGTTCGAACATGGGATCGCCGAGGGACGATCCTGGCCAACGACAAAATCGTGCGCCTGATCATGGCGGCTGTCAACGGTTCGGGACCTGCGTCATTTGGAACCAAGGCCGCTTGGAACCTGCCAGTGGGACGGATTTCACCGCCCCGGCAGGGACATCACTTTTCGTTGCTCTCAAGCACTGAATTGAAAACCCCGGGCGCGGGCCCGGGGTTCTCGACGCTCACAAATCCTACAAACGCGAAACACAGCAGCGATTACTCCGTCCTCCCAGGCTCGTCGCGCTGCAAATCTTCACGGATGCGCTGATCCGGGTCCGCGCCGACATAGTTGCCAGTGGAGTTGTAGACGTTGTTGACCGAGCCGGTGGAATGCCGCTGATGGTCGGTCGTCTGGACCGATGGATTGCGGACCTGATTAGGCACCCGCGAGGCAGTCTGGGCCAGAGCAGGTGAAGCGATCGTGGCGGCGAGCGCCACCGTAGCCAAGAGCATCTTCATGATTTCGGTCTCCTTATGTGGGGCGGTCGCCCGGGTCCGCTTATTTGTCGGTCCCGCGTCCCAAATGCCGCATTTGCGTTGTCCGATCAATTCACACCTTGGTATGAGACATTGATACGTATAGGCCAATTAATTAACCAACCAAATTAATGGAGCGGTTATTTTGCCAGCGACGCTCGCATGTGAGATTCGACGACGGCATGCCTATCTCACCAATCTCAGAGTAAAATTCTCGTATACGATTTTCCATCAGCTGGCAGATTGTGGGTCGGGTGTCGCGGCCGCCAGCGGAGGGCGGGCGCGGGGCTCTCGCGGCCGTTCAGCCGCTCGTTACTCGAGAGGCTGACCGACGCACACGAATTGCACTTTCTTCGGCTGAGACTTTGCTCGCCGCCGCTGTCCTCCCGCTCGGGACTAAATGCGGACGTCAGCGGTGGCCTTCGCTTTTGGGGGGAGCTCGCGATCGATCCGGCTTGCTCGGTTGTAGTCCGCGAACGCGCGGTCGACATCGCCCTTGGCCCAATACGCGTCGCCGCGGTTGTTGAAGGCGTTGGCATATCCGGGATCGAGCCGGAGCGCCTCGTCATAGTCCGCGATCGCGCGCTCGTAGTTCTTCATGTCGGAATAGGCCAGGCCCCGGTTGTTGAAGGCCCTGGCATGCTTGGGATTGAGCCGGATCGCCTCGCTGTAGTCCGCAACCGCGCGGTCGAACTCGCCCTTGGCCCGGTACGCGACGCCCCGATTGCTGAAGGCCGTGGCATAGTTGCCATTGAGTCGGATCGCCTCGCTGTAGTCTGCAATCGCGCGGTCGTAATCCTTCTTGTCGGAATACGCAGTGCCGCGGTTGTTGAATGCCATGGCAAGGTTGCGCTCCGTCTCGCGCCCCGATTGAATGATCGCCGTGCAGCCGCTGATCGCAAGATCGCGAGAAAAAATCACGTTCTTGTTCACGCACAGCATCCAATTCTGCGACAGCTCTGCGCCGTCACTTTCTGCAGCGGAAAAGGCAGCAACGAAAACGGCCGCAGCAGCGATGATGGGATTGAACGCACGCGTGTGCGTCATGGCCTCCTCCCATAATGGTTGCACGCTCCCAAGCAACTTAACATGCCCGATATACAATTTTAACAGAAAAAATACAACAAAAGGGACGAATTAACCCCCCTCGAGGAGGCCGGCGTCAGTGCCCGCCCACGGCCGGATTTTCCTGGAAAACAGACGCAATTAGAGGATTTTCGGCCGCAGGCGCTCGAAGCTGAGCGGACATCAGGCGGTCCGGGAATAAATCAAGCGGTCCGGGAATAAATCTCCGCCTGCCCCGATCTAGCTCCCGGAAGCACTCATGCTTCAAGGGAGATCGACGATGCGATCCGATCACGAAGCCGGCGTCAGCCGGCGCAAGGCGCTGGAATGCATGACCTGGGCCGGAACCGGCGTGCTGTGGACGATTTCGGGCGGTGTGCCGCACTCGCTCGGGATCATCGGCGAGGCCAAGGCGCAAGGCGCGGGGGGTCTGACCTTCCTGCAGATCAGCGACAGCCACACCGGCTTCGACCGGCCTGCCAATCCGAACGTGAACGGCACGCTCGAAGTGGCGATCAACAAGGTCAAGGCGCTGCCGGTCAAGCCATCCTTCATGATCCACACCGGCGACATCACGCACCTGTCGAAACCCGCCGAGTTCGACGATGCCGACCGGATCATCTCGCAGGCGCGCCTCGACGTGCATTACGTGCCCGGCGAGCATGACATCCTCGACGATGGGGTGAAGCTCTACCGCGAGCGCTACGGGCGCGGCGCCAAGGGCGCGGGCTGGTACAGCTTCGATGCCAATGGCGTGCACTTCATCGGCCTCGTCAATGTCGTCGATCTCAAGGCCGGAGGGCTCGGCAACCTCGGCAACGAGCAGCTCGAATGGCTCGAGAACGACCTCAAGGGCCGGGCCGCATCGACGCCAATCGTCGTCTTCGCCCATATCCCGCTCTGGACCGTGTACCCGCAATGGGGGTGGGGCACCGCCGACAGCGCCCGCGCGCTCGACTATCTCAAGCGGTTCGGCTCGGTGACCGTGCTCAATGGCCACATCCACCAGGTGATGCAGAAGGTCGAAGGCAATGTCGCCTTCCATACCGCCGCATCGACCGCGTTCCCGCAGCCGGCGCCGGGCGCCGCGCCGTCGCCCGGACCGATGAAGGTGGACGACGACAAGCTGCGTTCGGTGCTCGGCATCAGCAACGTCACGTTCAGGCCTGGCCAGCAACGGCTGGCGATCATCGACATGCCATTGCAAGGGTGAGGTATTTTTGCTCCTTGCATCCGCATATGAGAGGAACAATCGTGGTCGAGGCGGCGACCAGAAGCGGCGCAAGCCGATGAGGCTCGGCCGGCGCCGCCCGGGCCTGGCCTCCAGCCCGAAAGTCGAGTCCGAGCGGATGGTGGCCGGCGCGGGGAGCGATGACGCGGACAAGGCGCGGCGTTTTCGGGACGCCGCGTTGCCGCATCTCGATGCGGCCTACACGCTGGCGCGCTATCTGCTGCAGAGCACCGCCGACGCCGAGGATGCGGTGCAGGACTGCTACCTGCGGGCATTCCGCCATTTCGACACGTTTCGCGGGCCGGCCATCAAACCCTGGCTGATGGCGATCCTGCGCAATGTCTGCCGTGCCGAATATGCCCGCCGATCGCTCGTCGGCGGCGTCGAAGCCGACCCGGGCGCCGACGAGGAAGCCCTGCCGCTGTGGCAGGAAACGGAGGCGACGCCCGAGGCGCAAGTCCTGCGGCAATGGGATGCGCAGACGATCGAGCGGTTGCTGGCTGCATTGCCGGAGCCGTTCCGGGAAGCGATCGTGCTGCGCGAGATCAACGATCTGTCCTACCGGGACATCGCCGAAATCGTCGGTGCTCCGGTCGGCACCGTGATGTCGCGGCTTGCGCGCGGGCGTGCGCTCTTGCGCGAGGGGTGGCTCGCGGCCGGGAACGAGGAGCGGTCGACATGACTTGCGAGGAAGCCGGTCTGCTGCTGCACGCGCTCATCGATAATGAGCTCGATGCCGGGCACACGCGAGACATCGAAGCCCATGCCGCGGGCTGCCCGCGCTGCTCGGCGCGGCTGCGCGAATACCGGGCGATGCACCAGGCCCTGTCCGCGGCGGCGCTCCGCCAGGAAGCGCCTGCGCATCTCCGGCGGCGGATCGAGCAGGCGCTGCCGGCGCCGCGCGCCGCCGCGCCGAGCCGTCGGGCCCTGCTGAAGGGCTTCGCCACGGGCACGGCGCTGTCGGCGGCGATGGCGGCGAGCGTGTTGGTCTTCGTCACGCGCGGCGCCGAAGAGCAGCGCGTGCTCGGCGAGATCGTGTCGGCGCACCTGCGCTCGCTCCAGGCGGAGCATCTGACCGACGTGGTGTCGAGCGATCAGCACACGGTCAAACCGTGGTTCAACGGCAGGCTCGACGTCGCCCCGCCGGTCGTCGATCTCACGGCGCAGGGATTTACGCTCATCGGCGGCCGCCTCGACTACCTCGACGGCCGGCCGATGGCCGCCATCGTCTACCGGCGGCGCACCCACGTCATCAATCTGTTCGTGGCGCAGGCGGCAGGCTTCGACCGCGGCGCGAAGGTCGAGAAGATCCAGGGCTTCAACATCCGGCGCTGGAGCTCGTCCGATCTCAATTTCTGGGCCGTGAGCGACATCAACGCCGAGGAGCTGCAGGAATTCGGTGACAAGTTCGAAGCCGCGCTGCGCGCAAGCGGCGGCTGACAGTTGACCCGCAGCGGCGACGCATCCGACAAGATTACGGCCGCCGCGCCTCGAATCGCGCGCGCGTGAGCATCGTGTTGACGTGCAGGAATTCCGCCCCGCGCGGCCGGCAATGCAACATGGTCTGGCCATCCCATTCGAAGCCGACCTTGGCCTGCACGCGCAGCGAAGCGCAGTTGTCGGCAAAGGCGCCGGAGTAGATCGCGTCGTCCGCCCTGGTGGCGAAGACATGCCGCGCCAGACCGCGCACCGCCTCGGTCATATAGCCCTTGCCCCAATAGGGCTGTCCGAGCCAGAAGCCGAAATTGGGTGCCGCCTCGCGCTGCAGATGGCTCGCCGGCCGCATCCTTGTGCCAATGCCGCCGATCAAGCTGCCGTCCAAGGTGATCGCGAATCTTTCCTCGCCGTCGTCCGGCGGCGGATCGACCGCGCCGCGCACGAAGCCGCGGGCGTCTTCGATCGTATAGGGCCACGGCGGCACTGCGAGCCAGCGCACCACCTCCCAGTTGTTGAACAGGGCAAAGATCGGCTCCGCGTCGTCTGCGCGCAGCGGCCGCAGCAGCAGCCGTTCGGTGTGAATGTCGGTTGCGGACTTGTCGAACAAAGTCATCGGCGGCTCCGCAGGCCCCGCGCGGGCGAACTATCGAGCTCCTCGCCCCCGTCAGCGTGCCACTGGCCCCTTGAGCTCGACCCCGTTGCCTTCGGGATCGGTGAGATAGACCGAGGGGCCGCGGCCCTCGGCGCCATAGCGCGACTGCTCATCGCCGCAGGCGACGCCGTGCGCGGCCAGATGCCCGGCGATCGCGGCGGCATCGAACGGCTCGATGCGCAGGCACAGGTGATCGAGGTTGGCGCCGCCGGTCGATGACCTGCCCCCGGCCGGCCCCGCCTCGTCGGCGGGAACGATGTCGATCAGCGTGCGTCCGGCGCGGAGCTGCGCGAGCTTGCCTTGGCGCAGTTCGAGGGTGCAGCCGAGCACGTCGAGATAGAAGCGCTCGAGCGCGGCCGGGTCGGCGGCGCGCAGAACCACATGGTCGATGCCGAGGATCGAAAACGGTGCCGGCATATGCATCTCCCTTCTCGCACAGGAATAGGTCTCGTTGTCCTCGCCATTGAGATATTACGCCACCCGTCGCACCTTGCCCCAGCTCTTGAGCGAGGCCCAGAGGCTGCGGTCGAGGCGGAAGCGGTCGACTGGCGCGGAGGAGGCGAGCGCGCGAATGCGCTGCAGCACCACGCCGGTCCATTGGAAGCCGCATTTTTCGAGCACGCGGCGGGAGGCCGGATTGCTCACGCGCGCCCCGCCCTGCAGGCGCTCGTGGCCGATGTCGGCGAAAGCATAGTCGATCATGGCGCGCGCCGCCTCGGTGGCATAGCCCCGACCCCAATAGGGCAGGCCGAGCCAATAGCGGATATCCGATCCAGCACTGTCATCGCACGGGCTCCATGCAAGCGAAGAGGGGGAGCCGGCATCCCGTCTCCCCCTCGATTGGAACCCGTCTGGGTCCGCCGGTTCGACTGGATGCCGGCGGACGATTGTGTGATCCGCCGTCTATTCGGCCGCAGCCTCCGTCATCGGTTGCACCGATACGAAGACTCGGCCTTTGGCCTTGGTACGGAACTCGACCTGGCCGTCGACGAGCGCGAACAGCGTGTGGTCCTTGCCGAGACCGACATTGCGGCCCGGGTGCCACTTGGTACCGCGCTGGCGCGCGATGATGTTGCCGGCGAGCACCGCCTCGCCGCCGAAGATCTTCAGGCCCAGCCGCTGACTGTTCGAGTCGCGGCCGTTGCGCGAGGATCCGCCTGCTTTCTTGTGGGCCATGGCTTCAAGTCCTTCAGTCTCCGTACCTTACTACCGCGATTCCGCGCCGGAATCATCTCACGAATTGTCCCCGGGGCCTTCCGACCCGGGTCTTCCGCCTTCGCCGCGTGTCGGCCTCTGACCTAGTCGCAGATCGCGCCGAGCTCAAGTGCCCGCCGCGGCCGCCTCGTCTGTCCCCGCAGCGCCCGCGGCCGGCGCCTTTTGGGCCCGCGTTTGACGCTCGGTCTTTGGCCGAGCGGTTTTGCTGGGCTTCTGG
>WNGQ01006748.1_pt1 | contig 11080 bp, 10 predicted proteins | sample 5407661 | NCBI WGS metagenome assembly WNGQ01 (sample SAMN13153382, study PRJNA577476) | soil metagenome | isolation source: 60 cm soil or saprolite under Garry oak tree replicate 2 | place: USA:California | collected 2016-06-15
AGGTGCTGGACGAAGACGCCTTCGACCCGCTGGTCGGGTTCCTCGAGTCGGCCGGCCTCGACGGGCTGCTCGCGCTTGGGACAACGGGCGAGGGAATCCTGCTGAGCGCCGCCGAGCGCCGCCGTGCCGCGGAGCTCTTCGTGGCGGCGGCGCAGGCGTGCGAGCCGGTGCCGTTCTACGTCTACGAGTTCGCCGCACGAAGCGGCTACGCCGTTCCGGTCGCGGTCTTGGAGCGTCTGCGCGACAGCGCGCCGAACTTCGCCGGCCTGAAGGTCTCCGACCGGCCGTGGGAGCGGTTCGAGCCCTATCTCGTCGAAGGACTCGACGTCTTCGTCGGGCCCGAGTCCCTGATCCAGCGCGGGCTGGCGGGGGGAGCGGTGGGGGTTGTCTCCGGCCTGGCGACGGCCTTCCCCGGCGAGGTGGCTGCCGCCGTGCGAGGTGTTCCCGGCCCGGACCTCGAGGCGCTTCGCGACGGCCTCGAGCAGTTCCCGTTCCATGCGGCGGCCAAGCACGTTCTGCGGCGGCGCGGGGTGCCGATCACCGAAGACGTGCGCGCACCGCTGCGCGCGCTGACCGAAGACGAGCGGCAGGCGCTCGACCGATGGCTCGGATCGTTGTAGCCGGAGCCGGCGCCGCCGGCGCGTCGGTCGCCTACCACCTGTCGGAGCTCGGTGCCGAAGAAGTCGTGCTCTGCGATCGCGGCGCGGTCGCCGGCGGCGCGACGGCGAAGGCGATGGGGGGCGTCCGGCAACAATTCTCGACCGCAGCGGAGGTCCGGCTCGCGCAGGCAAGCATCCGCTTCTTCGAGGAGCTGGGGTCTCCGTTCTTCGACCAGGTCGGTTACCTCTTCCTGGCAACCACCGAAGCGGGCCTTGCCGAGCTCGAGGAACGTGCCGAGCTCCAGCGCTCTCTGGCAGTGCGCGTGGTGGCGACCGCGCCCTCGGCCGGCGTGCGCTCCGATGACGTCGCCGGCGCCGTCGTCTGCTGGCAAGACGGGGTCGCTGACCCGCCGGCCGTGGCGCGCGAGCTCGTCCGCCGAGCGGCCGCGGGTGGGGTGGGGGTGCGTGAAGGCGAGGACGCGACAAAGCTCGCTGCCGATGTGTTCGTGATCGCGGCCGGACCGTGGTCGGCCCAGGTCGGGAGGGAGCTCGGGGTCGAGCTGCCGATCCGCCCGCTCTGCCGTCAGCTCCTGGAGACCGAGCCGATCGCCGGCTTGCCGCCCGAGCTGCCGATGACGGTCGAGGCCGAGAGCGGTTTCCACTTTCGCCGCCGCGGCGACCGGCTCGTGCTCGCGATGAGCGATCCCGAGCCGCGCTGGGGCTTCGACGAGGTGGTAGACGAGACGCTCTTCGACGACCGTCTCGAACGGCTCGTCCATCGCTTTCCGGCTGCCGCCGGCACGCGGATCGACCGCGCATGGGCGGGCCTGTACGACATGACACCGGACGCGCACCCGATCCTGGGGCAGGTCGGCGAGGGCGTCTATGCCGCCTGCGGATTCTCAGGTCACGGCTTCATGCAGAGCCCGGCCGTCGGACGCGCGGTCGCCGAGGAGATTCTCGGTCTCGAGCCCACTTTCGACCTCTCCCCGTACCGGCTCGACCGCTTCGAGCGCGGAGCGATCTTCCCGGAGCAGCTGGTTCTGTAGAAGTTCCGCTTTCGGCGCAATCACGTCACCCACACGTGCATATTTCCGCGTTACGCTCGCCGCGGGCGGCGGGTGGTCCAAGCCACCACCCGGGTGGGGATGCGCGCGCGTGTACCTAGAAACGCCCGCGATCGCCGAAAAGCTGTGGACGGCGTGCTGGGCGCCATCGATCGCAAGCTACGGCTCGCCCCGCTAAGGCTCGAACGCAAGACCCCGCCGCGAGAGCTCCTCGACCGCGAACGCGCCCTCGATCGTCGCCTCGACGTCGAAAGGCAACTCCTGGCGAGCCGCCTCCGCCGACTCCCAGAGGTAGACCGCTCCCCAGCGCTCGGTCACCTCGTCCGAGATCCACGCCTTGAAGCGCAGGCCCGGAACCTCCTCGAACTGATCGACCGACTCATCCCGCAAGTAACCGCGCAGCTCATCGATCGTGGTCTTCGAGTCGGCGAGGTTCCAGAGGACCAGGCGGAGAAGCACGCGCGCTATTCGAAGAACCGCTCGTGATACGGCAGCTTCTCGAGCAGCTGCTTGATCTCGCGCAGGACGTCCGCCTCCTCGTGACCGAAGTCGTCGAGGTAGGAGTGCAACGCATTGCGCACGAGCTTCAGTTCGTCGTTCGTCAGCTCGATCGTGTGGTCGGCCATCAGAAGGACCCCCTCGGCTCGTAGCTTCCGCGCGGGGCTCCAACCGCAAGCATCGTCAATCCGTCCGGGCCGGCCTTCGGACCGCGCGTCGTCTCCGGATCGAACCTGAAAACGTCGCCCTCCCGGATCGGAACCTCCTCGCCGTCGATCACGTACGTGCCGAAGCCTCGAACGATCAAATTGACCTCCTCCTGGCCCGATTCCTGCTCGCTGTGCTGGTGTCCGTCGCCATTCGGCGGAATTTCGAACCAGTTGATCCCGAACGCAAGCAGATCGAGCTCGCGGCGCACGAACCGGACAACACCGCCGGGGCCAGCCGGCTCCAGGTCGTGCACGTTCACCCTCGAGTAGCCCATCAGCCTCCTCTCACATTCGAAAGACGCCGAACGTCGTCTCGGGAATCGGCGCGTTCAGCGCCGCCGAGATTCCAAGCGTCAGCACACGGCGAGTATCGAGCGGGTCGATGATCCCGTCGTCCCAGAGCCGGGCGGTCGAGTAGTACGGATTGCCTTCCTCCTCGTACTTCGCCCGGATCTCGTCGGGATCCGCGTCTCCGACCATCGTCAGCACGGTCGCGGCCTGCTCGCCGCCCATCACGGAGATACGGGCGTTGGGCCACATCCAGAGCTGCCTCGGCGAATACGCGCGGCCGCACATGCCGTAGTTGCCGGCGCCGAAGGAGCCGCCGATCACAACGGTGAACTTCGGTACCTCCGCGCACGCGACCGCGGTCACCAGCTTCGCGCCGTCACGCGCGATCCCGCCCGCCTCGTACTCCTTGCCAACCATGAACCCGGTGATGTTCTGCAGGAAGACCAACGGGATCTTCCGCTTGCACGCGAGCTCGATGAAGTGCGCGCCCTTCTGCGCCGACTCCGCGAAGAGGACGCCGTTGTTCGCGAGGATGCCGACGGGAAACCCTTCGATCCGCGCGAACCCGCAGACGAGGGTCTCGCCGTAGAGAGCCTTGAACTCGTCGAAGCGGCTCCCGTCGACGATCCGGGCGATCACTTCGCGCGGGTCGAACGGCTCCCGGTGGTCGTCGGGGATCAGGCCGTAGAGCTCCGCCGGATCGGCGGCGGGCTCCTGTCCCGGGACCGGGTCCCAAGGCATGTCCTTCGGCGGCAGGTTGAGGTTCCGGCAGATCTGCCGGACAAGCGCCAGGGCGTGTTCGTCTGAGGCCGCGTAATGGTCGGCAACGCCTGAGAGCCGCGTGTGCACGTCCGCGCCTCCAAGCTCTTCGGCCGACACGTCCTGCCCGGTGGCCGCCTTCACGAGCGGCGGCCCGCCGATGAAGATCGTCCCCGTTCCCTTGACGATGATCGTCTCTTCGCTCATCGCGGGCACGTAGGCCCCGCCGGCCGTTGAGGAGCCCATCACGGAGGCGATCTGCGGAATGCCCTTGGCCGAAAGCCGCGCCTGGTTGTAGAAGATCCGCCCGAAGTGGTCGCGGTCTGGGAAGACCTCGGCCTGCAGCGGGAGAAAGGCTCCGCCCGAGTCGACGAGATAGACGCAGGGCAGGTGATTCTGGTCGGCGATCTCCTGTGCGCGCAGATGCTTCTTGACGGTCATGGGATAGTAGGTCCCACCCTTGACCGTGGCATCGTTGGCGATAATCATACATTCCTGGCCCTCAACCACACCAATGCCGGTGACAATGCCAGCCGAGGGAGCATCATTGTCATACATGTCCCAGGCGGCCAATGGGCTGAGTTCAAGGAACGGGGTAGCAGGATCGCAAAGCAGGTCGATGCGCTCACGCGGCAACAACTTATGGCGCTTGCGGTGCCTGGCAATGGCCTCTGCTCCGCCTCCCTCCTGCACCTTTTGCACGCGCTCGCGCAATTCTTCCAGGCTCAACTGGAAATAGCTGGCGTTCTCTTGAAAATCCGCACCAGTGCGCTCAATACGTGATTCGATCGTGCTCATAGGCATCTCCTTGCTCTTGAAGCGTGGTAGGGACGGCCTTTAGCAGTCCGCGGTCGGGGAAAACGGACTGCTAAAGGCCGTCCCTACCACGCACGCTGACGGGGAAATTGCTTAGCAGCCGAGATGCTTGGCGATAATGATGCGCTGCATTTCGCTGGTGCCCTCACCAATTTCGTTGATCTTGACGCTGCGCCAATAGCGAGAGACGGGATATTCATCCATAAAGCCGTAACCACCATGGATCTGCACAGCATGATCGGCTGCACGTTTGGCGGTCTCGGAGGCGAACAGCTTGGCCATCGAAGCCTCACGCGAAAAGGGCTTGTCCTGCATCTGCAGCCAGGCCGCTTTATAATACATCAGGCGAGCCAGTTCGATCTCCATCTGCATATCGGCCAACTTAAACTGTGTTGCTTGAAACGAACTGATAGTTTTGCCAAACTGCTTACGCTGGTGAGCATAACTCAGGGCTTCGTCGAGACAGGCCTGGGCCAGTCCGACAGAGAGCGCGGCAATGGCAACGCGACCACTATCAAGAATGGCCATGAACTGTTTGAAACCGTCACCCCGATGGCCCAGGATATTCTCTTCAGGAATGATACATTCCTCAAACGAGAGCGGGCGCGTATCGGAGGCCTTCCAGCCCATTTTTTTATAGAGATTGCCGATGACATAACCAGGGGTATCTCTGGGAATAATCATGTTGGTAATCTCTTTGCGGCCATCTGATCGCGCGCCGGTCACGGCGGTAATAGTGACGCCGCCGGAAATATCGGTGCCCGCGTTAGTGATAAAGGCCTTTGAGCCATTGACGTGCCACTGACCGTTCTGTAAGGTGGCGCGCGTCCGGGTGCCGCCAGAGTCGGAGCCAGCTTCTGGCTCGGTCAGGCCAAAGGCCCACAGTTGCTCGCCACGCGCCAGGGGAACGAGAAAGCGTTCTTTCTGCTCTTCACTACCGAAGAGGAAAAACGGGGTAGCCCCCAGAGAGGTATGCGCTTCCATAGTGATGCCAACAGAGACATCCGCGCGCGAAATTTCTTCGATGGCGAGACAGTAGGAGAGGAAATCGGCCCCCGCCCCTCCATATGCTTCGGGGAAAGGCAGACCGAATAGACCGAGTGCGGCCATTTTCTGTACGAGGTCATAGGGAAATTGCCCGGCTGCATCGAGTTGTTCTGCTACGGGCTTGATTTCCTGTTCAGCAAATTCCCTACAGGTTGCACGAATAGCTTCCTGCTCGTCACTGAGGGTAAAGTCCATACGCTTTTTCCTTTTCCATTCTATGAGAAGAAATGTCGATGCCCCAGATATAATACACTAAGAAGCAAGTACACTTATTTTATCGATCGATCGATAAAATAAGTGTATCTGAGAAAGGGTAGATTGTCAATTCATGGTTTCAGGTGGAAGCGGGTGCGGTTCACGTACAATTTAAGGGGTGGTCTCTCTACCACGCATTTCGCGGTAATCCGTGGGAGGAATGCCGCAAGCTTTGCGGAAAGAGATCGAAAAAGCCTTGGGATTGGTGTAGCCAACCTGCTCGGCGATGTCGGAGATACGCAGCGCCGGGTCCAGCAGGAGGTGCTTTGCTCGCTGCATGCGGCAATCGAGCAGGTACTCCTGGAAACCTGTCCCGATCTCCTTTTTGAACAGCATGCTGATATAACTGACAGAGTAATGAAACCTTTGGGAGAGATCTAGCAGTGTCAGGTCTTCATGCAGGTGGTCATGTATCCATTTGCGTATCTGTTCAATTACCAGGCGTTCCTGTCTCTCAGAGAGTTCTGGTGCGAGCAGAGGTACCATGACTGCCTCGTGGACCAGACGTAGTACATCAGAAGGGTTTACAGGCTTGAGCAAGTAATCGACAACGCCGTAGCGCAAGGCCTGGCGTGCATAGTCAAAGTCGCGAAAACCTGAAATGATCACAATTTTCACAGGCAAATCTGCCGTTTTCATCTTTTCACAAATTTGTAAACCATTTATCTCCGGCATTCGTATATCAACAAAGGCGATCCGGATCTGTGGTTCAGTGCTCAGTATGTCCCAACATTCCTGCCCGTTACTGGCCTCCAAAACGGTGAGTTCACGATAATGCCGTGTGATAAGCACCTGCAAACCCTGGCGAATCACTCTTTCATCGTCTGCAACAAGTACCCTGTGTGTCTGCTCTTGCTTTTGATCCATCAAGGTACTCCTTCCAACTCTGGCTCTTCTGGAGAACAGAGGGGCAAACGGATAGTCATGACAATACCTCTCCCCGCGCGACCTGCGGCTAGAGCAAGCCCATATTCAGGACCGAAGATGCGTTGGACTTGTCCCTGGACATTGAGGATGCCAATATGGCGCGAGCGGGCGAGAAGATTTGCCTCGTACTTGAGCGCTGACTGCCAACGTTGAAGCTCCTCACCTGACATTCCTATCCCATCATCCAGAATCGAGAGCACCAGTTGCCTTTCTTCCTGCCAGCCCTTCACCTCTATGCTGCCTCCCTCGCTTTTCGGGTCAATGCCATGGTAAATAGCATTTTCAATCAACGGTTGCAAGGTGAAGCGCGGTATTTTATAAGTCAGCAATTCCTCCGGTATCTGGATCGCATACCCCAGGCGCTCCTCATAACGCTCTTTAATCAACGACAAAAAATGTTCTATATGCTCCACCTCCTGCTTTAATTCCACCAGCGTTCCTGCCTCTAACGCATAGCGCATGAGTTGCCCTAACCGATAGGCCATGATTGCCAGGCGTTCCTGCCCTTCCGTCACAGCAAGCATCTGGAAGGTGCCCAGCGTGTTATAGAGGAAATGCGGATTAATCTGGCTGTGCAAGGCTGCCAACTCTGCTTTTTTTCGTTGCAATTGCGACTCGTAATTGTCCTGAATTACCTGCTTTAAGCGTGCTACCATGTGATTGAAACTTTTCCCCAACGATTTCAGTTCACCTCTGCCTTGAGCGTGAAAACGCACATCGAGATTACCCATCTCTACCTGCCCCATCAGAGAACGAAGTTGGGTAATCTGCTCGCTAAAGCGGTAAATGACCAGAAGAGTGGCTCCCAATACTAGAAGGATCGTCAGACAGATCATGAACACCGTCGTTTGCTTGATGGCATCTATATCCTGCATCAAACTGGAGCTGGGGACGAGCGCCGCGACCGTCCAGCCAGAAAGCGACGAAGTATTGCTGGAGAGAAAGTACTCGGTGTTGTCCCACGTCAGTTGCCCGACATGTTGACGCAGAGCCTGTTGCACAGCATGGGCTAAAGCTGGCTCTCTCGGTTGAGAGATGCTTGCATTGCTCTTAAACGGAGTGACATACATTGTCTGATCATTTGCGCCATAAATGAGATACGTGGTGTCGCTCTGGCTTGCGGAGCCTGCGATTATTTGTTCAATAGCGTTTTGGGTGTCAATATTAAGAACAATAGCGCCTACTGTCTGGAATGTATCGATGTTCACAATCGCCTGAGCAACCGAAAAGACCAGACGATTCCCCTGGTCAGATGGCACAACGTGTGTGGGCAAAAGCAGGGTGCGTACTGAAGAAGAGCGCATGAGTTCCTTAAACCAGGACGAAGAAGTCCAGTTCGCGGCAGGTTGTAGATCTATCAGACTTTCGGGAAAAGCTGTTGAACCGGCTGTATAGATATCAACAGAGTCAATATTTGTATTGTGAATCAAAATATTGAGTGAAAAATTTTCTACTTGCTGGATATCTGCCAACGCTGCAGTGTCAAAATTGAGTTCGGGGTGCTGAGCGTAGTAGGTGACAATATGTTGAATATTCGTATCATACAGGGGCGTTTTTGCCAATTGAATAGCCTGTTGCAGGGTTGTATTAAGATTCTGATTGACGAGTGAGGCGATCTGGCTGACGTTCGCTGCCGAACGATTCTGGAGCGCGTGGTAGGATATTTGATACGAAAAATACCCGATGAAAGCCAGAGGGAAGAGAATAACCGGCAAGAGGATAAGAGAAAGTTGTGTGCGGCAGAAAGGGTGTTTCTACATGGCACATATTTTTGACATTCCTCCGCTCACCCGTCGCCGTTTTTTGTCCAGGTCAGCCTTGCTCGCGGGAACAGCTCTGGGTGCCGGGTCGTTGCTTGAGGCTTGTGGCTCTTCTGGCACGGCCACAGGGGGACAGCAACCAGTGACGCTGAAATTTCTTCATTGGATTGGCGTCGATGCTGGCCCCGTCGTTGCTGAGATCAACAAGCGCTTCCATACAGAGAATCCCAACATCACTATCCAGTTTTCGTCGCTTCCTACAGATCAATATGAGACTGTGTTGAAAGCACGCCTGGCAGGTGGTGATGCACCAGATGTTTTTGGCGTTTTCCCCGGTGCGAAGTTCTATCCTTATGCAAAAGCAAAATATTTAGCGGATCTTTCCACTGAGCCATGGGTTGCTCGCCTCTTGCCTAGTGGCAGGAGAGTCACAACGTATACCGACGGCAAGACCTATACTCTGCCTATGGACGCAAATGCCATTGGTGTCATCTACAATAAGCAGATTTTCAGTCAGCATGGCCTTTCGGTTCCGACGAACTGGGCTGATTTCTTAACCGTGTGTGAGAAGCTCAACGGTGCAGGTATGACGCCTCTGGCTCTTGGTATCAAGGATCAATGGGTCGATCAACTCATTCCTTACACCATGGCTCCTTCGGCTATCTATCGCGACAATATCGATTTCGATAAGCACTTATCTGCTGGAGCGAGCACCTTCTCTCATTCAGCCTGGACACAGATGATGAAAGATTATCTGGCTTTGAATGCACGTGGCTACTTCAATCGGGGAGCGCTTGGCACGACCTATGACCAGACCACACAATTAATCGCTGCTGGCAAGGCAGCAATGGTGATTAATGGAAACTGGATACTGGCCCCCATCAGAAAATTGAACGCGGGCCTCCAACTGGGCATGTTCCCCTTGCCCTATGTTCAGGCAGGGCAACCTATCTGGGTCTCCTTTGGTGCCGGCACCACAACAGGTATTTCCGCGACAACAAAATATCCAGCGGAAGCCAGAAAATACCTCCAGTTCTGGGCCAGAAAGGATATTATGGAGTTGTATCTGGAAAAGAAAATTGCCTACTCATCCTTCACTGATATCTCCAATCCCGCGCTTGATCCTGCGGCTCAGGAAATGATAACCCCTCTGAAGGTCGGTACCTATAATTCCCTGGATCAAAACTGGCCGGTCGGCGTTCAGGATGTCATGCTCAAAGACATCCAGGGCGTTTTTGCCGGTTCCGTGAGCATCCCGCAGATGCTACAGGATATGGATACGACCTTCCAGAAGAATAAGGGATCTCTCAGTTAGTTCTCCTCTCTTGTGGATATTCACTCTCCCGGGCAAACGCTCCGGTTTGCCCGGGAGAGCGAGTGCCACATACTCATTCTTCTCTGCTTGTTCTGCCGAGAAAGAGGCTTGTTATGGAGCAAACGACCATCGTTATTGAGCCATTAGAGACGCGCGAGGGAACCGTCACTCGTCAGAGAAAATCTCGTCTTCGCCAACTCGGAGTGTGGAGTCTCTTTCTACTGCCCGCACTGGTCATTTTTACGGCTTTCGTGATCTATCCCCTCCTGGGCAGCCTCTACTACAGTCTGACCAGTTGGGATGGTCTGGATCCCAACTTGCAATTTGTGGGCCTTGCCAATTTTCAACAGCTCTTGAGCGATCCCACGGTCTTCATCGACTTGAGGAATACGCTGGTTTTTGCTGGAGGCGTGATGGTCTTGCAGAATGGTCTCGCGCTCCTGCTCGCCATCATCCTTGATGGATTGCTGCGTCGTCTCACCTTTCTGCGCGTGCTGTTTCTCATTCCAGCTATGCTCAGTTCCCTGGCTATTGGCTATATTTGGAGTTACATCTATAACCCTCTGTTTGGTTTCCTCAATGCTTTCCTCGGCAGAATCGGCCTCTCCGCCTGGCAACAGGATTGGTTAGGGAATCCTCACCTGGCCCTCTCCAGCCTGATCGTCACCAACTCCTGGCAGTTTATGGGCTTTGGTATGGTGATTTTTCTGGCAGGTTTGCAGGCTGTGCCAACTGAATTGTACGAAGCAGCAAACATCGATGGGACATCTGGCTGGCAGCGTTTTTGGCGGATCACCTTTCCGCTGATTGCTCCTGCCGTGACCATTAATGTCATTCTCACACTGATTGGCAGCATGAAAGTCTTTGATCTGATTTTTGTGATGACGAACGGTGGACCCGGAGATGCCAGCGAATCTCTGGCCCTGCGCATTTACAAAGAGGCATTTACCCTGAACCATTTTGGATACGCAACTGCGGTAGGCATTGTCATGTCGCTGCTCATTCTCGCCCTGTCTGTGCTCAATCTGCGTCTCCTGCGCAAACGAGAGGTGGAACTCTAAGATGCAAACACCTGTTCTTCTCAAAAAATCCGCGTCGCCTTTGAATCCTGGTTTTCTCGCCTCTAGAGGTCTGGCGTTGCTGATCGTGGTTTTCTGGAGCGCTCTGGTGGTGATTCCGCTCACGGTGTTATTGTCGGTAGCGCTCAAGTCACCAACGGACCTGCTGAACAATCCATTGGGATGGCCTGTACAATTCGTCTGGTCGAACTTCGCCGATGCCTGGAATAACGCGGCGCTTGGGCAGGCGTTCTTCAATAGCGTGCTGATCACCAGCGTCACGCTTCTCGGCCTGATCGTGTGCGGATCGTTGGCGGCGTATCCCCTGGCCCGTTTTACTGGCCCCTGGTCTCAGCGGATCTATATCTATTTTGTCGCAGGCTTGATTGTCCCTATCCAGCTTGGTCTCTTTCCGCTCTATAAAGAGATGCACGATTTGCAATTAATTAATACCTATTACGGGGTTATCCTCCTGTATA
>WNGQ01019803.1_pt1 | contig 11076 bp, 13 predicted proteins | sample 5407661 | NCBI WGS metagenome assembly WNGQ01 (sample SAMN13153382, study PRJNA577476) | soil metagenome | isolation source: 60 cm soil or saprolite under Garry oak tree replicate 2 | place: USA:California | collected 2016-06-15
TGCAGCGGGCTGAAATCGAGCGCGCCAAGCGAAAGCCGACCGAGAACCTCGATGCATATGATCACTATCTGCGTGGATTGGCGAGCGCTGGTCGGTGGACCAGAGACGCGAACAGCGAGGCGCTGCGGCTGTTCTACCGGGCAATCGAACTCGATTCCCATTTAGCCTTGGCGCACGGCATGGCCGCGTGGTGTTACGTGCGGCGCAAGGCGAATGCCTGGATGGACCACCGCGAGCAAGAGATCACGGAAGCTAGACGGCTGGCCCGGCGCGCGGTGCGCCTAGGTAGCGATGACGCAGTCTCGCTCTCCATGGGCGGATATGCGCTCGCGTTTATCGGCGATGAATTCGACAGCGCCGCGGCTTTTATGGATAGGGCGCTCATGGTCAATCCGAACTTGGCGATGGCTTGGAACCTTAGCGGTTGGTTGAGGGTCTGGCGCGGCGAGCCGGAGCTCGCGCTTGAACATGTGGCTCATGCTATGCGCCTGAGCCCACTTGATCCGTCCATGTCCTTCATGCAAGGCGCCGTTGCCTTCGCTCATTTCCTGGGCGGAGAAGGCATTGCGCGAGCGGCCGAATCTTCTTCTCGTGTTGGTCCCGGCTGCGGCCAGCGGCGCCCTGGCCGGGCATCTAAAAACAGCACAGAAGGCAGCGGAAAGTCTGCGCACACTTAATCCGTCGTTGCGCCTTTCCAATATTGAGAATCTGATCTCGTTTCGCCGACCTGAAGACCTAGCAAGATTGCGGGAGGGTCTGCGAAAAGCGGGGCTGCCGGAGTGATGGTGGCGCACGCGCCGACGAGGTGATCGAGTGACGGCTCCAGGACCGCTCAGGGTCAAACGTGTCGCTTCCGCGATGTCGCCGATAGGTCAGCTCATCCCCCATTAGCGGAAGTCGCGCCCCTGTGGCCGAGATTGGTGCGGGTGGTCGGACTCGAACCGACACTCCTTTGGGGAACAGGTTTTTGAGACCTGTGCGTCTACCGATTCCGCACGCGGGACTTTTGAGTCCGTCCAGGAGTGGAGCGCAGGAGCGGCGGCCGGCCGAGATCTGCAGGCCCGCTCGGATCATACTTGCGGCTGCGCTCGGGAATGCCCATTGTTTCGACCTGTGCAGTCTCGGCGGGAGGGAACCCATGGCCCAGACGACGAACCGATTTTTCGACGAAATGGCGCGGCTCATGAACGATGCCGCAGGCGTCGCTTCGGGCGTGCGGCGCGAGTTCGACACCCTGTTCCGCAGCCAGGCCGAGCGCATCCTGCGCGATCTCGACGTGGTGAGACGCGAAGAGTTCGAAGCCATCAAGGAGGCGGTGCGGCTCGCCCGCGAGGAGAACGAGGCGCTCAAAGCCCGCATTGCCGTGCTCGAGGCCAAACAACAGCCCGGATCCGGCCCGGTTCCGCAAAATCCGCCGACCGTGATGTAGGAGGCTTGCTCCGGTCACCTCTCTCGCTTGCGGGGGAGGTCGCCGTCGCAAAAGCGACGGCGGGAGGGGGCCCCCTCCCCATCCCTCCCCCGCTTGCGGGGGAGGGCGGAGTATGTGGATCGTGCTTGCCCAACAATAACGCCCGCGGCGAAGGTGGCGCCGATTTCTTGTATTTCCGGGCCGATGCCGCTATAAGCCGCGCGATCGCGGCAGGGTGCCGTTTCGGCCGGCCGCGGCGACGGCCGCGTTTGCGGCCGTTTGTATACGATTGACCAGGATCTGCGAGGATCGACCCCATGACGAAAGTCAAGGCGCTCAAGGCGACCGCGCGGCCGGGAGCCGGAACCGGAGCCGCCCGGGCGGTGCGACGGCAAGGCCGCGTGCCCGGCGTGATCTACGGCGACGGCGCAGCCCCGGTCTCGATCTCGCTCGACGATTTTCAGCTCGATCCGGTGCGCGACGTTCCGATCCACGTCGATTTTCTCCGTCTGGGCGAAGGCGCCCGCATCCGCGTGCGCATCCCGGTCCACATCAAGAATGCCGACCAGGCGCCGGGCGTGAAGCGCGGCGGCACCGTCAACATCGTCGAGCACTCGGTCGAAGTGCATTGCCCGGCCGACGCCATTCCGGACGCGATCGACGTAGATCTGACCGGGCTCGAGATCAATCGATCGGTCCACTTGAGCGAATTGACGTTGCCCGAGAACGTACGAGCGGTGACCCGGCGCGACGTGACCCTCGTCACCATCGTGGCGCCTTCGGGTTATCTCGAGGAGCAGAAGGCGGCCGCGGAGGCCGCGGCGGCGGCAGCGGCCGCGGCGGCGGCCGCGGAGGCCGCCGGCGAGGTAGCGCCCGGTGCTCCGGGTGCGGTACCCGGCGCGCCCGGCGCGCCCGGGGCGGCGCCGGCGGCTCCCGGAGCAGCGCCTCCGGCGGGCGCTGCCGCGGCGCCGGAGAAACCGGAAAAGAAGTGAGGCCGCGGGCCGCGCGCGGCGTGACCCATGCTGCTGTTCGTCGGGCTGGGCAATCCTGGCGCGGGCTACTCCGGCCATCGCCATAACGTCGGCTTCATGGCGGTCCAGGCGATCGCCGCGCGCCACGGCATCGGCCCGTGGCGCCGGCGCTTCCAGGGCGTGGCCGCCGAGGGAACGATCGGCCCGCATCGCGTGCTGCTGCTGGAGCCCGGAACCTATATGAACGAGTCCGGGCGCGCGGTCGCGGAAGCCGTGCATTTCTACAAGATCCCGCCGCACGACACGCTGGTGTTCCACGACGAGATCGATCTTGCACCCGGCAAGGTGCGCGTGAAGATCGGCGGCGGCACCGCCGGCCACAACGGCCTGCGCTCGATCAGCGCCCATATCGGCAACGAGTACCGCCGCGTGCGCATCGGCGTCGGGCATCCGGGCGACAAGGACCTGGTCCAGCATTACGTGCTCAGCCCGTTCAGCAAGAGCGAGCGCGCGTGGGTGGAGACATTGTGCGACATCATTGCCGAGAACGCCTCCCTGCTGGCGCAGGGCGAGGACGCGAGTTTCCAGAACAAGGTCCACCTCGCGATGGCGGCGAAGGGGTTCGTCGAGCCCAAAAGCCCCGACGCGCCGCCGGATGCGGCCGACGGATCCGCCTGACGTGCCATGGGATTTAGCTGCGGAATCGTCGGGCTGCCGAACGTCGGCAAGTCCACTCTCTTCAACGCGCTGACCGAGACCGCCGCAGCGCAGGCGGAGAATTATCCGTTCTGCACCATCGAGCCCAACCTGGGCGAGGTGGCGGTGCCCGACTCGCGGCTCGAGCCGATCGCCGCGCTCGCCAAATCCGCCGCCGTGGTGCCGACCCGGCTCGCCTTCGTCGACATCGCCGGCCTAGTGCGCGGCGCCTCGCGCGGCGAGGGACTGGGCAATCAGTTCCTCGCCAACATCCGCGAAGTCGACGCCATCGTTCACGTCGTGCGCTGTTTCTCCGGCAGCGACGTCGTACACATCGAGGGCAGGATCGCGCCGGTCGAGGACATCGAGACCATCGAGACCGAACTGATGCTCGCCGACCTCGACAGTCTGGAGCGGCGCGCCGAGCCGCTGGAGAAGCGCGCGCGCGGCGGCGACGTGGAAGCCGGCGCGACGCTCGATCTCGTGAGAAGGGCGCTGTCGGCTTTGCGCGAAGGCAAGCCGGCGCGGGTCATCGAGCGCAAGGACGAGGAGCAGAAGGCGTTTCGCATGCTCGGCCTGCTCACGTCGAAGCCGGTGCTCTATGTCTGCAATGTCGACGAGGAGCATGCCTCGGACGGCAACGAATTTTCCCGCGCGGTCGAGCTCCGCGCGCAAGCCGAAGGCGCCGGCTGCGTGCTGATCTCGGCCAAGATCGAGGCGGAAATCGCCGTGCTGTCGCCCGCGGACCGCGGCGAATATCTCGCCGCGCACGGGCTGCACGAGGCCGGGCTCGATCGCCTGATCCGGGCCGGCTACGCGCTGCTCGATCTCCTGACCTTCTTCACCGCCGGCCCCAAGGAGACGCACGCGTGGACGGTTACCCGCGGCACGCGGGCGCAGCCGGCCGCCGGCGTCATCCACACCGATTTCGAGCGCGGCTTCATCCGCGCCGAAGTCGTCTCCTATGAGGAATATGTGGCGCTCGGCGGCGAGGCCGGCGCACGCGACGCCGGCAAGCTTCGGCTCGAAGGCAAGGATTACGTCGTCGCCGACGGCGACGTCATCCATTTCCGTTTCGCGACCTGATCACCTCTCTCCGCAGAGCGGGGAGAGGGAGTCGCTTGCGGCTCGTGCGGAGCCTCACCTGCCGTCGCGGTTGCGCATCGCGCCGAGATGCTCGTTGATGCGAAACGCGATCAGCACCAGCTCCGCCGCGATCCGGGCGAACACGATGCCGGCGAGCATGCCGGCGAAGCTGGCGATCAGCATCAGCAATCCGGCGATCGGATTGATCGCCATGGCGCCGAGCGAGGAGATCATGCCGGCCAATCCGAACAGCACCGAAACCACCACCACCAGCCAGTAGAACGTCCGGATGATCGAGGGCGTGATGAAGCGGTCCCACTGGAACAGATCGCCGACGTAAAACATGAATCCCCCTCCCGCGCTCGCGATCGTTTGCAGGCGCGGACACTGCACATTTCGCCGGAACGGTCAACGCGACGGGCGTTGACCCGCCGGCCCGCGCGGCCTAAGCAGCGAGCCCGAACATCTGCGAAAGATTCCGTGCCGAAGCGCTTTTCAAGCGGATTTCCAGGGCGGCGAGCGGGCGAGCCGACGGCGTCCTGCATCGGTTCGGCTTTCGTCGAGCGCCGGGGCCGATGATCGTCGAGCCGCAACTCGCGTCGACGCCAGCCGGCGAGGACCGGCCAGCCTCGCCGCACGACAAGCGGCGCACGATGGGCGTGGCGCTTCCCGTGCACGCGCTCCACGACGGCTATTCCGATCTCGTCTACGTCATGCTGCCGATCTGGCAAGCCGAGTTCGCGCTGAGCTACGCGGCGGTCGGACTGTTGCGCTCGACCCTTTCCGGCACGATGGCGGCATTCCAGATCCCCGCCGGTTTCCTTGCCGAGCGTGTCGGCGCGGCCGCGGTGCTCGCGGCCGGCACCGCGCTCGCGGGATCGTGCTTTTTCCTGATCGGCTGGAGCTCGAGCTATGCGTTCCTCGCCGCCGCGCTGTTTCTCGCCGGCATCGGCTCGAGCGCGCAGCATCCGATCGGCTCGGCGCTGGTCGCCCGGGCGTTCGCCGGACCGAGGTCGCTCGCCGCGATCGGCACCTATAATTTCTCCGGCGACATCGGCAAGGTGCTGTTCCCGGCGGCGGCGACGCTGCTGATGCTGTTCCTGCCGTGGCGCGACAGCATCGCTCTGCTCGGCAGCGTGGGCATCGCTGCGGCGGCCGCGATCTTTCTGCTGCTGCCGCGGTTCGCAGTGCCCTCCTCGGCGGCCGGCGGACGCGCCCGCCCCCGCGTGTTCCGCACCGACGAGCCGACCGGTTTCCCGATCCTGCTGGCGATGGGCACCATCGACAACGCGACCCGCACCGCATTCCTCACCTTCCTGCCGTTTCTGCTGCGGCTGAAGGGCGCGGAGCTGCCGACCATCGGCCTGGCGCTCACGCTGGCGTTCATCGGCGGAGCCGCCGGCAAGCTGATCTGCACGTTCGTCGGCATGCGCATCGGGGTGTTCGCGACCGTGATGCTGACCGAGAGCCTGACCGCGCTCGGGATCTTCGCTTTGCTGCCACTGCCGCTCGCTGCGGCCTTGCCGCTCATTCCGCTGGTCGGGGTAGCGCTCAGCGGCACCTCCTCAGTGCTCTACGGATCGGTCGCGCATCTGGTGACGCCGGCGGCCCGGACCCGGGCGTTTGCCGTGTTCTACACCGGCACGATCGGCGGCGGCGCGCTCGCGCCGTTCGCCTACGGTTTGGCCACCGACGCGCTCGGCATCGCGGCGACGATCGCCGTGATCGCCGCGGTTGCCTTGCTGACGTTGCCGCTCGCCGTCGCGTTGCGGGGATCACTCAAGCAGGCGAGCGCAGCCCGGGTTTGAGGCCGCCCCCGGCCGAACGCCTCAATGCCCCTCGAAGCTCACCAGGGTGCGCACCGGCACTTCGAGCTTGCGCAGCTTGTCCGCGCCGCCCAGCTCCGGCAGGTCGATGATGAAGCAGGCGGCGAGCACCTGCGCGCCGGCATTGCGCAACAGCTTGACCGCGCCCTCGGCGGTGCCGCCGGTCGCGATCAGGTCGTCGACCAGGACGATGCGGTCGCCCCTGGTGACGGCGTCCTCGTGCATCTCCATCTCGTCGAGGCCGTATTCGAGCGAATAGGCGATGCGCACCGTGGTGTGCGGCAGCTTGCCTTTCTTGCGGATCGGGATGAAGCCCGCCGAGACCTGATGCGCGACCGCTCCGCCCAGGATGAAGCCGCGGGCCTCGATGCCGGCGACCTTGTCGATTTTCGCGCCCGCCCACGGCTGCACCAGCTCGTCGACCGCGCGGCGGAACGCCCGCGCATCGCCGAGCAAGGTGGTGATGTCGCGGAACATGATTCCGGGCTTGGGATAATTGGCGATCGTGCGGATCGTCGCCTTGAGATCGTGCTCGATGAGCGATGTGGCCATGGACATCCCGTCCTGCTCGCGCGGCGACGCTAGCGGGCGTCGGTCGCGCAGAAGTATTACGTCATGGTTTTCCCAGCACCCTCCCGGCAACGGCTTCGAGCTTCCGGATCAGCTCGGGATCGCGCGCCTCCGGCGCGGTGATGAGCGCGTTGTCGAGCGCGCGGTCGGAGCCGATCGGACACGGCTCGTGCTCGCGCGGGAACTCGCGCACGAGCCGCCTCATGAGCCGCTTCGCCTTGTCGGCGTTCGCATTCAGCACTTTGATCACGTCGGCGACGGTCACCGCGTCGTGGTCGGGATGCCAGCAATCGAAATCGGTGACCATGGCGACCGTCGCGTAGCAGATCTCCGCCTCGCGGGCGAGCTTCGCCTCCGGCATGTTGGTCATGCCGATCACCGAATATCCGAGGCTCCTGTAGGTGAGGCTCTCGGCAAGCGTGGAGAACTGCGGCCCCTCGATGCACACGTAGGTGCCGCCGCGCACGATGCCGATGTCCTCGGCCAGCGCGGCTTCGGCGAGATGCAGGCGCAGCCGCGGCGAGACCGGATGCGCCATCGACACGTGCGCGACGAGGCCCCTGCCGAAGAACGAGCTCTCGCGCTTGTGGGTGCGATCGACGAACTGGTCGACCAGCACGAGGGTGCCGGGCGGCAGCTCCTCCTGGAACGAGCCGCAGGCGGAGAGCGAGACGAGGTCGGTCACGCCCGCGCGCTTGAGCGCGTCGATGTTGGCGCGATAGTTGATGTCGGAGGGCGACAGCCGATGGCCCCGGTCGTGGCGCGACAGGAACACCACCGGCAGGCCGGCGATCTCGAGCATGCGCAGCGGCGCCGAGGGCTCGCCCCACGGGGTTTCGATGCGCTCTTCGCGCGCGTTCTCCAGCCCCGGCAGGTCGTAGATGCCGGATCCGCCGATGATGCCCAGCACGGCCTGCGTCATGGCGATCCCGCAACGACGGTGCAGCGCATCACGCGTGGCCGGGCGCGCTCGACCACACCTTCTTCTTGGTGAAATACAACAGCCCGGCGAATACCACGAGGAAGATCATCACCTGCAGTCCGAGGCGCTTGCGCGCGACCAGGTGCGGCTCGGCCGCCCACTGCAGGAACGCGGTGACGTCCTGGGCATAGTGCGGGGGGTCGGCCGGCGTGCCGTCGGTATATTCCACCGCGCTCGTAGCCGCGCGCCTTGGCGATCATCGAAAGATCCGGCGGGAGCACGCCGTTCTGTGCGGCGCGCGCGGCCTGCTCGTTGGGATACGGCGAAGGAAAATGATCGGCGGGCCGGCCGGGCCGCTCGAACATTTCGCCCTGCTCGTTCGGGCCGTCGTTGATCTTGTATTCGGCGGCGATCGTTTTGGCTTGCGCCGCGGAGAACCCCGGACCGCCGGGCTCCGCCAGGTTCCGAAACGCCAGCAGCGACAAGCTGTGACAGGCCTGGCAGACCTCGCGGTAGATCTTGAAGCCGCGTTGGAGCTGAGCCTGGTCGTAGATGCCGAACGGGCCGGCGAACGACCATTTCACCCGCGGCGGAATCTCGCTCTCCTCGGCGCCGGCGGCCGTTCCCAGCACGGCAAGGGCGCCGGCCAAGGCCAGCGCGCAGATCTTCCCCCTCCCGCTCATCGCTCCTCCCCCGGGCCCAGCCGTCTCATCGTTCGGGCGCCGCCGCGCCGCTCGCCACCGGCGCGCCGGGTGCCTTGCGCGGCATTGCTTCGCTGATGGACGCCGGCAGCGGCTTCGGTTTCTCGATCAAGCCGAGCAGCGGCAGAATGATGAGGAAGTGAATGAAGTACCAGGCGGTGAGCACGCGCGCGGCCAGCACGTAATTGCCCTCCGCCGGCTTCGAGCCGAGCCACCCGAGGCCGACGCACACGGCGGCGAAGACCCAGAAGAACGGCCGGAAGAGCGGCCGATAGCTTCCCGATCTCACCTTGGACGTGTCGAGCCACGGCACGAACGCCAGGATCGCGATCGAGGCCATCAGGAACAGCACGCCGAGCAGCTTGTTGGGGACGGCGCGCAGGATGGCGTAGAACGGCAGGTAGTACCATTCCGGCACGATGTGGGTGGGGGTGACCGCCGGATTCGCCGGAATGGAGTTGTCGGGATGTCCCAAATAGCCCGGCATATAGAACACGAACCAGGCAAACAGAATGCAGAACACCACCATCAAGAACCCGTCCTTGATGGTCGCATACGGCGTGAACGGCACGGTTTCCTGCTTCGATTTCGGCTCGACCCCGGTCGGATTGTTCTGTCCCGATACGTGCAGCGCCCAGACGTGAAGAATGACCGCTCCCAGGATCACGAAGGGGAGCAGGTAGTGCAGCGAGTAGAAGCGATTGAGCGTCGGGTTGCCGACCGAATAGCCGCCCCACAGCCAGGTCACGATCGATTCGCCGAACACCGGAATGGCCGAGAACAGGTTGGTGATGACGGTCGCGGCCCAAAAGCTCATCTGCCCCCAAGGCAGCACGTAACCCATGAATCCGGTAATGATCATCAGCAGCAGGATGATCACGCCCAGGATCCACAGCACCTCGCGCGGCTCCTTGTAGGAGCCGTAATAGAGGCCGCGCAACATGTGGATATAGGCGGCGAGGAAGAACATCGAGGCGCCTACCGCGTGCGTATTGCGCAGCAGCCAGCCCCAGTTCACATCCCGCATGATGTGCTCGACGGAATTGAACGCGTGATCGACGTGCGGGGTATAGTGCATGGCCAGCACGACGCCGGTCACGATCTGGACCGTGAGCATGAGAGTCAGAATGCCGCCGAAGGTCCACCAATAGTTCAGATTGCGCGGCGTCGGATAGGCGATGAACGAAGCGTGGATGAGGCTCAGGATCGGCAGCCTGACCTCCAGCCATTTCAGCAATCGATTTTTCGGCTGGTAGATCGCGTGTTGCTCGGGCCGATAGATCGAGTTCTCGTTCATGGTCGAAGTCCCGGGCGGCGCGCCGTCATCCGATCCGGACCTTGGTATCGGACAGGAACGCGTAGGGCGGCAGCGGCAGGTTGGCCGGCGCGGGGCCGCGGCGGATCCGACCCGAGGTGTCGTATTGAGAGCCGTGACACGGGCAGAACCAGCCGTCGTACTCGCCCTGGTGCGCCAGCGGAATGCAGCCGAGATGCGTGCAGATCCCGATCAGGATCAGCCATTGATCGTGACCTTCCTTGACTCGCGCCTGGTCGGACTGCGGGTCCGGCAAGGCTTGCCAGTTCACGTCCCGCGCTTCCTTGATTTCTTTCTGGCTGCGATGGCTGACGAAGATCGGCTTGCCGCGCCAGAACACCTTGATGATCTGGCCTTCGGCGATCGGGTTGAGATCGACTTCGAGCGGGGCCCCGGCGGCGATGGTCGATTGATCGGGATTCATCTGCGAGATCAGCGGCCAGGCCGACGCCGCCACGGCGGCAGCCCCGGCGGCCGCGGTCGCGATGTAGAGAAAATCGCGGCGTGTCGGTTCGGCCGAAGAAGTTGTGGTCACAGTCCAGTCCTCTCTTGCCGGTCGATCCGCCCGCGCTGCGAACCGGGAGGCGAGCGGCCGCTCCCCTCCGGCAGCAGACAGACCGGCCGCAGCCGGCCCTGAGGAAAGGCGGCAGGCGGCGCGTTCCAGCGGCGTTCTATTGGCACCCTTGCTCCGATCGTGCAAGCCCGGTATGGCGGCGCCGACCACAGGTCGCAGGTCAGCGCGAACGTTCGCGGCTCTTTCATGCAGCACGCGCTTACATCCCGGTTTGGTCGGACGAGCCCGCAACGGGCGCCATGACCCAGGCCTCACCCGTGCGGCTGGCGTTGTTCCAGCCCGACATCGCGCCGAATACCGCGACCATTCTGCGTCTGTGCGCCTGTCTCGGGGTCGAGGCGCACATCATCGAGCCGGCGGGATTTCCGGTATCCGATCGCGCCTTCCGCCGCGCCGGCATGGACTATCTCGAGCAGGTTGCGCTCGTTCGCCACGTTTCCTGGGACGCATTCGAGGCGTGGCGGGCCCAAGCGCGTCTGCGGCTCGTCCTCGTGTCGACGCGCACGGCTTTGTCCTATGTCGAATATGCGTTCCGGCCCGAGGACGTCCTGCTGTTCGGCCGGGAATCCGCGGGCGCGCCGGAGGAAGTGCACGCCGCCGCCGACGCGCGGCTTAGGATCCCGATGCGGCCGGGGCTGCGCTCGCTCAATGTGGCGGTCGCGGCCGCGATGGTGCTGGGCGAGGCGCTCCGCCAGCTCGGAAGGTTTCCTGTATAAGATGCGGCAGGAGAGAGCCCGATATGCGCAGGAAACCTAAGCCGATCCCCCGCTTCGCCAACGAGGCCGCGGAACGAGCTTTTTGGGAAAGCCATGATTCGGCTGGCCATGTCGATTGGAGCAAAGCGAAGTCCGCGCGCGTCCCCAATCTGAAACCGTCGACTACGTCGATTTCGCTCCGCCTGCCGGTGTTGCTGCTCGAGCGCATCAAGGTCGTGGCCAACAAGCGCGACGTTCCCTACCAATCCCTGATCAAGATCTGGTTGGCGGAAAAAGCCGAGACCGAGTAGC
>WNGQ01006750.1_pt1 | contig 11075 bp, 10 predicted proteins | sample 5407661 | NCBI WGS metagenome assembly WNGQ01 (sample SAMN13153382, study PRJNA577476) | soil metagenome | isolation source: 60 cm soil or saprolite under Garry oak tree replicate 2 | place: USA:California | collected 2016-06-15
GAACCTCGTCCTGAGAATCACCGAGCCGAACCTGTGCACCGACAACGCCGCGATGATTGGGATTCTGGCAGAACGCAAACTGGCTCAGCGCGCACCGGCAAGTTCCCTGGACGCTGACATCCTTCCGAGCTGGGAGCTGGGCTCATAAAATTTTGTCCTGCGATTTGGATTCACGGGAAGTGGATGACGTCTCGCGCCGTTCGTCGCTGGCGATTGGACCGGGTGAAGTGGGGCGAATTTTTCGCGCTGGGAAGGGGCTGCCTACATTTCCTTCTTTCGGACGAGGCTGCATGGGACGCATGATCAGCACGGCCAGCCCTGCATCCACTCGCCGAGTCTGCTCTGCCAAGGCGATTATGCCGACCTCGCCAGCTTCGCTGCGGCGATGAAGTGTTCCGTGGCCGGTGAATTGCCATCCTTGCGATAGGCGACACCGACAACGAAAGGCGTGGGCGAGGGCGTGAGCGGACGAACTTTCAATCGTGGGCCGGTCAAACAATCGAAGCCTTGATGAACCAGAGCCACGCCCCGGCCCGCCTCGACGGACGCGATGAGGCTGGTGGCGCTGTCGTGCTCTTCGGCAATCTTCGGCGGGCGTTTCAGCGGCGCGAACAAGTCGGAGAGCCATCCGTGGTATTCGGGATAGTCGGCGAGCGTATAGGCGATGAGTCGTTCATTGGCGACTTGCTCCAGCCCGACCTTGCGCACCCGCGCCAGTGGATGGGCGGGATGCACAGCGACACAGACTGCGTAACGGTGAAGCTCCTCGAACTTGAGTCCGGTCAGGACTTTCGCTGACAACTGAATCAACAAAGCGACGTGCAGCTTCCCGTCGCGCAGCCCGCGCAACATTTCCTGGGTGGACAGGTCGTGAAGCTGCACACGGATGCCGGGATTCGTTTCCTGAAAAAATCGCAACGCGCGCGGGAGCAATTCCACCGTCAACGATGGCGCGTAGCCCACGTGGATTTCGCCGCGCTGCCCGCTGGCAACGGCTTTCACCGTTTGCACCGCTTCGTCCGCCCGTTGCACCACCGCGCGGGCTTCCGTGAGAAAGACGCGTCCGGCTTCGGTGAGCCGCACAGCTTTCGCGCCGTGGTCGAAAAGCGCCACGCCAAGTTCATCTTCGAGGTCGCGAATCTGCCGGCTCAACGGCGGCTGCGAAACATGAAGCCGCGCCGCCGCGCGTGTCACATTTTGTTCTTCAGCGACGGCGACGAAGTACCGCAAGTGGCGGAGTTCCATTCGCTGAACAGGGTACCGTTTTGGTCCAGTGAGCCAAGCCGATACATGGTCACTTGCCCCTGCGCTCGGCGAGATAGTCCGCCAGCGGGCGATAATGGAGCGGTTTGCGGCGGGCGCGCTTGAGCCAAGCCAAATTGTCAGCGTCCTCCACGCGCTCCAGGAGTTCTTCGTAGTCCTTGATGGGAATGATGACGGAGACAGGTCTGCCTCTGCGCGTCACGATTTCCGGTTCGGACAATGTTGCTTTCATGATTGGCAATCTATCGCTTTTCAGGCCTTTGCGTAAAGCTCGCGGACATTTTCCGTGAACTCGCGGGATTTTTTCTCAATGCCCATTTGCACAGCCCATGCTTGCTCACTTTTTGGCCTGACAATGCGACGGGCAACGTTTCGGGTATGCTCACGGAAGCAACAAGGTATTTCCGTTCGCCTGCCCGTTTTGCCAGATTGATCCCCGTCACAATAAAACAGCCGAAAACCAAAAACGAAAGAATACTGCATGAACGGCCACCCGAAAGGCGACGCTCCGTTGCCGGGGGAAGACAGCCACCTCCACACGCAGAACGTCCTGCGCGGTTCCGATGGCAAAGGCCCCTTCGCGATGAAGTGTGCCAACTGCCATCAGTTCAAGAACCTGCCCGGCGAAAACATGCCGCCGGGGCATCCTGAGTGGCATCTGCCGCCGGCGAACATGCGCATGGTCTTCGAAGGCAAAACGCCGGGACAATTGGCCCGCCAATTAAAAGATCCGAAACTGATCCTCTCTATTTAAGGAGTACAGCCTCTCTATCCGACTCGCGCCTCGATTACGCTCGCATCGTGTGTGAGCGGCGCTATAATCCTCGCGATTGAGCGGCCGAGGGACGTTCTCAAGTCCTCCGGCAGGTCAGTCAAGGTAAAGTCGGCCGAAAAAATTCATTGTGCAATCAAATGCTTCAGAAAAGCGACCTGTGACCAGGCCTGCGCCTGGCGTTGCGGACGCGGCGACGCGCCAAATGCCTGTCGCGGGAGCAGGATTGCCGACTCTGCTCGACATGGCGGCCAACCCGGCAACAGAGGGAATCGCTCAGCAAACCCTGTTCGACGTGTGCATGGACTTATTTGGCAAACTAGAGGGCAGCCTGGTCACGAACCGGCAAGAGTTCATTGACAGGTACTTCGCGACGTTGGTAAAGCAGGACGAGATGGCTACGCTCTGGACCGAGCCCGCTTACTACGAGCACGCGCGGACCGTTATCCAAAAAGAGGTGCTGCCACTCTACGATCGCCACTGTGCCATACGCGGGAAAGTGCTGGAGAGGATCGAACGGCGTTCCTGGCCCAAATATTGCATGTGGGCTATCGGCATCTGCTTGAGCCTTGAGCTGTTCTTCACCGAGGGACGCGTGCTGCGGCCGCTGATGCTGTTCCCGGCCGTGGCGGTGGATGGGCTGCTGGGTTATGGGCTTTACTACCTGGTCAACTTCCGCGAGGCATCGGCGCTGAAACGCGCGCGGAGGAACCTGCTCAACAGTATTCGCGAGATCGACACGCAGCACGAGGTGGCCAAGCGCTACGAGATCTTCCGCACCTACACCGGAGGGGAGCTGCTCACCGCGGAGTTGCAGTTGCTGCTGGCGAGCTACGCCTCGCCCAACGAATTCTGGAACGATTACTATGCCGTGCGGAAGGCCGACCCGACAACGCCAGCCGACCTGGCGAAGCTGGGCAACAAACGATTCAATGGATTCCTGGAACTACATGTCAACGGAGCCTACTCGCCGGAGGCGCGCCAGCAAAGGTTTAACGCACTGTTCCTCCTGGCGCACAAGGCGTTCATCCTGAACGACCGCGAGAATTACGTGCTTAACAACTTAAAGTCGGGCAAAACAGGATAGAAAACTTATGCCTAAACTCGACGAATCATGGGATAGCAACAAAAGCAAAGCCACAGCCAGCGGAGCCGGCCTGCTCGGCCTGTTTCGCAGCAACCGGATCAGCCTGATCGTGATGGGCGGCTTGCTGGCGCTGTGGGCGTTCTACCTGACCTGCACCACGTACATCGGGCCGGGGGAATTCGGCGTCAAGCAGGTCCTCTACTCGCCTTTCGGACTGTTCGGCCCGATGGGGACTCAGAACAGGATCTACGAAACCGGCATCCACCATCAGTTCCCAACGATGGAGAAGATACTCCGGTTCCCGAAAACGATCCAGGTACTGACCATGCGCGACGACCCCGATCCTAAACAAAAGGTGACAGAAACGATCTCAGCTATGGACGAGAAGTTCACCCGGCTTGTCAAAGCCGCTTACATTCAAACCTCGGACGGGTTTTATGTCAAAATGGACACCTCCATCCTCTACTGCATCGAGAACCCGGTGAAGCTGATCAACATGGTTGGCGCGGGCAAGCTTTACGAGGACAACGGCATCCTGCCCGTTGCCGAGAACGCCATAAAAGTCCGCCTCGGCACCCTCCAGCCCGAGGACTTCTTCGATGCCAAAACCCGGGTCGCCAAGCTCGATGAGGCGCGCGACCTGATGAACGAGAAGCTTCGACCCATGGGCCTGAACGTCAAGCACGTCCTGGCCCGATATCCGCACCTGCACCCGGACGTTGCTGCACGGGTGGAAGAGAACAATATGCAGAAGCAGACCAAGCTGCTCAACGTCTCCCTCACCGCACAGGCCGCGGCGGAGGCTGAACTGGCGAAAGTCGTCAACGAGGGTATGGCGGCCAAGGGGGTGGCGCTCCAGAAGGGCAAGGCATATCAGATCCAACGCGCCTCGGAGAAGGAACTCTACGAACGGACCAAAAAGGCAGAGGGCGACAAGATCAGAAAGATGGCGGAGGCCACGAAGGCGGAGATGCTAAACGAGGCCTACCGCGGCGCCGGCTCGGACATGCTGGTCGGCATGAAAATGGCGGCCAACCTGACGAACCTGGAAACCATCCTGGTTCCGGCTGGTGGGGCAAACGCCTTTAACCCCTTGGACGTCCAAAGCCTCATGAGGCTGTTTTCCATCGGTTCAACCAACCGGAACGTCGCCCAGTGAACCATTCAACCGCCTGGTAGCCTGCGCGAAATTACCAACATGAACATAAAAATCGTATTCAACTGGGTCAAGTGGGGGCTGGTAGCCCTCGCATTCGTGATTCTCTCCTTCAAGTCCATCTATTCCACAGGCACCACCGAGGTGGGCGTCCGCACCATCAAGTGGTCCCTTTTCGGAAAGAGCGGTGTGGAGAACAAGGTGTACCAGCCAGGTGCCACCTACTTCTTCCTGCCCGTTTTCAACGAGTGGGAAACCTTCGACGCTCGGCTTCAGATCGTCGAAATGACCGCCACCACAGGCAAGGGTGACATGCACAGCGCCGATGACATTCCTTTTAAGACCAAGGATGGCAACGACATACGGATAGATGTCATTTTCACCTACCGCGTGGACCCGCAGCGGGCACCCTATATTAGGCAATTCGTCGCCAAAGATATGGTCGAACTCAAGGAGAAGGTATTTCGCACGGTAGCCCGGAGCAAGCCGCGCGATTATCTTGGCGAATACAGCACCGAGCAGTTTTACCATGCGGAAAATCGCAACAAAGCCGCCGAGAACGCCAAGCAGGGGCTGCAGGCGATCCTGAGCGAGTACGGTATCATCGTCGAGAACATCGCCCTGATGGACTATCGCTTTAACGCGGACTATCAAATGCTTATCACCAACAAGAAGATCGCGGATACTAAGACAAAGACCCTCATCTCGGAGAGGGATTCCACCGTGGAGATGAACAAGAAGTTGTTACAGGACGCCCTGGGCGAGGTGAATAAGCTCATCGCTCAAGCGGATGGCCAATACCAGGAGGCCGTCCTTGGCGCAGACGCCTACTACCAACAGCAGACGAACCTGGCGGCCGCCACTATCGCCGAGGGCACAGCCGAGGCCGCCAGCATCCAGAAGATGCGGGAAGCCATGATGAACGAAGGCGGCTTGGTCCAGGTGAAGATGGCAATCGCCGATAGCCTGCGAGGCAAACGCATCGTTATGATTCCCACTGGCAACGCCAATTCCTTCAACCTGCAAACGCTGGACCTCAACGACATCCTCAGGCAGCTCGGGTTAACCAGGCCGAAATGACGCCGTGCCTGCAAGATGCCCTGCCTGAGAGATTTTTCACAGTGCGGCAAACAAGCTGCATGGCAACCAGACTTCAAAAGTATGCTCAGCATAGAAACTGAGTCTTTGGGATCAATTTGATTCGGGAGTATTCTTCAACCGTGAAAAGAAACGCGACCATGCAAACTGCGGAAACCAGCCCGGGCGGGTCCGGGCATGTGCCCGCGAAAGAGAAAGAATATCCTTATGAAAAAATTACTTCGCATCCATCAAAGTTCCGGCATGCACTGGGTCGGCAACGGTTTCCCCGTCCGCTCGGTGTTCGATTACAACGGCCTCGGTCGTGAGCTGAGTCCGTTCCTGCTGCTCGATTACGCCGCGCCGTATGAATTTCCGCCCGGCAATGAGAAGCGCGGCGTGGGCGGACATCCACACAAGGGCTTTGAAACCGTAACCGTGGCCTATCAAGGCGAATTGGAACACCGCGATTCCAGCGGCGGCGGCGGAAAAATTGGCGCGGGTGATGTGCAATGGATGACCGCCGGCAACGGCATCGTCCACGAGGAATTTCACTCGAACGAGTTCACGCGAAAAGGCGGCACGCTACAAATGGTGCAGCTTTGGGTGAACCTGCGCGCCAAAGACAAGAGCGCGAAGGCCGGTTATCAAACCTTGCTCAAGGCGCAGATCCCAAACGTGCCACTGCCGCAAGACGCGGGAATGGTGCGCCTCATCGCCGGCGAATACGGCGGACACAAAGGCCCGGCGAAGACCTTTACGCCCATCAATCTGTGGGACGCGAATCTCCGCGCCGGCAAATCGGCTGAACTGCCTTTGCCCGACGGTCACACCACCACGTTTCTCGTATTGAGCGGCGAAGTCACGGTGAACGGCGAGCGTGAAGGTCCGAGCCGAACTGGCCTACGCGAAGGCGACCTGGCAATCTTTGCTCGCGCCGGCGACAGCATCGCGTTGGAAGCGAAGACCGACGCCAGGCTCCTGGTGATGGACGGTGAACCCATCGCCGAGCCGGTGGTCGGACATGGGCCCTTCGTGATGAACAGCCGCGCCGAGATTCAGCAGGCGTTCGAGGATTACCAACTCGGACGCATGGGGGAGATCGCTTCCGCCGTCCAAGCGTAACGGACTAAAGCTGAACGTAACTGTTCTGGTAGCCGCCGACGTCAGTCGGCGCAATTATGCCCGGGAGCCAGATCTGCGCCGGCGACTACGCCATCGCGGGTCAATCTGTGCGGCTACCTAAACTGTGAAAGCTGAATGAGATCCCCCGACGGCTCGCGGCGCTGGTGTCTTCTGTATGGCTCAGAACGTTCAGCTTGGTGAATATGCTGGGCACGTGGCTTGCTGTTCACGCCGAACACGCGCTGCGCCTCGATGCCCTTCTCCGCAGCGGGTTGGTAGAAGGTGGCCGCGAGCCGCCCGCGTATGAAATCTCCGGGCAGGGTCCTACTTTTCTGGTTTCACCTGGCCCATTTTTCTGGCCATCATCGCTTCGTGCTTCTCGTATTGCTTGTTATCCACGACGAATTTATTGCGCATGTAATTCGAGTTCTCATATTTCCAATCCTGTCCCGCATCGCTGTAAGTCAGTTTCGTCGTTTGCCCTTGCAGGAATTTCTTGTGGGTCGGATCGGCCAGCGGCGGATTGACGACCTTTGGGGGGCCTTCGTAGCCGCCCTCAATCAAATGACCGGAGCAGACGGCGTAGTTGCCGACCGTGGTGATATGCTCGTCGCCTTCGATCTGGCGGGTGATCGGCACATAGCGATACTCGCGCGACTTGGCGGCCAGAGGGAACACATGCAGCGCCAGTTCCTTCAGCGCGTCGCGTTGTTGTTCGCTGGCCTTTTCGTCAATGTAAACGTAATCGAAATTCCACTTGCCGAACGATTCGAACATGCTCTGGTGCTCCGGGCTTTGGACGAATTGGGCCACCGCCAGCCCTTCCAGCGGAACTTTTCCGTAATGACCTTTGGTGATGAAGATGATTTGCGCCCCATCGCAGGTCATGCGCGAAGGGAGGGATTTAAACCAGCAAGGGCAGGCCGGACGGCAGGAACAGGCTTCCTCGAGCTCCCCGGTTACCGTCCATGAAGTTTTGCTCGCCGCCGCAGCCGCTCGCGACGGGACGCCGAACGCGCTGAGGCCGCACACGATTGCAACCGAAACAATAGATTTTCTGGACATGATTCCTTTCATAAACTTCTTCCTCTCAGTGAAACCTTTGCCATTTTCTGAGCCGAATGTAATCCCACGAACGGAGTGGTCAATGACGAAAGTGTCAATCTGTGACGCCTCTTAATTTCGGGAAGAGCCGTCAGTCGCCTGACGGCTCCCCCACAGTCCCGTACGACCAAATTTCCCGCATACGGTGCTGGTCGCAAGCCATGTCAAATCCTGGGGCAGTTGCGGAAGCTACGGTGTCTGGATCAACCGGCAAACGACTCGTAATGTTCGAGAACCAAATGCACCTAAAACGGTACAAGTTCTTTCGTTAATCCGATTGCTATGCGCCGGATAGGTTGCCGGTCACGACATCAATACGCATCGTTCGACGCTTGCGGCGGAAAGGCATTTAGGCAAGCTGCGCACGTTGGCCGCCTATGGCGAACCAGGAAAATGTCGAGCTGTTCAAAACAGGCGTCACCGGCTGGAACGAATTCCGAAAGGAGCACCAGGAAGTCAGTCCGGATCTAAGGGCTCGTGCAAAAACAACTTCTGATTTTAGCGCCTCTTCTCCCTCTCCCCGTGAGGAACGAACGGGGAGAGGGGCGCCTACTAAAATGTTTGAATTACGCCCCCGGCTCGGTACTTATTTTTGCACAGACCCTAAGCGGTGCCGACCTGAGAAATCTGGACATACGCCGCGCGGCACTGAGCGCTGATTCCGGACGTGTACGTCCCGTATAAGGGAGCGCCGTCTCCTGCATGGCGGACGCGTGGGGCCGGAGTTCGGGATGCGACACCTCAGCCTCTGTCCCTCTCCCCGACCGAGGCGAAGAGGGATTCTTATGCGGCTGCGGGTTCGAATCGATGTGAAGTTGCGCGCTGCCGAAGAGCGAGGCGTTTTCGTTCATGAGGGGGAATACTCCCGCATCGGCCTTTCAAAAAACGCCAGTTGCCCGCTTTGCTCACCTTCCGGCTGGGGCCGATGAACCGGGAAGTTGGTAATCAGCGCCTCTATCATCGGGTGGCGAAGGTCTTCGGTCGAGCCGACGTGGTAGAAATGTTCGCGCGTCAAGAGGTGGAAGCGTGGGTCGTTCCAATGGCGCTCGATCATGGCGTTTGTCCGAAACTCGTTGCTGTGCCACGTGGAGAGGATGAAACGGCATGGCAGCCGTTTGAGCAGGTTTCCCAGTTGCGTTTCGTCGCCTTCCGACCATGAGTTGAAATAGTCCACGTGGCGACCGGCATACGGCGGATCGGCGTAAACCAGGTCGCCCGGCTGAGCGGATGCGAGCGTTTGCCGGAAGTCCGCGGCTGCGAAGGTCCAGTCGCAGGCGGACATGACCTCGGAGATGCGGCGAATTTGGTTGGAGATTTTGGTGACGTAAGCCCGGGCGAAGCGCTCGGGTTTGTGACCATAGGGGACATTAAATTTCCCGTGGCGATTGAATCGCATCACGCCGTTGAAGCAGGAACGGTTGAGGAAAAGAAAATCGAGGGAAGTGGGCTGGGCATTGAGGCGTTCCCGAACGGCATAGTAGTACGTCTCGCCGCCGTCACGTAGTTTTTCTCCTTGCTCCGTGAGAAAGCCTTTGGCCAGAGCGGGTGTCAGGCTGCCGTGCTGAATTTCCTGATAAAGGCGAATGATGTGGACATTCGAATCGGTCAGCAGCGCGCGCTTGGGCTGGACGTTAAGCGCGACGACGCACGAGCCGCAGAACGGTTCGACCCACCTGTCGAATTGTTGCGCCTGGGCGAGTTTCCTGATTTCACAGGCCAATTTGGTTTTGATGCCCTGGCATTTGAGCGGCGGAACAAGCGGCGGCAGGTTCATTCGCTTTCCTCCTCGGCTTTTCCAGCTTCGTCTTCAGCGAGGCTGGCAATTTCCTTTGCATGGGCGCGGAGTGTGTCCGCACCGCGCTTCTTGTAGTCGAGATAGCTTTTCAAGTTCATGTAGGGCCGTTCGAGAGACAATGCTTGCGCCATGTCGCGCGTCAAATAGAACATCCAGTAATCATCATAGACTTCCTCGCCCAAGGATGCGAACGGGCCTTTGCCGTTGACCAACTCCTCGATCTTGAGCACCGAGCCGATGTTCTTGGTGTTTCCGCTGCCCGGCAGTGATGACGCAATGCGGAACTTCGGTTGCGCGAAGAATTGGAAGTTTTTGACGACGGAAGGAATCTTTGGAAGGTCGTCAAGGGTGAATTGCTTACGCTCATCGGCCGCTTCATCGCACTTGGAGTAAATGACCCCGAGCACAAAGTGCCCCGCGTACTGGTTGTATGGGAATAGAGTGTTCTTGTTGCTGTCGCGCTTTCTGAAGTAGCCGGTGAACGCGCCCAGAGTCATGCCGTTGACTTCGGTGTCGCTCGTTCGATACGTGCTCTTGATGTCCACAGCGAATTTGTGGCCAGAGGCCTCGTGCGTGAACGTCAGATCGGGATAGAAATTCTGCTGCGGGCACAGATCGATCTTGAGGCCGTGCGACTTTTCAAATTCGAGGAACATTGGATAGAGTATAAGCTCAAGGACCTTTGAGACGATCTTGGTGTCCACGGAAATAGTGTAAATGCGGCGATAGACGTCAATGAAGCCCTTGATGATCCATTCGCCTTCGTTCGTCGCTACTGCCTTCGCGAACGTCGCCGCATGTGCCTGGAGTTTCTCAAGGAATTGTTCGCGCGTCATTTCAGGAGGATTTTGAGGGAGATTTTCCAGAACGCAAATACACAATAGGAGTTCAGGGGCGGTGGGAAATCGTCGAGAGTTTTTAGTCGTGGGTTGTCATTCAGCCGGATTGTGCCAGATTCAATCGCGGAAGTCTTCTGAACAACCAAAACCTGTTTATGCCAAAGATGCGTGCCGCGCAAATCGCCCGTCCGGGCGGGTCGTTTGAAATCGTTCAACGCGAAATCCCCCAGCCCAGCCCCGGCTCGGTGCGGATCAAAGTCCAAGCCTGTGGCATCTGCCACAGTGATTCGCTGGTCAAGGAAGGCCATTGGCCGGGCCTGCAATATCCGCGCGTGCCAGGCCATGAAGTGGTCGGGATCGTGGATGCTGTGGGTGCGGGTGCGGGGCAATGGAAACCGGGCCAGCGCGTGGGCGTGGGCTGGCATGGCGGTCATTGCGGCCATTGTGATGCCTGCCGGAGCGGCGATTTCTTTGGCTGTCAGGTAGCGCTCCAGATCACCGGTATTTCCTTCGACGGCGGTTATGCCGATTACATGGTTGCTCCTGCCATCGCGCTGGCGTTGGTGCCGGAGGACTTGTCCCCCGTGGAAGCGGCGCCGTTGATGTGCGCGGGCATTACGACTTACAACGCGCTGCGGAACAGCAGCGCGCGGCCCGGCGACGTGGTGGCGGTGCTGGGTCTCGGCGGTCTCGGTCATCTCGGTGTGCAATATGCCGTGAAGATGGGCTTCAAAACGGTTGGCATCGCGCGCGGATCAGATAAAGAACCACTGGCGCGGAAACTGGGAGCGCAGCACTACATTGACAGCCAGGCCCAGGACCCGGCGGCGGAACTGCAAAAGCTCGGCGGTGCGAAG
>WNGQ01006753.1_pt1 | contig 11073 bp, 9 predicted proteins | sample 5407661 | NCBI WGS metagenome assembly WNGQ01 (sample SAMN13153382, study PRJNA577476) | soil metagenome | isolation source: 60 cm soil or saprolite under Garry oak tree replicate 2 | place: USA:California | collected 2016-06-15
TTCCCGCCGCACTGCCAGCAGGGCCATGAGGCCAACATGTTGACACAGCGCGCTCGCACGGGTGGCGCTCGGCGCTGTTCTTCGAGCGGCGCGCGAGATGCGCGAGCGCGGCACCTTTGAGTTCGCGAATGAAGCCGTCAGCTATCGCGACATCACCACTATGTTCGAGAATATGACCTCGGGACGCGGCCAACGCCATTGACGCGGCACCCAATAGCGGCACGCCGACTCAATCCCCCCAAAACCCGCCCTCCGCGATAGAATGGATGTGACTTCAAGAATGCCTCCAACATCTGTTATTTTTAGAGGCTGGAATCCGTAGGTAAGGGTGAACGTTCCCAATCAGAAGGAGCAAGGGGTTGATGGCTAGTCCACAAATCTCGGCAAAACCTGACCTTGGCTCGCTTCGCATCCACGATGGACAGCGGAGCCAGTCGAAGATGGGCAAACGCATCTTCTACGCCTCGATCCCGGTCATCATCTTTGCGGGCATCGTCGCCGCGGCCTTCGCGTTCCGCAACCAGAAGCCCGTGGTCGAGGTTGCTACCGCCGCCAAACCCGACGCTGGCGGACCCCAGGCGCTGCTGAATGCCAGCGGCTACATCACCCCGCGCCGCCGTGCCACCATCGCCGCCAAGATTACCGGCCGCGTCACCGGCGTCTTCTTCGATGAAGGCACTCGCGTGGCGGAGGGCCAGCTCCTTGCTACCCTCGATGATTCCGACGTCAAACGCGCGCTCGATTCTGCGAAAGCCGATCGCAACTCCGCGCAGGCCGCCATCGCGGATTACGAGGTGCAACTCAAGAACGCCCAAATTTCGCTGCATCGCGCCGAGCAGCTCCAAAAGGCCGGCGTGCAGACGCAGGAAGCTCTCGACAACGCCACAACCAACGTGGACAGCCTGAAAGCCAAAATCGAGCTCGCCAAGCAACAGGTAGCGGCCGCCGAATCCCGTATCGGCGTTGCCCAACAGGCGGTGGACAATTGCACCATTCGCGCCCCCTTCGCGGGGATTGTCGTTTCCAAGGACGCTCAGGTCGGCGAGATGGTCTCTCCCATTTCCGCGGGCGGAGGCTTTACCCGCACCGGGATCGCCACAGTCGTCGATATGCGCTCCAACGAAATTGAAGTCGACGTCAACGAGTCTTACATCGCGCGGGTCGAAAACGGCCAGCATGTCACAGCCACGCTGGACGCCTATCCGGACAAACCGTTCCCCGCAAAGGTTCGGACCGTCATTCCCACGGCCGATCGTCAAAAAGCAACAGTTAAAGTACGAATCACCATTCTAAACCTGGAAAAATACGATTTCATTTTGCCGGACATGGGCGTGAAGGTGGCTTTTCTGGAAAACGAACGGCCGGCCGCAAAAGACAAGGGGAAAGAAAAGGGCCCTCAAGCGGTCGCTTTCATCCCGAAGGGCGCGGTGCGCTCCGATTCCAATGCTTCTTTCGTTTTCCTGGTCCGCGATGGAAAAGTCGCGCGCCGCGCCGTAAGCCTCGGCATCGATCGCGGCACGGACGTTGCGATCCTGGCTGGCGTCTCCCCCGGCGACTCCCTGGTCGTCAAAGGCCCGGAAAGTTTGCATGATGGTGACAAAGTTGAAATCCGTTAATGGGAGCCAAGCATGATCCGAGTCGATGGACGCGACGATTCTTCCAGCCTCATCCGGGTTCGCGGATTGAACAAGACCTATAGCCGCGGCGGCGAAAAGATCCAGGTGCTGCAGGGCCTCAATCTAGACGTTGACAAGGGTGACTTTGTGGCCTTCATGGGCCCCAGCGGCTCCGGCAAGACCACGCTGCTCAATCTGCTGGGGGGCCTTGATGTGCCGTCCGCCGGTAGCATTACTGTCGACGGCGATGAAATCACGCACATGTCCGGCAGCAAACTCACCCACTGGCGCGCCCGGCACGTGGGCTTTATTTTTCAAATGTACAACCTCATTCCCGTGCTCACGGCGTTCCAGAATGTCGAGCTTCCGCTGCTCCTAACCAAGCTCTCCAAGTCTGAGCGCCGCAAGCATGTGGAAACGGCCCTCGCCATCGTCAATCTGGCCGATCGAATGCATCACTATCCGCGGCAGCTTTCCGGCGGACAGGAGCAGCGCGTCACCATCGCTCGGGCCATCGTCTCCGACCCGACTTTTCTGCTTTGCGATGAGCCGACCGGCGATCTGGACCGCAAGAGCGCCGATGAAATCATGGCGCTCATTGATGAGCTTGTGGGCAAGTATGGCAAGACCGTCTTGATGGTCACGCACGATCCCGTCGTTGCCGCGCGCGCGCACACGACGCTGCATCTGGAGAAGGGCGTGCTCATCGAAGGCGGCAAATCCAAACAGCCGGTAATGGCGGGAGGCGCAGCATGAAATTCAGCCGTTTAATTTTCGCCAATCTCTTCCGCAAAAAGGTTCGGCTCATCCTCACCGTCGGCTCTTTTGCCATCGCACTGGTTCTCTTCACGTTTCTTGCCGTCGTGAAGAGCGCCTTCAGCCGCGGCACGGAAATCGCCGGAGCGGACCGCCTGATTGTCGTCAGCCGCATCGGACTAATGCAATTAATGCCGATCTCCCATCGCGACAAAATCCTTGCCATCCCCGGCGTCAAGGCGGTCACCCACAATCACTGGTTCGGCGGCGTCTATCAGGACGAAAAAAACTTCTTTCCACAGTTTGTCATCGACCCTGAAAATCAACGCCAGGTGATGACGGAGCTTGTGGTGCCTGACGACCAGTGGAACAACTTTGTCAAGGATCGCCAGGGCGCTATTGCCGGCGCCCGCACGGCCGCACGCTTCCACTGGAAAGTCGGCGACCACATCCCCATCAAGACTACTCTTTATGGCGGGGGCTCTTCGGAGTTCAATCTCGACGGCATTTATCACAGCGACCGCCCCGGCGGCGACGAAAGCCAGTTTTGGCTGCAGTGGAAATACTTTGACGAGAATGTGCCCGCTGCCGTCAAGAGCACGGCTGGGTGGTACGTCGTCAAGCTCAATAGCCCCGATGACGCCGTGCGCGTCGCCAAGGCCATTGACGAAAAGTTTGCCAACTCGTCATTCGAGACCAAGACCGAGACGGAATCCGCCTTCGCCGCGTATTTCGCCAAGCAGTTCGGAAACATCGAGCTCTTAATCCTCACCATCGGCAGCGTGGTCTTCTTTACGCTTCTGTTGGTCACCGGCAACACCATGGCTATATCCGTGCGCGAGCGCACGTCAGAACTGGCCGTCCTGAAAGCCATCGGCTTTTCCGGGCGCGCTGTCCTTTTCTTCGTTCTGGCGGAGTCCATCGTTATCGCCCTGGTTGGCGGCTTCCTGGGCTTGACGCTCGCCTACTTGGCCATCCCTGTTATCGGCGTGGCTCTCACCGGCCTTCTGCCACCTCTCATCCTTTCCAAGTCTCTTCTGACGCTGGGCATTGGTTTCGCCCTCTTTGTTGGCGCTGCCAGCGGCCTGCTACCGGGTGTCGGCGCCATGCGCATGCGCGTCGTGAACGCGTTGAGGAGAGCCTGAAATGGCGATTCCCCTCGTTTACAACGTTCGGAGCGTCAAAGCTCGCTGGACCTCCACGATCGTTGCGGTCGTGGGGATTGCCGGGACGGTGGGTGTCTTCGTTGCCATGTTGTCTCTTGCGCGCGGATTCAAGGCCACGCTTGTTTCTTCCGGCTCCGCGGAAAACGCGCTCATTACCCGCGCGGGGGCTACATCCGAAATGACCAGCGGAGTCTCTCTCGATTCAGTCAAAATTATCCAGGATGCTCCGGGCATCGCGCGGGGGGCCGAGGGCCCGTTGCTGACACCGGAGGCTGTCCTGATGGCGCCGATTCCCTTGATTTCCACCGGCACGGATGCCAATGTTGAACTTCGCGGTGTTGCGCCAAACGTTTTTGCCATTCGCAGCAACGTCAAAATCATCGAGGGCCGCATGTTCCGGCCCGGTCTGTCCGAACTCATCGTCGGCAAAAACGCCAAGGCGACCTATTCGGGCTTGACTCTGGGAAGAACAATTGGGCTCGGAAGCGCAAGTTGGCAAGTCGTGGGCATTTTCGATGCCGGTGGAAGCGCATTCGATTCCGAAGTTTGGGGTGACGCCCACCTCTTGAACGGCGCCTATAAGCGTCCGGACACTTTTTCTCAGTCCGTTACAGTGCACCTCGCTTCGCCTGCCGCCCTTCAACAATTAAGGGACACTCTTACAGCCGATCCGCGTTTGAATGTGGACGTAACCCGCGAAATCGACTACTACGCCAAGCAGTCCACGCGCATGACTCAGCTCATCACCATTCTGGGCGGGTTCGTAGCAGCGATCATGGCCATCGGCGCGGTCTTTGGCGCCCTCAACACCATGTACTCCGCCATCGCCGAACGCGGCCGCGAAATTGCCACCATGCGCGCGCTCGGCTTCAACTCCGGGAGCGTCGTCCTCTCTTTTCTCTTTGAAGCCCTGTTGATTTCTTTTGTTGGCGGCGTCCTTGGCTGCCTCGCCGTTCTGCCCCTCAACGGCTTGACCACCAGCACCATGAATTTTCAGACCTTTTCCAACCTGGCCTTCGCCTTCAAGATCACCTTTGATCTTCTTTGGATGGGCGTTGTCTTCGCTCTGATCATGGGGGTCCTCGGCGGCATGCCCCCGGCCGTTCGTGCCGCCCGGCTTCCCGTGGCTACGGCTCTCCGCGAGCTTTAACTGAACCTGCGACTGGACGATGGCTTTTTGCCGTGAAGCACGCTTGGCGACGGTCTTCTATCGCTATTCCATTCCTTTTGCGGTTCCCAGCCTATGTCCACTATTTGACGCCATTTTGGAAGCCGGGATTTACTCTTCCGCACGGGGTCCCTTGACGATTCAGTGGCAGCGAATCTAGCCTAGGTAAGGGGGACGCTGAGGGCAGTATGGGTGCAGTGGCAAAACTCGTCGTGGATAAGCGCCGTTGTGTATTTTGCGGCAAGCCCATTGCGACGCATCTAGCGCAGTGCCCCTTTTGCCGCGAGGCGGTTCCGCAGGTGCAACTGTCTCGCAGCGTTGGACCGGACGGGCGGCACCAGATTCGCCGCGGCCTTCTGTACATGCTTCTTGCCGTCGTTATTCATTATTTCGCCGCCGGCTACGGCCATCCCATCCAGCTTCCTCTGCCTGCTCCCGTCCTTCCACTGGTGACACAGTACCTTACGCCGCTGGTTTTCCTCGGGGGCGCTGGTTTGACTATCTACGGCCTCATTCTCCGATTTAAATCCTGAGGCGCGACTGCCGGATTGGCGTTGGCGTTCGAAACAGGCAGGCGTTCCACGTCTCGGAAAGAAATGCTGCTCGAACGACGGAACCTGTTCGAATGGCCAGCTTGACTGATTGGGGGAGTACCATCCTTTCGAAAGAATGCTCTCCCTCACCCGCTGTGGCCTACTGGGAGCGAGGCCGCATCCACCAGCCTTGTCCGGAGATCTTCTACTGAGGGGTAACTATGAAAAGATCGTTCTTCGTTGTGGCAGTCCTGATTCTAAGCGTTTCGCTTTTCTTGACCGTGGGCGCGGAGCGCGCGGAAGCGCAAGGCCCTGCGGGCGCTGGCGCATCCACTGCAGCAAAGGGAAGTTCGAGTTCGCATAGCTCCCATTCCCTCAATCCCATCAAATGGGTGAAGAAGGATAAAGGTTCGAAAAACTCTCCTGATTCGAACGGCACCCGGGGCGACGTCGAAAAGAAGCTGACGCCGAAGCTGCAGGCCCAGGGTGTTTTGCCGGCGAATGCGAACGCCACCGATGCATGCGCGCCCTTCGTGGCACTGAACGAGTGTCTCGCCGCGCTCCACGCCAGCCACAATCTTGGGTTGGATTTCAAGTGCCTGAGTGCCAGCGTCACCGGCGTGCATTCGAACGCTGACATGTCCGGCTGTAAGGTCGCCGATGGCGAGAAAGCGCTGAGTTTGAACAAGGCGATCCGTGCCTTGAATCCCAATGCGGACGCAAAGGGAGCCACCAAGAACGCCGAGCAGCAGGCCAAGGACGACCTCAAGGATCTCGGCGCGTAAGGCCGAAGCCGCAACAAAATCTGAAGCCGCTAAACAGATTTTCGGCCAAAGTCGAGAAATCCGCCAACTCGAGACAGGGCGAAGGCCAATGATTATGGCTTTCGCCCTAATTTTTTGAAGGGAAGAGCCCTCTGGAAAAAATCTTGCGCCGGGCGCATCGCAATTGCATCTAGCCCGATGCGGCGGAGGCAGGGGGAGTGGAAACCAGCGGTGACGCGGAGGAAGCGGCAGCAGAAGCCGGGGATGAGGACGAAGCCGACACCGGGACATCCGTGTCCGTGGTGACAGCGGCGGCCGTAGCCCGGTAGCGGACGATGAGAAGTGTGAGGTCGTCGGCCTGATGCGCGCCTCGGGCGAAGTTTTCAACGGCTTCAAGGACGCATTTCTGGAGTTGTTCGAGGGGGCACTCGAGCTGGCCAGTGAGGAGTTCCTTAAGGCGCGCGATGCCGAACATCTGCTCGTCGGGATCCATCGCCTCGGTCACGCCGTCGCTGAAGAGCACGAGGGTGTCCCCAGGCTCGAGCTTCAGGCAAACGGCGGTGTACTCGGCTTCTGGAACGAGGCCGACCGGATAAGAGCCTTGGGTGAAGGCTTCCTGGGCGGCGCCGCGGCGGATCAGGATGGGTGAAGGATGGCCGGCGTTGATGAATTCCAGATGGCCTTGCTGATCGAGAATGCCGAAGAACATGGTGGCGTAGCGGCCGACCTCCGAGTGATCGCACAGGAAACGGTTGATATGGTTGAAGACGCGCGCGGGATCGGTGCCGAGTGTCATTCCGGAGAGCGCGCCCTGAAGCATGGTGGTGAGAAGCGCGGCCCCAAGTCCTTTGCCGGAAACGTCCGCGATGAGAAACGCGGTGCGGCCATCGCTGAGCGGAAAGACATCGAAGTAATCTCCTCCGACCGATAAGCAAGGAAGATTGAATCCGGTAACCGCGAGGTGCGGGTATTCGCGGAAATCGCGCGGGAGAAGGGCCTGCTGAATGTCGCGGGCGATGTTGATCTCCTGCTCGAGGCGCTGGCGTTCGCGTTCGCGTTCAACCAGGCGAGCATTGTCGAGAATGCTGGCGGCGTCGCCGGCCAGGGCGTCCAAGATCTGGCGATCGAGTTTGGAGAAGGCGGCGGGGCGCCGCGAATCCAGGTATAGGACGCCGAGGAAATGCCCGTGCTTGATGTTGATCATGGATTCCTGCGTGTTCGCGCGGGACATGGCGAAAAGAGGAATCACGACCACTGCGCGGAGCCGCTGCGCCACGATGCTCTGCGCGGCCTGCAAATCCACGTCGGCTTGCGCGAGGTCTTCGGTGATGACCGGGGACTGTTGCTTCAGCGCGAGCTGAATGGCGGTCTGGCTGGGCGTTAGGCTTTCGGGAGGAAGACGGAGCCCGCCGCTGCGCCGGGCGAGTTTCACTTTGAGCGCCCCGCTGGCATCGGCTTCGAGGAGCAAGCCACGATCGGCGTCGGTGACGGAGACGGCATGATCCACCATGTGGCCCAGCACTACGTCAAGAGGAAGCTGGGAGTGCAGCAGGGAGGTCGCTTCCAGGAGGCGCTTGAGTTTGATCAGGCCGCCGCCCGACGGCTCCGAGCTGGTGATGTGCTCCATGCGCGTGAGCAGTTGCGGAAGAGAATCGCCGTCCGCGCCCTTGGCAGAGCGGAAGATGATCTCGTAGGAGTCGTCGAGACCGAAGGTAATCGAGTCGCCATCCTGCAATTCGCGGCTATCGATTTTCTCTCCGTTCACAAAGAGGCCGCGACGCTGGCCGCGATCCTCGACATAGAAGCGATTGGCCTCGATGACCACGGCGGCGCAGTTGCGGGAGATGCGGCGATCGGATAGCTGCAGGTGGTTTCCGGTTTCCGCGCCCCGCCCGATCATGAAAGGCGTCTGCGTGATGCGGGCGTAGCGGCGCGCGCCATCTGGGGAGACGACTTCGAGAACCGCTTCACCGGCAAGAGGTACGGTGTCGGACATGGGGGAGTCCCAATGCGGGAATTGTAACACGCGAGGAGAGGCAAGGAGGCAGGGAGGTAAGGAAGTAACGAAGCAAGGAAACTCGCTAACGCGCAGAGGTGATCAGCGGTTAGGCGGCCGATAGCTGGGGTGTCGGAGTTTTGATTTTTGCGGGTTCGAGGTTGGGGAGGAAGGCGGTCAAGATGCCTATTGCGGGGAGAAACGAACACACCTGATAGACGAAATTGATATCGGTCAGATCGGCCAGCTTGCCGAGAAGGGCCGCGCCGATTCCGCCCAAACCAAAGGCCAGGCCAAAAAATAATCCCGAGACCATCCCGACTCTTCCGGGCATGAGTTCCTGGGCATAGACGAGAATGGCGGAGAAAGCGGAGGCCAGGATGAAGCCGATGACCACGCTCAGGATGCTAGTCCAGAAGAGATTGGCGTAGGGCAGCACCAAGGTGAAGGGAAGAACCCCCAGGATCGAGCACCAGATAACGTATTTGCGTCCGATTTTGTCGCCCACCGGACCGCCGATGAAGGTTCCCGCGGCGACAGCAGCAAGAAACAGGAAGAGGTGCAGCTGCGCGTTCTGAACGGAAAGGTGAAACTTGCCCATGAGATAAAACGTGTAGTAGTTCATTAAACTGGCGAGATAGAAAAACTTTGAGAACATGAGGGCCACTAAAATGGCCAGAGCGAACGCAACCTTTTTAAGAGCCAGGGTCGAGTGCGGAGGAGCAGCGACCTGGGACGCGAGACGCGCGGGATCCAGGGCGGCCGGTTTCGGGAGATGGAACGGGTGATTGCGGAACCAGTGCCCGATGTTGGTCAACAGGACGATAGCGAACAGGGCCAGGAGCGAAAACCAGGCAATGCTGGATTGCCCTGTAATAAACGCGTAGGCCAGCAAAGGGCCGAGCGAAGAACCGGCATTGCCGCCCACCTGGAATAACGATTGCGCCATCCCGTGCTGTCCGCCGGAAGCCATTCGCGCGATGCGCGAAGACTCCGGGTGAAACACCGCGGAGCCGATGCCAACCAGCGCCGCGGCAGCAAGGATGGTGCCGTAACTGGGAGCCATAGCGAAAGCCAGCAGGCCAATCATGGTGATCCCCATGCCGACGGCCAGGGAGTAGGGCTTCGGGCGGCGGTCCGTATAGAGTCCCACAAGAGGCTGGAGAATCGAGGCAGTCATCTGAGAAGCGAGAGCGATGCGGCCGACTTGCCAGTAATTGAAATGAAAGGTTCTCTGCAGGAGCGGATAGATCGGCGGCATCAATGACTGAATCGTGTCGTTCAGCAGGTGGCAGAAACTGATGGTCAGGAGGATCTTGAAGACGGTCTTCTCGCCAGTGTCTGTGGGAGCGGCCGCCCCGATTGCGGTCAAGTTTGTTTCGCTAGCCATCTAGAGCCGGAGTCCCTGAACCATCGCTGAATGGCCACATTGCCGCAATTACCTCGCTGCCGAAGCGAGGCGGCGCGAGACATAATCGGCGACGTAGGCGTCGAAAAGTTCATTCAGGCGATCGCACACGGGACCGGGAGCGGGGATGTTATTGCCGGCGATTTCGCCGACGCTGATGAGATTGCGATTCGTGGAAGAGATAAAGACTTCGTCGGCGGAGTACAGGTCTTCGGGACGAAGCGCCTGCTCGACGACGGAAACGCCGGTTTCCGGCGCGATTTCCATGAGGATGCCGCGCGTGACGCCTTCGAGGCAGCCGGAGTTCAGCGGAGGCGTGAGGACCTTGCTGTTTTTGACGGCGAAGATATTTGCGGAAGTGCATTCGGCCACTTCGCCACGCTCGTTGAGCATGACGACTTCGTCGAATCCCTCCCTCGCAGCCTCCGCAACGGCCCAAACATTATTGAGCCAAGAGATGCTCTTTACTCCGGACATGGGAGACGCGGCGTGGCGGCCGTGTTCGCGGAGGGCGAGGCGCACAACTTCGCGATGTTGGGGGAGACCGGCGGTGTAAATGACAAGGTCAACCTGCGGATGCTTTTCGTCGCTCTGCCAGAAGCCGACCGTGTTGTAGATAAAATAGACGCGCGCGCAACCTTCGGTTACCTTGTTGGCGCGAATCACTTCGTGAAGATGGACGCGTACTTTTGCCGCGGTGTAGGGCATGGGAAGGCGGGTGATGGCGGCGTCTTTTTCGAGGCGGCGCCAGTGGCGCTCGTAGGCGAAAGCCTCGCTGCGAGAGATGCGCAGCGTGGTGAAAATGCCCCAGCCACAGATGAGACCGGCCTGTCCGGGAGAAAGACGGACTTTCTCGATGGGCAGCAGAGTGTCGTTATGAAAGACGTTCGAGTGGATCACCTGGGCCTCGTCGAAAAGAGCTTGAGACTGCTTTCTATTGTATCCGAAAAACCGTATTTTGAATGGGGCGGGAAACACGTTGCTGATGCCCAACCGTGGGAAAAACAAAGAGGGCGGGCCGAAACCCGCCCTCTTTGCACCTAAGTTTAAGCTCGCGTTCAGAAGAGCAGTTTCAAAGCAAACTGAATTTGCCGCGCCGAACCGAAGTCGCCGGTCGGGAAGCGCGTCGATTGGATGGTTCCGAACGATGAACTGGTGGTGGTGAGAACTGGGTTTCCAAAGTTTGGGTGGTTGAATAGATCAAAGAACTCCGAACGGAACTGAAGATTAAATCGTTCGTTGATCTTGGTGTTCTTCGTCACCGAGAAGTCCGTATCGAGGAAGCCGGGCCCGACAATGGCGTTGCGGCCGAGATCCCCCGGATGACACGTCGGTAGCGTCGCCGGAGCCACCGCCGCCACGCAAGGCGAAGCGAAAACGGCTTTGTTCGCGAAATACTGCGATGGGTTGCCAGTCGTTTGCACTTTTCCAGTCACATCTGGGCGGACCGTGAGCGTTATTCCCGACCCGGGGAAGATGGCAAGTGACGGTGTGAGCGGGCTTCCGCTCTGCGCTTGCTGGACGACGCCAATCTGCCATCCAGAGACCAACCGGTTAGCCTTAAACGGCAGCTCGTAGAACCCGCTCAAGACGAAGCGATTGCGCACGTCAAACTCCGAGGGACCGTAATCGCCGCGCGGGTTATACGCGTTTTGGAGGACCAGGG
>WNGQ01011774.1_pt1 | contig 11072 bp, 6 predicted proteins | sample 5407661 | NCBI WGS metagenome assembly WNGQ01 (sample SAMN13153382, study PRJNA577476) | soil metagenome | isolation source: 60 cm soil or saprolite under Garry oak tree replicate 2 | place: USA:California | collected 2016-06-15
CACATGACCAACACGCGATTGACCGACCCCGAGGTGCTGGAATTTCGCTATCCGGTGCTGCTCGAGGATTTCCACATCCGCCCAGGTTCGGGCGGACGCGGCCGCTGGAATGCCGGCGACGGCGTGCGCCGCACCATTCGTTTCCTGGAGAAGATGGACTGCACGATTCTGTCGGGCCACCGTCGCGTGCGTCCGTTCGGCTTGGCCGGGGGCGAAGCCGGTCAAATCGGCGAGAACTCCGTGCGGCGCAACGACGGCCGCGTGGAGAAGCTTGCGGGCTGCGACGCCACTGTCATCGATGCCGGCGAGGCGATCATCATCCAGCCGCCGACCGCGGGCGGATATGGCAAGCCCGAGGGATGATCGTGGCTCGCGAGCAGTGGCGTGAGCAAAGCCGCGCGATCGCCGTCCTGCTGAGACGGCAGTCCCGCCCCCGGACATCGCCAAAGAAATGGCCGGGACGAGCCCGGCCATGACGTCGAGAGCCTGCGACTAATGCGTCAGGACTGCTGGATCGCCGACACCAGCCAATGGCCGTCGCGCACGCGCATGAAGGTCCACACTTCGGTGGCTTCATCCGGCCCGCCTTGCAGGACGCGGCCGCTATCGCGATCCAGCGTCTCGTCGTTGAGCGAGAAACGCATCGCGACGGTGGCGTAGTCGGCGCCGCCCTCGCGCCAAGCCTCGGCGAGATCGCCCTGAATGAGCTTGACGTCGGAGACGCGATTGACCACGCCCTTGCTCGCATTCGCGGCGAGTTCCTCCGAGAAATAGGACAGCATCTCGGGCGTGACGTGCCGGCGCAACCGGGCGAGGTCTTCGGCGCTATACGCGCTCTGCACCTCGCCGAGGATCTTCTCGAAGGCATTGAAGTCGTCCGGCGTGAGCCCGACTTCGTCGGTGCCGGATGCGCGCGCGCTCGATGCAGGAGCGCCGCTGCCGCCGCCGAATCCCATCTGCGGACGCGCCGCGCCAGACGCGTAATCGCGCAGTGCCGGGCCGCTCGCGAGCGCCGGCTGGCTGCGGCGCTGCCACCACGTCCAGAGGAGATAGCCGATGATCACGATGAGGCCGATTTGCAGCATCAGGCCGAGCATCGAGGCGAAGCCGCCGAGGCCGCCCAGGAAACCATGGCCGAACAGCATGCCGACCAAGCCGGCGCCGAGGAAGCCGGTGAACAGGCCGCCGAGGAAGCCCGGCCGATTGAAGAAGCCGCCCACGGGCGACGATATCGGCGGGCGTTGGGCGAGCGCACCGCCCGGCTGGCCCGGTTGCGTCATGCTGCGTTCAATGGGCCGCGCGGTCGGCGATGTCGTCGTCGACGGCGGCGCCGAAAATGTCTGCGAGCCGCGGCTGCCGAAGCTTCCGCCGCGACCGGCGCGGGCATCGGCATTGGTCATCGCGAAGGCCAACACCGCCGCCACGGTGCAAAGCGCAAGCAGCGGACGAACGTGCAAACGAAGCATGGAGTCCTCCCAGAAAGACCCGTTTGGTCCACCTAAATATTGGTATCCCATGGCGGCATTGTAAGAGGTGCCGCATGGTGTCGCAGACCCCTGCCGCCGTCACATTTGGCAGCCGCGGATATTGATCGGGTCATTCTATTCCGCTCGTCCCCGCGAAAGCGGGGACCCAGATCGGGACAGTGGGCTGGATTCCCAACATAAGCGCGTTCACGCGCGTCTCGACGCGCTATGCGCGGGAATGAGCGGTGGGCCCGGCCTGCGATCTTGCCGTTCGAACTACCAAAAGAATTCGATGGTGTCAGTCGTCTTCGCCGTCGGCGCCCGGCTCGGCCATGGGTAGGGCGCGCTCGCGCCGCTCCTCGTCGGGGTCAAAGCGCCACCGCGGCGCCGCCAACCGGCGCGGTGCGACCGAGCCGGTGATCCCAGGATCGCGCTTGATCGCGTATCGCGCGGCGCGCGCGGCGACCTCTTCGCCCGAGACGGCATGCGGGTTGCACGCGCGATGGCCGTCGCGCCGGCGCATCAAATCGACGTGGATGTGGTCGTAGTGATAGACGTTCGAGCCGGGCGCCAGCACCGTGCTGAATTGATCGCAGGCCGCGGCCTGCACGTCGCGCAGGAAACCCTGCTCCTCCGGCAAGCCGCGCCAGCCGTTTTTCACCGTGATCTTGCGTCCGTCGGCAAGCGTGAACGCCGCGATGTCGAGCGCGTTGCCGAAGGCGTGCTCGGAAATGCTCGCCCGCGAATTGCCGTTCATGCCGCGACAGGAATAGGCGGAAATTTGCCTGATCTCGGCAACCGGCGAGCCGAACCAGCGCATCGCCGCCGGCTGCACGGCGCCGGCGATCCAGCGTTCGAGCTCGGACACGATCGGGCATGCAAGCGTCGCCGGCGGACTCACCGCGACCGGCGTGAACGATGCCGTCGCCGGGATGTCGCGTGCGGGACCCAAGGGCCCCAGCGGCGGCGGTTCGCGCGCGGACGGCCGCGGGGCGTCGCGCGGCACGCCCGGCGCGTTGACCAGCGGCCGGCGCTCGTAGGGCTCGGGCGAGAAGTCATCGCGGGGAGACGCCACCGGAGGCTGCGTGCGATATTTTGGCGGCGGAGCGGCCGGCATCACGCCGTAGGGTCGGCGAAAGTCGTAGGGCTCCGCAGCGACACCGGGCTGATCGGCCACGCCCGGCGGATTGAGCGACACGGGCTCATCGGGAGCGACGTCACGCCGCGGCTGCGGCGAGCCCATCTGATAGTCCGGCAGCACGCGCGACTGGTAAGACGGCTCCGCCGGTCTGATCGGCCAACGCGGCGGCGCTGAACCGCGCGGAATGTCGGCGGGCGGACGCAGATCGTCGCTGTAGCCGAGCGGCCCGCTCTCGCCCAAGGTCGACACCTTGAGCGGAAAATCGGCCCCACACACCCCGGGACCACGGATCGACCGGATGCGGACGATGCCCGCGCCTTCCTTCACGGCGCCCGCGTTGAGGCATTGCACCTCGGCCTCATGGCGCCACGGCGCGCCGCGCGCTCGGCAAAAAAACCGCCGCCGCTGCATCCCGCTAACACGCCGAGAAGGCCAAGGACGATGGAGCCGACGAGATACCAACGCACTCCCCACGCCATGGCGGGAGGATGCGATGGATGTTGTTAACGTTTCTTCAAAGATTGGCGTGGGTGCGCGGCCGCTGGTGGACGCCTCACGCTATGGTTAAGAAGTATCGATGCCGCTTGGCGCCGAACTGATGAGAGGCGCACGATCATGGAAGCCAAACCCAGATTGATATTGGCGCTCCTGATGTCGAGCGTGATGGTGTGCATGGTCACGCTCCTCGTCACCTTCCTCGATCTTGGATTGCGATCGGATTTTCTGCTGCAGTGGACGAAGGCGTATGTCATCGCCTGGCCGATCGCGGCGACCACCGCGTTCTTCATCATGCCGCCAGCGCGCCGCCTGACCGATCGCATCGTCGCCCTGATCGACGGCAAGCGCTGACGCTGCGTGTGCTTGGCGTTTTCCGCAACTGCGTTGCTCGGGGCGGCGCTCGCGCGAACCGCGACCGCGTGATCGCCAGGGCAGCGGGTTAAGATCATGGTCCGCCACGTATTATTCTACGTCACCCGCAGCTCTATTTAGGTCTCCGCGGCTCGAACATTGAACCTGCCAAGCAATCGTTATGCGCCATCAAAGATAATAGCGCCGATAGTTTACATCGACATATCAGGATGTTGGTGGGCGCTTCCGACGCGCGATGAAATTCGCGCGTTTGCCTTCGGCGGTGCAGCATATTTGTCATTAGGACTTCGTCGTCCCCCTGCTAAACTTGAACTCACGAAGATACGTGGGAGGACGTGACGTGGACCTAGCGCTCAGGCTCAATGTGCTGGCGGTGTTCGCCGTATTTGCGTTCGTCGGCGCGATCCTTTTGGGCGCGTTCTGAGTTCCAGCATCCAGCATCGCCGCGTTCGATCGATTTTTTCCGGCACCGGAGGGCACAGTCTCTCCGGTGTTTGCATTTCACTAAAAGGCATCGCGCTGGTCACACAGTGCGAGGCAGATGTTCTCCTTCCTGAGGCGACAATAATGCATCGCCTTCCGGCAGCGGCTTTCCCTTCGTCTCCGGCAAGAAAGGCACGGCGATCAGCCCAAGAATGTAGAACAAGCCGATGATCGTTGCCGCTTTGCCATAGCCGCCCAGGCTGACGATCAAGGTGCCGGCGATCAGTGGAGCGATCGCGGAGATCAATCGCGGTGCATTGAAGATGAAACCGGCGGCGGTCGCGCGCATTCGCGTCGGAAAGAGTTCCGGCAGCCATATGGGCGTCCACGAAAAAACGCCCTGGATGAAAAATCCATACACCACCAACGCGAACAACAGCACATGGATATCCTGCACCCACAGGTAGACGATCGGCGTCAGGATCAGGCACATCAGATAAAACAATATGGTGGTCGGCTTGCGGCCAAAGGCATCGGCAAGGAAGCCAAAGCTGGCGAAACCGATCAAGGCGCCCAGATTTTGCACTAAGCCGGCCAATGCCGCCCAGCGCTGGGCCGGAAGGCCGGCAGCGGTTGCAACCGATCCGACATAGCTCGGAACAAACGTCGAAACGCCCCAATAGCCGATCGTCACCGACAGCGACATCACGAACGTCAGAAACAAGCGCAGGCGGACGGCGGGTTCGGCAAACACATCAACCAGCGTAAAGCGCACCAGCGCCGCGTCTTCCCCTTGGAGCGCCGCACCTTGCCGCCGCAGATCATACGCGGCGCGACGGCGCCTGTTCGATTCCTCCCACCGGGGCGATTCGGGAATATTGCGCCGGATCCAAAACACGATCAGCGCCGGCAGCACGCCGATCAGATACATGTACCGCCAGGCATCGGGGCCGGAGGTGCCGATGGCGAGCCAGACGCCGGAGGCCAGAATGCTTCCGATCGGGTAGCCCGATTGCAAAAAGGCGCCACCCTTGCCGCGTGCCTTGGCCGGCCAAAGCTCGGCCATGATCGACGCCCCCGTCGCCCATTCCGAGCCGATCGCGAGCCCGACGAGAAAGCGAAACACGGCAAAGGACAGCCAATCCCAGGAGAACGCGCTCACGCCCGTGAGCAGTGAATAGGCAAGAATCGTAAGGGTCATCGAGCGCTTGCGGCCGAGATAGTCGGCAAGCACGCCGCCGAGCAGGCCGCCGATCGCCCAACCGAAGACAGTTATTGCAATGACCGCGCCGGCATAGGCGGGGATGAGCGGGTATTGGGAAGGGTCCAAGAGTTGATGCAGCGCAACGCCAACGGTGAGAATAAGTGCGAACACTTCGAAACCATCGAACGTCCACCCGAGGTTCGCGGCGATAAGCGCTTTCCACTGCGACCGGTTGAGCGAGCGATACCATGGAGAAGACTCGAAAGTGCCGACTTCGCTCATGATCCCCTCCCGGACCTTTGCTCGGCATGCCCTGCCGGCAGATCGCGAATGAAAGCTTACGCTAATATCCCGCGCGCTTGGAAGAGTGGGTTATGCCGGCAAGCTCGGTGGTCGCACTTTCCGGAATTCACAGTTTCGGAAGCACGTGTTCGCCGAACAATTCGACGGTACGCACCGGGTCGGAGGCGAGGCTGACCGTGAGCATCAGCCGCTCGGCGCCTGCGGCTTTGGCGGCGAGCGCCTGCGCGAGGCAATCCTGCGGATTGCCGCAGATCGACAGCCGGCGCGACAGATAATCGAACAGGCCGAGCTCTTCGACCAGCCTGATATCGGCTTCACCCGGCCGAGTGCTGTAGCGCGTGCGCAATTCGAGCAGCGGCGCACGCAGCGGCTCGGGCACGCCACGCGTCTCCAGATGCTTGTCTCCGATCACGTAGCCGGCGAGAAACGCGAGCATGGCGCCGACCTTGTTGCGCGCGACATTGCGATCCTCGTTGCAGTCGAGCGCCGCGATCTGCCAAATCTCGATGTCGTCGCCCGCGCGCCCGGCGGCTTTGGCTCCGACGGCGATGTGCGCTCGCGAATCGCGGATGTTGTCAGCGGTGAGGCCGTAATTGGCGAACACGCCGTCCGCGGTTCGGCCGGCCGCCTGCAGCGGCTGCGGATGGGAGGCGGCGAGAAAGACCGGCGGCGCGCGCTTGATCCACGGCAGATGCGCGCTCGCCCCGCCAAGGGTCGCCGGCGCGCCTTTCAACAGCGTCTTGACGAACGTCACCCCTTCCGCCAGCTCGCTCGCGCGCGACTTCGGCAACCCCACATTCTTGGTGCCGCTGTGTCCAGCGCCAATGCCGAGCACCGCGCGTCCATTCGAGACGTGGTCGAGCGAGGCGATCGCGGCCGCGCTGACGGCGGGATGCCGGGTGAGCAGATTGGTGACGCAGAGCGCAACGCGCGCGCTCGGCGAGCTGCTCGCAAAGATCGAGGGTGTAGGGCCAGAAGAAGAAACCAACCTGCATCTTCCACTCTCGACTCGGCACCGCCTCATCGAGGCTGCGCATTCGCTTCGATTATTCGCGGAAACTGCCGCATGACTACGCGAGCTATTCCGCCGCCGTTCGCGCCGCGATCAGTGGGTCATAGTTGAGCACCGGCGCGAGCCATTTCTCAGCCTCGGCCGCGGTCCAGCCCTTGCGGGCGGCGTAGTCCTCGACCTGATCGCGCTCGATCTTGCCGACGCCGAAATAGTGGCTCTCGGGGTGGCTGAAATAGAGCCCGCAGACGGAAGCACCCGGCCACATGGCGAAGCTCTCGGTGAGCTTGAGCCCGATGCGCCGCTCGCCGTCGAGCAGCGCAAACAGCGCCGCCTTCTCGCTGTGGTCGGGCTGCGCGGGATAGCCGGGCGCCGGGCGGATGCCGCGGTATTTTTCCCCGACCAGCTCCACATTGCTGAGCGCCTCCTCCGGGGCGTAGCCCCAGAATTCCCGGCGCACCCGCTGGTGCAGGCGCTCGGCGAAGGCTTCGGCCAGACGATCGGCGAGCGCCTTGACCATGATCGCCGAATAATCGTCGTTCGCCCGCTTGAAGCGCTCCGCCACCTCGTCCTCGCCGATGCCGGCGGTGACCATGAAAGCGCCGACGTGGTCGGCAAGCGCGCTCGCGCGCGGCGCGACGAAATCGGCGAGCGCGATATTGGCGCGTCCTTCACGGCGGGTGAGCTGTTGGCGCAGCGTGTGCAGCACCGCGATCGGCGTCGTGCGCGCCTCGTCGCCATAGAGCAGGATATCGTCGCCGTCGGAATTGGCCGGCCAGAATCCGAACACTGCGCTGGCGCGCAACCAGCGCTCCGAGGCCATCCGTTCGAGCATCGCCTGGGCGTCGTCGAACAAGCTGCGCGCCGCCGGACCGTATTTGGCGTCATCGAGGATCGCGGGGAACTTGCCGGCCAACTCCCAGGTGGCGAAGAACGGCGACCAGTCGATGTAGTCGCGAAGCTCCGCAATCGCATAATCCTCGAGCACCCGCGATCCCAGGAAGCTCGGTCGCGGCGGAACATAATTTCCCGACCAGTTGAGCTTGAGCGCGTTCGCCCGCGCGTCTTCGAGCGAAAGCCGCTGCTTGGTCGCCTCGCCGCGCGCATGCGCGGCGGCGATGCGGGCATATTCCTGGCGAATGTCGGCCACGTAAGACGGCCGAGCCGCGCCCGACATCAGATTGGCGGCGACGCCGACGGCCCGGCTTGCGTCGGTGACATAGACCGCTTGCCCGCGCCGGTAATTCGGGTGGATCTTCACCGCGGTGTGCACGCGGCTCGTCGTGGCGCCGCCGATCAGCAGCGGCACGTCGAAGCCTTGCCGTTCCATCTCGGCGGCGACGTGGCACATCTCGTCGAGCGACGGCGTGATCAGGCCGGAGAGCCCGATGAGATCCGCGTTCTCCTTCTGCGCCGTCTCCAGGATTTTCGCCGCCGGCACCATCACGCCGAGATCGACGACCTCGTAATTGTTGCACTGGAGCACGACGCCGACGATGTTCTTGCCGATGTCGTGCACGTCGCCCTTGACCGTGGCCATGACGATCTTGCCGTTGGAATTCTTCTTTTCGAGTCCCTTCTCTTTCTTCTCCTGCTCCATGAACGGCATGAGATAGGCGACCGCCTGCTTCATCACGCGCGCGGATTTCACCACCTGCGGCAGGAACATTCGTCCGGAGCCGAACAGGTCGCCGACCACATTCATGCCGTCCATCAGCGGGCCTTCGATCACGTGCAGCGGCCGCTCGGCTTTGCGTCGCGCCTCCTCGACGTCGCTTTCGATGAAATCGGTGATGCCGTGCACCAGCGCGTGGGATAACCGCTCCTCGACCGGCCGCTCGCGCCAGGCGAGATCGGCTTCTTTCTTTTCCTTGCCATGCCCGCGATAGCGCTCCGCGAGCGCGAGCAGCCGCTCGGCGGCGTCCGCGCGCCGGTTGAGCACCACGTCCTCGCAACACGCGCGCAGCTCGGCATCGAGATCGTCGTAGACCGCGATCTGCCCGGCATTGACGATGCCCATGTCCATGCCGGCCTTGATCGCGTGATAGAGGAACACGGAGTGCATGGCCTCGCGCACCGGCTCGTTGCCGCGGAACGAGAACGACAGGTTGGATACGCCGCCGGAGACGTGGACGTGCGGCAAGTTCGCCCGGATCCAGCGCGCCGCCTCGATGAAGGCGACGCCGTAGCCGTTGTGCTCCTCCATCCCGGTCGCGATGGCGAAAATGTTGGGATCGAAGATGATATCCTCGGGCGGGAAGCCGACTTGCTCCACCAGGATGTCGAAGGCGCGCTTGGCGATCGCGCATTTGCGCTCCAGCGTGTCGGCCTGGCCCTGCTCGTCGAAGGCCATGACCACCACGGCGGCGCCGTAGCGGCGCACGATCTTGGCATGTTCGATGAACGCCGCCTCGCCCTCCTTCATCGAGATCGAATTCACCACCGGCTTGCCCTGCACGCACTTGAGCCCCGCCTCGATCACCGAGAATTTCGACGAGTCGACCATGACCGGCACGCGCGCGATGTCGGGCTCGGCCGCGATCAGATTGAGGAAGGTCGTCATCGCCTGCTCGGAATCGAGCAGGCCCTCGTCCATGTTCACATCGATGATTTGCGCGCCGTTCTCCACCTGGTCGCGGGCGATGACGAGCGCCCCTGCGTAGTCGCCGGCGGTGATGAGTTTGCGGAACTTGGCCGAGCCGGTGACGTTGGTGCGCTCGCCCACGTTGACGAACGGAATTTCCGGCGTGAGCGCGAAGGCCTCGAGACCGGACAGGCGCAGCAGCCGCGGCACTTGCGGAATCTGCCGAGGCGGCTTGCCCTTCACCGCGCGCACGATGGCGTCGATGTGCTCGGGCGTGGTGCCGCAGCAACCGCCCACCACATTGACCATGCCGGCGTCCGCGAATTCGCCGAGCAGCGTGGCCATGAACTGCGGGCTCTCGTCGTAGCGGCCGAACTCGTTGGGCAAACCGGCGTTGGGATAGGCGCAGACGAAGGTATCGGCGATGCGCGCGATCTCGGCGATATGGGCGCGCATTTCCCTCGCCCCGAGGGCGCAGTTCAATCCGATCGAGAACGGCGCGGCGTGGCGCACCGAGTTCCAGAACGCCGCCGGCGTCTGGCCGGAGAGCAGCCGTCCCGAGCGATCGGTGATGGTGCCGGAGATCATCACCGGCACGCGCACGCCGCGCATCTCGGTGACGTCGGCAACGGCCGCGATCGCCGCCTTGGCATTGAGCGTGTCGAAGATCGTTTCGATCAGCAGCAGGTCGGCGCCGCCTTCGAGCAGCCCTTTGACCTGCTCGGCATAGGCGCCGCGCAGGTCGTCGAAGGTGACCGCGCGGAAGCCGGGATTGGCGACGTCGGGAGAGATCGAGGCGGTGCGATTGGTCGGCCCGAGCGCACCGGCCACGAAGCGCGGGCGGCCGTCCTCGCTTTGCGCGAGATCGGCCGCGGCGCGGGCAAGCCTGGCGCCCTCGACGTTGAGCTCATAGGCAATGCCGGCCATGCCGTAGTCGGCTTGGGCGATGCGCGTCGAGGAGAAGGTGTTGGTGGAGACGATATCGGCGCCGGCGCGGAAATACGCGAGATGAATGTCGCGGATCTTGGCGGGCTGGCTGAGGATGAGCAGGTCGTTGTTGCCGCGCACCTCGCGGTTCCAGGCATCGAAGCGCGCGCCGCGATAGCCTTCCTCGTCGAGCCCGAGCGCCTGGATCATGGTTCCCATGGCGCCGTCGAGCACCAGGATGCGCTCAGCCGCGAGGCGGCGGAGCGTTTGCTCGGTGCGAGACATGGGTACCGACATCGCGGCCGACTCGGGCGTCATCCGACCCCCCTCACCCCAACCCTCTCCCCGATGGGGAGAGGGAGCGCAGTGGGCTCGTGGCTTGGCCGCAGGCCGAGCAGATGACACACCGCGTAGACCAGGTCGGCGCGGTTCATGGTGTAGAAGTGGAAGTCGGTGACGCCGCGATCGACGAGATCGAGCACTTGCTCGGCGGCGACCGCGGCGGCGATGAGCTTGCGCGTGGCGGCGTCCTCGTCGAGGCCCTCGAACCGCTCGGCGAGCCAGTCGGGCACCGAGGCGCCGCAGCGCGCGGCGAATGCCTTGGTCTGCTTGAAGTTCTGCACCGGCAGGATGCCCGGCACGACCGGCACGTCGATGCCGCGTGCGCGCACGCGATCGAGGTAGCGGAAGTAGAGGTCGTTCTCGAAGAAGAATTGGGTGATCGCGCGCGCGGCGCCGGCATCGACCTTGGCCGCAAGCATGTCGAGATCGGCCTCGACCGTGGGGCTGTCCGGATGCTTTTCCGGATAGGCGGAGACCGACACCTCGACGTCGGAAAGGCGCTTGATGCCGGCAACCAGGTCGGCGGCGTTGCGATAGCCGCCGGGATGGGGCGCATAGCGCTCGCCAGCGCCGCCGACGGGATCCCCGCGCAACGCCACGATGTGTCGCACGCCGGCGGCACAGTAGTTGCGGATCACCGTGTCGATTTCCTCGCAGGTCGCAGCGACGCAGGTGAGATGGGCCGCGGGGGTGAGCGCGGTCTCCGCCAGGATGCGCTTGACGGTCGAATGCGTGCGCTCGCGCGTGGAGCCGCCCGCGCCGTAGGTGACCGAGACGAAATTCGGCTTGAGCGGCGCAAGGCG
>WNGQ01009420.1_pt1 | contig 11071 bp, 8 predicted proteins | sample 5407661 | NCBI WGS metagenome assembly WNGQ01 (sample SAMN13153382, study PRJNA577476) | soil metagenome | isolation source: 60 cm soil or saprolite under Garry oak tree replicate 2 | place: USA:California | collected 2016-06-15
GCCTGCCCAGTTCTCGTTGGGTCAGGTGCATGCGCTTGCGCAGCGTCGCACAGGAGCGCCCAAAGGCGTTCTCACCTTTGAGGTGATCGGTATGCAACTGTTTCATCTTCCCTCCTTGCTTCACGCAACAGCACCTGTTCGCGCTCGAGGACCTCTTCTTGCAGGAGAGCCTGCGCCAGGCGGTCCAGGGCGTCGCGGTGCTCGGTCAAGACGCTTCGCGCCTGTTGAGGGGCTTCTGTTATCAGCCGCTCGACCTCGGCATCCAGGCGCTCTGCCGTCACCTCCGAGTACACGCGTTGGCGGTCTTCTAGCGGTTGCTGGCTGAGGTAGGGACTCCCGTCCGACAGGTCAAACACCACCGGGCCAGTTTGCTCGCCCATGCCCCACTCGCTCACCATGCGCCGTGCCAACTGCGAGGCCTCCTTGAGGTCGTTCTGCGCACCCGTGGTAATATCTCCCAGCGCCAGTTCCTCTGCGCTGCGACCGCCCAGGGCGACCGCCAGCCGCTCCACCAGGTAGGTGCGCGGTACGTTGCGCCGGTCATCTTCTGGCCGGAACTGCGTGACCCCCAGCGACCGTCCTCGTGGCACGATCGTCACTTTATAGACGGGATCGACATCGGGCAACACCGCCGCTACCAGTGCGTGTCCCCCTTCATGATAGGCCACGATCCGGCGTTCCCGTTCATCGACCAGCGCTTCCCGTTTGCCGCCCAGCAAGAGCTTGTCGAGCGCATTCTCGAAGTCCTGGCGGCTCACCTGGCGACTTTCTCGTCGTGCCGCTGCGAGCGCTGCCTCGTTCACCAGGTTTTCCAGGTCGGCTCCCGAGAAGCCGGGGGTCACACGGGCCAGATCCGCCAGGTTCACATCAGGTGCTAAGGGGACGGTGCGCGTATGGATGCGCAGGAAGTCGATTTCCTCGCGCAGGTCGGCCTTGGCTTCGTCGGCTCCGGCCACGTCGGCGAAGGTCGTGGAGGGACGCTCTTCGTTGTAGAGCTTAGCACGACTGCGCCCGACGCCAAAGATGCCTCCCCCTTGCTGCGACTGCTGCACACTGCGCAGCGCCATGTAGCCAAAGTAGACCAGCAGCAGAATGGGGAAGGCATTGAGCAGGAGGGTCAGAGCCGTCTGCCACCAGGGAATCTGCACGGGCTGAGCGGTGACACGTACTCCGTTTTTCTCGAGCAAGGGGAGCAAGGTGGGATCGCCTGTTTCTGGCACATAGCTGGTGAACTGGGAATAGGCCACCGTGGTGTTCCCGGAGCCGCTTTGCGGCTGACGAAGGGGCGTTTTGAAATCGCCGGAGACGGCATTGCCGGTGAGGGTCACGTCCTTGACATGGCCCTGTTGGACCTGCTGCAGGAAGTTGGTGTAGGAGAGGTTGATCGTCGACTGCTGCGCACCCAAGCCACTAAAGAGGAGCGGGGCGTAGAAGAGCAGGTTGATGACGATGATAAAGATGAGCCATCGCAGCCAGGAGACCCGCCTGGTGGGGGGCGTTCCTTGCGGTGCAGACCCTCCAGGGCGTCCGTTTGGTTGATTAGAGCTGTTTTGGGTAAGACGAGACGACTGACCCGTTTCGCGTTGACCAGCGCCTTTCGTGGTTCTCGTGCTTTCCATCGTATGGCCTCCCGGTGTTTTTTAGCGGATCTGAAGCAGAGCAGCAGCTCCAGATCCGAGTGATGAGAAGTTCCATAACCCATTCCTTGAATGAGTCATCCTCTTCTCTCTAGAGGAGTTTAGCAGGATCTCCTGGAGAAGTCAGCCTCCCGCAGATGGCATGTCGCTTCCCATCACTTCCCATTTCTGGCTTGGCGACGGCAATGTAGACAGTTGACCCTGTTGTCACACCAGCGGTGTACACACCGTGGTACCCGGACTCGAAGATGTCCGAAGGATATTAGTCTAATCTCAATTTTGAACTCTCGGGTATAGGTCTTCTGTTCCTTTGGCATGCTGCCCTCCTCCGGTAGAGTATATTCCACCTTTCCCTCCTCCACCAAATCGGGGCAAGCTCAAAGTGAGGGGAAGTGCCATGGCATCTGATGGACAGTGATTTCTCCCGGATATTCTTCTAGACTATTCATTGGGAAGAGGGTGACTCATTCAGGGAATGGGTTGTGAAACTTCTCATCACAGAACCTTTTCCTGCCTGAATTGGGAATGTCCTCCCATGGCCTTGGGAATTTGTCACTAGGAGAGATCTTGATGTCAACTGAAGTACAACACAACGATGCTGGCGCCAGAGCGTCAGGCTCCGCATCGACCGGTCCCCAGCGCGGGGGGATCATCCTTACCTCGCTCATCCTGGTGGCGGCGGTCGCCAACCTGAACCTCTCAGTGGCCAATGTCGCCCTGCCGTCGATCGGCAGTGCGTTCGACGCATCGCAAACCTCGCTCGACCTCGTTGCCGTGGGCTACTCGCTCGGCCTCGCCGCGTCCGTGCTCTGGCTCGGTGCCCTCGGCGACCGCTACGGACGCAAGATGATGCTGATCACCGGCACGGCGCTCGCCATTCCGGCGTCTCTGCTCGCCGCCTTCGCGCCCTCGGTCGAGGTCCTCATCGTGGCTCGCCTCCTGGGCGGTCTGGCGGCGGGCATGGCCTACCCGGCGACGCTCGCGCTGATCACGGCGCTGTGGTCGGGGCCGGGGCGCACCAGGTCGATCGCGCTGTGGTCGGGTCTCGGCGGCGCCATCGCCTCGTTCGGCTCGTTGATCGCCGGCTTTCTATTGCAGTACTTCTCGTGGGGCTCGGTTTTCCTGGCCACCTTGCCGCTCGCGGTGGTGGCCCTCGTGATGGCGCTCCTCCTCGTGCCGAGCCACGTCAACGAGACGACCAATCCCGTCGACAACCTCGGCGGCATCCTGTCGGCGCTGCTCATTGGGGCGCTCATCCTGCTCATCAACGAGGCGGCCGTCCCCAACGAGGGAGCGCTGGTCCTGGGGGTGGCGGTCATCGCGGTCGCCGCGGGGATGGCCTTCTTCATCCGGCAACGCCGGGCGAAGAGCCCACTGTTTGACCTCCACATCGCCGGGCGACGGACCTTCTGGGTCGCGGCCTGCGCTGGGAGCATCGTGTTCGGCTCGCTCATGGGCGCGATGTTCATCGCTCAGGAGTTCCTGCAGAACGTGCTCGGCTACTCCACGTGGGAGGCCGGGCTCTCGGTCCTTCCCCTGGGCGCCTGCATGGTGCTGACCACGCCGCTCTCCGCCAGGCTCGTGGAGGCGCGAGGGGCCCGGTTGACGCTGCTTACCGGCTACGTCTTCTGCCTGCTCGGCTTCCTCACGATGCTGCTGCTGTGGAAGGAGGGCAGCCCATACTGGGAGGTCGGCCTCGCTTACGCCTTCATCGGGGCCGGCGTCGGGTTTGCAGGCACGCCTGCCTCGCACTCACTCACCGGTTCCGTGCCCGTCCAACGCGCCGGCATGGCGTCGGGGACGGCGGACCTGCAGCGTGACCTGGGCGGCGCGTTCATGCAATCGATCTTCGGCGCGTTGCTCTCCGCCGGCTACGCCGCGGCCTTTGCTTCAGCCATCGCCGCGGCTCCCAACAAGCAGCAGATCACGAGCAGCGTCCAGGCGGCGCTCCAGAAGTCGTTCGGCAGCGCGACCGACATCGCGAAGCAGTATCCGCAGTACGCGAGCCAAATCACGGCCGCGGCGAAGACTTCGTTCCTGGCGGGCGACCAGTGGGTTTACCTCGCCGGGATCGTGGTGATCCTGCTCGGAGGAGTGCTCGTCTTCTTTCTATTCCCCAAGATGGACGAAGAGAAGAAGCTGCTCGCCGAGTATCACGCAGAGGACACGGATTTCGCTGCCTGAGAAGGGGGTCCGATGCCTGTCGTTCGTCGTCGGGTATGAGGATGGGTGATCGCCAGGTCGGTTTGCGATCTCGCAACAGGACCTCCTAGGGACTTTGTTAGAAATCATCGCGGCCATCCTTGAGGATCGGGAGAACCGCCAGTAGGGTGTTGATGAGAGTCAAAACGGGCTGCCGGTAGTTTTTTGACGAGAGAGCACAACAGAGCTTGGGCAATACTGTTTTTTTAAAGAAAGAAGGGAAACGCTATGAAAGCGGTTGTCTGGCGAGGTGACAGGACACTGGATATTGAGACGGTAGAGGATGCTCGTCTCGAAGCACCAACCGATGTGCTCATGCGTCTCACCTCCACTGCTATCTGCGGAACTGATTTGCACATCTACGAAGGGCGCATGGGCGAGGTCGATGGCATGGTGATCGGGCACGAACCATTAGGCGTCGTCGAAGCGGTCGGCTCGGCTGTTGTCTCCATCCGCAAAGGTGACAGGGTGGTGGTGCCCACGCACATCTGCTGTGGCTTTTGCTCCAACTGTGTGCGCGGCTATAGCTCCTCGTGCCTGACCACCAACCCTGGATCGGTCGGAGCGGCGTATGGCTATCCCGGCATGGGACCGTACCGGGGAGTCCAGACGGAGTTGGTCCGTATCCCGTTTGCCGATGCCAACTGTCTCCGCTTGCCAGGCGAACCTGGGGACCAGTGGGAGCACGATTTTGTGCTGCTGGCTGATGCCTTCCCCACGGGCTATCATGCAACCGAACTCGCTCAGGTCTCGACGGGGGATAGCGTGGCCATTTTCGGCGCTGGCGCGATCGGTCTGCTCACGGCCTATTGTGCCCTGCACCTGCGTGGGGCGACCGAAGTGTACGTGGTGGACTACATCCCCGAGCGGCTGGCCAAAGCTGGGGAGCTGGGAGCCATTCCGATTGACTTTCGCGCAGGCGACCCGGTGGAACAGATCCTGGAACAGCGCGCTCGCTTCCGCACACAGGCTGGGGCGACGTGGCGTGGGGAAGAGAGCATGGGCGGAGTGAACTGCGGCATCGATGCGATTGGGTTTCAGGCGCGCGACCGCGCTGATCCCACCCGCGAGAAGCCCGATCAAGTCATTCATGATCTGGCCCGCCTGATCAATCCGAACGGACGCCTTGGCATTATTGGGGTGTTCCTCCCCAACGATGCGAAGCCGGTCGGGGAGATCGAACAACGCGGTGATCTCACTGTTCCGTGGCAAACGCTCTTCCGTAAAGGCATCACTATAGGCATGGGTCGCGACCCTGATGAGCGCTACAACACCCAGTTGCGCGATCTGATTATCGCCGGTCGAGCCAGGCCGAGTCAGATCGTTTCGCATCGCTTGCCGCTCTCGCAGGCGCCCGAGGCCTTTCAAAAATTCGATCAACGTCTCGATGGCTACATTAAAGTCATCCTTGACCCGCAGAGATGAAAGGAAATGCTTCATCTCCTCTTGAACATGACATTCGCTACGCGAATGTGAAAGGAAACCCAACATGCAAAAGACTTCGCAAAACCATAGTGACGATATGAACCAGGTGCCGCAACCGATCCGGGGCAACGAAGGTGGGACCGATCCCGGCCCACGCAACGTTGCCCTGGACCGGCAGAATCCCGATATCCTCACACCGCCCAGCACCGACTCGGGCACGATCCCCAACCTGAAATTTTCGTTTGGCATGGCTCGCAACCGACTCCAGCCGGGAGGCTGGTCGCGTGAGGTGACGGCGCGCGAGTTGCCCATCGCCACCACCCTGGCAGGGGTGAATATGCGTCTGAATCCCGGTGGCGTGCGCGAGTTGCACTGGCACAAGGAAGCGGAGTGGGCCTATATGCTCACTGGTCGCGCTCGGATCACCGGCATCGATCCCAATGGATACAACTTCATTGATGATGTCGGCGTTGGCGATTTGTGGAACTTTCCCGCCGGCTATCCGCATTCGATTCAGGGATTAGAGGAGGGCTGTGAGTTTGTGCTGGTGTTTGATAATGGCAACTTCTCCGAGAATGAGACCTTCCTGCTCAGTGATTGGTTCCTGCACACGCCCAAAGAGGTGCTGGCCAAGAACTTTGGTGTGGAGGTCGAGGATTTCGCCTCGATTCCCTCGCATGGGCTCTATATGTTCCAGAGCACCGTGCCCGGCCCACTCGCATCTGACCAGGTCTCTGATCCCGTTGGTCCCGTGTCCCGACCCTTTAGCCACCATATGCTGGCACAGGAACCAATACGTCTCAAGGGAGGCACCGTCCGCATCACCGACTCGACCAACTTCCCCGCGGCCTCGACCATCGCGGCGGCGCTGGTGGAGGTTGAGCCGGGTAGCATGCGCGAACTGCACTGGCATCCCAATAACGACGAGTGGCAGTACTACATCGAGGGACAAGGGCGCATGACGGTCTTCGCCTCTAGCGGCAAGTCACGCACCTTCGACTATAGAGCAGGTGATGTGGGCTACGTGCCCTTCGCCATGGGCCATTACATTGAGAATACCGGTGACACGACGCTCCGTTACCTGGAAATGTTTAAGAGCGACCACTTTGCCGACGTCTCGCTGAACCAATGGCTGGCTTTGACCCCGCCAGAACTCGTGCAGGCGCACTTGAATCTGACCCCGGCCGCTATGGGTGCCTTGCGCAAGCAAAAGAGGCCGATCGTCTAAGGAAGGAGAGGAAGCAATGCAGAGATGGAAGCCGGGGAAGTTGTTTACGCTTCCCCACGCAGAGGCGATGCCTACCGCAACAGCAGGCAATGGGAGCACGCTTCCAGATCTGCTGCGTGCGCCGCACGAACGGGGACGTATCGCTCTTTTAATACTGCTGTTGACGCTCACTGCGGCCTGGATCGACATGCTGTCCTACCTCTCGCTGGGTCGCGTGTTCGCCTCGTTTATGACGGGCAACCTCCTCTTCATTGGACTGGGCGTGGTTCAGGGCAATAGCGGGCTGCTCATACGCGCTCTGGTCGCGGTGCTGGTCTTCCTCGTGGGGGTCACCTTGGGCTCATTTTGCCTTGGACGGGCGCCACAGCAACAAAGCGGGACAGCCTGGCACCAGACGTTCGCCCGCTACCTGCTGCTGGAATGGCTTCTCTTGCTCGTCTATGCCATCATCTGGGGAGTGACGAGCCACCTGAGTCAGCAAGCAGGCGTACAGATCCTGCTGTTGTGCGTGGCCGCCCTGGGCATGGGCATCCAGGGAGCGCTGGTCTGGGCCTTCAAGATTCCTGGCGTGGTCGCCGATGCCCTCACGGCCACGCTGATCACGCTCGGGCAGCGTTTCGCGCAGGACCTCGAGCATCCTGGACCGGAGAGCCAGGAGTGGAGGTGGAGTGGCATGTTCCTGGTGCTGCTGTGTCTCGTCTATGTCGTAAGTGCACTCGTGGTCGCCCTGACCTCGGCTTTCATGCTGACGCCAGTGGTTCCGGTGATCGTCTTGACCATCGCGATCGTCGCCTTGCTTGTTCCATCCCGCCAGGCCGTCGGAAGCCTTCCAAGGAGAAGCACCACATGAAAGGTGATCCTGGTAAAAGAAAGGATGGGAAATTCATGAAAGAACCGACGAAACAATCCATACCAGTGCCGTATGGTGAGGTAGAAGCCTTGCAGCCCTACTTTCAACAGCTACAGGACCACTACCAACTCTTTATGGGCCATCACCAAAAGGTGCAGGATCGCTACCGCAGTGTAGTGGAGCATCATAGCCTGTTGGAAAAGCTCTATGACGTTTTGATGAACCACCGGTACCGTTTGCAAGACCAGACCCAGGTGCTGGAAGACTATCATCAGGCTCTGGAAGAAGATGCCCGCATGTGGCAAGACTATCTTCAAATGTTACGGGAGCACCTGCATGTGATGGAGAACCTCTCACCTGACTCAACACAACAAGGAGGAAGCCATGAATCAGCTCAAGTCCACGCATGAAGCAAGAGCTAGCTCTGCGGCACATACGACCGATGAGACACACGAGGCAACCTCTCCTGCTCTCGATCCCACACACGCTCTCCTGCACCTTCCCAACCTTTTCCACGTCCCGGTAGCAACTGGCGACGCGCAAGAACAAGCCAACAAATGGGTCGTGCTCATGCTCGTCGCACTGGGTGCCTTTATGACGACCCTGGATTCGTCGATTGTGAACATTGCTCTGCCGGCCATCGCGCACGCCTTTGGCGTTGGCGTCAGCGGAGCCATCGAATGGATCATCATTGGCTATCTAATCGTGATTGCTGCCTTCTTGCTGACGCTCGGACGCCTGGCCGATATGCTCGGGCGCAAGCCCATCTATGAGGCAGGGCTGGTCATCTTCGTGCTTGGCTCCATCTTCAGCGGAGCAGCGCCTTCTCTGGCCATCCTGATCATCGCCCGTCTCTTCCAGGGAGTCGGGGGAGCGTGCATCTTTGCCGTCAATACCGCGATGATTACGAGTGTCTTCCCGGCGAGCGAGCGCGGGCGCGCACTCGGCCTGAATGCGGTGGTGGTGGCGCTGGGCGTGAGCGCGGGCCCGACCATTGGAGGTCTGATCACCCAGTATCTGACCTGGCGCTGGATCTTCTTTGTCAACGTCCCTATCGGGGCTGTTGTCTTCATCATGGGCATGCGCGTGCTCACGGAACCCCTCCATCGCAACACGGAGCGTTTTGATCCCGTGGGGGCAGTACTCTTTGCGATCGGACTGGCCTCGCTGATACTGGGCTTCTCCTTCGGCCAGGAGTGGGGCTGGACCTCACCTGGCATCATCAGCTCGCTCGTGGTGGGGGGGGTGGCGCTGGTCGCGGCGGTGTTGGTGGAGCGCCGTGTAAGAGACCCGATCCTGAAACTCTCGCTCTTGAAAAACCGGGTCTTCGCCTCAGCGAATATCAGCTTTGTGTTGGCCATGCTCGCCCTGTTCGCACCGGGTTTCTTGCTCCCATTCTACTATGAGGAGCTGCGAGGTTTTCCCGCGGTCCAGGCGGGCTTATTACTGACGCCACTCTCGCTCACGCTCGTGGTGATGGCACCGCTCAGTGGATCACTGGCGGATCGTTTCGGCTCGCGCATCCTCGCTCCGCTGGGGCTAGCCATCGCCTGTTTCGGGTTGGTCCTGCTCAGTCAGCTGAACGCGCACAGCTCTCTCTGGGACATCATCTGGCGTCTGGTCGTCATAGGGATCGGTCAGGGGCTCTTCCAGTCCCCCAATACACGCGCCTTGATGGGGGCGGCTCCTCCCAATGAGCAAGGTATAGCATCAGGCCTGCTCTCGACAGGTCGTGTCATTGGGCAGGCATTGAGCGTGGCACTCGCAGGCACCATCTTTACCGCCTTTGGCGCGGCGGCGGCAGGAGTACTGCTCTCAGCACAGGGACACAGCCTTTCCACCAGCGGAGTTAGCGCTCTCCAGAACACGTTCCTGGCAGGTTTCCATGCCGCGTTCCTCGTGTGCGCCGCCTTTGCCGCTATCGGCATCTTCACAGCGCTTGTACGCGGGAATGAGCACAAGAGCAGGCAAACGCGAGTTGAAAACCATGATGCGAGCCTACCTGCAAGCGGTGGTTGGATCAGAAAGTGAAAGGTAAGATGAAAAAAGGCGTCACTCCTCTAACTAGCTTTACAGGCTGCTTTACAGGCAGGCAATGAAAAATTTTGAGGGTTCTTGGACATTCGCCGGAGAGCATAAGCCTCTTACCCACGATCTCCTGTTGTCTGACCTCCAGAAGTAAAGTGATGGGAAGTGAGATGCCACCTGATGGAGACTGACTGCTCCAGCAGATCCTGCTAGACTGGTGTGTAGGCAAGAGGAGGACTCATTGAGGCAATGGGTTCGGTAAGCGACAATCGATAAGGAGTTAACTTATGACAAAAGACAGGACTTTTCAGCAGGTTGGTTCAACACTCTCCTTCCCCGGCAAGCATGTGGTGGGGGTGTTGGACTCCTTACAGGAGGCTGAACAAGCCGTCCAGGCACTTGTGGATGCTGGGTATCATGTGGAAGATATGGCGTTGATTCCCAGTCAAGATTTCCCTTCAGCTTTGCAGGAGCGCGTGCGGAAGGAAGGGCGATTTTGGCATATTATGCATCAGTTACAAGTCACGACAGATGAGGGATCCTTAGGTGAACTGCTCGAAGCCTCGGCGCGTCCGGGGTCTGCTATCATTTCTCTCTATGTGCCACAAGGTGAGCACCTTGATGAGGTGAGTGCTCTTCTGTTCAACCACGGTGCTAGCCTGGTCAGATACGTCGGCACCTGGTCGGTTGAAGATCTCTTTCCCCCACTTAAAAAGGTGAACGTCTCCGCTGAGGCGAGCATGGGATGGGGCGACGAGCCAGAGTCAGACGACCAGCAGCCAGGGCAGGCACTCCAGCAGTCCGCTTCAACACGGTTGCAGGACTGGTGGCGCCAGCAAGCTGATCAGGTACCAGGGCAACAGAGTGGGCCACCAACCGGCAAGGATGTTAACCGTGCACCGGGCGTGACTGGCTACGAGAGAGGAACAATGCAACAGGAGCAGAAGAAGCAGGATGGCCAGGAGATTCAGCAGATGAATGGAGAGCCATCTCAGCAGACCACCACTGACCAGTCTACAGGGAAACCGGACGTGGAGGTTCCAACGATTGGCCTGGACTCGGGGAGCGCCTGGGGCCCTGCCATGGACTAGTGACAGGGATGTGGGCGCGGCATGCATTCATAATAGCTTGTACGTGCATACGTCGATTACTGTGTGGAGAAGTGCTTACGTGTTGCCAATTTTCAAGGCGAGATCAACTTCGCCGACTGCGCCGCGAAGCTGGTTGCCCTGGATATGGCGATGGAGCAGCCATTCAGAATCGTCTTTTCCGGCCCGGCAGCCGGAGCAGTGTCCAGCGCGCACTTTGGCCAGCTCATCGGTGATGATAAACTGATGTGTTGTGATATAGGCGGGACATCATGCGATATCAGTGTCGTAACCAACGGCCAGCCTTACGTCAACACGACGTTTGAACTTGAGCATGACATGCTGGTCAATGCGCTGTCTATTGCAATAGACAGCATCGGGGCAGGCGGCGGTAGCATTATCTCGATCAACCCATCTGGCGAGATGCGCGTCGGACCTGAAAGCGCGGGCGGCGTTCCCGGCCCGGCGTCCTACGGCAAGGGTGGCACCGCTCCTACCCTGACCGACACCTGCCTTCTCATGGGTCTTCTCGATCCCGAACGCTTCCTGGCAGGCAGTATGCGGCTCGACCCCGAACTGGCCCGCGCGGCTTTTGAGCGATTAGACACGCCCC
>WNGQ01006756.1_pt1 | contig 11070 bp, 7 predicted proteins | sample 5407661 | NCBI WGS metagenome assembly WNGQ01 (sample SAMN13153382, study PRJNA577476) | soil metagenome | isolation source: 60 cm soil or saprolite under Garry oak tree replicate 2 | place: USA:California | collected 2016-06-15
TGGCCGCAAATGAAGGAAGCGAATGAACTAATTCGGGATTTTCTGCGCACCCAGGATCATGCTGCGTTTATCGATGTGGCTTCACCCATGCTCGATCAGCGCGGGCGTTTGTCCGATGATCTCTTCATCGCCGATGGCTTGCACCCCAGCGCCAAGTGCTACGCCCTGTGGACATCCCTCATCAAACCGATCCTCCTGGAGAAGTTCACGCCTTCCAAGAGTTCGTCACAATTTTCGCCCTCGCAGGAGCGCCCAAAAACAGCAAACGCGAGTGCGCCTCTTCGGTAGTTTCTGGGGTGAGAGCCGCTAGACTGCGAGCCGGGAACTCAAGTCTCCCTAGGCTAATCACAATATCTCTCGATGCCAAGGAAAACCGCCCGAATCTGCTGTCATCTTTGAAGCCGCCATTGTAGAATCTTCTAATATCGCCGAGCTTTTTCCGCTGAGTGGGAATCCGCCCAGCGGCATTGCCCGGTTGCATTAGAGTGAAACGTGGGTAAGGTGAAGTGCGTCTAAGACGCAGTATTTGTTGGCCAGATGTATTGGGCCTTCAGCTCATAAATTACGCCAAAATAGGTCAACATGGACCGTCACACAACTGTGTTCGCGAGGTCGAAATCGAAGTTCCTGTTCGGGTCTGAACCCGCATTGCTAACCGCGTTCTTTCTGACTCTCCTCCTGGCGGCCACCGGCTGTTCGAAGCAGCAAGCCGCGCCTGCGCCCCGGCCAACGGCTGTTCCCGTGGTTGTGGCGAAAGTCACCCAAAGAGCCATGCCGGTGCAGCTGACCGCCATCGGCAACGTCGGAGCCTACTCCGTCTCGGTGAGAGCCCAGGTGGCCGGCGAACTTCTCGAAGTTCATTTTAAAGAGGGCGAGTTCGTTCATAAGGGCCAATTGCTCTTTACCATTGATCCGCGGCCTTACGAAGCTGCTCTCGCACAAGTGCAAGCGACACTCTTGCGGGATAAGGCTGTCGCCGCAAACAGCCGGGCTCAGGCGCAACGCATTTCGAGGCTGCTTGCCGATGGAGTCGTGTCCCCCTCGGATGCCGATGCCTCCAAGAGCGCGGCGGATGCGGCCGAGGCCACCGTCGCTGCCGATGAGGCGGCGCTCCAGACGGCGCAGTTAAACCTGGCGTACTGCAAGATTTACTCGCCCATGGACGGCCGGACGGGTTCCGTTATGGTGAAGCCCGGGAATCTGGTGAAGGTCGCCGACGTACCCATCGTAGTCATTAACCAAGTCTCCCCAATCCACGTCGACTTTACCTTGCCTCAAGAGTACCTGCCGGACATCAGGAAATATTTGGCTGCGGGACCGCTGCGCGTCGCCGCGAGCGTGCCGAGTAGCTCCGAAGCGCCGGAAGTGGGCACGCTCACCTTTATAGACAATGCAGTGGACACGACCACAGGCACGATTCACTTGCGCGCGACCTTCGAAAATTCGCGTGCCGCTCTCTGGCCGGGCTTGTATGTGAATACCCTGATGACGCTCGCCCAGCAATCGAACGCCAAGGTCGTACCCGCGCAGGCCATCACCGCGGGCCAGCAAGGGGCGTTTGTCTACGTGGTCCAGGCCGACGCCACCGTGGCGCCTCGTCCGGTGGTCACGAGTCGTAGCGTCGAAGGACAAGCGGTCATCGATAAGGGACTGGAACCGGGTGAGACCGTGGTGACCGATGGCCAGGTGCGTTTGGTGCCTGGCGCCAAGGTTCAAATCAAGAATAACTTGAGCGATTAAGCCGCCCGGGGCATGTTGGTGCACCACCACGGTCGTTGGGCGCTGCGCAGAGAACTTAGTCAATCGCAGATAGGACAGACGAAATGAGCATACCGGAACTCTTCATTCGACGGCCGGTCGCCACGGTGCTGGTGATGATGGGAATCCTGCTAGTGGGCGTGGCGGGTTACCGTGTGCTGCCGGTGAGCGATTTGCCCAGCGTCGACTATCCGACGATCCGCGTGGAGGCCTCACTTCCCGGCGCAAACCCCGATACGATGGCGGCGGCTGTGGCACTACCCCTTGAGAAGCAGTTCTCCACGATTCCCGGTTTGGACTCGATGTCCTCCCAGAATCTTCTGGGCCGAACCAACATTACCCTGCAGTTCGTCCTGAGCCGCAATATTGACGGCGCGGCGCAAGACGTTCAGGCTGCCATCACGCAGGCCAGCCGCGGTCTTCCGCAAAACATGCCGGCGCCGCCGGCGTTTAGTAAATTCAATCCGGCCGACTCCCCTGTCCTCTTCCTGGTGCTCACTTCGCCCACGATGCCGCTTTCCACAGTGGACGAGTTTGCGGAGACATTGGTGGCGCAAAGCATCTCCACGGTCAACGGGGTCGCGCAGGTACAGGTCTATGGCGGCCAGAAATACGCCGTGCGCGTGCAGATCGATCCCAAGGCGATGGCCACGCGGCAAATCGGCATAGACGAAGTGGAGCAGACGCTCACCGAGGGCAACGTCAGTCTGCCCACAGGCACGCTGTGGGGACCTCACCAGGCGGTGAACGTAGAGGCCACCGGGCAACTCTTTACGGCTCCCGACTATGCCCCGCTGATCGTCGCCTATCGCAATGGCTCGGCCGTGCGCCTCTCCGATATCGGTCATGTCATTGACGGCGTGGAGAATGACAAAACGGCCGCCTGGTACAACGGCGTACGCGGCATTCAGTTGGCGATCTATCGCCAGCCGGGTACGAATGCCGTGGAAGTTGTCGACAAGGTCAAAGCCATGCTGCCGGCACTCCAGGCGCAATTGCCCCCGGCCATCAGCCTCGAAACGCTTTTCGATCGCTCGATTACGATCCGGAACTCCGTGCGAGACGTGAAGTTCACGCTGCAGTTGGCGCTGATCCTCGTCGTGATGGTTATCTTCTTGTTCCTGCGCAATATCCCCGCGACCCTGATTCCAAGTTTGGCACTGCCGTTCTCGATTGTGGGAACTTTCGCGGTGATGTATTTGTGCGGATATTCCCTGGACAACTTTTCCATGATGGCGCTGACGCTCTCGGTGGGATTTGTTGTGGATGACGCCATCGTAATGCTGGAAAACATCGTGCGTCACATCGAGCGCGGCGAGGGGGTTCTGGAAGCGGCGCTGAACGGGTCCAACGAGATCGGCTTCACGATCTTGTCCATGACCCTGTCGCTAACGGCGGTATTCATACCCGTATTGTTCATGGGGGGAGTGCTGGGCCGCTTGCTGCATGAATTTGCGGTCACCATCATGTCCGCAATTCTGGTATCCGGCGTCGTATCGCTGACATTGACCCCCATGATGTGCAGCCGTTTCCTGCGCCCGCATCAGGCCGGAGGCGAGAAACACGGCAGCCTCTTCAACCTCTTCGAGCGTACCCAGCAAGGCTTGACGAACGGGTATGGCCGAACGCTGCAGATGGTGTTACGGCACAAGCTGGCGACTGTAGCCGTTTCTCTGGCGCTGCTGGTGGGTACGGTATATTTGGCGATTGTGATTCCCAAAGGCTTCCTGCCCAGCGAAGACATCGGGCAGATCAATGGAACTACCGAGGCGGTCGAAGGCGCGTCGTATGATTTGATGATGGAGCACCAGCTTCAAATCGCTAGGATTCTTCAGGACGATCCTTACGTGGCGTATGTGCTGTCGCAAATCGGGTCGTTCGGCCGGAGCCTCAACCAAGGCACCGTTAGCATTTATCTGAAGCCGCGCTCCGGCCGGCCGCAAGTCGACCAGGTCATTCAAGAATTGCGTCCCAAACTTGCGTCCGTGCCGGGAATAACGGTTTACTTACGCAACGACCCGCCCGTCCGCATTGGCGGAATACAAAGCAAGGCCCTCTATCAATTCACGTTGCAGGGAGCGAGCACTTCCGAACTGTTCGCCGCCTCGCAGGACTTTCTTGGCAAGATGCAGCAAGTTCCGGGACTGGAGGACGTCACCAGCGATCTGCAAATCAAGAATCCCCAGATCAACGTCGTGATTGACCGCGACAAGTCTTCAGCGCTGGGAGTAACGGCGAATCAAGTGGAGGAGGCCTTGTACTCGGCTTACGGCTTTCGCCAGGTTTCCACCATCTTCGCGCCCAACAATCAGTACCGTGTCATCCTCGAACTGCAACCGCAATACCAGAGGGACGCCAATGCTCTATCTTCGCTATACGTGCGCTCCAAGGGCGGTCAATTAGTGCCCCTGAGCGCTGTCGCGAAACTCACCAGCACTTATGGCCCCCTTTCGGTGAACCACCTGGGCCAGCTGCCTGCTGTGACCATGTCCTTCAACCTCAAGCCGGGAACTTCGATCGGCGACGCCGTGAATGAAATCAACGATCTGGCCCGGCGTTCGCTGCCAGCGACGGTGGGCACGAGTTTCCAGGGCACCGCACAGGCTTTCCAGTCCTCGTTGAGCGGATTGGGAGTGTTGCTGATCATGGCAATTCTCGTGATTTATATCGTGCTGGGAATTTTGTATGAAAGCTTCATCCATCCGATCACGATTCTCTCCGGATTGCCCTCGGCGGGCTTTGGGGCCCTCCTCACGCTCGAACTCTTCCATCTCGCGGCCCAGAAGGGCTGGGTTTCGCCGCTGCTGGATATGGAGCTGAACCTCTACGGTTTCGTCGGCGTGGTCATGCTGATCGGCATTGTGAAGAAAAACGCCATCATGATGATCGATTTCGCGCTGGCGGCGCAGCGCAGCGAGAATAAGGACGCCGCCGAAGCCATTTATCAGGGATGTCTGGTGCGGTTCCGTCCCATCATGATGACCACCATGGCGGCTTTGATGGGTACACTGCCAATCGCCCTGGGATTTGGCGCCGGAGCCGAATCGCGGCGATCACTTGGAATATCCGTGGTCGGCGGGCTGATATTCTCGCAGGCCGTTACGCTCTTCCTGAACCCCGTGGTCTACATCTATCTGGAACAGGCCAAGCAGTGGTCGACCCGCGTATTCGGGAAAAAGCGGCTCGAGATGCCCGAGGGGATTCCGACGCCCGAAGGACCGGTTCGCGGCGGAACAATTGGCGCACCGATGGCGCGGGTTGCCGGGCCCAAGTTATCTGATCTGGACCAGAAGAATCGCCGATAAAACGCTTCAGAGGTTCTCTCGGGCTGAATCTGTTGTTCCTCCAAATTCAGCTCGCAGTTGTATACTCGCTGCTTGCCGGCGGCCCCGTTTTGGGAACAACAAGGCAGCTTGTGCCGCCTGAGCAGATCGCAATGGCTCAAGAGAATTCCACCCCGGATCGTCACGCGATCACGCGTCGCGCTCTGCTCCGCAATGCGGCCATGGGAACACTGGCGCTCGCCTCAGGCGCTCAAAATATATTTGGGCAAACGGCCTCCAAGCCTCCTAACGTCGTTTTCATCCTGGCCGATGATCTCGGCTACGCCGACGTCTCTTGTTATGGACGTCCTGACCTCAAGACGCCAAACATCGATCGGATCGCCGCGACCGGGGTGCGCTTCTTGCAAGCCTACGCGAACTCGGCGGTGTGTACCGCCACGCGCACAGCCTTGATCACCGGCCGGTATCAATACCGGTTGCGAGTGGGGCTGGAGGAGCCGTTGGCTGGCAGCCCCAACGTCGGCTTGCCGCCGGAACACCCTACCCTGCCGTCCTTGTTGAAGAGAGCCGGTTACGGCACAACGCTCATCGGAAAGTGGCACCTGGGGGTTCTGCCCAAGTTCGGCCCATTGAAAAGCGGCTACGATCATTTTTACGGTTTCCGTGGCGGCGCCCTCGACTATTACATGCACAGCGGAACGGACCATCGGGACGACTTATGGGACGACGATGTCGCAATCGACCAGATGGGCTACTTGACCGATCTGCTCGGCGGCCGCGCCGTGGACGTGGTGAATGGCTACGCCAAATCGGGCCAGCCCTTCCTGATCAGCCTGCACTTCAACGCGCCACACTGGCCCTGGGAGGCGCCGGGCGACCAGGCGGAATCGAATCGCCTGCGCTACGAGGATTTGAATGACTTCGATGGGGGCACGCAGAAAACCTACCAGCGCATGATTGGAGAAATGGATTTGCAAATCGGACGCGTGCTCGAAGCATTGGACGCCCATGCGTTGACCGAAAATACCATCGTCATTTTCACGAGCGACAATGGCGGCGAGCGCTTCGCCGATACCTGGCCCTTCACCGGCAGGAAGACGGAGCTGTTGGAAGGCGGTTTGCGCATTCCTGCGGTGATCTGTTGGCCGGCCCGTATTCCGCAAGGCCGCACGACCGATCAGGTGGCCATCACCATGGACTGGCTGCCGACGCTCGTTGCGGCAGCAGGAACGGCGCTCGATCCGGCATTTCCTTCCGACGGAATGGACCTGCTGCCGATGCTGACGCAGAACGCCGCGCCCGTTCCGCGTAAACTCTTCTGGCGCTACAAGGCCAATGCGCAGCGGTCCGCGCGTGACGGGGATTACAAATATCTGAAGATCCTCGAGAACACCTTTTTGTTTAACGTCGTTGATGACCCGATGGAGCGCGCCAACCTCAAGGAGCGCCGCAAGGACGTTTACGCGAAACTCGTGACCGAATGGTACGAATGGAACGCGGGCATGCTGCCGGAAATTGACGAAAGCTACACCAACAGCTTCACCGGCGCCGAACTGGCGGACCACATTGGTGCCAAGCAAGCAAGTGGCAAGGCGGATAATCCCGTTGCGCCTAAAGCCTCGCGCGAAGGGCCCCGCTGAGCGCGAAACTGTACGCCATTGATAGCACAGGAAGATGCTCATCACCGAGAGGTGTGACGGCCGTTACAATGCTTCTCAGGCAAGGCCATCGAAATGGACTTGCAAAAATGGGAGGCATACATGGCCATTCATCAGGAGATGGATCAGCGGGTGTTGCTGGACGCACTCAAATTTGAGCTTAGCTTTCTGGAACGCGGCGGTTATGAAAGGTAACGTGCGTTGCCGCGATGAAGTCGGTCCGAGGATTCTCTCTACAAGATGAATGTGAATTTGGACTACCTGCGCGAATGGCGCGGAAAAGCGGAATCACGATCCGACGAGGTCACCTCGGCGCCAATCGCGGCCCTATCGGCAACGCTCGATCGAGATGATCCGTTCCCGCGAGCTGGAGATCCGCTGCCGCCGCTCTGGCACTGGCTCTATTTTCTGCCAATTCCTCGCCAGTCCGAATTGGGTCCGGACGGCCACGCCAAACGCGGCGGCTTTCTCCCTCCCGTGCCGCTGCCGCGCCGGATGTTCGCAGGTGATCGCGTGCAGTTTCACCGCCCGCTGCGCGTGGGAGAAACGATCTCGCGACTTTCCCGCATTATCGACGTGAATCATAAACTAGGACGTAGCGGTCCGCTGGTCTTCGTGGTGGTGCGGCATGAAATCAGCGACCGTCAGGGAGTCGCCGTGATTGAGGAGCACGATATCGTTTACCGTGACAGCCCCAAACCTACCGATTCTGCGCCGGCGCCTCAGACGCCGCCATCCAGTGCGGCATGGACGCGGGAAATTCTTCCGGACGCGACGCTGCTGTTTCGCTATTCGGCCCTCACCTTCAACGGTCACCGCATTCACTACGATCGCCGCTATGCCACCGAAGGCGAGGGTTATCCGGGATTGGTCGTGCACGGGCCCTTGATCGCCACTCTCCTGCTCGATCTGTTACGGCGCAACCTTGCCGATGCGAGCATCACATCGCTATCGTTCCGGGCCGTTCGGCCGTTGTTCGATATAGCGCCATTCTCCGTGTGCGGTAAAGCCGCCTCAGACGGAAAGGCTGTGCAATTGTGGGCCACGGACTCGGAAGGATCGCTGGCCATGGAGGCCACGGCCGGATTGGGATGAGCAAACGCAACGCGTGCGCGGAGACGATTTTGTGCTGAATGCTTCGGATCAATATCAGGACCTGCGCAAATCCGTGCATGAGCTGTGCCGGGAATTTCCGGCCGAATATTTCCGGCGCATCGATGAACAGCGTTCGTATCCCGAAGAATTCGTGGAGGCGCTGACCAAGGCAGGATGGCTGGCCGCCCTCATTCCCGAGGAATATGGCGGCTCCGGACTCGGGTTAACGGAAGCTTCCGTGATCTTGGAGGAGATCAATCGCGCCGGCGGCAATTCTGGAGCCTGCCACGGACAGATGTACAACATGGCTACGCTGCTGCGTCACGGTTCGGAGGAACAGAAACGGGCCTGTCTGCCAAAAATTGCCAGCGGAGAATTGCGCCTGCAATCCATGGCCATCACCGAGCCGACGGCCGGCACCGATACCTCGAAAATCACCACCACAGCAGCGAAAAGTGACGGCGGCTACATCGTGAACGGCCAGAAAGTGTGGACCTCGCGCGTGCAGCATTCCGATCTGATGATCTTGCTGGCGCGCACCACGCCGCTTTCAGACGCCGGACGGAAGACTGAGGGAATGTCGCTTTTTCTCGTGGATCTTCGCCAGGCAATCGGCAGGGGCCTCAGAGTTCGTCCGATTCCCAATATGGTCAACCACGAAACCAACGAACTATTTTTCGATAATCTCGAGCTTCCCCTGGAAAGCCTGATTGGAGAAGAAGGAAAAGGATTCAAATACATCCTCGATGGACTCAATGCGGAACGCGCGCTGATCGCCGCCGAGTGCATCGGGGATGGCTACTGGTTTATCGACAAAGTCACCAGATATGCGAAAGAACGCGTCGTGTTCGGCCGCCCGATCGGGCAGAACCAGGGCGTGCAGTTTCCCATCGCGAAAGCGTTTATCAAAATCGAAGCCGCGAACTTGCTGCGCTTCAAAGCGTGCGCACTGTTCGACGCGCAGAAGCGCTGCGGCGCCGAAGCCAATATGGCGCTGCTTTTGGCCGCAGAGGCTTCCTGGGAAGCCGCTAATGCCTGTTTGCAGTTCCACGGCGGATTCGGCTTCGCAGCCGAGTACGATGTGGAACGCAAGTTCCGCGAAACGCGCTTGTACCAGGTCGCGCCCATCTCGACGAATCTCATTCTTTCCTACGTGGCCGAGCATGTGCTCGGTTTGCCACGATCATTTTAGAAACCATATGGAATCGCTCGCGCCGCGTTCCTATCTCTTCGTGCCCGGCAATCGGCCGGATCGTTACGCGAAGGCGATTGCTGCCGGAGCCGATGCGGTTATCGTCGATCTTGAGGATGCCGTTCCGCCAAAGGATAAGACATCGGCGCGCGCTGCCCTGGCCGCATGGCTTTCACCGGAACACCCTGTGCTGATTCGCGTCAACGGCGCGGAGAGCTCATGGTTTCGCGAAGACCTCGCCCTCTGCAAAACGCCGGGCGTGGCGGGAGTGCTTCTGCCCAAGGCGCAGAGAATTGAGGACATTCGCCTACTTGCCGAGCATTCCGGCGCCGCTACGCCAATTTTGCCGCTGATCGAGACCGCCCGCGGGTTCTGGAATGCGCATGCGCTTGCGCAAGGTCCCAGAGTGCAGCGCTTTGTTTTTGGCTCCATCGATTTTCAAATCGATTTGGGCATCCAGGGCGAGGAAGAGGAACTGCTGTATTTTCGCTCGCAGCTTGTTTTGGTCTCGCGCATTGCGGGCCTCGAGCCGCCGGTGGACGGAGTTACGACGGCCATTGACGATGCGGAACGCGTGCGCAGCGATACCTTGCGTGCCAGGCGCCTCGGGTTCGGCGCGAAACTCTGCATCCATCCCCGGCAAGTGAGCCCGGTGAATGAATGTTTTGAGCCGACTGCAGAAGAAGAGAGATGGGCACGGCGCATTATGACGGCGGCCGAAGCGGCGCAGGGCGCGGCAGTCGCGGTAGACGGGAAAATGGTGGATCGGCCCGTGATCGCGCGAGCCGAGGCTGTCATCAGGCGAATCAAACAGCGCGGCGGGCGCTGAGGCAAACGGCAAAAATAAGGCAAGACTCCTGCTGAGAGTTTCAGGCTGCATTCGGATAGCGGGAGATCGTTCGTTAGCGTTCGATGACGCGAGGCACGCGAAAATACGGCGGGCTCGCATCGGGCGCGCCGGCGAGCACTTCCCCGGCGACGTCGCATGGAGCGAGCTTGTCTTCACGCAGCGGCGTGCCTGCGGCGGCTTGGCCGGAAGCGGCGGGAGGCGCGACCTGTGCCATGGGCTCGACCTTGCTCGTATCGAGCTCGTTGAGTTTCTCAACGTAGGTCAAAATCGAGTCGAGCTGCCGCGAAAACATCTCGATTTCCGCTTCGCTCAGCTCGAGATGCGCCAGTTCGGCGACCCGCAAAACATCCTCGCGTGTGATTTTCATTTTTTCTTCCGCTCAGGAAGCCCTTGCGCCCGCGGGCGCTGCTTCGCGCCGCGTGTATTTATTGGCTATGTAATCGTCAACGAGAGCCTGGAATTGGGCGGCGAGATCGTCGTAAGTGCCACGCAGCGTGGTGAAGTGCTGGCCATCGATATACACCGGGCAACTGGGAGCTTCGCCGGTGCCCGGGAGGCTGATGCCAATATTGGCCGCGCGGGACTCGCCCGGCCCGTTCACGATACAGCCCATCACGGCAAGCGTCATGGATTCGACGCCTTCGTACTGCTGCTTCCATTCCGGCATTTTGTCGCGCACGTAGCCCTGAATTCTTTCGGCGAGCTGCTGAAAAGTGGTGCTGGTGGTGCGGCCGCAGCCGGGGCAAGCAGTCACGCTGGGCGCGAAAGCGCGCAGGCCGAGCGCCTGCAGCAATTCGCAGGAGGCATAGACTTCTTCGCGACGGTCGCCGCCCACGCGCGGCGTGAGCGAGATGCGAATCGTATCGCCGATGCCTTCGTTAAGCACAATGCCCATCGCTGTGGAAGACCAGATGGCGCCCTTCATGCCCATGCCCGCCTCGGTGAGCCCTAAATGCAAAGGCTGGCAGGTGCGCTGGGCGAGCGTGCGGTAGACCGTAATCAGATGCAGCGGGCGCGAAACTTTGCAGGAGATGATGATCTGATCTTCGCGCAAGCCGCACTGCAAAGCGAGGTCGGTGGATTCGACGGCGGAAAGCACCATGCACTCGTTGATGATCTCTTCGGAGCTGAGGCCAAGATTGCGGTCGGTATTCTCCTGCATCTTGCGCATGACCAGCTCTTGATTGAGCGACCCGCCATTGACGCCGATACGCACGGGCTTGCCGTTATCGC
>WNGQ01012106.1_pt1 | contig 11069 bp, 12 predicted proteins | sample 5407661 | NCBI WGS metagenome assembly WNGQ01 (sample SAMN13153382, study PRJNA577476) | soil metagenome | isolation source: 60 cm soil or saprolite under Garry oak tree replicate 2 | place: USA:California | collected 2016-06-15
CGCGGTGGCGGCGTCGATCTCGGCCAGGTCGCTGGCGGTCAGTTCGACCTCGGCCGCCCCGAGGTTCTCCTCCAGCCGCTGGAGCCGGCGGGTGCCGGGGATCGGGACGATCCAGGGTTTCTGCGCGAGCAGCCAAGCCAGCGCGATCTGCGCTTGGGTGGCGTCCTTGCGCCGGGCGATGGCCGCGAGCAGGTCCACCAGGGCCTGGTTCGCCGTCCGGTTCTGGGTGGAAAAGCGGGGGATGCTGGCGCGGATGTCCGAGCCGGTGAACGCGGTGTCCTGGTTGATTGCGCCGGTCAGGAAGCCCTTGCCGAGCGGGCTGTAGGGGACGAAGCCGATACCCAGCTCGTCCAGCGCGGGCAAGACCTCGGCCTCGGGCTTCTGCCACCACAACGAGTACTCGCTTTGCACGGCGGTGACCGGTTGCACAGCGTGGGCGCGACGGATCGTGGCGGCGGCCGCCTCGGACATCCCGAAATGCCGGACCTTCCCAGCCTGGATCAGCTCCCCGACCGCTCCGGCCACCTCCTCGATCGGCAGCTCAGGATTGACCCGGTGCTGGTAATACAGGTCGATCACGTCGACGCCGAGCCGGCGCAGCGAGCCGTCGGCGGCCTGGGCGATCTGCTCGGGCCGGCCGACCAGGCCGGTCTGACGGCCGTCGGCGTCGAACGTGAACCCGAACTTGGTGGCGATGACCACCTGATCCCGGAGCGGCGCCAGGGCCTCGCCGACGAGTTCTTCGTTGACGTACGGCCCGTAGACCTCGGCGGTGTCGAAGAACGTGACGCCGCGGTCGGCGGCGGCCCGGATCAGGGCGATCATCTGGTCCCGGTCGCCGGGGTTGGGACCGTAGCTCTGGCTCATGCCCATGCAGCCCAGCCCGATCGCCGACACCGGCAGGCCGCGTCCCAGCATGCGAGTCTTCATGGCGGTTCCTTTCCAGGTCACGGGCGCAGCAGGGTCTTGATGGCACGGCGTTCGTCCATCGCGCGGTAGCCCTCGGCGGCCTGGTCCAGGGGCAGGGTGAGGTCGAAGACCTGGCCCGGGTCGATCTGGCGGTTCCAGATCAGGTCGATCAATTCGGGCAGGAAGCGGCGTACCGGGGCGGGGCCGCCGTGCAGGTGGACGTGGGAGAAGAACAGCTCCTGGCCGGGCAGCTCGACATCGTGGGCGACGCCGACGTAACCGACGTGCCCGCCGGGGCGGGCCGACCGGATGGCCTGCATCATCGACTCCTGGGTGCCGACCGCCTCGATGACCGAGTGCGCCCCGAGCCCGCCGGTGAGTTCCTTGATCGCGGTGACGCCCTCGTCGCCGCGCTCGGTCACGATGTCGGTGGCCCCGAACTCCAGGGCCAGCTTCTGGCGGGACTCGTGCCGGCTCATCGCGATGATCCGCTCCGCGCCGAGCTGCCTGGCCGCCATCGCGGCGAGCAGGCCGACCGCGCCGTCGCCGACCACCGCGACGGTCTTGCCTGGCTGCACGTCGGCGGCGACGGCACCGAACCAGCCGGTGCCGAGCACGTCGGAGGCGGCCAGCAGGCTGGGCACCAGGGCATCGGAGGGAACTTCGGGGGTGGCGACCAGGGTGCCGTCGGCCAGCGGGATCCGGGCCAGCTCGGCCTGGGTTCCGAGCGCGCCCACGGACTGGCGGTGGAGGCACGAGCTCTGGTAGCCGGCCCGGCAGATCTCGCACGTGTTGTCGGAGGCGAAGAACGAGCCGATCACGAACTGGCCGGGTTCGATAGTGCGGACGTCGCGGCCGGTCTCCTCCACGATGCCGACATATTCATGGCCCATGGGGACGGGCCCGTCGACCGGTTCGATGCCGCGGTAGGGCCACAGATCCGACCCGCACACGCAGGTGGCGGCCAGGCGTATGACCGCGTCGGTGGGCCGCTCGATCTTCGGGTCCTCGCGCTGCTCGACGCGCACGTCCCGCGGGGCGTGCAGGATGGCTCCTCGCATGATGGTGTTCCTCTCAGTTGCTGCCAGCGCTCTCGGCCAGTGACCGGAGCCACCTGTCCAAGCTGGCGCAATCCATGCAACCGCCTGCGGCGGACCGGGGGGAGGGTCTGGCGAAGCAGGTAATAACAGGACCCCCCTGTCTCGCGGTCAGGGACGTAGCGTGGCTGTCATGAGTACCCGGGATGACGTTCGCGAGTTCCTGGCCTCCCGGCGCGCCAGGATTACCCCCGAGCAGGCCGGCCTCCCCTCGTTCGGCGGCACCCGCCGCGTCGCCGGGTTGCGGCGGGAAGAGGTCGCGTTGCTGGCCGGCGTCAGCCCCGACTACTACACGCGGCTGGAACGCGGCAACCTGTCCGGCGCCTCCGACAGCGTCCTAGAGGCCATCGCCCGCGCCCTGCAGCTCGACGAGGCCGAACGCTCTCACCTGCACGACCTGGCCCGCGCGGCCGATCCCGGCGCGCGGGCCAGGCAGCGGCCCGGCAGGCAGCGAGTCCGGGCCGGCGTGAAGAGCCTGCTCGATGCGATGACCGATGCTCCCGCGTTCGTGCGCAATGGCCGCCTGGACATCCTGGCGGTTAACCGGCTCGGCCAGGCTCTCTACGCGCCTGCCTTCGACACCCCGGACCGGCCGGTCAACCTCGCCCGCTTCTGCTTTCTCGACCCTCGCGCCGAGGATTTCTATCCCGACTGGGACGGCGCCGCCAACACCACCGTCGCGCTGCTGCGCACCGAAGCTGGCCGCGATCCGTACGACAAAGCGCTCAGCGACCTGGTCGGCGAGCTCGCCACCCGCAGCGACGATTTCCGCACGCGCTGGGCCGCGCACAACGTGCGCCTGCACCACACGGGCCTGAAGCACTTCGACCACCCGGTCGTCGGCAGGCTCGACCTGGCGTTCGAAGCCATGCCCCTGCCCGCCGACCCTGGGCTCACCCTGACCGCCTACAGCGCCGAATCCGGTTCCCCCTCCGGGGACGCCCTGCGGCTGCTGGCCAGCTGGGCCGCCACCACCGAACCGGCCGGCCAGCGCTGAGCTACGACTGAGCAGGGAAGTCCAATCGTCATCGAGCACGCTAACGAATTTAGCACACACCTGCTCCGATGCCGAGCTTGTTATAGACGCGGCGGAGATTGTCCTCGACAGTGTGCACGCTCAGGAACAGGGTCTGGGCGATCTCCCGGTTGGTGAGCCCGGCGGCGGCGAGTTCGGCCACCCTCTTCTCGGTGGGAGTCAGGTCCAGGGTGCGGGGGGCCTGAGGCCGATGCGGGCCAGCTCCGCCGTGGCCCGCTCCGCCCACAGCGCAGCGCCGAGCCGTTCGAAGATCTGCCGGGCTTCCTGGAGCGATTCGCGGCGGCCGCTTCTGCTTGGCCGCCGCCGCAGCTGCCCTTGGGCGAGCAGGGTCCGGCCGAGCTCGAAGGGCATCGCGAGGCGCTGATGGTGGCCCAGGGCCTGCTCGATCGCTGCGGCCGCGCCGTCCGGATTCTGCTGGGCGGCGAGCAGCAGGGCCCGGGACCGGGCGGAGGTGGCAAGCGGCCAGGGCCGGCCGTTCCGCTCGGCCCGCTCTTCGAAGCGGGCGAGGAGGTCTCCGGCTCGGCCGAGTTCCCCCAGGCCGATCGGCGCTTCCAGGTGGTCGGCGTGAAAACGCGACTGGCTCGGTTCCCGCAATCCGATCGACTCGGCGATGTCATCGACGCGGGATAGGTACCGGCTGGCGTCGGCGAGTCTGCCCAGCGACAGCTCGAGGAACCCCAACACCCGAAAGCCCCATCCGGCCACCCAGGGATCAGCGCGCTCCTCCGCGAACACCAGGCCCGCTTCCGCGTCGCAGCGGGCCAGGTCGGCCAGGCCCAAGTGCGCGTTCACCAGCCCGCGGGCGCACCGGTTGAGGCTGATCACGACCGCTTGTTCCGTCCACTCGGCCGCCTCGACGCACGTGTTCGCATAGTCGGCGGCCCGCTCCCAGTCACCTGCCCACAGTTCCAGCTCGGCCAGCTTCCATAGGATGTCCGGCAGCGAGCTCCCGTCTCCTTCGTCGGCGGCGTCCTGCCGGTCGGCCTCGAGGATCGCGCGTGCCCCGTCGAAGTCATCGGCCCACATGAGGAACAGACCCAGGTTCGACTTGGCCCGCCACGTCACCGGGGGCCGCTCGGCCGAACCCTCCTCCAGCTCGATGGCCCTGGCCAGCACGTCGCGCGATAGGCCCTGGCCGGTGTAGTGGCGGGCCATGGCCAGGCCAACGAGTGCGGCGGACAGGATCCGCGAGTCGGGGTGGGCCCGCTGGCCCAAGACATCGATCGCCTGCTGCGCGTGCGCCTCCAGCCTCCCTCTCGTCCAGCCTGGCGTTTCCGCGGAAGCGCTTTGTGATGCCTTTCACAAGCGGAGTGCCTTCCCATACGGCAGGCGGAGCGCCCGCCCGGATTGCTATGGCCCCGTCCGCCACATTTGCAACGTTTCCGCGGAAGCGCTTTGTGCGCGATTTCACAAGTCGTTTCCGCGGAAACGTCCCGCACATGCCGCGGACAGGGTCGTACGCCGCGGTCTGGCGCGAGACTCAGCCATGTCAGCTGTGGTCGTTCAGTTCCTACTCGCGCGGGCTGAGCACACTGAACCCGTTGCCTTCGGGGTCCTCCATGATCACCCAGTCCACCTCGCCCTCGCCGACGGCGACGACCGCCGCGCAGAAAGAATATTCGGGCATCCGCGAACGCCTTTTATCAACCAGATCTGCCTATACCGGAAAGGCCGGGATATGCTTACCTTGATCCAAAGATGATAACATTTTGCCCGATATGATTGGCCCTGGTAATTGAGTGGCGGCAGAGCCGGGCAAGTTATGTTGATTCTGCGTGAACGGGCCTATCCGCTGCGCTATAGTCCCTATTGCGGACGCCTCATATGGGGGGCGTGCACTTCCCAATCGGTGACGAGCTTTAGGTAGTGCACATGACACGTATTAATGGTATTGGCCAGCATCGTGCAGAGCGACGGTGCGCGGCCATGATCAAGATCCGTTACCGCAACGCGAACGAGCTTCCTCCGGGATTACACGCGACGGCCGAGCGTCACGGCCGCACGATCACCATCTACCTGCTTCCCGGCCTGGCCGCGGAGGAACGCAACGCTGCGCTGCGCCGGCTCCGGCTGTCCGGACGGATGGGTCACGGGCCGCGGCTGCCCGGCGTGCAGCTGGGGTTCGCACTGTTCGCCGACCGGGTCAGGGCCACCATCGGACAGGCTGGCTCCGTCTTCCGTAAGCATCCGGCCGGGACCACCGGGCCGGTCATGCTGATATCCGCCGGGGCGATTGCCTTCCTGGTGCTGTCCGCGGTCTCCATTCGCGTCCTGCGCGAGCCGCGCGGGCCGGACGAGTCCCCGGCTTCCGGCCCGGCACCAGCCGCGTCGGCGATCGCGGTGCGCATTCCCGGGTCTTCGCGACATCTGGCAGACGATCCAGGCGGCTCCGAGGGCAGGGTGCTGACGACTGCCCTGACCGGGTCGGATCCGTTACCCCTGCCTAACTCGCCCGACCTACCCGGCAGTGGCTCCGGCGCCGCCCCGGACACCGGGACCGGGAACACCGCGAGCAGCACCACAGGTGCTGGCGGCGGTGGGACCCCGGTGGGCGCAGGTGCGGATTCCACCCCGAATCCAACCGCATCCGCGACAGCACCTGGTGTGCCGTCGGCCACCGCATCCGTCTCGCCCTCCGCTGCGGCTCCGCCCGCGCCGGTTCCGTCATCAGATCCGCCTTCCGCCTCCATCCCGGCCCCTGCGCCTAGCCCCGTCTCCGCCTCAGCCGCGCCGTCGGGGTCAGGCCTGCCATCGGTGTCGGCATCGGTCCCGGTTTCGGTGTCCGCGTCGATCCCGGCCTCGGTGTCGGCATCAGGTCCGGTCACGGTGTCCGCGTCGGTAGCGCCGTCGGTGTCTTTGTCGGTTCCGGCGTCTGCTTACACGTCCAATCCGGTCGCGGCGTCCGCGTCGGTCACGGCTACGGTCTCGGCGTCCCTCCCGACGTCGGGTTCTGCGTCGTCGGCCGGTTCTTCCGCGCCCGCTCAATCGCCGCCCGTGACAGCCAGCGTGACCGGCGGCGCGTGCCTGGACGTGGGCCCGCTCGGCGTCTGCCTCGACGTCTAGTGCCCATGAAAGTATGGTGGCCCGCGCGGTTCCGCATCTCACGCCCCGGGCGTCCCGCAGTACTCCTGCTCTCCCGCGCCGGCCCGCCCGGTCGCCCCGAGACTAACCGCTACGATGCCACATCGTGGCGGTCAGGACCGCAACGATGTCACATCGTTGCGGTTGCATCGGATAGCGTCCTGTGACTGGTGAGGTCCGGGAGGCCTGGGAGGCAGCTGGGTACCGCACGACGCCCGGCCGCGGCCGGGCGTCAGGCTGCCCACTCGTCGCACGGCTCAAGAATCGGGCAAGCGTGACTTGCCGCGACACTAGCTGACTGAGCCGCGGTTCCGCGCGGCCATCACCGGCACGGGCGGCGCGGGGGGCTGCTCGCGCGTGGCCGGCCGCTGGCCTGCGTCCAGGCGCGGATCGTCGTAACTGAGCGTCCCTCTAAGCGACGGCCTTAGTCGCATGGACGGCACGCGACGCCAGGCCCGGCGCGCCCGGCGCGCCTGCCGGGTCAGGCGTTCATCTTCTGCTTTCGCGTGTAGCTCTGCGATGTGGTCGGCTGCGAGCTGTCGCATGATGACCGGATGCACGATCTCCTCCTGGTGTTTCCTGCGCGGACGACGGCGCGCGATGGTCAATCTGGATCGAGGTGGCGTACCGAGATCAGGAACAGCCCGAGGTCGCGGACCTTGTTCAGCAACCCGTGGAGGGCGGCCTGATCCGCGACCGGGCCTGCGATGACGGTTTCCTCCCCGTCGCTGCTGACCTGGAGGTCCTCGAACCAGGCGGTCCACCGCCCGTCGAGGACGCCCTTGACCCGGATCTCGTAGCGCGAGTTCAAGCCCATGTACCGTCCTTCGGTCTAGGTCCGTGCATCTGCACGCTACGGAGCGGGGCCGGGATCGGCGTCACCCGAAGGTGGCTCATCCGGGTGGAATCTTTCCGCGACCGCGGCGGCACGATGGTGCCGCCGCGACGGTGCTGCCGCGATGGTGCCGCCCGGATCGGTTTCCGGAGTTCAGGGCGGGAGCCTCCCGGCTAGGATGGGTTTCCGGCGACGACGCAAGATCGCTGGAGGCGCCGATCGATGGGTGAGCCGGCCGCAGCCGAGGCCGCAACGTCGGAGCGCGATGTCCTGCTGGCTACCAAGCTGACCGTGCCCGGGTTGCGGGCGGATCTGGTGCCGCGCCCGCGACTGGCGCAGCGGCTCGACGAGGGCCAGGGACGAGGACTCGTCCTGGCCTGCGCGCCGGCTGGGTACGGCAAGACCGTCCTACTGGCCGAGTGGGTCCGGCGTGGCCGGCATCCGGTGGCCTGGCTGTCCCTGGATGCTGGCGACAACGACCCGGCCAGGTTCTGGCGGCATGCGGTGGCCGCGCTGGACCGGGTGCGGCCGGGGATCAGCGAGCGGATGGGCCGGCTGCTCGGACCCCGCGCGTCACCGTCGTTCGAGCCGCTGATGACGGCCCTGATCAACGAGGTAGCCGGCCAGCCTGACGCAGATGATGCGCTGCTGCTGGTCCTGGATGACTATCACGTGATCAGCTCGCAGCTGGTGCACGAGTCGCTCGGGTTCCTGCTCGAGCACCAGCCGCCGGGCCTGTACCTGGCGCTGACCAGCCGCAGCGACCCGCCGTTGGCCCTGGCCCGGCTGCGGGCCCGCGGGCAGCTGACCGAGCTGCGCGCCGCGGACCTGCGGTTCACACCCGGGGAGGCGGCGCTGCTGCAGCAGGTCGCGGCCGCGCCCGGCGGAGCGCGGCCCGGTGCGCCGCTGCCTGACACGGTGGCCGCGACGCTGGCCGCGCGGACCGAAGGCTGGGCGGCCGGGCTGCAGCTGGCCGGCCTGTCGCTGCGCGGACGCAGCGACGTCGACGGCTTCGTGGCTGCGTTCACCGGCAGCCACCGGTACGTCCTGGACTACCTGGCCGAAGAGGTGCTCGAGCACCAAAGTGACCAGGTGCGCACGTTCTTGCTGGAGACCTCGGTGCTGGAGCGGCTGTCGGGGGAACTGTGCGATGCGGTCACCGGCCGGCCTGGCAGCCAGGCGCTGCTAGAGGGGGCCGAACGGGCCGGCGCTCTTCCTGATCCCGCTGGATGAGGTGCGCGGCTGGTGGCGCTACCACCACCTGTTCGCCGACCTGCTCCGCTCGCGGGGTCGATGTGCACGTGGACGCTTGAGTCGGCGGGCGGTTCAGCGACATCGATCGTCCCGGCCCGGATCGTGAAGCTGCCGCGAACCGGCGCGAGCCCGAACAGGTGCCGGGTCCTGAACGTGACGGCCGAACAGCTGGTGTCGATCTCGTACCGGCCCGGCTCGGGGGTCACCTGCGCCTCGGGTGTGCCGACTATGGCCCCGGCGGCGCCGATCCTGGCCTGGTCGAGCCTGAGAGCGGCCATTCTTTCCTCCCGGTTAGCGGTGTGCGCTTGCGTGCTTTGCACGCTAGGAGGCCAGCCAGCCCGAGACGTCACGCGAAGGTAGACATACCGGGTGGAATCTTCCAGCAGGTGCCGGGCACCAAAGTGCCGATCAGCCCGCACGCAACAGTCTCCGGGGGCTGTTGGCTCGGAACGACATGCCCATGCCCGGCCACGATGACATGGCCAGGCATGGGCGACTTCCTTCTGGAATAGCTGCCGGTCGGCTCAGCTGCCTTCGGCGACCGGAAAGATCGCGTCGGCGACGAGGCCGTGCGCCTCGCGGTGTACGGAGATCGCGGCGTCGGCGTCCGGCGCCTCGACGAGGCAGAAGATCCTGCCGTGCTCCTCGTCCACCCAGTACCGTCGGTAGTCGACGCCGTACCGGCCCTGTGTTTCGAGGTCGGCGCGATGGGCTCCGGCGACCTGCTCGGCTGAGACCGGGCCGTCCATGGTGTGGATGTCCATAAATAGGGCCATCGTTTGTCCTTTCCTGGCCATTGTGGTGGCCTGCGGATGTTCATGACACGATCAGTCTCATGGGGGACTCGGCGCTTGACCATGACCGCGACACCGGCGCACCTGATCGCGTGACCGCGCGTGACCAGGGCGGGTCGTCGGCGGCGCTCCAGTCGGCGCTTGAGCGGCTGCGGCTGGAAGGAGCGGTATTCCTCCGGGCTGAGTACCGCGAGCCGTGGGCATATGAGTCGCTGACCGCGGGGGAGACAGCGAAGATCCTTCGGCCAGACTCCGACCGCGTCATCTTGTTCCACGTCGTCGCCAGCGGCGCCTGCTGGGTTGCCGTTGATGACGGTGACAAGCACTGGGCGCGGCGTGGCGACGTCATCGTGCTTCCGTACGGCGACCAGCACCGCATGGGCGGCGTACAGGACGCCGGCCTGGTCTCGATATCCACCTTCTTGCAGATGCCGCCCTGGCGGCAGATGCCGGTGATCCGCTACGGAGCGGGCGGCGACCTGACCGATGTGGTCTGCGGCTACCTGCACTCGAGGGACCCGCTGTTCGACCCCGGCCTTCGGGTGTTCCCGCCGGTGTTCGTGGTCCGCCCGCCGGACGGACCCGCCGCCGACTGGGTGCGCGCCAACGTCGCCTATGCGCTCGAGCACACCGAGGCGGCACCATCGAGTCCGGGCATCGTCATGTCACGCCTGCCGGAGTTGCTGCTCGTTGAGGTCCTCCGCCTCCATCTCGCCTCGACGCCCGCCGCGGACCGGGGCTGGCTCGCTGCCCTCAATGACCCGGTGCTGCAACCCGCCATGTCCTTGCTGCACAGCACGCCCGAGCGCCGGTGGACGGTGACCTCCCTGGCGCGGGAAGCAGCTGTGTCACGGTCCGTGCTCGATGCCCGGTTCCGCGACGTGCTCGGCAGGTCTCCGATCCGGTACCTCACCGAATGGCGGATGCACCTCGCGGAAGACCTGCTGGCGACGACCGATCTCGGCGTCGGCGTCGTCGCCCGCAGGGTCGGCTACGATGCCGAGGAAGCCTTCAGCCGCGCGTTCAAGCGCGCACACGGCGAGTCGCCAAGCGTGTGGCGTGCCGCTTACCTGTTGCGCTGACGCGCCGACGAAGCTCGGGTTCTCGGTCAGGCGCCCCGGCGTCCCGATCATAGCGCCGGCCATAAAACAAGGCGATCCTGGATCGAGAGCCGACCGCCGCCACTACGGGCGTTGACCGTCAGCTCCCCCTGGTTTTACGCACCGGGGCACCGCACGTCACACAGAACGGACACGCCACGCGTCATGGACGCCTACCGCCCGCTGCTCATCGCCGGACTAGTCGTGACCGAGGTCGCGATATGGCAATGGCGCATGGTCATCGCCCACAGAGGGAGCCGCGTCAGCGCGATGCTGCTCGGCATCATCGGTGCGGTCCTTCAGATCACCGCCATCACACAGGTCGTCGCGGATGTGTCTGATCCCGCCGGCGTCATCGCCTACGCCATCGGCGTCGGGTTCGGCGTACTGCTCGGCCTCGTGGCCGGCGAAAGGTTCACTCCCGGGATGATCGGCGTCACCATCGTCACTAAGGAGCCGCACCTGGCCCGAAGCCTGTGGGACCGGGGCTGGCCGGTGACGGCCCAGTCCGGTCGCGCCGAGAACGGCCCGGTGACGATCTTGTCTGTTCCAGTCGACCGTCGTGACGAAGCTCGCTTGCACCGCGACGTGCAGAGCATCGCCCCGGACGCGGTCTGCACGACCAGGGACCTGCGAGCGCCGAATTCGGCGTACCAATCCGGCCCGCCGAAGCGGTTGCGCGTCCTTCATGGCATGGGCCGGCCAGAGCGCTGGCACCGCCTCCAACTGCAGGAGGACGATACGGCTGACGAGCGCATCCTGGACCGCGTATGAGCCGCTCTTACGCACCAGACTGAGACGATGAGGAAGCAGTATCACTTCTGGCCGGGCGGGGGGGCGGCTTCGATGCGTCGCCAGGGCACTTCTCGATGGCCGTACGACGATCAAGGCCAAGCGGCTCCGGGAGCTTCCGGAGCCGGATTATCGTGGATGTCGTCCTGACGAGCTTCCGTCTTGAAGCCG
>WNGQ01006762.1_pt1 | contig 11066 bp, 8 predicted proteins | sample 5407661 | NCBI WGS metagenome assembly WNGQ01 (sample SAMN13153382, study PRJNA577476) | soil metagenome | isolation source: 60 cm soil or saprolite under Garry oak tree replicate 2 | place: USA:California | collected 2016-06-15
GTCTCATCCTTGGAGGGATTTTACGTCAGGAAGCTTCCAGGGGCGACCGCAAGGGTACGCCCCCTACTATACACGAATATCGAGTAGAACGAGTCAGGTAGAAGCTGTAGCAGTACACGTTGCCATTACTGTCACTGCTACAGTGGTAGCTTGATCACCGGCTGCATGGTCTGAAGTGACATTGTAGGTGCATTGCGGATTACCAACCAGATGCTCATTTGGTCGCAATTGACTATTGAGGTCTGCCAGGGCGCTCTGTGCTGTAGATGCTTTTAACGAATTTGCCGCAGTATCAATATCACTCTGCTGAACAACGGTATACGTTTGCGGATCTGTTCCACCCGTAAACCCACCGTTTAGATTATATGCGTCAAATGTCAATGTAGGATTCCAAAATGCTTGATCTGTACTGCTACAGTCCTGTATATTGCCCGCAACTCCTGGCTGAACAACATGGATTAAAACGGTCGTGGTAGGCCAGGGGCCATTACCACTATAGGCCGGTATGTTGACATCACTATCCAGGCTAACTTGCAGTCCCTGTGCCGTACATCCTTGTGTATTAGTCAGGTATGTCCTGGCAGGTAGATTTAAACGGTTTTTCAAATCCCCATTCCCAATCAAGATGCTTCCGGTTGCTTGAGTTCCTTGTGTTGTTCCCTGCCCGGTTGCTTTAACGGTCTGCGATTGGGTTTGCTGCGATGTAAGTTTACGTTGTACTGATGGCGGCGTATTTACGGTCAGTGTGACGGATACCGATGCATTCCCTCCATTGGAGGTGAAGTTCAACGTGGCTGAGTAGGGTCCTGGCGACAGATTTGATGTATCAGCCTTCACATTGAGCGTCTGGTTACCACCAGATTGAACTGTGCCATTACCTGTGTCCACCGATAACCAATTCGTCCCGCCAGTATCGACATTCCAGGTCAATGACTGTCCACCACTGTCGCTGACCGTCTCCTGCAATGTTTTAGTGGTGCCCGGATCCATTTTGCCGAAGTCAAGGCCAGCAGGGTTCACAGCCAGCACTGCTGGTGAAGGACTAGGCGTCGTTCCAGTCGGTGCAGGGGTCGGCGTTGGCGTCGCACCCTTTACAACCACAGTGATTGCAACTTGCTTATTGCCACCATCCGATTTTATGTTGAGCATTGCCGAGTGGTTTCCAGCAGCAAGCTGTGTTGTATCTGCTGTAACGGACAGTATCTGCGGGAGTCCTCCCGGCTGAATCTTTCCGGAACTGCTGGACAGCTTCAACCAACTTGCGTTCCCCGTATCCACACTCCAATTCAGCGTTTGCGTACCGGTGTTTGCGACAGTCACATTCATGTTCACTTGTGTAGGCACTGTCCGGGTGCCGAAATCAAGACTGGCTGGATTCACATCCAATATCGCTTTCGCACTGGAACCCGAACCGGGAGGGATTACCTTCAGTTTGGCTGTTATGCGTGCTTCACCGGCATCAGAAGTGATATGCAGAATTGCGGAGTAGTTTTTGGCGTTCAGATTACTGGCATCGGCAACAATATTCACCACTTGTTCGTGATTGCCAGGCAACAACATGCCGCTGGCGGGTTGAACCTGTAGCCATGGCGTTGATCCTACATCGGCAGTCCAATGCAATTGTCGTCCACCTATACTTCCAATGATCACCGGCAGGACTACTTTTCTGCCTGTTTCCAGCGAGCCAAAGTCAAGTATGGAGGAAGGTGTAACAAGAAGTTTAGCCTGTGCCGGTGGAATCGCGAACTGCAGATCAGCAGTACGCCCAAGCACGCGATCCGTCGCGTGTATCGTGTGAACTCCGGCAGACCAATTTTGATCCACCTGAATCATCGCATTGAAGGTTCCCTGGATGCTGACCGGAATGGATGTGTTCTGGGTTGTTGCCTGCTGAGAGTGCTCTACAGCAACTGACATCTGCAGCACATTCGCGAATCCTGATCCATAGCTGGCTACTCCTACATTGCCATGACCAATTGAGGAGAGGGGTACGCCCTGGTCGAGTGTGAGCGTTACGCTACTACCGGGGGTGAAATTCTGCCCATGCAGTTGAATTGTTCCTCCAGGAGTAATGCCACCATTTACATTCAGAGAAAGGGTTGGTCGGAAGATGGCGAGCGCCCCAGTAGCAGCGGTGGTGGCGATAACAACAACAACGACAGCGGCAACCAGCAGATGCTGAGCTATACCGTGGGGGCGAAGTATATGTCGACCTGACCGGAGGTAATGAAGGGGATGAGCCGGTGGAGCCGATGGGGCAGTAGGTGCCGATGCGGGAGCATTATGGTAGAGGGCTTGCGCACCAGCAGGATGAGCAGGCATTGCGGGAGTTCCCTGTACAGCCGGTACGCCACTCACCTGGGGCGTGCCCTGCACCATCGGTACGTTTCCAGCAGGCGCCTGTCCCTCTGCTATCTGCCCTGCGAGCAACATCATACCCGGCAGGATCGCTTGATTCTCATCGGTCCGACGTTCCTGAAAATGCTGGTTGTGCGGTATATTTACCTCTCCAGACCACGGGAGCGTGGTGGTAGCATCCAGTTCGCTCTGTTCCATCGCCGAATTGAAGACGATTGGATACGATGCATCACTTAGCAGAGGGGGAGTAGTGCTTTTGATAGTGGGCATGTCCAGCTCTGGGGAACTCGAGATTTTGGTTGTCCCCTGGTTCAATTCATCGATTACTTGTCCACAGTCGGCACAAAAGTGAGCATAGTTTGGCAATGTTGAGCCACAAAATTTGCATTCTTTCATAGTATCATGCTCCCAGTGGTTTATATATCTCTTTTTCAGATTCTTTCATATTTAAGCAACGTCTTTACGAGAATGACATGTTTGAAAGTGTTATTCATCATTTTCATAGAAATAGCTTCTCTACTTGTAGAGTGTAGGATATTTTTCGGAGAAATATTATGCTTATATTCACTCTGATCGTGTTAATAATTTCACATTGCTACTGAATGTACGTCCATGCGTAGGATTTTTGGATGACCACCAGACCGACGACAAGCCATCGCCCTGCCTGGGGAGCTTCCTCAGGCCTAGGATACCTATTCCATCCAAAAATCGTTCGCGCACACCGACAGTACCAACTTCTTGTAAAACCTCGTCAAGTTTGGTATACTTGTTCTAATCAAGAACAGAAGCGACAATGATAATTAGCTCCAGCTGAACGTTATTATTTATACTTGGTATCGTTTGTGCATATTAATTTTGAGGATATCATGAACTCGCCGAATGTTATTCCTACTGCAACGGTTATACTACCCTATGTGCTCCGGGAAAAAGCTGGCAACCACAAATCAATCACGGTTGCCGGTACAACTATACGCGAGATCATCGATGCACTCGATCATGACTACCCTGGTTTAGGGTTCAACCTGTGTTATGAAACGGGCGAACTCCGTCCCTATGTGAACATCTTTCTTGATCGTGAAAATATCCGTTATCTGCAAGGGCTAGAAACCCCGATACAAATGGGAGCTACTATCCACATTTTGCAATCCGTTGCTGGCGGCTGTTCCTAATACAATGACAGCAGAAACTTTAAGGAGGAAGCAATGAACCATCGAAAAGCATACTCACCAGGTACTGTACTTGTGCTGGTTGGCACTAAACGCGGGCTTTTTCTATTGACTTCAAGGGATCGAGAAATCTGGGAAGTAGAATCTACAGCGTTGAAGGGGAGTCGTGTTTTCTTTGCAACTCTCGATCAACGCGACGGCCAGCGGATATTCGCAGCAGATAATGGAGACTTTTTTGGAACATTTTTGCGCTATAGCGATGATTTTGGACAGACATGGCATGATCCTGAAGTCGGTATCCAGTTTCCTGAAGGAGGCAAGCAGAAACTTGAAAATATCTGGACCATTGTGCCGGGTCGTCCTAATGAAGCTGGAACCGTTTACGCAGGAGTCGATCCTGCAAGCCTCTGGATGAGCGCTGACGGTGGCGTTCACTGGGAGATCAATGCGGGACTGGCGAACCATCCAACGCGGGATAGCTGGCAACCTGGAGCAGGCGGGTTATGCTTGCATACCGTTGTTGCCGATCCCTCCAATACTTCTCGCATGTGGGTAGGTATCTCCGCTGTTGGATGCATGCGCTCAGACGATGGAGGTCAGAGTTGGGTGTTCGCAAATAAGAACACGCGAGCTGACTACTTGCCGGAGAAGTATCCAGAATACGGGCAATGCATACACCGCTTTGTGCAGCATCCGACGAAGCCGAATGTATTGTACCAGCAGAACCATTGTGGCATTTATAAGAGTGTCAACGGGGGTGATGATTGGATCGATATACAACACAACTTGCCTTCCGAATTTGGCTTTCCAATCGCACTAGATGCTCACAATCCCGACACTGTATACGTCATCGTTGAGAACCCGTATGGACGTAATAATGTCAATGAGCAATTTACGGTATATCGAACCGAGAATGGCGGCGAAGAGTGGCAAGCCCTAACCGAGGGATTGCCAGCAGGACCCGGAGTACGTCTCGGTGTACTGCGTCATGCGATGTGTGCTGATACTCTAGATCCCTGCGGAGTGTATGTTGGAACGAATACCGGACAACTCTTCGCTACCAATAACCGAGGTGATAGCTGGCGTTTGATTGCCGATTTTCTGCCCCCCATTTATTCGGTGACGGCTACTTTGATGGTCTAGGTGTTGGACAAGTTCATGCTGAGTTTTATGAAGGGATGATAAAGAGAGGCAGAGCGAAAGAGTTCAAGGTTGCAAAACGATTTACCTTACTCATGCGTGTATATACATATCCAAGCAGAATAGGCGCACGAGAGAGGTTATTCCGATGTTCCCAAAACCACAACAAGAAAATCTGCACGAACACGTAGAAACGGTTGCTGAAAACGCTGAGCGTGAGATCACAGCTTCGCGTAGAAGCCAGTCTCATTTGCGGCACGTTGGAGGCATATTGCTCATCATTTATGCTATCCAACTCTCTCTTTTTGGTATACTTGCATGGTTGGTCCACATTTATCCGGTGAACCCAATCGATATTACGATCACACGCGAATTTCAGGAGAATCCCACGTCCTGGCTGAAGATAAGCATGATAGCAATCAGTTTCGCAGGGAATCTCTTCGTGATTCCCTGCCTTGTTTTACTTGCGGCCTTGATCTTCTGGCTCGCTGGCTTACGTCTGGAGGCTGTGTTCGTCGTTGCCCTTTGCGTGGTCAGCCTGTGGGTGAATACATTGGTGAAAATTCTGGTTGCGCGCCCACGCCCTACTGGTCATCTTGTAGATGTGTTTCAAGCAACCAGCGGGCAGAGTTTTCCAAGTGGGCATGTTATGGCCTACCTGGCTTTCTGGGGTTACTCTTCTCCTTCGGGATTATCCTCTTCCGCGGGACACGCTGGTGGCGCATAGCACTGCTCATGGTATCCGCGTTTTTTGTTGCGCTGATTGGCCCATCCCGTATCTATCTGGGCGATCATTGGGCCAGTGATGTCCTGGGAGCCTATCTAATTGGCGGTGTTCTTCTCGGTATCGCTCTGTGGATATACATAAAATTGAAAGAGCGAGGTATAATGGAGACGGAACGCGCACGCACACGACCTACACGCTCAAATGCATTTCGGTCTTTTAACAGTAAATAAGCCACCAACCGGAATTTTTGCGGTAGCTAAAGGACCATTCCTCTTTATATCAGAAATTCTTCTTATCCCCGATATTACGATACGATACTATTGCGTTTCTTAATTTTTGGTGTTATAATCTTAATAAGGAAACGATACTGTTACGTATCAATATTAAAAAGGGAGTAACGAGTATGAACACATTGAATGTAACTGAACTGCGCGCCCACCCACACCGCTGGTGGGCGTTTGTAGCACTGAGCTTTAGCTTACTAGTAATCGGACTTGATAATACTGTTCTCAATGTTGCACTACCTACAATGGCGCGCGATCTCGGGGCTACCGAAAGCCAGCTTCAATGGATTGTAGATGCCTATACACTCGTCTTCGCGGGTCTGTTACTGACAATGGGCAGCCTGGGTGATCGTTTTGGACGCCGTAAGGCACTGATCGCCGGGCTTTCCGTCTTTGGCCTGGGCTCGATCTGGGCCGCGTTCTCGGGCTCGGCCAACATCCTTATAGCGGCACGGGCGGTGATGGGTATTGGTGGCGCGCTCATCATGCCGACCACTCTCTCAATCACCATGAACATCTTCGAGGGAAAGGAGCGCGGTAGGGCCATTGGAGCCTGGGCAGGTGTAGCCGGACTGTCTATTATTATTGGCCCCGTCTTTGGTGGCTGGCTGCTTAATCATTATTCATGGGGTGTGATCTTCCTGATCAATGTACCAATCATTGCTCTTGTTTTGCTTGGCACATCTTTCCTGGTGCCGGAGTCAAAAGACCCTGATGCCTCGAAGCTTGACCCTATTGGGGCACTGCTTTCGATTGCCGGGCTGACCGCGCTGCTGTGGGGCATCATTGAAGTACCCGTCAATGGCTGGAGCGATAGCCGTATCATCGCAGCGTTTATTATCGCTGCGGTATTACTGCAAGCTTTCGTCATCTGGGAATTGCGCTCACGCTCGCCGATGCTCAACATGAAGCTGTTCCGTAACCCGCGCTTCTCGGCTGCGAGTCTAGCGATTACGTTGAACACGTTTTCAATGTTTGGCGCGCTGTTTATTCTAACCCAATACCTGCAATTCATCCTGGGCTATACACCGTTGCAAGCCGGAACTGCCCTGATTGCCCTGATCCCGACGCTGTTGATCGGCTCCATCCTTAGCCCACGCATCGTCGAACGCATTGGGACAAAAATTCCGGTGACGATAGGGTTAGTTATCGTCGCAGGAGCCTTTATCCTGCTCTCAACTGCTAGCGTGAGCAGCGGCTATGGGCTGGTTGCCTTGATGCTGGCAATCTTAGGGCTTGGTTTTGGTCTGACAATGGCTCCTGCCACGACTTCGATCATGGGAGCACTGCCGCTTGGTAGAGCCGGTGTGGGGTCTGCTGTGAACGATACCACACGCCAGGTAGGAGGAGCGTTAGGAGTGGCCGTACTGGGCAGTATACTTGCCTCGGTCTACCGGTCATCGCTGAACAGCGCGTCTATTATGCAACTTCTGCCTCCTCCAGTCCGCGAGATTGTGCGCGATTCAATTGGCAGGGCTGCTTTCGTTGCCTCGCACATTGGCGGGCAGGCAGGGCAGATACTAACCAGTGCTGTCAATGCGGCCTTCATCGACGCTATGCATTATACGGTGCTCATTGCAGCGGGGGTCACGCTCTGCGGAGCGCTGGTGGCACTACTCTTTCTACCTGCATATGCGAAAGACGAGCAGAATCCCCAGGATAACTTGACGCAGGACGCTGTGGCTACTACAATGGAAGTGCAGGAGGAAGAGCAACTTAAAGCATGACGACAAAGTCTGGACCTGAACAAGGAATACGCAAGCCTGGGCGTCCACGCAGCGCCCAGGCACATAAGGCAATTTTAGACGCGACCCTGGAACTCCTGGCGGAAGGAGGATTCCAGGGTCTGAGCATCGAAGCGGTTGCGGCAAAAGCCGGGGTGGGCAAGACCACCATCTATCGTCGCTGGCCCTCAAAAGACGAACTGGTGATCGATGCCATTCGTGAAGTGCAGATTGATTTGTCGATGGTCGATACGGGCAATTTTCGCAATGATCTCGTAACACTTTTAAAAACCGCCTACCTGGGCATGATGGCCCATCCTCTCCTGGGACAATTGGCGATCAAGTTCATTGGTGAGTATCAAACTAATCCCGAAATCTTCCAGGTCTATCTTAAGCAAGTCCTCATTCCGCGCTTCCAGCAATTCAGTCATATGGTTGAGCAGGCCCAGGCACGTGAGGAGATTCGTAGGGATATTGACTGGTCGTTGCTCATTGACCTGATCGGCGGGTCGTTGTACTTCCACTGGATTACCATACACTTTCTTGAGCCGTCGTCCTCCTTCACTCCTGATAAGTGGGTTGAGCAGATGATTGACGCGGTAATGCAGGGAATAGGGACGAAATAGTCTAAGCTTGATTATGGATAGAGATAAAAATTTTCCATTCTCCGATGATCATGAACCTGGCGATGAGGAGATTGGCAGCGATGAACTGCTCTCCGACGAAAACTTGCGTTTACCCGAGAGCGCAAATATACTTGTGCGTTTGCACGCGGTACGTGCATGGCTCTTTCGCAGGCATGATGAAGCCACCATGGAGGTAGGCGAAGCGGCACTAGCCCTCCAGGAGGCCATGCAAGAGGAGGCAGTAGAGACGAGGCCACGTCGAAGGACCCACCAGATTGAAGCAGTTCAACAGCAATTTCAGCGCGCACAGAAGGCACTTGCCGAGTCACAACAACGATTGAGCGCCTACGAGGAAGCGCAATCCATCTTAGAGGATTGCATTGCGCATACAAGCGGTGAGCGCGTATTGGTAGAATACTACCTGACCCTGGAAGATCTCGTGATGCAAAGCCAGGAAAAGATGGATCAGACAGAAGATCGTTCGCCCTGGCTCGATGCTTTGTCCGATGTACTTCATCGTATTGAACATGTTGGTACCCCTGACGAGGAATAACCGTTCACTTATAAGTAATTAGCAGGGATGATTCCTCACTTACTTTTTGTTAGTATATGAAAGAGATACTTTTACAATGCGGGCTTATGCTGTAGACGAAAGTCCGTAAAAAAATCGCAGTTGATGCGAGAATGGAGACAATTTCATGTCAACAGAACAACAAGCAGCTTCAACGACTGCATCAATTCGCCCTGGTACGAATATTGGACTGGTTACGCTGCGCGTCGCTAATCTTGAGCGTTCACGTCGTTTCTATGAAGGTATACTCGCCTTCCAGCCCATCGAGCAGGGGCCGGGAAAGGTTGTCCTTGGTGACCAGGATAAACAGCCACTCCTTGAACTGATAGAGGTTCCAGGAGCAGCACCTCAGCCACGCAGGGCAACTGGTCTTTACCATGTAGCTATCCTTTTTCCAACGCGAGCAGACCTGGGTCGCGAACTAGTGCGTGTTGCCAGAGCAGGTATGCAGGTTGGTCAGGGAGACCACCTGGTGAGTGAAGCATTGTATATCTCCGACCCCGATGACAATGGTCTTGAGCTTTATCGCGATCGTCTCCGGAGTGAATGGCATTGGACAAATGGTATGGTCGAGATGGCCACTGATCCGGTCGATATCCGCGGCCTGATCGCAGAAGGGGAACGCGATGCAGAACCATGGGAAGTAATACCAGCGGGGACTCGTGTCGGTCATATACACTTGCAAGTAGGCGATATCACAGAAGCCAAACAATTCTATCATACTATCTTGGGTTTCGATGTCACCGCTGATTTATCAGAGCACGGAGCGCTTTTCGTCAGCGCTGGTGGTTACCATCACCATATCGGCCTGAATACCTGGCACTCGCGCGGAGCGAAACCCACACCCGAAAACGCTGCCGGTTTGCAAACCTACATCATAGCTATTCCCTCACGTGAAGGACTGCAGGAAGTCAAAGAGCGGCTGATTGCTCACCAGGTTCCCTTTGTAGAGCAGGAAGACCTGATTCGCGTTAATGATCCCTGGAGTAATCAGATTCTTCTGAGCGTTCAACCAACAAGCACCAACTAATGATCCAGGTAGGGATTGTCAATAAGAACAATCCCTACCTTGTGTTTCTACTGCAAGTTAAACCCTTGTCAGGCATGCTATGCTGTCACTTGACAAGTTTAATAATCTGTCTGCCAAATAAGATGCCACGCTGCCAAGCGCTTTCAGCAGACCACCTCCGCCGCATAAGCTGGCGTCGATAGTGAATCGCTCTTTTCCCGTTTGTCTTCCTCTCTTTCGCCAAGATATTTGGCAGAAGCGCCAGCAAATGCGGCAAAATGGTCGCATTTTTGGCAAATCTCAGGTATACTTACTCGTGAGATGGAAAGAGAGACGCGATTTCTGCACAGCTCGAGGAAAGACGGTCATGAGGATGACGGCTGAAGAATTCCAAGCCTGGAGCCAACGCCTCCAGTTCACATCAGAAACCGAGGCGCTCATCGCCACTATTCGCTCTTCCCCTCCGGTTCGCCGGGTGAGCGGACGGGCCAACAACGTCACCGGGCGTTACCCTAGCCCCAAAATGGGAGTGTCCATCCAGTTTGAAAGTGAGCATGTGGAGTTTTGGGCCATCTACGCCATGGAGCGCGACGACGATGTGCTGGAGTTTTACGACCAACCCTCGCGCATCCCGCTCAGTTATCGTGCCAAATCAGGTCGTAAGACCACGCAGTGGCACACCCCAGACTTTTTTGTCTTACGCCGCGAGTCGGCAGGCTGGGAAGAATGGAAGCCGGCGCAGTCGCTCGATCAGCTCTCCGATTCCATGCCCGCGCGCTATCAGCAAGCCGGAACGGGGCAGTGGTGCTGCCTACCAGGGGAGGTCTATGCGAAACCACTCGGGCTCTCGTATCGGTTACGTTCCTCAGCAGAGTTTCATCCTCTGGAGATTCAAAACCTGAAGTTTTTACAGGACTTCTGGGCCCATGAGGTTCCTCCCCACCCAGAACTCGAAGCACTCGCTCTCGCCCATATCCAGGCACATCCTGGCATTCCGCTAACCGAACTGCTTGACGCCTACCCTGACCTGCCGGTGGATGTCGTGTGGCTGCTCCTTTCGATGCGCCGGGTGTTCACCGATCTCTCTGCGACGCTGCTCATGCGCCATGAGCGGGTCGCTCTCTATGCCGAGGAGTCGCAGGTCCAGTCTGCCCGCTCGACCCCTTCTCTCGCTCCTGCTGTTTCACCGCCTACCACGCTACTGGCCTGGGATGGACGACTCTGGTTGCTCGAAGCGTTGGGAGACATGGTGCAGTTGCGGCCAGAAGTCGGCGAGCCACTCACGCTCCCGCGTGCCGAGTTTGAGCACCTGCAGCAGGAAGGATCGCTCTGGGTCGTGGACTCGGCCTCTCCCTCCCCCATCACGCCAGAGGTTCGTCAGCTCTTCGAACGCGCCAGCCCCAGAGCACAACAGGAGGCGAATCAACGACTCACGCAGATGCTCGCCTATGCGCGCGGAGA
>WNGQ01009994.1_pt1 | contig 11066 bp, 8 predicted proteins | sample 5407661 | NCBI WGS metagenome assembly WNGQ01 (sample SAMN13153382, study PRJNA577476) | soil metagenome | isolation source: 60 cm soil or saprolite under Garry oak tree replicate 2 | place: USA:California | collected 2016-06-15
GCTTGACGGTCAGGCCGCGCGCTGACGCGCCAACCGACTCCAGCACACGCAACGCCCGGGACACACTCCGGATCAGATCCGAAGGCTCGCCCTGCGGGTCACGCACCGCCGCACCTCCCCAGAAGCAGCAGTACCAGGACCTAACACCATATGGAACAGCAGTGCGTCTTGTGAACGGTTCTCTCGTGTGACCGAAATGTGCAAGGGATCGGCGAGGGTCGGGTATCGGCCCCTTTCGCTTGCAGCATCCGCCTAGGTTATGGCACGCGGCGTGTTCGCGCCATAACGCAAAGATGCCGAAGCTGGCGCCGACAGCTCAGCTGTTCCGGTCCGCGATGAAGTCGCACAGCGATTCCAGGGCCCGCCGCGCGGGTACCGCCGGCAGCGGCGACAGCTCCATCCGCGCCCGCTCGGCATAGGTCCGGACGGTCTCCCGGGCGCGCTTCATGGCGGCGGACTCGCGCAGCAGCCCGAGGGCCTCCGTGTGCAACGTGTCGTCGGTCACGGGGCCGCCCGCAAGGATCTCCCGCAGCCGCACCGAGGCCGAGTCACTCTCGCCCCCGGCCAGCGCGTAGAGCACCGGCAGGGTCGGTACCCCCTCCCGCAGGTCGGTACCGGGCGTCTTGCCGGACTGCACCGGGTCGGCGGCGATGTCGAGCAGGTCGTCGGAGAGCTGGAACGCCACGCCCATCGTTTCGCCGTACCGGGCCAGCGCCTCCACCTCGCGAGCCGCGAGGCCGCCGAACATCGCCCCGAACCGGGCCGACGTGGCGATCAGCGAGCCGGTCTTCTCGGCGATGACGTGCAGGTAGTGGGTGACCGGGTCGGACTCGCGTGGCCCGACGGTCTCGGCGATCTGCCCGTGCACCAGCCGGGCGAACGTGCGCGCCTGGATCCGTACCGCCTCGGCCCCCAGCTCCGCGACGATGTCGGCCGCGCGCGCGAAGAGGAAGTCGCCGACCAGGATCGCGATCGAGTTGCCCCAGCGGGAGTTCGCGCTCGGCGCGCCCCGCCGGACCACCGCTTCGTCCATCACGTCGTCGTGGTACAGGGTGGCGAGGTGGGTCAGCTCCACCACGGTCGCGGACAGGACGACCTCGGTACCGCCGCCGGCGCCGATCTCCGCCGCGGTCGCGGCGAGCAGCGGGCGGAACCGCTTGCCGCCGGCGTCGACGAGGTGCCGGGCGGCCTCGGCGACCAGCGGGTCGTCGCTGGTCACCGCGAGATGCAGCTGCTCCTCAACCGCCGCCAGGGTGCTCCGGATCGCCGACTCCAGGTCGGGATCGGCCAGTTCGACACCGATCGAGGTGCCGGGAACCGAGGTACCTGGAATCGGCATGGGTGGGGCGGCGGGGTCACGAGTAGGCATGGGTGGGGCGGCGGGGTAATGGGTCGGCTCTGCCACCAATCCACCATCCCATACCCGCCAGATGGAGTTCAGCGCACGAACTCCGCGGCCCGGCTGCTGAGTTCGAGCAGTGGCTGGGGTGCCACCCCGAGCAGGAGCGTCGCGAGCGTACCGATGGCCAGCGCCGCCGAGGTCAGCGCGCCGGGGATCGACACGGTCGGGGTGTTCTCGCCCGGCTCGGAGAGCCACACCAGGACCACCACGCGCAGGTACGGGAAGGCGAGGATCACACTGGTGATCGCGCCGAGCACGACCAGCCAGGCCTGACCGCTCGCCAGCGCCGCCCCGAACACGGCGAACTTGCTGGTGAACCCGCTGGTCAACGGGATACCGGCGAATGCCAGCAGCAGGAACGTGAACAGGCCGGCGTACAGCGGCGAGCGGCGGCCCAGCCCGGCCCAACGGGACAGGTGGGTGGCCTCGCCGTCGGCGTCCCGCACCAGGGTCACCACGCCGAACGCGGCGACCACCGAGAAGCCGTACGCGACCAGGTAGAACATGCTGGACGCGAGGCCGTCACGGTTGCCGTTGCCGCCCACGGCCAGGACGCCGACCAGCAGGTACCCGGCGTTGGCGATCGACGAGTAGGCGAGCAGTCGCTTGATGTCGGTCTGGGTCACCGCGAGGATCGAGCCGACCACCATGGTCAGTACCGCCATGCCGCCGATCACGAGGCGCAGGTCCCAGGCGGTCCGCTCGAATGCGACGTAAATCACCCGGAGCAGCGCACCGAACGCGGCGACCTTGGTGCAGCCCGCCATGAACGCGGTGACCGGGGTCGGCGCGCCCTGGTAAACGTCCAGGATCCGGGCGTTCGTGGACGCCTGGATCGCATCTTGGATGGCGCGGAAGCCGATCTGGCCGGCGTACCCGTACAGCATCGCGATGCCGAACAGGAAGAATGCCGAGGCGAACGCGCCGAGCAGGAAGTATTTCAGCGCCGCCTCCTGGGACAGCAGCCGGCGACGCCGGGCCAGGCCACACATCAGGTACAGCGGCAGCGAGAAGACCTCCAGCGCGACGAACATGGTCAGCAGGTCGTTCGCGGAGACGAACAGCATCATGCCGCCGAGGGCGAACAGCAGCAGGGGGTACACCTCGGTACCGGCGTCGCGGCGCTGGGCCTGCGCCCGGTCGGCCTCGGTACCGGCGGTGACTGCGGCCACCGCGACGAACGGTCCGCCGGGCTCCAGGGACCGTTCGGCGACCAGCAGCAGTGCCACGATCCCGAGCACGATGAGGGTGCCTTCGAGGAACAGCGCCGGCCCGTCCACGGCGACCGCGCCGCCCGCGGTCAACTGCCGGACATGCGCGACCTTGACGACCATGACCAGCGCGGCCACGAGCGAGAGCAGCGACACCGCCAGTTGCACCGGGTACCGGCGGCCCCGCCCGACGAACGCCTCGACGAGTACCGCGACCGTGGCGCCGCCGAACAGGATCAGCATCGGCGCGAGCGCCACATAGTTGATCTGCGGCAGCTTGAACGTCTCTTCGGCGAGGATCACTTGCCGCCTCCCTGTGCGACCGTCGGGTTCGGGTCGGCCTTGCCTATCTGCGAGAAGGTCGCCTGTACCGCGGGGTTGATGACGTCGAGGACCGGCTTGGGATAGAAGCCGAGCACCAGGATCAGCGCGATCAGCGGCGCGACCACGGCGAGCTCGCGCGGCGAGATGTCCCGCCGCATCGACTCCACCTTCTCCAGCGCCGGGTTCAGCGCGCCCTGGGTGGCCCGCTGGACCATCCACAGCACGTACCCGGCGGCCAGGATCACGCCGACCACCCCGACGCAGGCGACCGCCTTGTTCACCGTGAACGTGCCCAGCAGCACCAGAAACTCGGAGACGAACGGGCTGGTACCGGGCAGCGACAGCGAGGCCAGGCCGGCGATCAGGAACACCCCGGCCAGCAGCGGTACCAGCTTGCCGGCGCCGCCGAAGTCGGAGACCAGCGGGCTGCCGCGGCGGGCCACCAGCATGCCCACCACGAGGAACAGCAGGCCGGTCGCCAGGCCGTGGTTGACCATGTAGAACACCGCACCGGTACCGGCCTGGGTGGTGAACGCGAAGATGCCGATGCCGATGAAGCCGAAGTGCGCGATCGAGGTGTACGACACCAGGCGCTTGAGGTCGTTCTGGCCGATCGCGAGCAGCGCGCCGTAGACCACCCCGACCAGCGCCAGGGCGAGCGCCAGCGGAGCGAAGTACTTCGACGCGTTCGGGAACAGCGGCAGGCAGTACCGCAGGATCCCGAAGGTACCGACTTTGTCCAGTACCCCCACCAGCAGCCCGGCCGCACCGGCCGGCGCGGCCGCACCGGCGTCCGGCAGCCAGGTGTGGAACGGGAAGAACGGCGCCTTGATCGCGAACGCGACGAAGAACCCGAGGAACAGCCAGCGCTCGGTCGCGGTGTTCATCGACAGCTTGCTCAGCTCGTGCCAGTCGAACGTGGCGTGGCCGAGCTGGTTGCGCCCGACGACCCACAGGCCGATCAGCGCGGCCAGCATGATCAGACCGCCGACCAGCGAGTACAGGAAGAACTTCACCGCCGCGTACTGCCGCCGGGCGCCGCCGTAGCTCCCGATCAGGAAGTACATCGGTACGAGCATGATCTCGAAGAACACGTAGAACAGGAAGACGTCCGACGCCGCGAACACCCCGATCATCGTGAACTCCAGCGCCAGCAGCAGCCCGAAGTAGGCCGGTACGCTGCGCCGTCCGCTCTCCACGTCGTGCCAGGACGACAGGATCACCAGGGGTACCAGCAGCGCGACCAACGCGATCATCACCAGTGCGATGCCGTCGGCCTCCAGGGTTAAGCGGGTACCCCACGCCGGGATCCAGGTGTACGACTCGCGGAACTGGAAGCGCGGGCCGCCCACCTTGAAGGTCACGTACATGACGGCGGTCAGCACGAAGACGACAAGTGACCAGGCGAACGCGACGATCTTCGCAAGCTGCGGCTTCGTGTGCGGGATCAGCGCGACGACCCCGGCACCCACCAGCGGCAGCAGCGTCAGCACACTAAGAAAGGGGAAGGAACTCATCCCAGCGTCACCACCAGCATCGCCGCGATCACGAGCAGGGCACCTCCGAGCATGGACAGGGCGTAGGACCGGACGAACCCGGTCTGCGCGCGGCGCAGCCGGCCCGAACCGCCGCCGACCGTGGCGGCCAGCCCGTTGACCAGGCCGTCGATGCCCTTGCTGTCGAGGTAGACCAGGGCGCGGGTGAGGTACAGGCCGGGCTTCTCGAACACCGTCTCGTTGACCGCGTCGCCGTACAGGTTGCGGCGGGCGGCGATGACCGCCGGGCCGGCGGGCTCCTCCACCAGGTCCGTACCGTTGCGGAACAGCCCGATCGCCGCACCGGCACCGATGATGACCACGAGCAGGCTGAGGATGGTGGCGGTCCAGGCGCTGAGATGGGCGGCGCTCTCCTCGGCCGGGTTGTTGAACACCGGGGCGAGCCAGTCCTTGACCGGCGTGGCCATCAGGGCACCGGCGGCGAGCGAGCCGATGCCGAGCAGGATCAGCGGTACCGTCATCACCGGCGGGGACTCGTGCGGGTGGACGTCGTCGGTCCAGCGCTTGGGACCGTGGAAGGTCAGCACGAACAGCCGCGTCATGTAGAACCCGGTCAGCCCCGCGCCGAGGAGCGCCGCGGTACCGAAGAGCCAGCCGGTCCAGCCGGGCCGGTTGAAGGCCGCCTCGATGATCGGGTCCTTGGAGAAGAACCCGGACAGCGGCGGGATACCGAGGATCGCGAGCCAGGCCAGCCCGAACGTGATCCAGGTGGTCCGCATGTATCGCCACAGCCCGCCGAAGCGCCGGATGTCAGTCTGGTCGTTCATCGCGTGCATGACCGAGCCGGCGCCGAGGAATAGCCCGGCCTTGAAGAAGCCGTGCGCGAGCAGGTGGATCAGGGCCAGCGCGTACGCGGCCCCGCCCAGGCCCACACCGAGGAACATGTACCCGATCTGGGACACCGTCGACCAGGCCAGTACCCGCTTGATGTCGTCCTTCGCGCAGCCGATGATCGCGCCGATCAGCAGGGTGGCTGCGCCGATCGCGACGACCACGGTCTGCGCCGCCAGGTTGGCCGAGAAGATCGGGTTGGACCGGGCGATCAGGTACACCCCGGCGGTCACCATCGTCGCCGCGTGGATCAGCGCGGACACCGGCGTCGGGCCCTCCATCGCGTCGGGCAACCAGGCCTGCAGCGGGAACTGGCCGGACTTGCCGCACGCGCCGAGCAGGAGCAGCAGCCCCAGCAGGAGTACCGTCGTCGAGCTGGCCTTGCCGACCGCGGGGAACACGTCGGCGAAGTTGACCGAGCCGAACGTGCCGAACATCAGGAACATCGCGGTCAGCAGGCCGGCGTCGCCGACCCGGTTCATGATGAACGCCTTCTTGCCGGCGGTCGTGGCGCTGGGCCGGTCGAACCAGAACGCGATCAGCAGGTACGAGGCGAGGCCCACGCCCTCCCAGCCGATGAACGTGATGAGGTAGTTGTCGCCGAGTACCAGCGTCAGCATCGCGGCCACGAACAGGTTGAAGTATCCGAAGAAGCGCCGCCGCCCGGGGTCGTGCGCCATGTACCCGACGGCGTACAGGTGGATCAGGAAGCCGACGCCGGTGATGAGCAGGACGAAGATCGCCGACAGCGGGTCGAACAACAGGCCGAAGCTGATCTTCAGCCCGCCGACCTGGAGGAAGTCGAAGAGCTTGCGGTCGGCTGCCCGGTACGGGCCGGACAGCCCGCGCAGGGAGAAGAAGTAGACCAGCCCGAGGATGAACGCGACGCCGACGCTGCCCACGCCGAGCCAGTGGCCCCACCGGTCGGCCCGGCGGCCGAGCAGCAGCAGGATCGCCGCGCTCACCCCGGGGATCGCGATGAGCAGCCAGAAGCTGGACAGCGTCCCGCTCGCGGTTGCGTAGTGCATGAGTCCGCCCTCAGTACTTGAGCAGGTTGGCGTCGTCGACGCTGGCCGAGCGCCGGGTCCGGAAGATCGACATGATGATGGCCAGGCCCACCACGACCTCGGCCGCCGCCACCACCATGACGAAGAACGCGATGACCTGGCCGTCCAGGCTGCCGTTGATCCGGCTGAACGTGACCAGCGCGAGATTGGCCGCGTTGAGCATCAGCTCCACGCACATGAACAGGACGATCGCGTTGCGGCGGATCAGCACGCCGACGGCGCCGATCGTGAACAGCGCCGCGGACAGCACGACGTAGTACGTCGGAGTCATCCCGCCGCCTCCCTCCGGTAGGCGCCGGGCTGCCGCCCAAGGCTGAGCCCATGATTCGCTCGCAAATGCTCGCTCATTCCTCGGTCCCCTTAGGTGCGGCCTCGGCCGCGGTCAGCTCGCGGACCGGCAGGATCGGCGAGATGCTGCGGGCGGCCGGCGTACCGTCGGGCAGCCGCGCCGGGGTCGCCACCGAGTCGGAGGTGGCGAACACGCCCGGTCCGGGCTTGGGGCCGGGGTAGTTGCCGGGCGCGAACCGCCGCCGCATCATCGCCGGCTGGTTCACCTTCTCCTCCGGGCGCTTCTCGACGTGCGCGAGGATCATCGCACCGACCGCCGCGGTAATCAGCAGCGCCGAGGTGACTTCGAACGCGAAGACGTACCGGGTGAACAGCAGCTGGGCGATGCCCTGGATGTTGCCGTTCTTGTTCGCCTCGTCCAGGCCCTTGACGGCTACGGCGCTCAGGCCGCGGGCCACGACACTGCACACCAGGCCGGCGAAGCCGACGCCGAGCACGATCGCGGCGGTACGCTGCCCGCGCAGCGTCTCGATCAGGGCATCGGAGGAGTCCCGGCCGACCAGCATCAGCACAAACAGGAACAGCATGATGATCGCGCCGGTGTACACGATGATCTGCACCATGCCGATGAACGGGCCGGCCTGCAGCACGTAGAACACGCCCAGCGAGAGCATGGTCAGCACCAGGAACAGCGCGGAGTGCACGGCGTTGCGCGCCCACACCATGCCGACCGCGCCGACCAGCGCGATCGGCGCGAGAATCCAGAAGGTGACCGCCTCGCCGGCACCGACCTTGGCCGCCTCGGCGAGGACCGCGACAGTCGTCATGAGGCCCCCTCGCCCTTAGCGTGCTCGGCGCCGATCGAGGTACCCGGGTTGGTCAGCGCGCCGACGTAGTAGTCCTTCTCGTCCTTGCCCAGCCGCATGTCGTGCGGCGGCTGCTCCATGCCCGGCAGCAGCGGCGCGAGCAACTGCTCCTTGGTGAAGATGAGGTCCTGCCGGTCGTCGCGGGCCAGTTCGTACTCGTTGCTCATGGTCAGCGACCGGGTCGGGCAGGCCTCGATGCACAGCCCGCAGAGGATGCAGCGGGCGTAGTTGATCTGGTACACGCTGGCGTACCGCTCGCCCGGCGAGTACCGCGCCGCCTCGGTGTTGTCGCCGCCCTCCACGTAGATCGCGTCGGCCGGGCAGGCCCAGGCGCACAGCTCGCAGCCGATGCACTTCTCCAGGCCGTCCGGGTGGCGGTTGAGGATGTGCCGGCCGTGGAAGCGCGGCGCGGGCGCCCGCCGCACCTCGGGGTACTTCTCGGTGACCACCTTCTTGAACAGGTGCGAGAAGGTGACCCCGAACCCCCGGACCGGGTCCAGCACACTCATGCTGCCTCCTCGCGTCCCGCTCGGAGGCCGCATTCGCGACGCTCACTGAGCCCCATGGTTCGCTCGTTTCGCCCGCTCACGGCGACTCCTCGCTGTCCGCGCCCACGGAGACAGGCTCGCGCTGGGCCTCGATGCGCTTCAGGTGCGGGCTGGGTGGCACGGCCAGGTCCATCGGGGGTACCGGGAACCCGCCCTCCTGCGGTGGCAGCTCACCCGGCTTCGGCCCGGCCTTGCGGCTCGGCCAGACGGTGACCAGCGCGAGCGCCACGACGGCAGCCGCCCCGATGATGAGGACCTTCTGCGTACCGGCCAGGTTCGACCCCTGCATGACCTTGACACCCGCCAGCAGCAGGATCCACACCAGGTTCACCGGCAGTAGCACCTTCCAGCCGAACCGCATGAACTGGTCGTACCGCAGCCGGGGCAGGGTACCCCGCAGCCACACGAAGACGAACAGCAGGATCAGCAGCTTGATGGTGAACCACAACACCGGGAACACCCCGTGGTTGACCCCGCTGCCGAGCAGCGTGATCGGGAACGGCGCCCGCCAGCCGCCCAGGAACAGCGTGGTACACAGCGCCGAGACGGTGACCATGTTGATGTACTCGGCGAGGAAGAACAGCGCGAACTTCAGCGACGAGTACTCGGTGTGGAAGCCGCCGACCAGCTCCGACTCGGCCTCGGGCAGGTCGAACGGGGCCCGGTTGGTCTCGCCGACCGCCGAGACGAAGTAGATCAGGAAGCTGGGCAGCAGCAGGATCGCGTACCAGCCCGGCAGCGGGAAGGGCAGCCAGGAGACCTGCTGGCCCTTCGCCTGGGCCTCGACGATGCCGCTGGTGGACATCGTGTTCGCGGTCATGAACACCGCCACGATCGACAGGCCCATCGCGACCTCGTACGAGATCATCTGGGCGCTCGACCGCAGGCCGCCGAGCAGCGGGTACGTCGAGCCGGACGCCCAGCCGGCGAGTACCACGCCGTACACGCCCATTGAGGAGCAGGCGAGCACCACCAGTACCCCGACCGAGGTGTCGGCGAGCTGCAACGGGGTGGACCGGCCGAACAGCGAGACCGTCGGGCCCAGCGGCATGACCGAGAACGCGGTGAACGCCGTCACCGTCGAGATCACCGGCGCGAAGAAGTAGACGATCTTGTCTGCCAGCTTCGGCATGATGTCTTCTTTGAACGCCAGCTTCAGCCCGTCGGCGAGGCTCTGCAGCAGCCCGAACGGGCCGTGCCGGTTCGGGCCGGGGCGGTGCTGCATCCGGGCCACCACGCGCCGCTCGTACCAGATCGTGAACAGCGTCATGACCACGAGGAACGCGAAGATCGCGACGACCTTGACGAGGATCAGCCACCACGGGTCGTGGCCGAACTGGTCGAGATTCACCGAGTACCCCCAGCGGTGAGCGTGACGATGGCGCCGGCGGTCACGCCGAGCGCGCGGTGGACCGTCGAGCCGGGTGAGTTCATGGGCAGCCAGACCACGCCGTCGGGCAGGTCGGTCAGCGCGGCCGGCAGGGTGATTGCGCCGCGCCCGGTGCGGACCGTCACCGGGTCGCCCTCGGCGATGTCCAGCTCGGTGGCGGTGGCCTTGGAGATCCGGGCCACCGGCGTGCGGGCGGTGCCGCCGAGATACTCGTCGCCGTCGGTCAGGCTGCCCAGGTCGAGCAGGTGGTGCCAGGTCGCGAGGACCGCCTCGCCCCTGCCGGGGCGCGGCGGGTCAGCCGGCGGTACCTTCGGACCCGCCGGACGCGTGCCGCGGGTCGGCGGCAGTTCGGCCAGCTCACCCTGGATCGCCGCGGTGTCGGCGCAGTTGAGGGTGACCCCGAACTCGGCGGCCAGCGCGTCCAGTGCGCGGGCGTCGCTGATGGCCGGGGTACGGAGGATCCGCTCGAAGCTGCGCAGCCGGCCCTCCCAGTTGACGAAGGTACCGGCCTTCTCGACCGCCGGCGCGACCGGCAGCACCACGTCGGCCCGGCGGGTGACGGCGGTGTTCCGTAGGTCCAGGCTGACCAGGAAACCGACCTCGTCCAGGGCATGTTCGGCGAGCCGGACGTCGGAGAGGTCGGCCGGGTCGACGCCGGCCACGACCAGGCCGGAGAGCTTGCCCGAGGCGGCGGCTTCGAGGATCTGGTCGGTGTCGCGGCCGGGCTTGCTCGGCAGTACCCCGGCTTCCAGGCCCCAGGCGCCGGCCAGTTCCGCGCGGGCGCCGGGGTCGCCGACGAACCGGCCGCCGGGCAGCAGGTTGGGCAGGCAGCCGACCTCGACGGCGCCGCGGTCGCCGGCCCGGCGGGGTACCCATGCCAGCCGCGCACCGGTCTCGGTGGCGAGCGCCGCGGCCGCGGTCAGCCCACCCGGTACCGTCGCCAGCCGCTCGCCGACGAGCAGGATCGCGCGTTCGTGGGCTGGCACTTGGGCCAGACCAGCAAGGCGGCGATTTCCGTGGGCTGGCACTTGGGCCAGACCAGCAAGGCGGCGATTTCCGGCCCCCAGCGCGGTCCGCAGCGCGGCGTCGTCGGCCAGCAGGGCGGCCTCGCCACCGGGTACCACCGGGCGGACCGTCGCGCCGATCTTGCGCAGGCCGGACGAGGCGAACGGCGCGACGGCGTACACCGGCAGCCGGCGCTTGATGTGCGCCTTGCGCAGCCGCAGGAAGAGGATCGGGCACTCCTCCTCCGGCTCCAGCCCGACGATCACCACGGCGGGCGCGGCCTCGATGTCGGCGTAGCTCACGTCCCGCCTGCCCACCACGTTGGCGGCGAGGAACGCCGTCTCCTCTTCAGACAGTGGCCGGGCGCGGAAGTCGATGTCGTTCGTACCGAGGACCACGCGGGCGAACTTCGCGTACGCGTAGGCGTCCTCGGCGGTCAGCCGGCCGCCGGTGAGTACCCCCACGCCCAGCGCGTCCTTCGCGGCCCGCAGCCCCTCGGCGGCCCGGGCCAACGCCTCCGGCCAGGAAGCCTCGCGCAGTACCCCGGTCCCGTCCTTGACCATCGGCGTGGTGATCCG
>WNGQ01006765.1_pt1 | contig 11065 bp, 9 predicted proteins | sample 5407661 | NCBI WGS metagenome assembly WNGQ01 (sample SAMN13153382, study PRJNA577476) | soil metagenome | isolation source: 60 cm soil or saprolite under Garry oak tree replicate 2 | place: USA:California | collected 2016-06-15
GGAAATTCACATCCTCAGCGTCTATCCGTCCGCCCAGAGCCCGGACGTGGCGATCGCTGAGGTCGAATTTTTCAAGATCGAATAGTTTCGCGTTCGAGCTCGAGTACGACCTTCCGATACTCAGCTTGCGCGCGGCGCGCCCCTGCTTCGTCTCCGGCCCTTTCTCGGGCATCTATCAAGATGCGCCAGAGCGCGTCGACGTAGCGGTCTGCTGCCAGCCCTGCGCCTGACACCTGCGCCGCCAGCGCCGGCTGCTCGTTCGCGAGGAAGCGGTTGGCGAGCGGCGAGGCGACATCGATCAGGCTGGCGCGAAACCGCTCGCGCCGTTGAGTGACCCAATCCGCTGATCCATCCTCCGGGAGGAACTCTTTCTCAGCGATGGCGGCCGCCTGTCGGAACCCATCCAGCGCCGCGTCCATGTCCCCCGCAGTCCGGGCGCGACGGCTGCGGTTAATCGCCTCGTCAAACATTCGCACATCGACCTCCGAGCCCGGCGGCAGCATGATTCGATAGGCATCGCCGTCGCGGACCAGCAGCGAGGAGGCTCCGCGCGCGATCCCGGGCTCGAGCGCCTGGCGAAGGATGGAAATCGCGACGTGGAGATTACGCGCCCCGACCTCAACATCAGCACCGGGCCAAAACGCCTCCTGCAGGACCTCGCGATGGATGGGGGACCCGGCGTCGGCGCAGAGCCGGCGCAACAGCGCCCTCGGACGGGGCTTCAGATTGGACAGCACGACGGGATGCCCATCGACGGCGATCCCGAACTCGCCAAAGCAGCGGATCGTAACTGGACTCGGCGCATCCTGCGGAGTCGGTCGCAACTGGGCGTCGACAAAACGCCGGCTCAAGCCGGTCCTGGCCGAAGCGGCGGTCGCAAGCTCGACAAACTGCGAGCGGCTACCACCGCCCGCTCTAGCCAGGGCCAGATAGGCGAAAAACCTGGGGCCTTCCGCTGCCAACGCATTGGCGAGGCTCTCGGCTTTGAGCGCCACCGTATGCGCCTTTGGATCACCCTGTTGGGCGAGCGCCAGCGCATGAAGCGAACGGGACCACGCTTCGGGCACGCCGGCGCCGAGCTCGTGAAAGGCGCCTGCCACCTGGTCGAGAAGAGGCGCGGCGCGGGGATCGCCGATTCCAGATTGCACGATGCAGAGGCCGCGCATGAGCGAGGCTAGCGCCGCGCCCCATCGATCGCCGAGATGATCGCAAGCGATAGCCACTGCAGCTGCGGCCGACTCGCCCGCAGGACCGCCCGCGACCGCCATGCACGCACGGCCGATGCGGGCGAGAAATCCCTGACCTCGTGCATCAGCTTCCTCTACGGCCAGGTCGATAGCGACCGCCGCGTCGTCGATTCCAGCAAGGAGCGACGCCAGCGCGTGACCAAGCCGCCCGGCGACCACGACCGCGTCGGTGACATCGACGGACTGCTCCGCAATCGCGAGCAAGCGCCGGGCCTCGATCACCTCGCCCGCCATCAGGGATGCAAGCCCGGCGACGAGTGTCTCCTGCGCCGTCATCTGACCCGCCAGCTGGGCTCGCATGCCCAGCGGGTCGCGAATACTGGCGAGCCGCAACAATCCGTAGCTGTCGACGGCCGGCACGGCAGTCGCGGTCAGCCACGCAGCCAGGACCTGCCGCTCGCGCTGGCAGATCTGGATCCCATCGAGTCCGGTGAAGCCCCGCTCAGCGCGCTGGTAAGCGTCGATCGCGCTCTGCCATCGGCCTTCGGCACGGTGCCGCCTGGCGCTGGCGAGGAGCAGCCAGGGATCGTGCTCGAGCACCGCGGGCGGAAGCGCGTCTATCCATACGCCCGTCCGCCGCGCCAGCTGCGCTCCATTGCGTCCCAACAACCTGTCGACGGCGCTCCAATCCTCCGCTCTGCAGTAGGCGTGCAGCGCCTCAGGCATCGCCTCGAACTGCTCGAGCACTCTACCGGCCGTGCCGTACCGTTGTCGCACGGCGCGCTCACCGGACTCGGCGGCAAGTACATGCTCCAGGTGGGAACGCAGAACCTCGTGATACCGGTAGTCACCGTCGGTTCCCACCGCCGTCGTGAAAATCTGTCTCCGCTCGAGCTCTTTGAGAATCTGTTCGCTGTCGCTGCGATTCAGGAAGCGGTTGCAGATCGGGTCGCTCAGACGACCGAGGACGCACGTGTCGATCAGAAAGGCTCGCAGCAGTGGAGGAAGCTCGTCGAGCACGTTGCGGGTCAGGTACTCGCGAACGAGCCTCGAACCGCCGGACAGGCCTCGCAGTATTCGGCGCTGCTCATTCAAGCCCTTGCCCGACGTCGCGAGGTGGAAAAGCTGGAGTCCCGCCGCCCAACCTTCGGTCCGGCGCGCCAACTCGGCGAGCTCGATCGGTGGAAGCGGCTCGTGATAGAAGTCATGGAAAAGGTTCTCGACCTCCCACGAACGGAAGCGCAGATCCTCACCACTTATCTCGGCCAGCGCACCCGATACCCGAAGACGAGACAGGTTGAAGTCCGGCTGTGCTCGCGAAGCGATGACGGTGAGAAGGCTCGGCGGTGCGTAGTCGATGAACCGCTCGAGCGTCCTCTCCGCCGGAGTGCCGGCGATGGCGTGCGCATCGTCGATGACAAGCAGCATGCGCTGACCCGTCCAGCGCTCGAGATCTGACACCGCATCCTCTACTGCGGGCCACTGACGCGACTCGCCGAGTACGGTCGCGAAGGCCTCGCCGAGGTGCCGGAGCAGGTGGTCCTGGCTCACATCCCACGATTCGCACCGATACCAGGCGGCCGGGACCTTGGAGGTCGCGGCGAACCGAGAGATCAGGGTCGTTTTCCCCGACCCGGCAGGAGCCACGACAAGTGCGAGCCTGCGGTCCCACAGCCGGCTCATAACTGAATCCAGCCGGGAAAGGCCATAGGATCGGGACGTCGGGACACGTACCTTTGCGGCCACGACAGGTATTTGCGTGCTGGCCTGCAAACTTCGCCCTTCCTTCTCAGTCGTAGGGGTTTGCCCGAAAACTAAGGCCAACGGGACGGACACGACCGTTAACGTTTCGCTTCGTAGCCAGGCAACGATCGTTAGCCGCCTACGTCAAGCGCCCAAGACGCCCGGCCAGTCAATGCCAAGCAGGGTGCGCGGTGTTATCCCCCGGGCGTTGCCTGTTCGGGTGCGTGGCGCTGCCTGAAAGGATGCACCGAGGCGCCTCGGAAGTTCACCAGAGCAGCGAATACACTCGGCGCAAAGTCGTGCATAGGGAAGCGCAAGTGAACAAGCCTGCGCTGGAACACGCCCCGGCGGCCCAGCCAGGAAAGGTGCAGCCTGCCGAGCAGCCGATCGTCGCTCTCCAGCGTCTGGCCGGAAATGCGGCCGTGTCCCAGCTGCTGGCGCAACGCCAGCCTCCGCCACCTGGCGGGGGCGGAGGCTCGGGCGGTGGAAAGTTCGACCCCACCATGATCAAGCTCACCAGCCCCGATCCCACCTTCACGGGAAACGTCAAAGCATCTGCCCAGGGTTCGGACGTCGTCCTGGACGCACCTGATGTCGTGATCAGCGCCGGGGTTACGGTCGACGCGCCGCCTGGACCTGACGGGTGGAACGGCATGGGCGTCGGCGCACGAATTGACATCGGCGCCACTCAGAGCGTGATGGGTTCGAACCGTTCCGGCATATACCACGTAGGGGGCGACCCGGCCCTACCCGTCGTTGGAGAGTCAAAATCCACTGTTCGCGGGCCACTCCGCGACGCTCAAACGGACCCCAAGACGAAAAAAGTTGCGCCGAACGTGGTCGCGCCCTGGTACGAGCTGCCGACAGGATTCAGCGATGGGCAGCGGACCGGAACGGTGCACTTCTACGACAAGCCCGGCACCAGCTTTCCGATCAAGCTCAACGACGGTGTGCTTACCGAGACCAAAGGCGAAGACCGCTTCATAACCGGAATCTCCGCCAAGAGCGAGAGCCTGCCGCTAACTCATCTGCACCAGTACGAGTGGGCGGTGCCCTGGCAGATGCAGATCGATCATTCTGGGTCGGGCGCAGGCATTGCCGCAACAAGCAAGGAAACGAAGGCGATCCCGCCCACTCTCGACGGCCCGATCGCGGGTGAGAAAGAGGAGACGTGGACCGCATTCAACTCGGTGGCGGACGCCATGAAGCAACCAACTCAGGTGCTGCTTCGTTACCTGGGGCCGGCGAAAACAAACGACCCGGCGGCTTATGCGACGATCCTCGAGGCTCTCAAACAGAAGAAGCCGACGATGTCGATCGCCATCACGGTCGACGAAAAGGACAACATCGTCGCCAGCGACGACGTGTTTGTCGGTATACAGGAGGTCGAGTTCAAGGCCGGCAGCCTGAACAAGGGCCAGACGGGTACGGCGACCTTCGACCTGTGGCAGATGTTTTTTGACCCCGGACGAATCGACTCGTCAACTGCCCTGGTTGTGCGCGTAATTCACCGCGCCCTGGTTACAGAGGATGTGGCGCGACTGACGATTCACTATCCGTTCATACCGGACAAGCCGGCTCAAGTGAGGGTCGGCAGCGGCCGTTACTTCGTGTCCTGGACGTGGAGCTGAGCCGCCGCCGGTCAAAAACAGGAGGAGTCAAGGCCGGTCCGGTCAGGAGGCCTTGATGGTCGCGTTGGTGGTGATGAACTGCGCGGTGCAGGGCTTGGCCGCAACTGGGTCCGGCTGCGGGCCAGCAGGAGTCGGCATCATGGCCGGCGACTGCACGGTGAAGATCGCCTGGAACATCGCGCCTTTCAGCAGTACCGGTTTGCCATTCTGAGTCATGGTCGTGAGGTTCGTTGGCAGGAGAACGATCTTGATCGTGCCTGTGCCAGGCGTGACGAACGGCGGCGACATATACATGAGCGGACCTTGAATGGCGGCTGGTAGCTCGTCGCCCTGAAGGCACGCGGCCATGCCGCCGATTTTCAGGTTGGTGCTCGAGCCGGTGAGCGGAATGGGTGCCGCGAGCTGAGGCACTACCGCTGGGGCCGTGACGGTTATCTGGATCATGTCGCCGGACTTGATGATGAAGTCGCTCACGGGGCTGCCCTACCGAACCCCAAGCGGGATTTCTGCACGCCGGCAAGTTATCAACAGCCGGTCATGTATGGGCAGGGGCGTGTTCGGAACGCACATTGATATCCAGAAGCCACATTGATAGAGGAGGCGCGTGAGCTGCATTAGTTCGAAAGGGCAGTTCCAGCGTCGTGGTCAGGCAGAGGCGACTTCTGGCTCTGGAAGTTCAACTCCCAGCGCCTTCCAGGTTAGAGGACCCACGATGCCGTCGACGTCCAATGCGTTTTGCTCCTGGAACTGGCGCACGGCCCCATCAGTTCGCTTCCCGAAAATGCCGTCGGCCGCAAGTTCGAAGCCTTGATCGGTCAGGCGACTCTGCAGCTCAGCGACGTCCGATCCTCGACTCCCCCTGCGCACGAGCCGGCTTCCCGCGGGTACGTCCAGGGTTGCGCCGCCGGCTGCGGTCGGTGACGCCGCTGGTGCCGGACCTGCACCACCCGGTGACGCTGCCGGTCCAGGACCCGCGCCGCCCGGTGCACTTTCTCCGGGAATTGGCTGCCGTGGCCGCAGGTTGAGAACCGGCAGCATCGTGCCGATCGGCCATGCCTCCTCGGAAAACGAGCTCGGATCCGGGGCCACGTCTCCCGGCACGCCGATGAAAGGGATCTCGGGCGGCTGAGGGAAGACCTGGAAGGCAGTAAGGCTCAAGCGGAGGCATTGAGCCGGCAGAGGGACAACAGGGGGCGGCTCGGGGCGTGAGGTGAACTGTTCGCCTTCACCCTGCCGCTGTACGTTCGGGCTTAGCCTGTCGATCAGTAGGCCATCCACAGCCCTGTTGCCGGCATCCCGCTGGAGCGAAAGCGCTGTGGCGGCCAAGAGCGGGATTGGGGCGTGAAGGTCAAACCCTTGCGCGAGCTTTCGTTCTTGAGGCTCTTCCCGGTCACCAGGCGCTATACGGCGCGGGCCCAAACGCTCGCGGTACCGGCGTCTCATTGCCACCGAACACCCATTGCTCCGACAACCGATCATGACACTCCAGTCAACCCCCTGAGTTCCCTTGGGTGCCGGCTTTTGGGCAGACCTCGGTCACCTGTGTTCGCACTGCTGACCCGGCACCGATCGATTTGAGCGACTCGACCCGCTCGTTAGCTACCGCCAAGCCTGCCCACGGTCTGACACGCTCGTCTACCTCAGGCGCGGGAGTGTCAGGTATCAGCCGGGACGCCTGTCAGGCATCAGCCGAACCAACGACACGCATCATGCGGGACGCTTTGGTCGTGCTTCAGCCGGATCAGCACACGAAACTGGCTCACAGAGAATTGTGGCTCCGGGACGGGGACTCGAACCCCGAACCTTGCGGTTAACAGATCGCTGCAGCCCGTTCAGAAACAGCGCTTCCAATTCGCCGCCTGCCGCTGAGTACCGTCAAATGCCAGGGTCTGCCACCGGCGTTGCTGTACGGCGCGCGGCCTGCCCATCGAAGCCTTGCTGACGGGCAGGGGCCATTTTGTGGCCAAATGAAAGCGATTGCTATAGGAAGGCACCAAGCATTCGGCGAGCATCCCAGGGCTATCGGTCCCCGCGTTCTGCAGCCAGCTTCTCGAAGAACTCTTCGACCTCGCGTGGGTCGGGCGGTTTGAGGATAATCTCCCGTACGAGATTGTCGGCGGCCCAATAGTTGCTCGCCAGTATCTGTTGAGCTCCCTGCTCATAATCGTAATCGGTGCGCTGGAACTCGATGCGAGGACCCAACATTACCCAGAATGCACCTCGTCGCCCCTGGTAGGCCATGCCCACGCTGCCGGCGTTGATGACTCGGAAACCGTCAACTGCGCGATCAAACTGGACGTGTGTATGGCCGCAGACAACAGTCCGCTGCTCGACCCCAGCCAGCATGCGTCTTAAGGCGAGCTCTGGCGTCAGACTGGTCATCATCTGTTCGTCGCTGCCTGGCGAGCCGTGGCAGAAGAGAACATCCCCAAGCCCCTCGACCGGTAAGACAATCTGGTCCTCGAATTCGGCAAGAAAGTCGCGATGAGCGCGCGTGATCTCGTGCGCGAACCATGAGGCATCTTTACGTGAATGGTCATCCGCGGGATCAAATGGCCAGTGTTCGTCAAACGCCTGCACCGCCTCGCGGTCCCCGTTGCCGCGAATGAAGCGAGCTCGCTCCAAGGACATCAGACGCTCGACCGTCTCGGCTGGATGGGGTCCGCTTGCAACATCACCAGCGACAACAATCGCGTCGACGGATTCCGCCTCCAACCGGGCGAGCACCGCTTCGAGGGCCGCAAGATTGCCATGAATGTCTGCGATCGTGGCCACTCTTAGGCCTCTTGGTTTGGTCCTCATCGTCGACGATCAGCTAGGCATGCACATGAATAATTTGTCGTCACAGGTCGATTCCATCGATCTCACGGCAGAGGACTAGGCATTCACTGCAAATCGATAACCGGGATCCCGCACCGACGAGGCGGTCGACATTCGCTACTCGTTTGCCGCAGAAGGTGCAGGCCGCGTCGGGATCGTCCTTGGAAATTAACCTCATCGCCGGTGCCGCATGTTGGCGTGTCGCCAATGGGCTGGTGGCAGCGCCGGCTTCCTCAACGCAGTGCTCGCAGATGTACACGCCCGGACCCGCGACAAGATGTGCAACCTCAAGGCCGCTCCGACCACAGAAGGAACAATCGATCGCAGCCCAGCTGACCCGCGAACGTATTTGGTCGTACGTGATCCCCAATTCAATAAGGACTCTGGCCCCGAGGCCACGGCCCTCGCGAGCCAGACCTAGCAGCAGATGCTCGCTGCGGACGTGCGTGGAGCGGAGACGTTTTGCCTCGAGGCTTGCGAGTTCCAATACCTCCTTCAGTCGGGCTGTCGGGCTGAGCCGGTCAGCTGTGTGAGGCGGGGTCCCGAGCAGGTTCTGTATCCTGGCGCGGCTCCGATTCGCGTCGGCCCCGATCGCCCGTAGGAGTCGTGGGGCGAGTCCGATATCTGCTCTCATGAGACCGAGCAGCAGATGTTCAGTGCCCAGGTAGCTGTGATTCAGTGCTCGCGCTTCCAACTGCGACAGCGTTAAAGCTTCTCTGGCGTCGATGTACAGGCGCTCGCCGACAATTTGGTCGAACCAGTTCGACTCGCCGCCAGGCTCGCATTCCTTAGGATTCCGACGCACAAGTCGGTTGAAGAGGGTGCTCTTGCGCGCTGACTCTGCGATCGGCTTCCCCCCACTGACGATCTGATGGACTCGCTGGTGGCTGAGCCCGAGCGCAGACGCTATTTCGCGCATCGATCGGCCCGCCGAATGAAGCCGTCTGATCGCCTGATGCAACTCGAGACGGCCGCGATCGGCCTGCGCTTCAAACTCATTTAGCCGGTCTCTGGCCAGCTCGGCATCGCGAAGAAGCGCCTCGTCCAACGCGCCGCCAAGTATACTAGGCAGCAGATCACCTGTCTAGTCCATTAGACGCGCCCAGTTGAGCCGAGCCTGGCGGTCTCGACTTGGTGTGTTGGCTCGAAGCGCTTGAAGTAGTAAGAGCCGGAGCTGGTCGCCCATCCAAGCCCCGCGCGCTTTGCCGCGGATTTATGGAAACGGCGGAGCCAGGACTTAGGCGCCCTGGCTCCAAGTGGGTCACGCGTCAGCGTCTGGAAGGTAGAGCTGGGCTCGCCCAGGTTGGTTCTTGGTTGGACGCCATTTGACCCGTGTTGTAAGAACCGCTGAAGAACGATCGCAGTTCCGCTGCCACGACCTTAGGCTTGCCGCCAACGTCGGTATTCCATGACGCACTGTGACCCACGGCCGGGAGCTCAACACGAGTGGCTTTGGGCAGAATCGTCGCCAAGACGTCGAGGCCGGCTTTGAAATGTGACGCGCTCCTAATTCCACCGAGCAGGAGCATCTCGTTGCCTATGGTCTTGAAGGTGTCCAGCTTGCCTACCATGTGTACGTAGACTTGCGATTCGTAATGCAGCGTTGGCGCAAGCGCGCCGAATGACTCGTAGTTGCCGGTCCCGTTCTTCTCCATGCCGGAGATCATCTGTCTGGTCATCAACTCGAGCAGCCATCGAGGCAGCCGGTTGAAGATGCCTGGACCCATTTGTGTTCCCCTCATGGCGGTGACCAGCGCCGCAGCCGTGTTACCGCGCGCCATCTCGGCGTCGAAGCGTTTCAGGAGGGCCGCCGGATCCTTGATTAGGAGGGGCGGTTCGTAGAGGGCAACTCGGCGGATCGCCGGCAGGTCGAGCGCGGCCTGGAGGCAGATGATGGCTCCGATGCTGACTCCAAAAACGTCCTGGGCGCCGGTCTTCGACAACAGGGCGTCCAGATCCTGAATGTCCCTGCGGATCGTGTGATCGTCCCGGTAAGGGCCACTCAAGCCCCGACCGCGGCGGTCGGGCAGATAGACGGTGAATTCATCCGCCAAACCCTCAGCCAGCTGCAGGTGGTTGTAACCGGTGGACATGGACCCATGCAGGATCAACAGGCCCGGCCCCTGACCAACTTGGCGATAGCCGATCGTCGTGCCGTCTTTGGACGTTACAAAGCCGGTCTTAGTTTCCACGTGACTCTCATCTCCTGACTTGAAATTGATACGCCCTTATCTGGACCAACCTTCTGGCTCTAGTCATGTCCGGCAGTGCATTCCGAGCCGAACCAAGCGCAGCCGGCTTCAGGCATCGTTCAGGATCACGCGCGGGCATTGATCTCACCTGCCGTCCTTGCCCTGAAAGCTGTCCAGCCCAAAGCCACAAACCAGACGAAGACCTCGGTGACCAGGATCCGCTCAGTAAGGCCTGCTACGCCGGTTGTCGCGCCTTCCGCGGTCGGTGAGAAGGTCACGAAGTAGAGGACGAACAAGGCCAGCGTCAGCGGACTGGCTAACAGAAGCCATTTCGCGAGGCGTCCCCAGCGTGGGCTTCGGCGGAGCAGCAAGCCAGTGACAAGAAAACTCACGACTGGTGTTCCCGTCGCCAGGGTGAATCCGATCAGATGAAGGAACAGGGACTCCAGCGTGAAGATGCCGTCCATGGCGGCGCCCAGCGCGCTCAAACCGAGGAGCACCGTGATGGCCCAGCGTCCTGCTGAGTTGACGTCATTCATCGCCCAATAGATGCCTGCAACGCCAGCCAACAGCAGCAACCCCAAGAGCACGAAGGCGGCGTTCAAGTAGGGAGCGGTGACGCCAAGACCCAGACCGCTGATACCGGCGCTAATCGGCGAGTAGGGCGCGATCACCACACCCCAGATGGTGAAACCGGGACTGACGAAACCGAGTAGGAGCCAGGCGACGGTGAACAACACCGGCCCCGCGATGGCGCCGAGTGCCAGCCAGCGAGCCGGTTCCCTGGTCGCCGAGGGGGCGGATGCTGACGAACGATCGAACGATCTAGTAGACACGGGTCTTCTCCTTGCGTTTGAAATAGGTGGTTGGGTGGCCAACGAGCACCGGACGAGGGGCGTTGGGGATCAGGCAGCGCAGCCCCCTCAGCTAGCGCTAAGCGCGGACCGGACGGTGGCATGTCGATATGCCAACCAGGCGAGCGCCACAAACCAGGCTTGGACCTCTATGCCCATGGCGCGCTGCCACAGGCCCAGGCTGCCGCCCCCGCCCCCGGCGCGCATAACAGACTGCGGGACGCTGTTGCTGAACCCGATCAACAGGGCCAGCGTCAGGGGGCCGCCCAGGAGCATTAAGGTTCCGAGGCGCCGCCAGCCCGGTACACGACGCAGCAGGAGTCCAACGATCGGGAACGTAATCACCGGAGTCCCGAGCCCCACGACCACGCCGATGGTGTGCATCGCGAGATGGTCTATGGTGAAGACGCCTGCCCACAGGACGCCGAGTGGTGAGAGCAGGAGCAGTACCGTGCACGTCCAGCGCCCAACTGCGCCCAGCTCGTTCCTGAGCCCCTGGAAGATGGCCACCACGCCGACGGCGACCAGAAGCCCATAGAGCAGGAAGGCGGCACGCATGAACCCGCCGTTGGGACCAACGGCGAGTGTGCTCATTTGCTGGCTGACGGACGAGTAGCCGGGCCGCAGCGGGCCCAGGA